>Ga0157375_10002355_pt1 | contig 16329 bp, 14 predicted proteins | sample M35metaG_FD_115311 | JGI IMG/M metagenome (GOLD analysis project Ga0157375, IMG submission 115311) | Miscanthus rhizosphere microbial communities from Kellogg Biological Station, Michigan, USA - M3-5 metaG | ecosystem: Host-associated > Plants > Roots > Rhizosphere > Soil | place: USA: Michigan...
CTCGGTGGTGCGCGTGATGACTTTCGAACCCAAGCCTTCCGGACTCCACGAATACGAAAATCCGACGCGATCGAAGAGTTCGACGGCGGCCGTGACCTCGGACCAGTCACGCGTGTCCGGACCGGGGAACTCGTAGCGTGAGAACAGTACGCGCGCGCGGCAATGCGGGCCGCACCCGAAGTCCGCGCCACCATAAAAGTCGAGCTGGACGTGATCGTCGACGTCCTGGTAATACAACCACTGCCGGTCGATCCTGACAGCGGAAGCGCCGACGATGAAATTGCCGGCGAAGCTGCCTTCGACTCCGCCTTGCAGCGCCGGTCCTGAGTCCAGCAGCGAAACGCCGCGATAGATGTAATCGGTGCCGATGCTGGCATAGCCGGTCCAGTCCATTGCCGCGGCGGGCACGGTCCAGATTACGGCAAGCGCCGCCATGACCGACACAGTCTTCGCCATCCAGGCGTTCCGAGTAGCGCACGCGCAGTGCGGCGAGGAAGCCTAACCTCGGGGCTGGCTCAGCGCAATGTCGCGGCGTCCGCCAATACAGCCTGAGCCGACAAGCGTTCATGCGCCGTCAACAAGGTTCGTACCTGTTGCGGATCGAGCCGGCGCAGCGCGCGCGCCAAAGCAACGATGCCGCTGACATGCGCGGCGGCGAGCGAACTGCCGCTCGCGTAGTCGTAGCGGCCGCCCGGGAATGTCGTGAGCACATCGCTGCCGGGCGCACGAATCCGTGCCGAACCCATGCGTGCGCCGGAATCGCTCATTCCGACCACGATGACCGAAGGCACGGATGACGGGAATCCGTGCGTCAGGTCGCCGGGGGGAGGCGCAGCAACGACCACGCAGATCGCGCGCGTCTCGGCGACTGCGAGCAAGCGCGCGAGCAGCGCGTCCTCGGGACCGGCGAGGCTGAGGTTGATCACGTCGACCGTGCTCGTGATCGCGAAGTCGAGCGCCTGCGCGAGGCTGTAGCTGTCGCAACTCGCCGCCGAGTTTACGTTGCCATCGCCCCAGCACGCGTGCAGGTCGAGCAGTTCGGAGTCGGGCGCGACGCCGACGATTCCGGCGCCGTTGTCGCCGCGTGCGGCGATCACGCCGGCGACCTCCGTTCCGTGCGGCGCCGCAATCGTGCTGCTGGCGAAGTCGCGCCGGGTCCGGACCGCGCCATTGAGGTCGGGATGAGTCGCATCGACGCCCGAATCGATAACCGCAACGCGCACGCCGCGCCCGCGCGACAGCGCGTGCGCGCGGTCGATATCGAGCTCATCGAGCGAGTGCTGCAGCGATCGGTATGACGTGCCGGTCGCCGTAAGCGTGTGAAACTGGCTCATCGGCTCGGCGCTGTCGACGCGCGGATCCTGCGCCAGTCGCGCCGCGAGCGCGACGACATCGACGCCTGCTGCGACCGAATAGACTTCGCAGTGAACGCTGAGCGAGCGCATCGGCCAGCCGTTGACGCGCACGAGTCCGTATTCCTTTGCCAGGGCGTCGAGAACCGGATCGACGTTCGCTCCCGGCCCGTAGTCGTGCGGCCGGTGATAGCGTTCGATCGCGTCGCCGTGCATGTTGTCGACGGCGTCATAATGCAGCGTAACCAGGATGCGGTCGCCTTGGGCGTCTGCGGCGAGCGTGCTGCCAGGCGTGATGCAGACAGCGGCGATCAGGCTGCACAGCAGCAGCAGATTTCGCAGGCTACGCATCATGACTTGGGGCTCAGCGTGGAACCTGTGCGACGAAACGCAGGCGCGGATCGGCGCTCAGACGCGCGATGATCTGCTGCGTGCGGGCATGTGGCACGGCGAGTGTCGCTACGCCGTGTTCGGATGGTCCGCTGAGCACGCGCACCTGCGCGTCTCCGGCGAGTTGCATCAACGCGGCCGCATCGACACCGGCAGCGACATCGACGCGAACAAGGTCGGCATCGGCCGCTACCGGCTCGAGCGCCGCTGTCGACGTCAGCGTCTGGTATGGAGCGACTCGCGTGCCGGCGTAAAACGTCACGGCGCCCAGGGTGACTATTGCCGAGGCCGCGATCGCGAGCCAGCGCGTCGTCATCGGCATATAAGCGACTGCGCGGCTCGGACCCATCTGCGCGCGCAGGCGCTGCAGGTTCGAACCCATGTCAGAGGCCAAAGTCGGTTCATCGATCAGCGCCTCGCGCAGCGCGTGCAGTTCACGGCGTTGGCGATTGGCTTCGAGATCCGTAGCGAGCAAGGCGCGCACGCGTTCGCGATCGACGTCGTTCAACGTGCCGTTCTCGTGCCAGGGCAGCAGTTCGCGCAGTGCATCGCGTGTGTCGAGTGTATTCATGGCATCAGTCCCCCAGCAGATGTCCCAGCAATGGGCGCAGTTTGGCGCGAGCGTGGAACATGCGCGATTTCACCGTGCCCACCGGGCAACCCAGGATCTGCGCAATTTCCTCGTACGAGCGGTTGAAGTGGAATGTCAGGTCGACGACGGCGCGATGATCCGGCGGCAGGCAGGCGACGGCCTGTCGAATTGCCGCGTGCATCGCTTCGCGGTCGACCGTCTCCGGCATTTGCAGTTCGATTTCCGGCACGTCGTCGATCGGTTCGGCGTTGTGGCGGCCGTCGCGCGCCAGCGCCTTGAGCGATTTGCGGTAGGCGATGCCGAATATCCAGGTCGATACCTGCGCAGCCGCGCGATACTCGCTGGCGCGGCGCCACACGACCATCATCGTTTCGTTGATCACGTCTCCGACCAGGTGGATGCGGCCGGTGACGCGCAGGCTGAAGCGGAAAAGGCGTTCGTAGTAGCGGCGATACAGCCGTTCGAAAGCCTCACGGTCGCCGCGCACCACGGCTGCGAGGCAGGCGGCATCATCCGCCGAATCGCCGTTTTCGGGCGCGGTGTTGGGGCGAAAGCGGTCGTTCGGTGACTGCATGAAGACTTCAGCTCGCAAGGTTGCCCCGGTTCGGGCAACAGTTAACCTGCAGCTTGAGTTCCTCCGGAAGGCCAATCGGTTCAATGATAGTCCTCCCGCCGCCCCGGTTCGCGCCGGAGCGGTAGTGCCTGGTACCGGCCGCGTGCTCGTAAAGAGTTGAAGAGTAGCTTGCATACTATTGGTTTATATATGAAAAAATGTCAAAAAGACCGCGAGGGCGCGGGCTGCGCCCACGCGGTCAGCCATTCACCCGTCAGTGCTGCGGACGAGCGCAGGCAACGTCGTACTGCGACACGCTCTTCGGATTGACCGAATTCTGCGGCTGCTCGCCGGCATACTTCGTCCCGGCAGTACCGTCCGGATTGAACGCCGATCCCGGCGCCGAGATCGAGTGGCCGGGCTGGTTCGGCGTATCTTCACAGCTGGCATTCGGCTGCCCGGTGGTGGAGCGCGCGGTCCGCGTGGACTGGGCCGTTGCTGTGGTCGGCTTCGTGGCGGCTGTGGTCTGCGTCGTCGTGCCGGCGCGCGTCGTCATGCCGCTCGACTGCATCGCGCCTCCGGCCCGCATCGTGCCTCCCGCCCGCATAGTGCCTGCCGAATGCATCGTGTCCGCGCGCATCGTGCCAGCGGTGTTATGTTCGCGCGCTCCGCCCGCCGCGAAGGCGGCGGCGGAAACAAGCGACAGCGTGAACGCCGCCGCAGTGCTCGTGATCAATTTCAGTTTCCGGGTACTCATACAACCTCCTCGCACATGATCATTCGTGCGTGTCTGCCGTTCTGACCGCCAACACGATGCCGCATCGGTTTGCTGGCATCGCTGGGGCCAGGCCTTCTTCCCGCCGGGCGTTTTCGTGACCCGAAGCGGTGCTACGTCTGCCGACAGAGCAAGGATCACCATCCGGCGCTGATTGCGCCTGCCGACGGCCCCTGAATATGCATCGCCCGTCGAGCGATGCTCGTGTACCTTCTGAGTCCTTGCGCAACTGCGCTCGGTTCAAGTCTTTCGGGTTGACGTTCAGGTACCGGAAGGCATTTCGGAAGCAATGAACGCGCGCGATACGCGAGCAACGCCTGCACCATCGCCAGAATTTACTGGCGGCCTGTGCAGTGTCGTGTACAGGGGAGTTGGCGCGTGGCTCGCACCGGGGTAGTGTGTGCGAGACTGCGGCGAAAATGCGAAGCCGAACGACCAGCAGGAGAACGCCGATGTTGATCAAACGTTGTGTTCTTGCGCTGGCGATTGCCACTGCGCCGACCGCCGCTTGCCGCGCAGCCGATCAGGTGTTTTTCGGGTATCTCAACGGGGCCAACGAGTCGCCCATACCCGTTGCTTCCGCGGGCACTGGTTTTGCCCTTGTGACCTATTCCCCCACTACGAAGATGATGCGGGTGCAGGTCAACTTTGCAAACCTGACGTCGACCACGGTCGCGTCGCACATACACTGCTGCTTCTCTCCGCCTGCGACGACAACGGCGATTGTCGCAACAACGACTCCATATTTCCCCGGCTTTCCGATTGGAGTGACGTCGGGAACGTACGACAACACGTTCGACATGACCATGGCAGGCAGTTACAACGCGGCGTTTCTCACTGCACAGGGGGGAAGCACCGCTGTCGCGTTGGCCGTGCTACTTGCCGGCATGACAAACTCCACGGCGTATTTCAACATCCACACCACGATGTACCCGGGCGGGGAAATTCGCGCGAACATGCAACTGGATACCGTCTTCGCCAACGGCTTCGAGGAAGCGGCGGGCTGAACGCCAGCCGGACGAGAACACAGTTCCGATGCCAGTGTGCGCGCCCGATGGCGCGCGCCTACGCGGAACCTCGTTCCGCGACTATGGAAAGCCGTTGCCGATATGGCCGTGAGTACACCGGGATCCGTAGTTTCTCTCGATGACGCTTCAAGCTCAGGATTCCATGCGATGGGATGCAACACGGTGTCGTCGTCGAGACGCAAACATGGAGCGGCAAATACCCGCGCGGTCGTGCGCAGTAGCGATTGCCATGCGCTTGGGCGCCGGCTCGCGTGCACGGTGCGTCCGGTTCTCCTGGTTTCCATCGCGTTGATGCGAATGGCGATCGCGTCGCCGCCGGAAGTCCCGAAGTACTTCGTCGTGTTCGAGCAGCAGATGGCGCGAGCTGACGTGAAGCTCTGCCTCGATCGCGCGCACTCTCAAGTCAAGTTCGCGCCGGACTCGCCGCGCGCAATGCGCTACTTCAGCGACATGCGCCGCTCGGGACCGGGCGAACTCGATACGGCCTCCCCACCGTGGCGGGCCCGCAACTGGCAGGCGGGCGAGTGCCTGGCTTACGCCGCCGACATCGGCGCGATCGCCGATCAGCATTCCGATTCCGGAACGCGCTACGGCAGCAACATCGTGACCGATCCTCAGCATTGGCTGTTGCATGCCGATGCGCAAGGCACGGGTGGCGCGGAAGCGACGATCGAGTTGCCCGAGGGCTGGTCGATCTCGGCGCCCTGGCACGAGCTGTCGCGCGATGGAAAAAGTATACATTTCCAGGTCCCGGATACGCCGCTGGACTGGTCGGCGTCGCTGGTGCTCGGCCATTTCGAGGAAACGCGTATCGAACTGCCGGGCGGCACGCTGCGCGTCGCGATGCTGGTCAAGGACGTAGGCATGCAGCGCGAGATGCTGGCCGGCTGGATGCGCAGGGTAGGGCAGGCGCTGCTGACTGCCTATGGCCGATTGCCGCTCGCCGACGTCCAGGTCTGGCTCGTGTCGGTCGACAACCTCAGTATTGCCGGCCGCTTTTTCGCGTTCCTGCATCCGGGAGCCGTTCTCGGCGGCGAGTCGGCGCGCGGTCAGGGCAACGCGCTGCAATTGGATGTCGACCCGAGCCGGCCAGAATCCGAGTTCGATGAAGACTGGACTGCCGTCCATGAACTCAGCCACCTCTTGCATCCGTACCTCGGTGACCGCGGCAGCTGGCTCGGCGAAGGCCTGGCGACGTACTACCAGAATGTCCTGCGTGCGCGCTCCGGCTTGCTGACGCCGGCGCAAGCGTGGCAGCGCCTGGCGAGCGGCTTCGAGCGCGCCCAGTCGGGGCCGTATCCCGAATCGCTCGAGCAGGCTGCCGCGGACATGAGTCACAGTCATTCCTTTCTGCGCGTCTATTGGTCGGGCGCCGCCTATTGGCTGGCGGTCGACGTCGAACTGCGTCGCCTCAGCGGCGGAAAATTGACGCTCGACACCGCGCTGTCACGGTTTCGTGACTGCTGTCTGCCGGCATACCACGAGTGGAAACCGGAAAATTTTGTCGCGAGACTCGATGCAGAACTTGGCGTGAAAACGTTCACTCGATATTATCGCGAGTTCGCGCGCTCAAAACGGTTTCCCGATTGGCAAGCACCGTTTGCCCGGCTGGGTCTGCGCGTGAGCGAAGATTCGGTGATCGTCGATGAGACTGCGCCGGATGCGCGGATTCGGATTGCCATCACGGCGCCACGCGCGAACGCGGCGCAAGCCGGCGCGACAAGTCCGGATTGATCAGGTCGCTCGCATCGCATCGGCGCGCAACTCGTGCAAAATTCAATCAGACTTTCGTCTGGTAACGCACATTCTGATTCGCGGCGAGTTGTAAATTTACGTCGTGCCGGAGGCGCAGTGCCGTGACGTGTGATCTGGGTCGCAGCGCAGGCCAATCGGTTCCGTGCACCATGTGCGCTGTCGAAACCGGGGGGATTTGGCCGTGCAGGCTTTATATTTACATGAGTTGAGCGACGAGCAGGCGGATTGGCTGAAGCGGATTCTCGAAAGCCATCCGAGACGGAACATGTTCGATGGCTTTACCGTTCCCGACGATGTGCGCGATGTACTCGCCGAGAAGGGCCTCGTGCGCCGCTGGCGCAATGGCGCCGTGGAAATCACGCTCGATGGCATCCTCGAGGTCACGAGACGGCGGCCGCATGAACCGGACGCCGCCCCTGTCGCGGCGCCCGCGGATCGTCGCAACGCGATGTAGGCGTTCCGCTCGCCGCCGATTTTGCACCGTTCGCCAGTTTTCCGGGTCCCGGTTCGTCAGGACGTGATCTGCGTCGCAGCATTGGTGATTCGTTCAGCGCAGTCTTTTCCTCGGCAAAAACCGGGGGGAAATAGCCATGCAAGAACATTTTCTGACCGACGACCAGGTGGTCTGGCTCAAGAAAATTCTCGACCATCGCGAGAATGCGGGCCAGTTCGATAAACTCGCCATTCCTGAAGACGTGCAAGACGTTCTCGTCGCGAAGGGGCTGGTACGCCGCTTTCGCAATGGAGACCTGGAGATCACGCTCGGCGGCATTCGCGAAGTTACGCGGCGGCCACAACTGCAGGACGCTTTTGCCGAAGGGCAGTGGGAAGCGTCGCCGGCCTGACTGCCAAATCGTAGCCGCGAACTGGTCGTTTCATCGAACCTGACTTCCCGCGCCTTCGGGGCGCGGGAAGCCGTGTGCGTTTTACGAAGCGCCGAGCGCTTTCAACTTGCCCGTTGCGCTCTGCCGCGCCAACGCGCCTTCCGTCGATAGTTTGTCCGCGCCAAAAAAGTGCCCGGCTGAAATTCCGGGGGCGATAGCGCCGAGACCCGCGTCGAGCCGGAAGCGTCATCCCTCGTGCAACGCCCGCATCGGATCCGCCAACGCTGCGCGCCTTGCCGGCAGCCAGGCGGCGAGCACCGAAGTGCCGAGCAGTGCCGCCGCTGTTGTGGCGTACGTAATCGGGTCGAGTGGGCTCAGTTCGAACAGCAGTCCGCGCAGAAGTTGCGTGATGAGCAACGCCGTGACGGCCCCGACCGCAAGGCCCGCCGCGGCGGTGCGCATGGCGCCGGCGACGATGCCGCTGACCACGTTGCCTGCGCGTGCGCCCAGCGCCATCCGCACGCCGATTTCGCGCGTGCGCTCGGCGACGATGGTTGCGGTCACCGCGTACAGGCCAATTGCGGCGAGCAGCAGTCCGAGTACTCCGAACGCGGTGAAGAGCAGCGAGCGGAAGCGCGGCGCGCCGATCGCCTCATCGAAGCGTTCGCGCATCGTGCGGATGTCGATGACGGCGAGCCCGCTGTCGAGCGTGCCGATCAGTTCGCGAACCGGCGCCACGAGTGCATTTGGGTCGCCGCGCGCGCGCAGCACCAGATAGGTGCTCTGCCACTCGTTTTGGCGGAATGGCGTGTAGAGCGCCGGCTCCGCCGCCTTGTCCACACCGCTGTAGTGCACGTCGCCGACCACGCCGACAATCTCGAGCCACTTGTTCTCCGGACGCTCCAGCCCGCCGATCCGGATACGCTTTCCGATCGGATCCACGCCCTTGAAATGGCGCGTGGCCAGCGCTGCATTGATGATCGCGACGAGTGGTGCATCGGCGTTGTCGCTGTTCGTGAACGCACGCCCACGCAATAGTGGTATGCCCAGCGTCGTGAAGTAACCGGCGTCGACGAACAGCAGCGGCACCGCGGCTTCAGCGGTTCCGTTTTTGGGGGTCTGTCCTTCGATCGTGTAATTGTCGGAGATCGACTGCATGTTCGGCGGCAGGCTCATGCCGATACCGGTCGAGACCACGCCGGGCAGGGCGGCGCTGCGCTCGAGCAACTGTTCGTAGAACGCATTGAGCTTGCGCGCATCGCCGTAGCGCGCACTCGGCAGGTCGAGCTGCAGGCTCAGCACCTGCTCCGGCTGCACGACGCCGGACTCGACGCGTTGCAAGCGGCTCAAGCTGCCAATCAGCAAACCGGTCGCGACCAACACGACGAAGCAGAGTGCGACCTCGGCGCCGACCAGCACGCGGCGCACGCGTCCGGCCTCGGGCGTCGCAGTGCTGGCCACGCTCGGACGCAGCGCGTCGTACGCATCCATGCGCATTGCGCGCCGCGCGGGCAGAAGGCCGAAGCCGATCGCACAAAAGGCCGCCACCACGGCGTTGAACGCGAGCACCGTGCCATCGATCGACGCGTACTCCAGGCGCGGCACATCGGCTGGGGCGATTGCCATCAGGATCTTGAGCGCCGCGGCAGCGAGCAGCACGCCGCAGACCGCACCGAGAGCGGCGAGCAACGAACCTTCTGCCAACAGCTGCCGCAACAGGTGGCGCGGGCCCGCTCCCTGCGCAACGCGGATCGCCAGCTCGCGCCGTCGCGCGGCGCCGCGCGACAACAACAAATTCGACACGTTGGCGGCGGCGATCAGCAACACCAGCCCGGTTGCTGCAAAGAACGCATACAAAGTCAGCCGGCTGCTGCCGACGAAGGCGTCCTTGAGTGGCAGTGCCGTAAGGGTCCAATCCGCATTGGTCTCGGGATGCGCGGTCGCCAGACGGGCGGCCACGGTCGAAAGCTGCGCGCGCGCCTGCTCCAACGGCACGTTCGGCGCGAGCCGCCCCACGCCGCGCAGGTAGTAGGGACCCCGCCGCGTCGGCGGATCGGATGGATGCCGTATCCAGAGCATCGCGGGCCCCGACAGCCCGGTTGCCTCGCGCAGGGGAAACTGGAAGCCGCGCGGCATCACCCCGATGATGGGGTTGCTCCTGCCGTTGAGCATGATCGTTTGCCCGAGCACGTCGGCCGCGCCGCGGTAACGCCGCTGCCAAAGCTCGTAGCTCAGCACCACCTGGTTGTCGCTGCCGGCCGCGTCGTCGGCCGCTACGAATGTGCGGCCGAGCACCGGAGTTACGCCGAGGGTCTGCAGCAGCCCGCCGGTGCCCCACACGCCGCGTACCTGCTCGGGCTCGCCTTCGCTGCCGATCGTAAAGTGACTATCGGTGTAGGCCGCCACCGACGCGAATGTTGTGAGCTGCGGTGCGACGTCCTGGTAATCCGCCACGGACAACGGCTGGCGATCGATTGGATTGGCGCGATCGGAAAAATTGAACGCGACGAGCTTGTCTGGCTGCGCGAACGGCAGCGGTGCCAGCAGCACCGCGTTGACTACGCCGAACATCGCCGTGTTGGTCCCGACTCCGAGCGCCAGCGTCGCCACAGCCCCGATCAGGAATCCGCGCCGGTGCAATAGCGCCCGCCACGCATAAGCGACATCGCGAAGGAATCCGTCGAGCATTGGTCATGTCTCCATCGCTGTGGCGGGCGACCGTGCTTGGGGCGCGGAGGCGGGCAACAGACAGTGCCAGGGACGGGGTAGCGCGAAGGAAGAGTGCGGTATGAAGCAAAGCGCTAGCCACCGTCATGGCAAGAACCGCACGGAGGGTTGGATGATGAAAGGGTGGAAATGGTTAGCCAGGGAAAGTGAACCTGGCACCTTTCCCAAGAGCAGTTGGAAGCGTCGTCGGCCTGATCGGCTGATCGCTGTCTTCGTATCGGGTCGTTTGCGTGGCTCGGGTGTCGCGCGCATTTTGGCGCGGTCAGCTCAGAGGCCTGCGCCGCGCATTTCCACGGTCCACTTGCGCGCGGCCGCTCTGCCGACATTTCAGTGCGCTCTTCGTCGGCTGGCTGTTTGCCCGTGTATTACGGACAACTGATGCCGGCGATGCTGGTCGCGCGCGTGATCGGAAACGAGCCGCCCGGTGGATAGCCGGCCGCGGTCGAGGTCCAGTTCAACGTGCCGTTGTTGCAGTCGGCGAACGTGAAGGTCAACGTGCCCCACTGCGTGACGAAGTCGTCTGCGTGGTTGAAGTTCGGCGGGAACTTCGCGCCGAGCGAAACATACGTCGGCAGCGTCACCGTATTGCTCGTCGGCTCGTACGCGCCCTGCGCGTACAGCCAAGTCTGATTGGTTCCGTCCGGTGTGAACACGAACCAGATCGCGAGCATGCCGTCGCCCGGCAGGATTTCCAACTGGACGCCATGACCCTCCTGCCCGGGCGTCGGATCGAACCAGTTGCCGCTGATGTAGTTGCCGATCGTGATCGGGGGCGGCGACCCAGCCAGTGGAAAGGTCAGCCGGCCGGAGAAGTTTCCGTAGGCGACGTGACAGTAACCGGAAGCAGAGAAGCACGTCGGAGTCTGCTCGCTCAAGAAAATTGTCAGGTAATAGCTGCCGTCGGGCGGCGAAACGAAAGGCGCCGTGACAGTAACGTCCATGACGGTTTGGCCTGGGGCCAGCGTTTCAAGCGGCGCCGAACCGGCAATCGCACGACCCGTCTGCGTACTGCCGGTAAATGGCGCGTCGAAAGCCCATAGCTCTAACGTGAGAGGGCCGCTCACTGTCTGGAGCGGGTTTGAAATCGCGTCTGCATGGAGCTGCACGGTGTTGCTCGCGGGCTCGAAAGCGTAGGCCACCGGCGAACAGAACGTGGCGTCGGAAGTGTTCAAACTCCACGGCTGATGGACGGCTCCCGGCCCCGCGGTTGGCTGCGCATAGCGCGCCTGGGCCGTGAGCGTGCGTTCGGACCGAGGGAGGTGCGAGAGCGCCGCAGCCACCTGAGGACGATCAGTTGCGACGTCGTTGCCCTCAGGTAAGTACGTAACCTCGTTCCCGAATGTGGCTCTGGCGACGTGGCCGGCGATTTCGATCTGACCCGAGAGTGCCGGAAACACAAGCATCACGACGCCGAGTAGGACGGTGCGAATCATGGAGCATTCTTGTCCGGATCCTGGGGAAAGCAAGTGATCCAGGTCATCGTCGACGTGTGTGGTCAGCAGGGTATGAGTAACGCAGCAGTGAAAACAGGGATCAGAGTATACATTTTATAAAAGTCCACTCTGGCCCCCATTTTGTTTCTTCATCTTTGTCTCCCTTTGAGTGTCATCCAGATTCTCGAAGTCCGGCAATACAATCCACCACGTCCGCGTTCGGCGTGGCCGCGGCAGCCCCTGGCCCGCTACTAGTGCATCAGATGCACGTGATGCGGCGCGACCAGACGTTCGAACTCACGGTACGGCATGCGGACCAGTTCGGTGTGCGTACCGGCGTTGAATGCGATGTCGGCGTCGCTTACGAGGCTCTCGTCAACGTAGACGTCGAGCCCGTACAGGTTGCCGAACGGCGGCATCGCGCCTACCTCGCAGTCCGGGAACAGGTCGCGGAATTCGGCCTCGGTGGCGAGCGCGGCGGCCTGCGCCCCGGTTTGCCGGCACAGGCGGCCGAAGTGCACGCGACTGGCGGCCGGGATGACGACCATCGCCAGCCGTTCGTCGAGATTGACCATGACGGTTTTGGCCAGCAACTGGCCGCGAATGTGCGCGGTGGCGGCGGTTTCCTGCGCCGTGACTGCGCGTGCGTGATGAATCAGCTCGTAGCGGGTGTGCTGGCGTTGCAGGAAATCCTGAAGTCGTGGCTCGCTCATGATGTTCGCTCCGCGGGCCACCGGATCCGACTCGCTGCGGCCCGAATATCAGAATGCGCGCGCGGAGCGATCCGTGCCCGCGGCCCGGAGCCGTATCCGCACCGCAGCGCGGCGCAGCGCGGTTCCGATGAGAGCTTACTCCCGGTGGGCCAGGGCGACAAATGCGTGCGTGCGATGGCAAGTGCGGCGTCGCAAGCGTTGCCTCGTTGAGATCGACTGTTTTACACAGGGCCAAAACTTGGGTCAGAGTGCACTTTTCGCAGACAACGTTTCGAATCCTGGTCAGCGTAAATTCGGTGCTGTCGTCGCTGGCCAGCCCATTTTAGTTCCTCCGTCGCCTTTGGCCCTTCTCGCAGTCATCGCTAGCTCCGGGTTAGCCGGCCTTTCGTAGGCTGTAACGGGTCGTCGCTGATGTCATAGTCCTCACGTTCCTCTCGCGACCAATTCGCAACCGAATTTGCCGTTAACGGCGGCTGACCTTGCGCGGTATACGTATCGCTTGCAGCGTCGTACTCGGCCTGAAAGTGTTTGCCCTCTGGGTACTCGACCCAGACGATTTCGCCGTCGTTCGGTTTTTTCAATGGCATTCGTATGCTCCTGCTGCGTGCGATGCGCCTGGAAGGCCGCGGTCGACTGGGCCAGTTGAGTGAGTATACAAGTTGCAGAAGGACGTACCGGCATCTGAGTGCCGTGGGTGCGGGAATGCCGAAAATGCAGTGCGTGGCTTTCGACCTGCTGTGGCAGCTAAGACTCGCTTCGTTGGATCGATAGTTCGCATTGGCCACAGGGCCGTTTCACGGCCCAAGGGGGCGGGAAGTGTGCGGGCCATCGTGGCCCGCACCTCGCGCTGGCGCGCGAGGCCAGTTCCGCTGTCCGCTTCGGCATCTGACCAGCTAACGGAGTCAGAGTGGCTTATCGCGCGCCCGGAAACGCACTCTGACTCCGCTATTCAGATGAAGCCGAAAGTCGACGCAGTTGGGAACTTTGGATTGCGCGGCCAGTTCTTGAAGCAATTGCTCAGCAAAGCTTTCTCGTCTACTTGCTTGACGGGTCGTATTCGAACTGCCCGAGAAAGATCCCGTCGTCATTCAAGGCAGTGCCGCCTGCACCGACAAGGCTCGGCACGTACTGCACGTTGATCGCATTGATGGCGTTACCGAGGACGTCGCTGCGTTCCGGTTTCCAATGATGGCCGTCGTCGACCGACGTAAACACCGTGCCATCGTTCGTCGCGGCGATCCAGCGCCCGTGGTCCGCGCGAAGATCGTCGATTACCAGAGCAGCCGGCAAGTCGTTCGTGATCGGATCGAAACTGGCGCCTGCGTCAGTCGTGCGCCACAACGAACCATCCAGGGTTGCAACGATTCCATTCGTGGTGTCGGCGAAATCGCCGGCGAGGATATTGCCGATAGACGGCAGGAGGAACTCCCAGGACTGACCGCCATTGATCGATCGCAGGACATGTGCGGACGAGTGGCCGTCGTAGCTGCGTCCGCCGAGGGCGACTAGGGTGTCGGCGGACACCTGGCGCAGCAGGCGGGTGAATGGCTGGGTATCCGCGCCATCGTAGGCCGGTTGCCACGTTGCACCGGCGTCGCTGCTGCTCCAGACATCGAGGCCGCGCAACAGGAACAGCCGGGCGTCGTTCGTCTTGAGGATATCGAAGATTGCCACACCATCGGGAAGGCTCGGTACCGCGTCCCAGGTCTTGCCCGCGTCCACCGTTCGCCTGAAGCTGTTACGTGCAACGAGCATGACGTCCGGACTGAGGCGGCGCACCACGTTCCAGGTCTCGGCCAGTGGTGGTTCCAGCGCGTCCCATTGCACGCCGTCGTCGGTACGGAACAGCGCTCCGGACGTACCTCCGAGGATGCCGTGCGTTGGGTCGGAAAAGTCGATCGCGGTCAAGTCGTCCCGCGTGTGAATGGTCAGTGGTACCCAGGGCGCGGCGAACGCCGCTGCCGGCAATGTCAGGGCGAATACTCCTGCGCTCAGCAGGCGAAGCGATGAAGACATAGGATCTCCGAAAGTGTGGTCGTGGCGGACGCACGCACGCAACGCGCCGATCTGGATCGACGCGTTTGCGGAATGTGCCCGACGTAGTACGGAAGCCCGTGTCGAAACCCGCCATGCAGGAATACAGGTCAGCGGGTGGAGAAACGCGCCTCAAGAACGCTCTTGTTGGAACGAGTCTGAGCGGGGAAAGGGGACGGGGGCAATTAAGACGAGGCTAAGCACCTCCGTCCCTTTTTCGTTTTTTTTTCGTTTGAACTTTGCCCGTGGGCGTTCTATGTCTGTACGAAATGGCCGAGATTGCTTGCTTCGAATGTAAGAAGCAGTCCAGGTGCCATGCCAGTACCTGCCAGCGATAGCGCACGGCAAAAGCGACGGATGTCGCTCGAAGCGGAGCACCATTTCGAAAGCGGTCTGCGTCTACGGGCTGACTAAATGCTCCGTCCACAGACCTAAAAGGCTGTCAGGGATTTCCTACAGCTCTGCCCCCAGCTTTAGTGCCACGTGCTGCTTAGCAAAGTCATTCACAAAAAATCCCCGGATCTGTGCGAGTATCGCCAGCCGGTTCCGCCGTACGTGCTGCGCTTCCGCAAATATTGGCGGGCCCTGGCCTCAAATCCCATTCCACCCGAGAGGAGAACGCAGATGGGGAACTTCTTTAAGCGGGCCAGGCGCGGCCTGATTGTGCTCGCACCGGCGACGTTGCTTGTCGCCATGGCCGCCTCGGCCGCAGGGCCGCCCGACGACGTGTCACCCACGCTCCGCGACGCGATGCAACGCGACCTCGGCCTGACTTCGGCGCAGTTCTCGCAGTACCTGAGTGTCGAGCGCCTCGCCGAACTCCAGCAGGAGCAGTTGGCCGCGGCGGAAGGCAGCAACTTCGCCGGCAGCTGGATCGAGCGCCAAGCGAACGGCACCTTCAAGCTGGTTGTGGCGACCACTGCGGTTGGCCCTTCAAGGGGCAGCGCCGACGTGGAGTATCGCGGCGCGCGCTACACCTTTGCCGACCTCAATGATTCGAAGGCTCAGCTCGATGCCCTCGTGGAACGCGGCGCCAAGGTGCCGACAGGCGTGTATAGCTGGTACGTCGATGTGGAGAGCAACACGGTCGTCGTCGGTATCGGCAGGGGAGGCCATCAGGCCGGCATCGACTTCGTCGCTGCTAGCCAAGCGAATGCCGCTCATGTGCGCTTCGTCGTGGAAGAAGAGCAGGCCCGACCACTCGCTGCCTTGAAAGGCGGCTTGGGCTACCTGCGCAATCCGGGCGACGGCTACCTGTATGCGTGCTCGATCGGGTTCAACGCCCTCAAGGGCAGCACGCCGGTCTACGTCAGCGCCGGCCATTGCGGCGACGTCGGCGAGAAGGTGTACTTGGAGGGCGCTGCCGGAACGGGCCCGCAGTGGACGCTCGGCTTGCAGATCGGCACGTTCTCCGGATCCAGTTTCCCGGCGCCCGGCGGCTCCGGCCCGGACTACTCCTACACCACGATTTCTGGCAGCAACACCCAGGTGGCCAGCGTCCATGGCTGGACCTCCTCCGACGTGGTCGTCAAGGGCAGCACCGCCGGCGGCGTCGGCACGGCGATCTGCCGTTCCGGCCGTACCTCGGGCTGGAAGTGCGGCACCATCGACCAGGTGAACGTCAGCGTCAACTACAGCACCGGCGAGACCATCACCCACGTCAACCGCACCACTGCCTGCTCCGAAGGCGGCGACTCGGGTGGCTCGTTCATCACCGGCCCCGGCCAGGCGCAGGGCGTGCTTTCGGGCGGCAGCGGCAGTTGCAAGGGCAAGCTGCCGAACAACCGCACGCGCAGCTACTTCCAGCCTGTCAACCCGATCCTTAGCGCGTACGGCCTGACGCTGAAGGTTGGTTGACCTCGCGAAGCCGCAAACAGACGCCCCGGTTCACCGGGGCGTTTTTTTTGGTACGTAATAGCCCTGCGTTCACCGGAGCGAATTGGAGAAGGCGGTTCGACAGCTAAAAAGCAGAAAGGGCCCACGAGGGGCCCTTTCTGCTTTTTTGGTGGAGGCGGCGGGAATCGAACCCGCGTCCGAAAGTCCTACGTCCCCGGATCTACATGCATAGCTCGCCGTTTAGTCTCGTCCTGCGGCAACACGACGTGCGAAGCGCACCGCAGGACCAGCCGGTTAGGAGTTAGCCGCGGATCGAC
>Ga0157375_10002359_pt1 | contig 16317 bp, 14 predicted proteins | sample M35metaG_FD_115311 | JGI IMG/M metagenome (GOLD analysis project Ga0157375, IMG submission 115311) | Miscanthus rhizosphere microbial communities from Kellogg Biological Station, Michigan, USA - M3-5 metaG | ecosystem: Host-associated > Plants > Roots > Rhizosphere > Soil | place: USA: Michigan...
ACGTACGCGGTGACGAAGGCGACCAGCAGAACGATGCTCAACGCCAGATAGGCGAGAAAATCCGGCAACGTCGCAACGTATTCGAGCATGTGATCGCCCCTGTGTTTGCGTGAGGCTAGCAGAAACCCCGGCGCGGAAACATCCGCCGACGGGCGTCTCAGCCGACGCGGAAACCTGCCGGCACCGGTTCGTCAGCGACTTCGCGGTTGACCGCCGTAACCTGCGCCAGCGCAGGTCCGCGCTGCAACCATCGCTCGAGCGCGGCAAGCGCCGCCGCATCGCCGCAGGCGATGACTTCGACGCGCCCGTCGGACAGGTTCCTCGCGTGGCCGGCAAGTCCCAGGCGCAGTGCTTCGTCGCGCGCGGATGCGCGGAAGAACACGCCCTGCACCCTGCCGCTGACGGTGAACCTCGCGCAAGCCATCATCGCGCCCGCTCTTACTTGGCGCCGATGACCGCGTCGAGGTCCTGCGCCGTGATCGGACCCGTGAACGCCTTGGCGACGTGACCATCCGGCGCGATCACGTAAGTATTCGGCAGCCCTTTCGGCGTATCGAAATCCTTCGGCGGATCCATGACGTCGACCTGCGCTACCGGATAGCTGATCGGGTGCGCTTTCAAGTACTTCTCGATGTCGGCCTTGTCGCTGTCCTCGAACGCGAGACCGATTGCCGCGACCTTGTCCTGGTGGCCGGCGACGTATGCGGAAATGTCCGGCAACTCCTTGAGGCAGGGCGAGCACCATGTTGCCCAATAGTTCACAATGACCCATTTTCCACTTTGCTTGGACAGATCGAACGCCTTGCCGTCGAGCGTGGTGACGTTCAACGTCGGCTTCGCCGCGGTAGCCGCGAGAGCGGCGCCCCAGAACATCGCGAAGGACAGCACGAGGGGCAGCGGGGTCGACAGCAGGCGTTTCATGATTTTTCCTCGGATACGGGTGGTGATTCTCCATCTGACCGCGGCGGAGGCGGAAAGATTTCGGCCAATGGCGCGTGCAGGCGCTCGCGCACGGCCGCCTGTGCCCGGTCGAGCAGCATGCTCGCCTCGGCGTCGGCGTCGCCGGGGAGCCGGGTACCGTCGGGCAAACGGTACTCGCAACACGCATAGACGTCGTACAAGGTCGTCGTCGACGGATCGCAGGTCAGTGACCAGGCACCGTCTTCGCCGCGCCGGATCAGGTCGCCCTCGCACAGGTCGCGCAAATAGCGCTGCACCAGATCGTCGCTCAGGAACGGCTCGCGGGCACGCAGATCGCCACTGTGCAGGGCGCTGCCATCACGCTGCGCGGCGATGAAATGCGCGAGCACGCGCAGCAGGCCGCGGAATTCGTTGCCCGGCGCCAGGCGCATTTCGGTGGGCCGGTAATCGAATGCGGCGAGCGACGCGGTCAGCGACGCTCCTGCCAGTACGAGGATCCATGACAGATAGATCCAGAGCACGAAGATCGGCACCATGGCCAGGGCGCCATATACCTGCTGGTAGTTCGCGCCGTTCGTGGCGTAGTCGGTGAAGAGACGCTTGACGATTTCGAAAATCGCCGCGGCCAGACCCGCACCGATCGCCGCATCCCCCAAACGCACGCTGCGGTTGGGTATCAGTTTGTACGCCGCGACCAGGACCAGCCACTGGATCGTGAACGGCAACAGGCGCAGCAAGTGCTCCTTCAGCGAAAAGTCGGCTTCTGCCTGGGCAAACATCGGCAGCGCGAAGAGGTAAGCGCTCGACGCGAGCAACGCGACGACCGCCACCGGACCGAGCGTGATCACTGCCCAGTGCACGACGAAGCGCGACGCGGCGCGGCGCGCCTTGGCGACGCGCCAGATCTGGTTGAACGTGCTTTCGACGCTGATGGTGAGCGACACGACGCTGATCAGCACGACGACGCTGCCGACCGCGGTCGCCTTGCTCGCGTTGTCGACAAACTGGGTCAGGTAACTCTCCACGGCTTCGCCGGCCGCAGGCACGAAATTGCGAAAGACGAATGCGCTGATGTCGGCACGCCAATCGGCGAATACCGGAAACGCGGAAATGATGCTGAATGCCACCGTCACGAGCGGCACAAGTGCGAACAACGTGGTCAGCGCCAGCGCTCCGGCTGCCTCGAGACAATGATCGTCGAGAAAGCGCCGCAGCACGAAGCGTGCGAAGGCAACGACTTGTCGGCGATCGACGGATCTCATTTAAGGGCAGAGGGCTGAGGGCCTGAGGGCTGAGTTTGCCTGAAACCGGCGCGACTGCTAAGCGATTTGGCCAGTGGCTTCGACCGCAATGCACCGCGAGACGTTATGCTTTCGCTCTCAGCCCCCTGCCCTTCGCACGCAATGCCCGAAATCCTGATCCTCTACTACAGCCGCAACGGCAGCGTTGCCCAGCTCGCGCGCCACGTCTCCCGCGGCGTCGAGGAAGTAGCCGACGTCCGCGCGCGTGTGCGTACCGTGCCGCCGGTTGCGCCTGTGACGACGCTCGCACAGGCGCCGGTACCCGATGATGGTGCGCCGTACGCGACGCTCGAGGATCTGCGCGAATGCGCCGGCCTGATCCTCGGCAGCCCGACACGCTTCGGCAACATGGCCGCTCCGCTCAAGCACTTCATCGACTCGACCGGTGCCGAATGGGTCTCCGGTGTGCTCGTCGGCAAGCCGGCTGCCGTATTCACCTCGACGTCGACGATGCATGGCGGACAGGAGTCGACTCTGCTGTCGATGATGTTGCCGCTGCTGCATCACGGCATGCTGCTGGTCGGCTTGCCGTTCACCGAAAGCGCGATCAATTCGACGACCACCGGCGGTACGCCCTACGGCGCGAGCCACGTCACCGGCGTCGGCGTCGAGCGCCCGATCAGCGATGATGAGCGTGGCCTGGCGCGCGCGCTGGGGCGGCGCGTGGCAGAACTCGTCGCTCGTCTGAGCCGATGACCGGCTCGCCGGTTGCCTTGCGCAGCGGCGCGGCGGCGTTGCTCGCCCAGCTCGCGTTGCAGCTTTGCTGGCACGGCTGGATTGCGCCCGGCTCGAGGGCGGCGCTCGTATTGGCCATCCTGCCTCTGCTGCCCGGGCTGTGGATCAGCCTGCGCGACCTGCGCCGTGGCGTGCTCGTCGGCGGCATCGTCAGCTTGTTCTATTTCTGCCACGGCATCGCAGACCTGTGGAGCAACGCCGGGCTGCGTGGTCTGGCAGCGACGGAAGTGCTGCTGAGCCTGGCGGTCTTCGGTGCGCTCTACGCGGATTCACGCGGCTACAAGCGCGCCGGTCACGGCGACGCCGCAAAATAGCGGCGACTGCGCAGCCGTTCACACTGCGCCGAGCATCGACTCGTTTAAAGTAAAGCGTTTGCGTCGTCGAAGCTGGCGACGATTCGTGTCGCGACTCCGGGGAGCCCTATGGCATTTGTGCAAACGCCGCCGGTACTGAGCAATCAGTATCTCGACGATCGTGTGCTGCGCTCGTACCTGCGCCGCGTGCTGCCGGCGGCGACGCTCGAAGCCATCGAAGGCGACCTGACCGATCTCGGCGAGTTTGCTGCAAATGCCTGGACCGCGGCCCGCGGCCGGACCGGCGCGGAGCCGCGCCTGACGCATTGGAGCGCCTGGGGCGAACGCATCGACCGCATCGAGCTGACTCCGTCCTGGCTGGCTGCGCAGCCGATCGCCGCCCGCTACGGCCTGGTCGCCGCCGGCCATGAATCGACGCACGGCGTCGCGGCGCGGGTGCATCAATTTGCAATGGTATACTTGTTCCATTGCGCCAGCGAGTTCTACACCTGCCCGCTGGCGATGACCGACGGCGCGGCGATGGCGCTGAAGGCGTCCGGCAGCACTCGGCTGATCGAACGCGCGCTGCCGCATTTCCTCAGCCGCGATCCGGCGCAGCACTGGATCTGCGGCCAATGGATGACGGAAACCTCCGGCGGCTCGGACGTCTCGGCGACGGAAACCGTGGCGCGCGAGGAAAACGGCCGCTGGCGCCTGTACGGCCGCAAGTTCTTCACGTCGGCGATCAACGCACAGGCTGCGCTCGCACTGGCACGTCCGCAGGACGCCGCCCCCGGCGCCGACAACCTCGCGCTGTTCTACCTCGAGCCGCGCAAGGCCGACGGCCGCTGGCGCAACATCGAACTCGAACGGCTGAAGTCCAAGCTCGGCACGCGCGAACTGCCGACCGCGGAGATTCACCTGGATGGCGCGCCGGCCGAACTCGTGGGCGAACCGCGCCATGGCGTGCGCGCGATTGCGCCGATGCTGAACATCACGCGCACATGGAACGCCGTTGGCGCGCTGGCGACGATGCGCCGCGCGATCGCGCTCGCGCGCAACTACGCCGATCGCCGCGTCGTCTTCAATCGTCCGCTGGCCGACCAGCCGTTGCACCAGGACACACTGGCCGGCATGCAGGCGGAGTTCGAGGCGGCGTTCCATCTGACCTTCTTCGTCACTGAACTGCTCGGGCGCGTGCAGAGCGGTCAGGCAGACGAGAGCCAGCAGAACGTGCTGCGCCTGGTCACGCCGCTGCTCAAGTTGTGGACCGGCAAGCTGGCGGTCACGATCGCTTCCGAAGCCTGCGAGTGTTTCGGCGGCGCCGGCTACCTCGAAGACTCCGGCATCCCCCAGTTGCTGCGCGACGCGCAGGTCTGGTCGATCTGGGAGGGCACGAGCAATGTGCAGGCGCTGGATTTCCTGCGCGCGTTCCGCTCGGTCGGCGGCCTGCAGCCGTTGCTCAGTGCCCAGCGCGCAATCCTGTCCCAAGTGCAGGCCAGCGAACTGGAAGGCTGCTTGCGCCTGGCCCGCGACGCCGTCACGCGCATTGCCGAATGGCTGCAGAAGGCGACCGCCGGCGACCGTGAGCAACTCGAGGCCGGCGCTCGCGATGTCGCCATCAGCCTTGCGCGGACCATGGCGCTGAGTCTTCTCACGCGCCACGCCGCCTGGGCGTTGCGCAGCGAAAGCGATCCGCGGCCAACCGCCGCGGCACGCCGCTTCGCCGAACACGGCGTGCTGCATCTGAAGAGCAACGGCCGGGCGGATGCGCAAGTCCTGGCAAGCGATAATTACTAGGGCGGGGGGCCGAGGCTGACGATCAGGAGCGAAGCGGGCGCTGCAGGCTCTTCTCTCAGCCCTCGGCCCTCAGCCCTTGCTAAGATACGCGACAGGCTTCGCGGACGCGCACGACCATGCTCGAGCACCTGACCATCGTCACCACCGGCGGCACGATCGACAAAATATACTTTGACGACAAGTCCAGTTTTCAGATCGGCGCGCCACGCATCGGCGAGATACTTTCGGCACTCGGCGTCACATTTACGTTCGACGTGATCGCGCTGATGCGCAAGGACAGCCTGCACATGACCGATGACGATCGCGAACTGGTGCGGCGGACGATCGCGGCGCAACCGCATCGCCATGTCCTGGTAACGCATGGCACGGACACGATGGTCGACACGGCACGCGTGCTCGTGGACCTGCCTGGGAAAGTCATCGTTCTTACCGGCGCACTGAACCCGGCGCGCTTCCAGGACTCCGACGCCGTGTTCAACATCGGCTGTGCGGTAGGCGCCGCACAGGCCCTGCCGGACGGTGTCTATATCGCCATGAATGGACGCATCTGGGACCCGGCCCGCGTACGCAAGAATCGCGATGCGAATCGTTTCGAGGAATCTTCCGCGGGCTGAAGTGCCATTGTGGATGCCCGAGGGTCGGCCGTCCCTGGCCTGACATTCCCTTCACGATCACCCTGATCGCCGCGCTTCTGAGGTCTCCCGTCCGAAGCCCCCGGCAGCGCAATCCTCCCCATCGTGCGCCAGGAGACGACCTGTCCATGGTCGCATCTTCTCGAAGTGATGCCGCACGCTCGTCGCGCGCGGCATCACGTGTTGCGTTACGGCGTGATGGTGCCCTTGAGGCTGACACCCGAATACGACGCGTAGGCGCGCACATTGACGTAGTACGTGCCGGCCGTCGGCGCGTTGAACGTGCAAGTCTCGTTGTTGCCGGTCAGGTATGGACGGCAGCTGTAGCTCGTCGTCGTCGGCGCGCTACCGATCTTGACGTACAGGTCGGCGTCACCGGTGCCGCCGGAGATCGTGAAGACCACCTTGGTCTGGCCGGACGGAACGACCAACGTGTAGTTCGGTGACACCGTCCCGGTCGCCTGCGACGCAAGGGCGACCGCGACGCCGCTGCACAGTACCGTGCCGCCGCAGCTCGCGGTCGAGACCGTCACGGAGGAGGTCTTCGAGCTGGTCGTGCTGTTGACGCTGTCGGTCACGGTCTCGGTCACGCTATAGGTACCGGCAGCCGCGTACGTGTGGCTCGGGCTCGTGGCTGTCGAGGTGCCACCGTCACCGAACGTCCACGAATGCGAGCCGATCGTGCCGCCCGCATCGGTCGAGGTGTCGGTGAACGTGGCGGTCAGGCCGCTGGTCGTGAACGTGAAGTTCGCCGTTGGCGTACCCCCTGAACCCGGAGCGGTGTAGCTGCCCTTGAGCGTGACGCCGGAGTAGGCAGCGTAGGTGTTGACCATCACGTAATACGTGCCGGCCTGGACCGGGCTCATCGTGCAGGTTTCGCTGTTGCCCGCAACGTACGGGCGGCAGTCGTAGCTTGACGTGGTCGGCGCGGAACCGAACTTGACGTACAGGTCCGCGTCGCCCGTGCCGCCCGAAAGCGTGAACACGAGGTTGGTGGCACCGGCCGGAACGGCCATCGTCCAGTTCTGCTGATGATTGACGGTCGCATCGGCGATCGTGATGCCGACGCCGTTCTGCAACACGTTGCTGGTCGTCGTCACGGTCACCGACTTGGTCACGCTGCCGGTCAGACCGCCGTTGTCGGTCACGGTTTCCTTGACGCTGTACGTTCCAGCCGCCGCATACGTGTGGCTCGGATTGGTCGCCGTCGACGTGCCGCCGTCGCCGAACGTCCACGAGCGCGAGGCGATCGTGCCGTCGCTGTCGGACGAACCGTCGGTGAACGTCGCCGTCAGCCCGCTCGTCACGAAGCTGAAGTTCGCGGTCGGTGCAACGTTGCCGCCACCGCCGCTGTGGTCGACGATCGGATGCGAGATCGCGCACGCGCCCGTATCGTTCGACCAGCTCGCCTGTTCGGTGTAGGTGCCGTTGCCCATGACCACGTTGGCCGCGCCGCCCGGCTGACCCGCCGCGATCCAGGCGCACTCGTCGGAGTTTTCCTGGCCGTTGTAGGTGCCGCCGGTGTGGTTGGTCCAACCGCCCGCCGGGAACGTGTCGGACATCATTTCGTGCCACTCGTGGCCAAGCGTCATCGTGTAGCCGTCGAGCGTGCCGGCCGAACCGGAGTTGACGAAGTTCACGCCACAGCTGCTGCCCACGTCGATGTTGTACGGCTGGTTGCTGAACGCCAGATCGCCGCCAGGAGCCGTGACGCCGTAGCCGTCGCCGGTGTAATCGTGCCAGGCGCAGTAGCCCTGGGTCGGACTCTGGTAGTTATCCGGATTCGTGCCGTGCGGCGACAGGATCACGTAATACGTGTACCGGTTCGAACCGGTCGCGGTGTTGCCGAAGTGCGCAGCGGCCTTGATCGCTTCCTGCGCCAACTGCGTGCCGGTAGCAGCCGACGGCGACGCCGCCGAATTGTCATACCACGCGCCGGCAAAGATGTTCTGCTGGTACGGTACGTAGTTCGCGCCCGTCGCCGGGCAGCTGGTCGCGCCGCTGGCGACGCCCGCACCGTCGCACCACTGGGTCAGGTCGGCCTGCCACAGTTCAGCGCCGGTGCCGATGCCCTTGAACATCATCTGCGCCTTGACTGCGGCGCCTGCGGAGTCGCCCGAGAACGTCAGGTTGCCGTTGGCATCGGTGCTCTGCGTGCCCCACTGCGTTCCGTAGAAGACCACGTAAACCTTGTTCTGGCCGCTCAGCACGCCGACGCCGCCAACGCCGCCGCCGTAGGACAAGCGGCCGGTCGACGCAGTTGGAGCCGCAAACTGCGCCGCATGGGATTTCTCCCACGCCTTCATCTTTTCGTTCGTTTCGCGCGTCGGCATCACGCCGTGACGATACGGATGGTCGTACGCCGGCGAATACGGATTGTCCGTCCAGCCATGCGGGTTGTCGTTGCCGTTGCCATTGTCGGAATCGGCGAAGGCGATGCCGCTACCGGCGCAACAAGTTGCAACGGCTGCAAGCGTGAACGAGGTGAAGCGCGAGGCCTTTCGGCGCCACGTGGGGTGGTTTGAATTGGTCACGGAACTCACTCCTGTCGAATCGCGTTAACGGTGGTGCCGCTCGGTATGGCGGCGCTCTGTATTGCGTTACGGAGGTGCTCCAGGGGTCCTTGGATGCTTGTCCAGTGCCGGCGTCGATTCAATGAGCAGCGAAATTCGGGCACGCGCCAACCCGGCGCAGCCTGTTTCGGCGCGCTGCTATTGAATGGCGAAGGCAAGGATCGCTACGGGTACAAGCACGAGAGCGCGCACGCGCCTCGATCCCTGTTCCCGCAAGATCCCTGAACAAGTTCTGCCGCCGGCCCATGCCGGTGGCGCAATCAGACCCTCGCTCCACACCCGCGCTTCCGAAGCCCCCGATCCGCCCCATCCCCTCCTTTTAGCGGACCGAAAGACTTGTCCATTGCGCTCTGACGAGATCTGCAGCTCGAGGTTCCTTCGCTGCTCGCCGTGGAGACTGGACTTGAAGGCCATCCTGGCCAAAAAGCGTGCGCAAGTTAACAGTACGAGTTTTTGCGGTCAAGCGGTTTCGCATTCTAACTACATGATATTGCTAAATTATTTTGCTTCGCACCATTCTTGTCCGGACAACTTTGTGTGATGTTCAGCATGATTTGGCGGGGAGCTGACGGTATGAATTTCCGGATATACGGATAGAAGGCCAAAGCAGCGACCAGCGCAAAACCTAGTTGGAATGCGCCTTGCGACCTATGCCGAAAGTCATGCTTGGGGAAAATGCCAAAATTTCCGACGGCGCCGCTTGCTTCATACGACGAAAGTCGTAGATCACCGCGTTGTGCGCTATGCGAACGGCCCGGCGCAGGGGCCGCTAGAGCATCCCGGTCTCTAGTTTGGCCACATCCGACATCATCGAGTGATTCCAGGGCGGGTCGAAGGTCAGCTCGACGTCGGTCTCGGTCACGGTCGGAATACGTTCGAGCTTGCTGCGCACGTCATCAACGAGGATATCTCCCATGCCGCAGCCCGGCGCCGTCAGCGTCATCGAGACGGTCACCTTGCGCGTTCCCTCGGCGTTCCTGTCCACCGAGCACTCGTAGACAAGCCCCAGATCGACGATGTTCACCGGAATTTCCGGGTCGTAGCACGTACGCAGCTGCTGCCAGACCACGCGCTCGACGTCCGCATCGCCTGCGCCTTCGGGTAGGACCAGCGGATCAGGCGCTTCCTTGCCCAGCGCATCGGCATCGGAGCCGCTGATGCGGAACAGGTTGCCGTCGACGAAGACCGTGAAGCTGCCGCCCAGTGCCTGGGTTATGTAACCGGTCTGTCCGGCTGGCAGCGTCACCTCCTGACCCTGCGGCACCATGATCGCTGGGCAGTCGCGCTCGAAACGGATCGGCTCGGAGTTCTGGCTATAGCCGTTCATTCGGAATTCTGAAAAATTGATGCCGGGTCAGCTTTGCGGGAACCGCATTATCGCAGGAATGCAGCTTCGCCCTTTGATTTGCGGTCGCGAAGCGTCTTTTGCAACGCCAGCCGCATGCCGTGGGCGGCCACCCTGGCTGGCGCGCACGTTCGCTTGAAACCAACCGCTGACTGCCGAGAGTCAGGAGCAAAGCAGTTCAGCGACACCCCGCCTTTCGGCGCAGCACATCGCAGCGCCCATCATTCGCTTTCCAGCCTTGGCCCTCGGCCCTCAGCCCTGCGTCAAGGCCTCTCCCAGCATCCGATTTGCCCGCGCCCGACTCACGGCGTCAGCACATGCGGCAGGTTTGCCGCGTGCAACTGTTCTTCGAGCTTGGCCAGTTCGCCCTTGCGCAATGCGGAGATCTCGCCTTCGAGTACGGCCTTCTCTGCAAGGTCGGCTTCGAGCTCGCTTGCCTGTCCCTGCGTCGGTGCGTAATCCGACGTCTGGATGTCCGAATACAGCGGCGCGATCTGCGAATACAGCTTTGCTCCGCCGTGCCGGCCGGCCAGCACGTCGTAGACGACTTCGGCCTTGGGATTGTGCAGCTTCAGGTCGAGTTCGTCGCAGCGCTTGAGCACGGCATCGGCACTGGCGAGGATGTCCTTGCGCGCCGCGTTGTCGGCCGACAGGCGCTTGACAATACCGACCTGCTCGCGAATCACGCGCACCGTCTCGATGTCGCCGACCAGTTGGTCGAGTGCATCGCGCGCGCGCAGCGCGTAGGCAACATTCTGCGCGAGTTCGGCGGCCGGCACAGGCGAATGCGGATCGGCCTTGATCTCCGCGGTCGTCGTCATCGTCTGGCCCGCCGCGTACAGCTTCAGCGTGTACGTTCCGGGAGGCGCGAGTATGCCTTTCTCCGGCTCGCCCGAATCGACCTTGGCTTTCTCCAGACGCTTGGCGCCTTCGTAGCGAAGGTTCCAGACGATGCGGTTCAGTCCCTGCTCCTTCGTCAGCTCCGTCGTTGCTTCTTCTTCCTGCGGCTCGTCGGCGTCGTCCTTCGGATATTTCGGCGGCTTCGGGTCCGTCCTCAGTGTGCGCACGACCTTGCCCTGCGCATCGAGGATTTCGAGTTTCAGGTCATTCTTGTGCGCGTCTTCCGACGGATTGTCGTCGTCCTGTGGTTCGCCCTTGATCTTGTCGCGCAGCCAGTAGTCGACGATCAGCCCGAGCGGCGCGGCATCGGTGGCGCCGTCGTGATCCCAGCGGGTGTCGAGGCGGAAGCGATAGGCCGGCCGCGGTTTGAACAGGTGCACTGCTTCCTTGCGAATCGACGGTACGAAGGCGCGCAGTGACGACAGATCGTCGAGCACCCAGATCGAGCGGCGCGTGCCGAGAATCAGGTCGTCGTGCTTGACGCGCATGTCGGAGACACCGATCGCCGGCAGGTTCATGCGCAGGTCCTCGAAACTTGCGCCGCCGTCGCGCGAATAGAACACGCCGCGCTCGGCACCGACGTAGAGCAGATTCGGATCGGTCGGATCTTCGCGCAGCACGAACAGGTGCTGGTCCTCGGGCAGCCCTTTCGACAACTGCTCCCAGGATTTGCCGAAATCGCGCGTGCGGAACAGGTATGGATGCACATCGTTGAGCCGGCGCGCATCGACCGTCACGTAGGCCGTGCCGGCATCCTTGCGCGACGCTTCGATGCCTTCGACGGTTGCCCACTGCGGCAGTTTCGCCGGCGTTACGTTCTGCCAGCTCTTGCCGCCGTCGCGTGTCAGCTGCACGAGGCCGTCGTCGGTGCCGACCCAGATCTGGTCCTTCGCCACCGGCGATTCGGCGATCGAGAAGATCGTGTCGTAGACCTCGACGCCGGTATTGTCTCCGGTAAGCGGGCCCCCGGCCCATTTCTGTTTCGATTTGTCATTGCGCGTCAGGTCGCCGCTGATCGGCTCCCAATGCACACCGCGATCGCTCGTCTTGAACAGCACCTGGGCGCCGTGATACAGCACCTTCGGATCGTAGGCGGATGTCGCAATCGGCGCAGTCCACTGGAAGCGGTACTTGCCGTCGATCGCGCCGTGTCCGGACATGTTGTGCGGATAGATCGTGACGTTGCGGAACTGCCCGGTCAGCTCCTGGTAATGCGAGATGTAGCCGGAGTATTCGCCGGCATAGATATGGCCCGGCAATTCGCGGTCGAACTGGAAATCGCCGGCTTCTCCGCCGCCGACGGCGTAAAAGTCCCCGACCAGCGGCGCGCCGTTGCCGCGCAGCACGTACGCCGGACCACTCGACGTGCCCCAGTCCTGCATCGTGCCGCCGACGTGGTAGGGAATGCGGTCGTCGGCGTCTACGTTGTAGAACTGCGCCAGCGGCAGCGACGGCGAGAACCATGTCTTGCCGCCATCGGTGGTCAGATCGACACCGCCGTCGTTGCCGACGATCATGCGGCGGTTGTCGGTCGGATCGATCCAGACGTCGTGGTTGTCGCCGTGGTGCAATCCCTTGACCGAAACGAATTCCTTGCCGCCGTCGACGGTCTTGACCAGGTTTACTTCCGGCAACCAGAGGATATCGGCATTGTCCGGATCGATCGTCAGAGTCGAGTAGTACCACGCGCGCTGCCGCAGGACACGGGCGCCGCTGGCGCGGTCCCAGGTCTCGCCGCCATCGTCCGAACGGAACAAGCCGCCGTCCTTCGCTTCGATCAACGCATAGACACGAGACGAATCGGTGCGCGCAACGGCGACACCGATCTTGCCCATTTCGCCCAGCGGCAAGCCGTGCTCGGTGATCGGCTTCCAGGTATCGCCGCCGTCGTCGGAGCGATACAGGCCGCTGCCGGGCCCGCCCGAGGTCATGTCCCACGGATAGCGCTTCGCCTGCCACAGGCCGGCGAACAGCACGTGCGGACGGTTCGGATCGATCGCGACATCGGACGCGCCGGTCAGTTCGTCCTTGAACAGGATGCGCTGCCAGGTCCTGCCACCGTCGGTCGTGCGATAGACACCGCGCTCCTTGCTCGCGCCGAACGGCGAGCCGAACACGGCCGCGTAGGCGACATCGGCGTTGCGCGGGTCGATCGCGATCGTGCCGATCTGGCCGTGCGTTTTCCACACCTGTTTCCAGCTCTTGCCGGCATCGACCGACTTGAAGATGCCGGTACCGAACGACACGTTGCCGCGAATGTTCGCTTCGCCGGTGCCGACATAGAGCACGCTGTGATCGGATGCCGCGACCGCGATCGAGCCGGTGTTCGCGTTGGCCTGATCGTCGAATATCGGCTTGAAGTCGCGGCCGCCGTTCTCGCTCTTCCAGATGCCGCCCTGCGCAGCGGCGAGATAGAACGTCAGCGGATCACCCGGCACGCCGGTGACGCGATCGACGCGGCCGCCGACAGCCGGACCGATCGTGCGGTATTTCAGCGCGCCGTACGGCTTGGGCTTTTCGTCGGCGGGAAGCGGAGTTCCGGCCGGCTTGCTGTCGCTGGCCGCGAACGCCGAAGCGGCGACGGTGGCGAGAGCGAGCGCCAATACAAGACGTGCGGACATGCGTTTCCCCTGGCTGAATCGAAAGATGAACGCGCGAAGCTAGGGGCGATGCGACGCCGCGTCAATAGGCACCTGGCGTAAAGAGATGTGCCGGTGGGCAAAATGATGCATTTGCCGGCTTTCCACGCGGGCTTTGTGACCGAGTTGGCTGTTGCACGGCGGCCGGACCCCGGCTGCTCGTCAGCACCGCGCCCGCTCAACCGTCATTTGTCGCCACTCACATGGGCACGTGTTCAATCGGCGTAGCACGGCCCCAGTTCGCGAACTTCGACGGTCGCCCATTCGGCTGCCGGGCACTCGCCGGCTATCGCGATCGCCTCCGCGGCATCGGCGCAGTCGAGCAGGAAAAATCCGCCGACCAGTTCTTTCGTTTCGGCGAACGGGCCGTCGATGCGCGTGCGCTTGCCGTCGTGCGTGGCAATGCGCACGCCACCGGTGCGCAACGACTCTGTCGCGCGCAGCAATCCGCGCGCTTTCAGATTCGCCGCGAATTCCAGCATGCGCCCGTAAGCCTGCGTGCCCTCCTCCGGCGTACGCGCCGCACGCTGCCCGTGCGGCTCCATGATCAGCAACATGTACGCCATTTCGCCTTTCCTCTAGGGTTGATTTTGCGCTGCTGCAGCGCGCTCCAGCAGCAGGTCGCGTTCGCGCGCGTTGCGTGTCAGCGTCGCCGCGCGCTCGAATTCGGCACGCGCTTCGTCGCCACGGCCGAGCTTGGCGAGCAGGTCGCCGCGTACGGTCGGCAACAGGTGATACGACTTCAGTGCGGGCTCGGAGATCAAAGTGTCGACGATTTCGAGACCCGCCGCCGGACCCTGCGCCATGCCGACAGCGACCGCGCGATTGAGTTCGACGACCGGCGATGGCATGACGCCGGCAAGTTCTGCATATCGCGCGGCGATGCGCTGCCAGTCGGTTTCGTCGGCCGCGCGCGCACGCGCGTGGCACGCGGCGATAGCGGCCTGCAGCGTGTAGCGCCCGCGCGATGGCCCAAGTTTTTCCGCGAGTTCCAGCGCCTTGAGCCCTCGCCGGATCAGCAGCTGGTCCCAGCGCCCGCGGTTCTGATCGAGCAGCAACACCGGTTCGCCGTTCGGCCCGGTTCGGGCGTGCACGCGCGATGCCTGCAGTTCCATCAGCGCGACGAGGCCGTGCGCCTCGGCTTCGCGAGGAGCGAGCCCGACCAGGATGCGGCCCAGCCGCATCGCTTCCTCGCACAGCTGCGGGCGCATCCAGTCGCTCCCCGCCGTCGCCGTATAGCCTTCGTTGAAGATCAGGTAGATCACCTCGAGCACGGACACGAGGCGCTCCGCCAATTCGACCCCTCGCGGCACTTCGAAGGGGACCTGCGCGTCGCTGAGCGTGCGTTTGGCGCGGACGATGCGCTGCGCAATCGTCGCCTCGGGCACGAGGAACGCTCGCGCGATTTCATCCGTGGTCAGTCCTCCAAGCAGGCGCAGTGTCAATGCAACACGCGCCTCGGTCGACAGCAGCGGATGGCAGGCCGTGAACATCAGCCGCAGCAGGTCGTCGCCGATCGGATCATCGAGCGCGTCGTGAGCCCTGGCATCGGCATCGCCGAGCGCGGCTTCGAGTTCGTGCGCCAGTTCGACATGCTTGCGTTCGAGCAACTGGTCGTGCCGCAGCTTGTCGATCGCCCGGTGCTTGGCCGTTGCCATCAGCCAGGCGCCCGGATTATCCGGAACGCCGGACTGCGGCCACTGCTCCATCGCGGCGACCAGCGCGTCCTGCGCGAGTTCCTCCGCGATGCCGACGTCGCGTACGATGCGGGCCAGGCTCGCAATCAACCTCGCTGACTCGATGCGCCAGACCGCCGCGATGGTTCGATGGGTATCGGTCGCCGTCATGGCGGCCGATCTGACCATCTTCCCCGGCGAGGCGCAAGATCATTTCATGCGGCCTTCCCGCAGTTCACCATCCATGGCACTCCGAAACGGTCGACTATGATGCTGTAGCGATGAGCAGCAGTATCGGCACGATTCGGCGGCGCTCAGTGACCTTCCGGCCCTTCCATGATCTGATACGTCACGCACTCGCCGTCGCCGGCGACCTGCAGGAACGCACGGGTGCCTTCGATCGCGGCTTCGCGCGACGGAAATTCGAGCATGGCGAATCCACCGAGCAATTCCTTCGACTCGGCGTAGGGGCCGTCGATCACGCTGGTGTTGCCGTTGCTACGGCGCATCACGCAGCCGTGCTGCTTGATCGACAGGAAGCCGCCGCCCGTCAGCAGTTGTCCGCTGCTGAAGCTTTGCTCGATGAACTTGTCCATTTCTTCCTTGCGCTTGCCTTCCAGCCGGCCAGGGTTGGTTTTCGGATCCGGAATGTAGATGCTGAAATATTTCATGGCTGATTCTCCGCTCGAGTTGATTCAGTTCGTGGCGCGGCGTGCGAGCTCGGCGCGCTGGCGTTCTTCCTGTTCGCGCAGCTCCGGCGTGAACTCCGCACCGAAATCTTCGGCCTCGAAAACGCGGCGGACTTCGATCTCGCAATCGCCGTGCTCGAACGGGCGCGGACAGCGCTTGACCCACTCGATCGCCTCTTCCATCGACGAGCATTGCCACAGCCAGAAGCCGGCGACCAGCTCCTTGGTTTCGGCAAACGGGCCATCGATGACCTGGCGCTGGTTACCGGTAAAGCGCACGCGTGCCCCCGTCGAACTCGGGTGCAGGCCCTCGCCGGCCAGCATCACGCCGGCTTTTACCAGTTCCTCGTTGAACCGGCCCATGTCGGCCAGCAGCTTTTCGCTCGGCATCGCGCCGGACTCGCTCTCTTTCGTAGCCTTGACCATTACGCAGAATCGCATCGCATTTCTCCTCTACTGGATGGCGAGCCGGCATTCAGGGAAATGCCGCGCTCTTGCTGATTACGTCGTACGAGGGGGAGCGAAATCGACAGTTCAGGAAAAGTTTTCTGCGACGGCTATCTGCGCCCTCATTGCGTACGTCGCACGACCGCGCGCGATATCGACAGCGGCCCGCCGACTTTTCTCCGCGCCAGGTTAAACCGGGGTAAAGGCGGGATCAGGCGGCCGCTACGGCACGCAGGCAGTCGCCGAATATCCTCATCGCCGCGTCGAGGTCGGCCGGCGGCAGATCGGCGTAGCCGAGCAGCAGACCCGAGCGCGCCTGCGGCTTGAGATAGTAGGGCGCGATCGGATACAGGCCCAGGCCGCTTG
>Ga0157375_10002362_pt1 | contig 16308 bp, 11 predicted proteins | sample M35metaG_FD_115311 | JGI IMG/M metagenome (GOLD analysis project Ga0157375, IMG submission 115311) | Miscanthus rhizosphere microbial communities from Kellogg Biological Station, Michigan, USA - M3-5 metaG | ecosystem: Host-associated > Plants > Roots > Rhizosphere > Soil | place: USA: Michigan...
CGAGGGACTGGCGTCAGGAGAAATTGCGCTGTACTCGAAGGTGCATCACGCCTTGCTCGACGGTCAGGGCGGCATCGCGCTGGCGCAGGCGTTGCTCGACGTGCAGCCGACCATGCCCGGTGCTGCAGCTCCGCCAGCGGACGATCCTGGCGGCGCCGCGCGCGTGCGTCAGCGCGATCTGGCGCACGTGGCCGTTCGCGCCAGCGTGCAGCAGTTCGCCAGGCTCGTGCGCGAACTGCCGATGACGCTCAGGCTCGCCACCGATGCTGCCGCCGGCGCCGGCAATCTCGTCGGCCGGCTGCGCGACAGCGTCACGTTCGCACCGCGCACGCCGTTCAATGCGCAGGTCGGCCCGCGCCGCAGCTATGCCGTGGCCTCGCTCCCGCTCGACCAGGTCAAGCACGTCGCGCGCCATTTCGGCGCGAGCCTCAACGATGTCGTCATGGCCCTGTGCGCAGGCGCATTGCGCGAATATCTGCTCCGACGGAAGGCCCTGCCGAAGAGTGCGCTGATCGCGGCAATGCCGGTGTCGTTGCGCGCGGCCGGCGACAGTGAGGTCAACAACCAGGTGTCGATGGTGCAATGCATGCTGCCGACGCAGATTGCCGATCCGCTTGGGCGCCTGCGCGCGATCACCGCGGCGACCAGCCAGATCAAACGGCAGGTGGTCAGTTTCCGAGGTCTGATTCCCACCGACTTTCCCGGCCTCGCCGCGCCGATCTGGGCGTCGGGCCTGAGCCGCCTGTGGGCGCGCGGTCGCGTTGCCGAGCGCCTGCCGCCGCTGGCGAACCTGGCCATATCCAACGTGCCGGGGCCGCCGATCCCGCTGTACCTGGCAGGCGCGCGGGTCAATCACTACTTTCCGGCGTCTATCGTCACGCACGGCCTTGGCCTTAACATCACCGTCAACAGTTATGCCGGGCAACTCGAGTTTGGTGTGATCGCGTGCCGCGACATCGTGACGAAACCCGCTATTCTTGCGGCCGGGCTGGGTCGGGCACTCAAGGTGCTCGTGAAACAAGTGAAGTGATGAAAAAAACGACGAAGCGGCAACGGCTGCTGGACCTGGATGCACAAATGCGCGCCCCGTCGGCCTTGCTGCTGGCGCTGGAGGGACGTGCCTTCATCGAATGGGCCGCCTGTGTCGCGGCGTGGCCGCTGCTCGCCTGTGCGGCGCGCGGCGATGGCCATCCGGTGCTCGTCCTGCCGGGTCTGACCGCCGGCGACGCCAGCACCTGGCCGTTGCGCAAGTTCATCGAGCGCTGCGGCTACAGCGCGTATCCGTGGGATCAGGGTTTGAACTGCGGGCCGCGCGGCGGCACGGTGCGCAAGCTGCTCGGACGCCTGCGCGACATCGAACGCGAACACGGCCGCAAAGTCAGCCTCGTCGGCTGGTCGCTCGGCGGCGCGATGGCGCGCGTGCTCGCCGTGCGCGAGCCGCAGCGCGTGCGTTCGGTGATCACGCTGGGTTCGCCGCTGAGCGGCAATCCAAAGGCGTCGAATGCCTGGCGCATCTTCGAACTGGTCAGCGGCGTGCGCGCGGACGATCCGCGCCTGCGCGCGCTGATGAGCCTGCGGCCGCAAGTGCCTTCGACGTCGATCCTGAGCAAGAGCGACGGCATCGTGTCGTGGCCGTCGAGCCTGATTCCGGCCGGCGCGCAATCGGAAAACATCGAAGTCAGCGCAAGCCACTTCGGCATGGGCGCCAATCCGACTGTATTGTGGGCGATCGCCGATCGCCTGGCCCAGGCCGAAGGTCGCTGGAAGCCGTTCGACCGAAGCGGCCTGCGCGCGCTGATCTACGACGATCCGCACCGCGCCGCAGCAGCCGATGCGTTCGCAACCTGAGTGATGGAGATCGAATATCGTTTGAATCCGTTCGGGATGAGCCCTTCGGCCGCGCTCGGGAAAAGCTGCACAGAGACGATGCGAACTCGAAGGCTGCTTCGCCTTCGCCGTCGTGCGCTTACGCTCAGGGCGAATGGCGAAAGCATCCGCCTTCCGCATCGATAGGCTGATCCGCATGACGCGCATCGAACTGCCCCAGCGCGGCCTGCACCTCGAATACGAAAGCCACGGTCGCGAGTCGGATCCGGCCGTCATCCTGATCATGGGACTCGGCCTGCAACTGGTCGCATGGCCGCGCGCACTGATCGACACGATCGTCGCTGCCGGCCGCCGCGTCATCGTGTTCGACAATCGCGACATCGGACTGTCCGGAACGGGTCCGCTGCCGCCGCACTACACGCGCCCGCAGCAGGCCGCGCTCGCCTATCTGCTGCACCAGCCGTTCACGCCGGCGTATCGCATCGCCGATCTCGCTGCCGACACGCTGGCGCTGGTCGACGCGCTGGGCATCGATCGCTTCTCCGCCGTCGGCATCAGTCTTGGCGGCATGGTTGCGCAGACGCTCGCGGCGCGCACACCGAAGCGCGTGCGTTGTCTGGTGTCGATGATGTCGAGCGCCGGGCCACGCACGGCGCCGTGGCCAAATCCCGCGTTGCTCTGGCGCTTCCTGCAGCCGCCGCCGCGGAACGCGACGTTCGAGGCCAGGCTCGATCATTTCGTCGCGCTGTTCCGCATGCTCGGCAACATCAACGACATCGACGAACTTCGTGAAATCCGCGAACGGCTGGCGCAATCGCAGCAGCGCTCGTACAACCCCGCCGGTGCCGCGCGCCAGTTCATGGCCGTACTCGCCGATCCGGATCGCGGCGCGGAAGTCGCCACGATCCGCTGCCCGACGCTGATCATCCACGGGGCCAAGGATCCCCTGGTCCCCGTCGCCGCCGCCCACCACCTGAAGAGCCTGCTGCCCCATGCGCGACTCGAGATCATCGAGGGTCTCGGCCACTACCTGCCGCGCGACAAGCTGTCGCGGATAGCCCTTTCGATCGTCGATCATCTCGAGGCGGCCTGAGTTGTCCTCTTCTCGCGGATCTCAGTGGACCCATCGTAGCGTCGCGGCGGTTGCGCTTGGCTGCCGCGCGAAGTCTTGCGACACTGCGCATGAGGCGTGGCGAAGCAGGCGAGGTGTGCTGAAATGCTCGAGTTCAAGGACTATCTGGAAATCGTCAATCATGTGACCGTGATCGGCGGCGTCCTATGGGCGATCATTCAGTGGCCCAAGGCGCGAAAGCAGCGCAGGGAAGCCGAGCGGGAGCAGTCGTATGCGGCCCTCAACGATCACTTCCTCAAGTTCTTGGAACTTCAGCTGCAGGCTCCTGGCTTGGGCACTACCGCGACCGACCGCGAGCGCATCTGGGACCGGTTGTCTCCGGACGAGCGTGCCCAACAACGGGTACTTCTGGATTTTCTGTCGTCCATCCTCGAACGCGCATACTATTTTCTCGATGCCGACGCTGCGCCGACGCGAACCTCTGCGTCACGGCACGACAAACGCAACGACTGGACGACCTGGCAGAACTGGATCGACCGATACGCAAGGAACCCGAATTTCGTCGCTTTCTGGAAGCACCTGGACGACGCAGGCGACGCAAGTTCGTACGGGCGCGAGTTCGTACGGCATGTTCGCGGCCAGATAGCGCTGGTCGAAATCGATGCCCGCGCATCGACGTGAAGTGCGCGAGCGCGAACGTCAGGGCTCGAAGAAATAGCGCGTCAGGTGAAAGAACACCGGTGCGGCGAAGCTGACCGAGTCGAGGCGGTCGAGCATGCCGCCGTGGCCCTCGATCATCGAGCCCCAGTCCTTGGCGCCGAGGCTGCGCTTGACCGCCGAAAGCGCAAGTCCGCCGAGGAACCCAGCGATGACGATGACCGCGGCCATGGCGCAGGCCTGCAGCGGCGTGAACGGCGTGATCCACCACAGCGCGGCACCGATCGCGGTGGCACTCGCACCGCCGCCGACGAAGCCCTCGACCGTCTTCGACGGGCTGACGCGCGGCGCAATCTTGTGCTTGCCAAGCAGCTTGCCGAAGACGTATTGCAGCACGTCGGAAATCTGCACGACCATCAGCATGTAGATCATCAGCAGCAGGTTCTGGCCCTCGAAGCCGGGAATCTTGAGCAGCAGCAGCGCCGGTGCGTAGCTGATGCAATACACGGTGATCATCAGCCCCCATTGCACCTTGGTCACGCGCTCGAGGAATTGCTCGGTGTCGCCGGAAAACGCTGTCAGCACCGGCAGCAGCAGGAAGCCGTAGACCGGCAGGAAGATCGCGAACAGGTTGTACCAGTCGTCGCCGATTAACCAGTACTGCACCGGCAGCAGCACGTAGAAGCAAACCACCAGTGGCAGGTGATCGCCGGGCCGCGTCGGCGTCAGCGTGATGAATTCGCGCAGCGCGAAGATCGAGGCGATCGCGAAAAGCACGATGGTCGCGTTGCGGCCGAGCAGGAAGTTGACCGCGATGATCACGACCATGACCCACCACGCGCGGACGCGCGCGTTGAGATTGCCGATCGTGTCGCTGCCGCCGCGGCGCAACGCCTGCCGGTGCAGCAGCCAGCCGACCAGCGACGCCGCAGCGAGCATCATCAGGATGCCGCCGAACAGCCAGAAGAACTTTTCTTGCATGTTCATGGATCGACTCGCCTCGCCGCGGAAACCGTTCGCTCTGAAGTATCGAAGGGTGAACGGCGTGTATCGTCGTTCGTGGTTCGATACCTCACCACGAACGGGCATTGCCTCGATGGCGCGCTCATGCGAGATCCACCACGGCTTGTCTGGCGCGTTCGAGGAAGGCGTTCTTCGTTTCGTCAGCGCGCCGTTCCAGTGGCGTGCCGAAGCGCACAAGGCAGGTGAGCGGCACCGGCAGCAGCGTGCCCTTGGGCATGCTCCGATAGAGATTGTCGAGATAGACCGGCACCAGCTCTGCCTCGGGTACCTTTGCCGCAAGGTGGAATAATCCACTTTTAAACTCGCTCGGCAACGCCTGCGCGCGGCGCGTGCCTTCGGGGAAGATGATCAGCGATTCGCCGCGCTGCAGTGCCTCGGCCAGCGGCGCCAGCGGGTCGCCTTCGCGCTGTTCCGGATTGCGCTCGATGAAGAGCGCATTGAAACCGCGCGTCGCCAGGTACGACTTGAAGCCGCCGCCGCTCCAGTAGTCCGCCGCGGCGACCGGTCGCGTCGTCGCGCGCAGGCTCGCCGGCAGCGCGCTCCACAGCGCCAGCGTATCCATATGGCTGGTGTGATTGGCGAAATAGATGCGCAGTGCGGGCGCCGGCGTGCAACCGATCCAGCGCGGTTGCGCGCCGACCAGTGCGCGAACGAGCCCGGACAGCAGATGGGAGAGCCACATCGTCAGGCGCCCGCCCGCAGCTGCGCGGCAATCGCGCGCGTGCGCATGATGCACGTCAGCAGCGAGCCCGCGGCGATCAGTGCCGACGCCGTCAGCAGCGCGTAGCGTTCGGCGTGCCAGAACGTTTCCGCCGCAGCGGCAATGCAGGCCACGGTCAGCACGGCCATGCGTTGCTGCTTGGCAAACGGGCCGCGAAAGTCCTGTGCCAGTCCGATCGAGCCGCCGAACACGCGGATGTACGCAGTCAGGGCGGCAAGGAGCGCACCTAGCCAGCCGAGCGCCGGATGGTCGCAGGCGTAGCCCGTCGCGACAATCAACAACGAATCGGCGATGCGGTCCGGGAATTCGTTGTAGATCTTGCCGACCGGCGAGGCCTTGCCGCCTTCCATCGCGACCATGCCGTCGAGCAGGTTGCAGATCAGGCGCAGCTGTATGCACAGCGCACAGACCACCAGCCGCATCGGCGTCAGCCAGCCGAGCAGCAGCGCGGCGCCGATCGCGGCGAAAAGCACGCTGGCAGCCGAGATCTGGTTCGGCGTTATCGACGAACGCGCGAGCGCCGCTGATGCGCGCCGCGCCCAGGCGCTGCCGCGCGCCGCAATCGGTCGTCGGTTCGCTTCGCTTTCTGCTTCGGCCATCGGCAACGCCCCTGTATGCGCAGTGTAACGATCAAACAGGCCCGAGCCGGACAAAAGCCGTCATCCGTCCAGTGCCTGCCAGCGCGCATAGGCTGAGTCGAGTTCGCCCTGCAGCGCGGCGAGTGCGGCGTTTGCCGCGGCGATGGCGACGTTGTCCTGCCGGAAGAAAGCCGGATCCTGCATCGCCTGCGTTCGCGCGGAGATTTCCGCTTCCAGGGCTTCGATCCTTGCCGGCAGCTGTTCGAGTTCGCGTGCATCCTTGTAACTGAGTTTGCGTCGCTGCGAATTCGACGCGCTCGCCGAGCCCTCCGCTCCAACTGAAGGGTTGGCTGGCGATGGTGTGGACACGGCGCTGACAAACGAGCGCCTCCCATCCGCTGCGCTTGCGCGCGCGTTTCCGACGTCAGGCCGCTGCCTCAGCCAATCGCTGTAGCCGCCGACGTATTCGCCGACACGGCCGTTGCCCTCGAGCACCAGCGTGCTGGTGACGACGTTGTCGATGAATTCGCGATCGTGGGAAACCAGCAGCAGCGTGCCGCGATACGCCGCGAGCAGTTCCTCGAGCAGCTCCAGCGTTTCGACGTCCAAGTCGTTGGTCGGCTCGTCCATCACCAGCAGATTCGACGGTTGCGCAAACAATTTCGCCAGCAGCAGGCGGTTGCGCTCGCCGCCGGACAGCCGAGTGATCGGCGCACGCGCACGCTCCGGCGAGAACAGGAAATCCTGCAGGTAGCCGAGCACATGCTTGCGGCTGCCGTCTAGCTCGACGTATTCGCTGCCTTCGGCGACGTTGTCGAGCGCGTTGCGATCGTCGCGCAACGCGATGCGATACTGGTCGAAGTAGGCGACCTGCAAGCCGGTGCCGCGAACGATCTCGCCGCGCGTCGGCGTCAAGTCACCGAGCAGCAATTTCAGCAGCGTGCTTTTTCCGGAACCGTTCGGACCGATGACGCCGATGCGGTCGCCGCGCAGGATCGTGGTCGAAAAATCGCGCAGCAATGCCTGCTCGGCGTAGGCAAAACCGACGCCCTTGGCTTCGATCACCTTCTTGCCGGACGCCTGCGAAGTCGCCAGCGTCATCCTGGCATTGCCGGTCAACTCGCGCCGCTGCGCACGTTCGCGGCGCAGCGCCTTGAGCTCGCGCACGCGGCCCTCGTTGCGCGTGCGGCGCGCCTTGATGCCCTGGCGGATCCAGACTTCTTCCTGCGCCAGCTTGCGGTCGAACAATGCGTTGGCCTGCGTCTCGGCGTGCAGGCGTTCCTCGCGGCGGCGCAGATAGTTTTCGTAGTCGCCGGGCCATGAGGTGACCTGGCCGCGATCGATCTCGACGATCCGGGTTGCGAGAGCCCGCAGAAAGCTGCGATCGTGGGTGACGAATACGACACTGCTGCGGATGCCGCGCAAAAAATCCTCGAGCCAGGCGATCGCCTCGATGTCGAGGTGATTGGTCGGCTCGTCGAGCAGCAGCAGGTCCGGATCGCGCACCAGCGACTGTGCGAGCAGCACGCGCCGCTTCATGCCGCCGGACAGCGCAGCGAAATCCGCCTCTTCGGGCAGGTCGAGCCGCGTGAGCACCTGCTGTACGCGCCGATCGAGATCCCAGCCGTGCTGCGCCTCGATTTTCGCCTGCACCGCGCCGAGTGCGCCGAGGTCGCCGTGGCCGATCAGATGATGGTATTCGGCGAGCAGCGGCCCGAGTTCGCCCAAGCCGGCCGCGACGACGTCGAACACGCTGCCGACGGTGTCCTGAGGGACTTCCTGTGCCAGGCGCGCGATGCGGGCGCCGCCCTGCACGACGACCTTGCCGTCCTCGGGCACGATCTCGCCGGCGAGCAGGCGCAGCAGCGTCGACTTGCCTTCGCCGTTGCGCCCGACGATGCAGACGCGTTCGCCCGGTTCGATCGTCAGGTCGACTTTTTCGAGCAGGAGAGGGCCGCCGACGCTGTAGTCGACGGCCTGAAGCTGGATCAGCGGCATCGCGCGATTGTAACCGCGCGATGCATCGGCCCGCCTGGCGTCAGGTCGATGACGCGCCGCGAATCGCGGCGACGCGCGCGCGGTTCTGTTCGCGCGAGGCGCGCAGGCGCTCGAGCACGCTCATCGTCTCGACCGGCTGCGCCATGGGCAGTACAGGAACCTCTTCGACGCTTTCCGTTTCGGCGACTTCGTCAGCCGCAGCGACGACTGGAACCTCTTCGGCGACCGGCTCGGGCTCGGCGTCGGCGTCGGGTTCTGGTGCCGGTTGCGCCACGAGTGCCGGTGCCGCGACCGGCAATGGCGCCGCCGCGACAACTTCCTGCAGCAGTCCGATCGCATCGCACGCGCCGAGGAAGCGCAGCACGGTCTCGTCGTCGGCGCCGGTCATGTCGGCGAGTTCCCGCGGCGAGGCCGGATGCTGCGTGAGCCAAGCGGCCATGCGCACGTGCTGCAGCGTGTGCGGCAGATGGCCGAACGCCGGCAGCGTGCGCAGCCGCGCCCGTTCCGGCCGTGGCAGGCGACGCACGATCTCGCCGAGCGGTGCGTGCAGCATCGCCAGCCAGCGCAGCGTATCCGGATCCATGCGCAACTCGTCGGAGAGCGGGCCGCCGGTGTATTTCGCGACCCGATCCACCGCGATCGATGCCGAGAATCCTTCGATATAGCGTTCCAGAGGCGCCGTTCGCATGACATGCGTGTTGCCGCTGCCGACGACCAGATCGGGCCAGTGCGACGATTGCATGACACGCGCAGTGGTAGCCGGTGGCTCATCGAAGACATCGAGCAGTGCCAGCGGCTCGTTGGCGTTGCGCATACGGGCCGCGGCAGGCGCGCTCGCTGCCGGACCTGCAGCAGTCGTCGGTGTTGCCGGCGCGAGCACGCGCACGGGCAACGTCATCTGTTCCAGCACGCCGAGCAGGCTGACGCTGCGCAAGGGTTTGGGCAGCCAGTGCACGACGGTCGCCGGCGGCGCGCTCGACAACGCGATTGCCGAATTGCGGCGCTCGTCCTCGGCCAGCGACTGCCAAAATTCGGCACCTGCCTGACCATCGATGTCGATGAAGTAGACCAGCGGCTGACCGGGTCCACCGTCCCAGCGTCTGCCGGTCCGCGCCTGCGTGGCGGCCAGCAGCGAGCGCAGCAATGTGCGATCGCGCTCGGAAAGGCCGACCATTTCCGCGCGGTACGACGGTATTGCAGCCATCGGTTTCCCCCTGTGGGCGACAGAACGGCGCGTGGTGAAGCAAAATTTGTGCCCCGATTATATTCGCCCCGGCGGAAAAAGGGATCGGACCCGCTCCGATATGCTCCGGCCAGCCTGCCTCGACGCCGTATCGGTGCGCTGGGATTCCGTTCCGTGGCCTGTGTGATCAGTGAATGCAGCCACCAATCCTGACGAGGTGGCTGCTGCCGGCCAAGCCGGCGAAGGCGTGGGCGACCTCAGAAGTGTCGAACCGATAGTCGATCTGCGCCGCGTCACAGCCCTGCACCGTAAGCGTCGCGTTGCCGACCTGGACATAGTTCGCTGTCGGCGTTGCATCGAAGGCGCCGCCGATGATCCGGTAGATCGGCAACTCGACCTTGCCGTTCGCCGCCGCCGACAGATCGCCCTGCAGTGTGAACCAGTGCTGGTTCAAGGCGTCGTCCGAAGCGCCGGCCGGATCGAATGTGAACCACGGAATGAAGACGGTGCCCGCCGAGCCGTTGCCGGGCGGGATCACCGTCATCTCGACGCCCTGGCCGCCCGTGGCCGGATCGAACCACGATCCGCTCAGGTGAGCATCGAATCCCTTCGCCGGAGGGTTGACGTTTTGCGCAGGCTGCGTGCTGCCGTCGGCGAGGATGCAAGGATCAGTGCTTGGCGTCAGCCGGGTGAGCGAGATCAGGCCGCCGGCGCCGCCGTTGGTCTGCGCATCGAACTGGTAAAGCAGGGTACCGTTGTTGCAGTCGGTAAAACTCAGGTGCGCCGTGCCGACCTGCCTGCCCGGCACGGTGCCGCTGTTGAACACACCGGGATTGCTGGCGGCGATCGCGAGGTCCGCACTGGTTGCGCCTGTCGCAATGCCGCCGCCCTGCAGCGTGTACCAGGCCAGGCCCGATGGATCGTCGATGCCGCTTTGTGCAAATGTAAACCACGGCATGAACACCGTGCTGGCGCTGGAAATCCAGTCGAAAGTAAAACCCTGGCCGCCCTCGTAGGCGGGAAACCACGCGCCGTCGAGGCCGGGCTGGTCGATGCGGATCGATGCCGGCGTGGCAAATGGCCGATCGACCAAATACACCTCGGGCACAGGTCCGGCAACGGCGTCGCCTTCGCTCGCCAGGATGCGCAATGCGCCATCGGCATCGATCGAAGTCGATGTCGGCTCGCAATACGCGGTCACACACGCTTCGCGGCGGTCGCGCTCGATGGCGCCGGATGCGGAGTCGAACGTGGTCAGCGCGATCTTGTTGCCGCCATCACGCAGGAGCAACAGCCCGCTGCCGGCAGGATCGGCGATCAACTCGGCGAATGCATTGTTCCCTGCAGTGGGCAGGAGGGTATTCCAGAGCGCAGCGCCCGAGTCGAAGGCCAGATCGGTTACCAGCGACGCTGGCGGCGCCGGCAGCCAGTTGTCCGGGACCGTCGGGACGATCGCGACGCCGACGTCGTTGCCTTCTGTGACGATCGAGACCAGCGGCGTACTGTTCTGGTTGGTCGAAACCGGGGCGAGGTGTGACCAGAGCAGGTGGCCCAGGGGATCCACGCGCATGACGTATATCCCCGTGACGCCGTTCGACAATCCCACTGCGACCAGGATCGCCGTGCCGTCGTCGGCGACTCGTGCGGCCAACGCCTGACGCACGACCAGCGAACCGAAGTATCCGGAGTTGTAGATCGTCGTGCCGTCCGGTGCCATCGCGATGAACTGCGGCGTGATGCCGTTGACGCCGACAACCGTTGCGCCAGAGGCATTGATATCGGCTGTGACGAATGGACTGTCGACGGGCAGCGGTTCCGCGACATCGTGCAGCAGGTTGCCGTCGCCATCGATCAGCGCGTGGCGCGTGGCATAGACCAGCACGATGCGCCGGTCGGCCAGCACGCTGGCGGCAATGCCGTACACGCCGCTGACTTCTGAAACTGTCCTGGTCCATAACGAATCGCCGGATGACGATCCTCTGCAGCTCACAGACACGGCGCCGGAACTCTGCGCATCCGCCGACAACGTACCGGCAACGCAGATGCGATCGGCGCCTTCGATCAGCTTCGCGAAAGCCCAGAGGCCGGCATCCGTGTGTCGCCACAGGAGAATGCCGTCGTTGCTGAAGCGGCTGACCGCATGGCTGTTCGTCGACGTGTCGTTGCTGACGAAATAACTGCCGCCATCCGCGGCAAGGGACTGCGTTGCAATGTCCGGAGTGTTGGTGATCACCTGCGCCGTCGGCGGTGCGGCGAGCGCGGCACCGCTCGCGGAAACACGCATGAAATGCCTTTGCGCCACGAACAGCGTGGAACCGTCCGTCATCGTGACGGGAACGCTTTGCGCATAGTCATAGCCATCGCCGGCGAGCGGCACGGCATAAATCTGCGTGCCATCGGCCTTGAAGCGGAACAGGGAAACGCTGGCGCCGCAGTAACTGGCCGGCGCATGCAGCAACAGCACATCGCCATTCGCCGCGGTGACGACCGGCGCCGTATACGGGGTCAGGCAATTCTGTCCGGACTGCGCAGTGAATGCCATCGGCCAGGCGAGCGTACCGTCCGGCGCGATCGCGAGCAGTTGCGTCGCGAATGATGATGGCGCCACGAGCGAAACATAGATGCGGCCATCAGCAGCAGCGGTAGTGCTTGCCACGTACGCGGTCGATATGCCGGCGAAGGTCTTTGACCAGCGCTGCGTGCCGGCGGCGTCGAAACTCGCCGCTGCCAGGAAGTTGTCCGGCGTAGCAGCGAACGCATAAATGTTGCCGTCGCTGCCGAGCAGCATCGAACTGAATGTTACGGGCAGCGGCGAATTCACTTGCCAGAGCAGCTCGCCGTCCGCGGCGTACTTGCCGAGCGTGCCGCTGCCGAGCACGTAGACGCCATCCGGCGCCGGCGTGATCGCCAGGGCTCCGGCCGCCAGAGAGATCTGCGCGAGGGTCGATCCATCAGCGCCGAGCCGAAGCAGCTTCGCGTCGTCGGTCTGTAACCAGACATTGCCGGCGTTGTCGACCAGCGGGTTGCTGCACGACGCGATATTGAAACCGGTGTCCCCGCCGGTATCGAGCGTCCAGCGCAGATTGCCGTTCGGCTGGTAGCGTTGCAGGTAGCATTCGTAACCGACGTAGTCCGAAGCAGGTACCAGCAGGCTCAAGATGGCTCCGCCATCGGGCATCGACGTCAGGCTGCTGGCCGAGAGCGAGTCGTCGCCGTAGAGGGGCTCGGCTGCAGGCGGATCGACGTAACGCAGCGTCTGCACCTGTCCGTTCGCGTCATAGCGGACCAGTTCGGCTCGCGCCGCGCCCGTGCCGAACGCCCAGAAACCGCCGGCATCCGGAGTCGAGATCACCTGGACAGAAAAGTCGGCGGTCTGCCCGACCGCCGGGTTTTCGACGAGCACGCGATCCCATCCGTGTGCGCCGGTCGCGCAGCACGCAAGCCAGGCGAGCACGAGCGAACTCGCGTGTCGACCTGAGCCTGTTGAGGCAAACCTGGCTGGAGTCGCCGATCCGTGGTGAATATCCCGCATTGACGCGAGTCTACGGACTGCCATACCGCTTCGACATCCGCCGAATTGCCTCCCCCAAAAGGACGGGCCGCGCATGGCGGCCCGTGGATTTGTTCAGACTTCCGCGCCTGAGCGCGGCGACAAACGCGGTTACTTCAATTTGGCATCCGCGCGCAGCGCCTCGGCCTTGTCCGTCTTTTCCCAGCTGAACGTCGTGAACGACTCGCCGTTCGGCAGCTTCACGTGATGCGGCGCGCGACCGAAGTGGCCGTAGCTCGCGGTCTGCTGGTACATCGGATGGATCAGGTCCAGCATCTGGATGATGCCGTAGGGACGCAGATCGAAATGCTTGCGGATCAGCTTTTCGATCTTGTGGTCGTCGATCTTGCCGGTGCCGAAGGTCGTCACCGAGATCGACGTCGGGTGCGCCACGCCGATCGCATAGCTGACCTGGATCTCGCAGCGCTCGGCGATGCCGGCGGCGATGATGTTCTTCGCCACATAGCGCGCGGCATATGCAGCCGAACGATCGACCTTGGACGGATCCTTGCCGGAGAATGCGCCACCACCGTGGCGAGCCCAGCCGCCGTACGTGTCGACGATGATCTTGCGGCCGGTCAGGCCGCAGTCGCCCACCGGCCCGCCGATGACGAACTTGCCGGTTGGGTTGATGTGGTACTTGGTGCCCTTGTGCAGCCACTTCACCGGCAGCACGGGCTTGAGGATTTCCTCGCGCACGGCTTCGACGAGATCCTTCTGCTTGATGTCCGGATCGTGCTGAGTCGACAGCACGACGGCATCGATGGCGACGGCCTTGCCGTTCTCGTAGCGCAGCGTGACCTGCGACTTCGCATCCGGGCGCAGCCACTTCAGCTTGCCCTTCTTGCGTACCTTGGCCTGCTGCTCGACGAGGCGGTGGCTGTAGAAGATCGCCGCCGGCATCATGTCCTTCGTTTCGTTTGTCGCGTAGCCGAACATCAGGCCCTGGTCGCCGGCGCCCTGTTCCTCGGGATTCTTGCGGTCGACGCCCTGGTTGATGTCGGGCGACTGCTTGCCGATCAGGTTCAACACGCCGCAGGTCGCGCCGTCGAAGCCGACGTCGGACGAGTTGTAGCCGATGTCGAGGATGACCTTGCGCGTCAACGCCTCGAGGTCGATCCACGCGCTGGTCGTGACTTCGCCGGCGACGATCGCGACGCCGGTCTTGACCATCGTTTCGCAGGCGACGCGCGCGCGCTTGTCCTGGATCAGGATCGCGTCCAGCACGGCATCGGATATCTGGTCGGCAACCTTGTCCGGATGGCCTTCGGAAACGGATTCGGAAGTGAAGAGATAGCTGCTCATCATGGCCTCTATGAATTCATCCTTTAATGCGGATGAAGGGATGGATTAAGGGCGCGCATCATACACGCGCGACGTGAAGTTTGCAGCCCGGCCGTCGGCCGGCGCAGGCCGCCGTTCAGGTTGTCTCGCACGTTCTTCATACGGACGGCTAGATGTCTATGCCGCGAGCGCCAGTGCGACCTCGGGCGCGTCGAAATAGTCGCGCGTGAGGCGCAGCTGCTCGGTGGCGCTTTCGGCGCGATTGACGACGGCCCGGAAAAATTTGTATCTGGACGCGGGTCCCTCCGCGTCTGAAGACCGGCCATCCTGGCCGGACTCTTCAAAAAGGCCAGCCCTGTCTTTCGCGTACCAGCCCAGATGCTTGCGCGCGATGCGTACGCCCTGCAGCTCGCCGTAGAAGGCGTACAGGTTCTCCAGGTGCTCGACCAGGATCGCGCAGACTTCCGCTGCCGTCGGCGGCGGCAACTCGGCGCCCGTCGCGAGAAAATGCGCGATCTCGCGGAAGATCCACGGCCGCCCTTGCGCGGCGCGGCCGATCAGCAGGCCGTCGCAGCCGGTGTAGTCGAGCACGGCGCGCGCCTTCTGCGGCGAATCGACATCGCCGTTGGCGAGCACGGGAATGCGCACCGCCTGCCTGACCGCGGCGATCGTGTCGTATTCGGCGTCGCCTTCGTACAGGTCCGCACGCGTGCGCCCATGCACCGCCAGGGCGGCGACGCCGCAATCCTGCGCGATGCGCGCGATGCGCACGCCATTTCGATTGTCGCGATTCCAGCCGGTGCGGATCTTCAACGTGACCGGCACCTCGACGGCGCCGACGACGGCAGCCAGGATGCGCGCGACGAGCGCCTCGTCCTGCAGCAGCGCCGAGCCGGCGTACACGTTGCAGACCTTCTTCGCCGGGCAGCCCATGTTGATGTCGATGATCTGCGCGCCGGCGTCGGCGTTATAGCGCGCCGCCTCGGCCAGCATCGCCGGATCGTAGCCGGCAATCTGGACACTGACCGGATCCGGCTCGCCGACATGATCCATGCGCTTGAGCGACTTGCGCGTCGTCCACAGGCGCGGATCCGACGTCGTCATCTCGGTCGTGGCCAGGCCGGCGCCAAGCCGCTTGCACAACTGGCGGAACGGCTTGTCGGTGACGCCGGCCATCGGCGCGAGGCCGATCGGCGGGTCGATGAGGTAGGAGCCGATGCGCATGGGCGCGAATTGTACGTGAACGGAAGAAGGGAGAAGGGAAATGAAGGCAGGCTTCGTCTCACTTCTCACGTCCTGCCGGCCCCAAGAACGAGCTCGCGAAGCGCCTGCAGCGGCTCCTCGCGATCGAACAGGTGCGCCGCGTTGGCGTCGAGGTGCTCGCTCAGTTCGCGCCGACGATCCGGCGAGTGGGCGACGTCGACGGCGATCGTCGCGGCCTCGCCGATATCGCGTGCAATCATCGCCGGCGCGTCGAGCAGGCGCAGCATCGCGGCGGTTTGCCGGCCGCGCATGAAGCGGGCTTCGATGGTGACAACCGGCGTGGCCTGCGCGAGTGCGTCCAGGCTGGTGTTGCCGCCGCTGAAATGCAGGCTGTCGAGCACCACATCGGCACAGGCGAGCAGGCAGCGATAGGCGTCGACCGGCAGCCGCGGCACGATCCGCAGATGCCGCGCAGGATCCAGTCCCGCATGCAGCAGCGACTGCGCGGCACGCGCCCGCCAGGCAGCGCTCAATGCCGGGATTTCATCGGCGACGGCGAGGAAGCAGGCGTCGGCGTCGCGCCGCGCAATCGCAACCAGCAGTGCATCGCTGTCCGGGTGCAGCTTGAGCGGCGAATGCGGCAGCGCGTACAGCGGCGCGTCCGGCAAACCGAACTGCGCGCGCGTAGCGTCGCGCACGCGCGGCGGACGCGCGTAGCGCGTGCCGAGTCCGGGCAGCAGCGCGAGCGGCTCGCGATAATGCAGCGCGGCATCCGGCGGCTCCATCGTCGCGACGCTGAGAAAGCGATCGATGGTCGGCAGCCCGGTGGTGACCGGATGTCCCCACGCGGCCCACTGGCGCGGCGCGAGACGCAATGCGGCGAGCACCTCGGTCGCGCCGTCGAGGCCGACTTCGGGATAGATCAGCAGGTCCAGTTCGGCGCGGCGCAGTTCCGCAGCGGCCGCCGCCAGCGGACGCGGCAAGGCCGATGCTGCGTCGGCCTGTGCCGCGAGCGCCGCGCTGACCGCGTCCTGACGCGGGCTGGCTGCGAAAAAGTATACTTTCTTCCCGGCCGCGCGCAGTGCGCCTATCCAGGTGCCGAAATAGGCGGGGATCGTGCCCTGCGTCCAGCGCGAGGAGACGATGCCGATGCGTTCGATCCGGCCGCTCGCGGGCGGCGCCGCCGCGGGATCCAGCGCCGCGGCGACGGCG
>Ga0157375_10002366_pt1 | contig 16302 bp, 13 predicted proteins | sample M35metaG_FD_115311 | JGI IMG/M metagenome (GOLD analysis project Ga0157375, IMG submission 115311) | Miscanthus rhizosphere microbial communities from Kellogg Biological Station, Michigan, USA - M3-5 metaG | ecosystem: Host-associated > Plants > Roots > Rhizosphere > Soil | place: USA: Michigan...
AACCTTTCAATACTCGACGGCTGGTGGATGGAAGGTTACGACGGCACGAACGGCTTTGCGATTGGCAATGGCGCGAACGACGCGTCGGTCGCAGAGATTGACGCGGTGGATGCTGAGTCGCTTTATCGCACGCTCGAAACGGAGGTTGTCCCGCTCTTCTACCATCGTGAAACCGATGGACTTCCTCACAATTGGATCGCTATGATGAAAAGGGCAATTCAAACGCTCGCGCCGAAATATAACAGCGATCGAATGGTTGAAGAGTACGCCCGTAAGATCTACTCGTAACCGCAATCTCGGAGCATTTTTGATAGCCTACAGGAGAACAAGTCAGGAAGGCGGGTTTGCCCCCGCTGTTCCGAGGGCGGGGGCGAGCCCCTCTTCCTGACAGTTCTTTCCACAGCAGGTTAGACTACTGCACCGGAATGAAATACTGCACCCTCTGCAAAACAAAATACGACGACAGCGTGAGCTTCTGTTCGATTGATGGCGAGGTGTTGGAGGCTGACCCCGCTTCAATCGTCGATACTGTGCTTGACGGCCAGTATCAGATGGAAGCCCTGCTCGGCAAAGGCGGCATGGGAGCAGTCTATCGCGCGCGGCATATCCTGCTTGGCGATCGTGTCGCCATCAAAGTTCTTCCGCCGGAAGTCAGAACAAACGCCGAATGGCTGCGAAGGTTTAGGCGCGAGGGTCAGGCGGCGCGTCGTTTTCGACATCCGAATTCGGTGACCGTTTACGATCTTCGCACCGCGGCCGACGGCACGATATACATGGTGATGGAGTATGTCGAAGGGCACACTCTGGATCACGAGCTTAAAACGCGCGGAAGGTTTACTGCTGCCGAAGCTTTCGAAATTCTCACGCCGATCATGAGCGTGCTCGACACCGCGCATTCGATGGGTGTCGTACATCGCGATCTAAAACCTGAAAACATCATGGTGGGAAAGCCTGCGGAAGGCGGCGAGCCGGTAGTTAAGCTGCTCGATCTCGGCATCGCCAAGATGCGCGAGATTGCCGGCGCAGATAACGGCGGAAACACCGCGCTCACGATGGCGGGTCAGGTGCTGGGCACTCCTTATTACATGTCGCCCGAACAGTGGGGCGAGATCCCGCGCGATGGCAGCAGCGAGATTGATGGACGTGCCGACATTTACAGTCTGGGGCTCGTCTTCTACGAAATGATTTCAGGCCGGCGACCGTTTGCAGGGAACACCTTGCATGAGTTGCGACGCGAGCACGTAAATACCAGGCCACGGCCGTTGCATGAAATCGTTCCGGATGTGCCGCGAGGTTTTAGCGATGCGATTGAGCGTGCCACCGCGAAAGATCGCGGCGATCGACAAGCAACAGCAGCTACGCTTGCGAACGAGTTGCGTGCGGGCTTGGCTACGTCGCCCAGTCCGGGCGGGCCTACTGATCTCGCCGAAACGGTTACGCTCGAAAGGGTGGAAACAAAGTCGGACGTCAACGCGCCAACAATACTCACACTCGATCCATCGCCAACTGCTGCTCCTGCGGGCCGCGCTGCGGTCACAAACGATCCGACAGTTTATGAACCGGCAAAACGCGAGCCCGGCATGTCCGGCGCAACCGTAGCCGAATCAGCGTCGATGGCGTCGAGCGTGACTGTGCCGCAGGCGCCACAGCCGGCGCCCGAGTTGCCGAAGATCGCCGGCGAGAGGCCGGCTTCAAAAGGCAAAGCAGCATTACTGATTGCTGGTGTAGTAACGTTGCTACTTGTTTTCGCGGTTGGTGTAGGAGGCGTTTGGCTTTGGAACCGATCGAGGTCGACAACCGCGGGAACTACCGAGCGAAACGCTTCGCTGGAAGTAGCCAACGCTCCTACGGAGATCAGTCGCTACTGGCTTGAGCTCGAGCCCGCCGCGTCTGGCGCACGAACGACGAGAGTTGCGGGCCTGGTCCCAATCGCTTCTGGTCAGTCGTTCAAGTTTCATTTCGCTTTCAACGACGACGGTTACCTTTATATCTTTGGTCCGGGCGACAATAACCAGCCGACCGCGTTTTTGACGACGAAGCCGCTGGCGCAAACCGGAGTCACGAGTAATAAGGTGGCGAAGGGAGTGGAGTTTAGTTTTCCAAACGGGTCCGGCAATAATATGACGCTTGATAAGACCCCGGGGACGGACAACTTCACGGTTATCTTTTCAAGGAGCCAACTGTCGTCGCCTTCGTTTCTAAACGAGCGCGTTACTGGTGAACCTTTATCGCCGGCGCAGCAGGCGGAGTTGAAATCGTTTGTGAGCAAGTATCAGGAGAAGCGAGTTGTCACTGAACTCGACGAATCAAACGCTCAGGCGCCGTTTGTGAAAGTGAAAGCTGCGCCTGATCAGACTAATAATCCGATTGTTTTTGATATCCGTATTCAGCACAATTAACGATCCAGTAACGAGGAGATTCAGTAATGCGACTGAGTGTCATATTTTTAGGACTGGTTTGTCTCTGCGCAGTGGTGATCGGGATTGCCGCCCCAGTGCAGGACGATGATGTTCGTGGTGCATTTCTGACGACGCGGCCGAAAGAAAAACCGGCGAGCTCGGGCGCAGTAACGAAGCCGAGCAGAAGGCGACCCAAACAACCGACCGGTCCGAGCAATCCTGGCACTTCGACTAAGACTCCCGACAAAAAACCGGAACATTCCGGTACTTCGGGGACGTCGTCTACGACCTCAACTTCCACGAAGCCTGTCAACGCGCCGCGTCTCGGCCTGGGACTGACCTTATTCATGCGCGACTCCAACGGTTTGGCTGTGCGCGTGGATCCCGATCACGTCTTTCAAAAAGGCGATCGCGTGCGCGTGTTGTTGGAAACAAACACGGATGGATATCTCTACATCTTCAACACGACAGACAATGGACCAGCCGTAATGATCTACCCTGACGCGGATCTCGACGAGGCAGGCAACTACCTTCAGGCGCATGTTCCCTTTGAAGTTCCAACCAGTCAGTCGACGGAGGAGCGACTGCGCTGGTTTGCCTTCGACGAAAACAGCGGTACTGAACGCTTGTTCTTTGTTTTTACGCGTGAACCTTTGAAGGGCATTCCGATCGAAGACGATCTCATCGCTTTATGCCGCGACTCAAAAGATAAATGTCCGGTCAAACCGAACAGTGAGATGTGGGCGGCGGTCCAAAAAGAGATGCAGGAACCATTGAAGACTGACAAGAAGCAGCAAGACGGCCAGGCACAGACGTCTGTGGAGCAGCAGGCATCGACACGTGGACTCGGGCTGGCGAAAAGTGATCCGGAACCTTCGTTGGTGATGATGGCTTCGTCTGCTCGCCCGACGCTCGTCGCCACACTCGATTTGATCCATAAATAAACTTTGAATCCACAGATTTTACAGATTGCACAGAAACATCTGCGAATCTGTGGATAGTCTTCATGTTTTGAAAGGAAGTGAAATGAGTAAGAAAGTAATCGGCATTTTATTGGCAGTTTTTCTGCTAGGTGCGCCTGCGTCTTACGCGCAGCAGACCGATTCCGCTGGTGCAGCTTTGCGTGAGGGAAGACGCTTGCTCAAGCGCGGGCAAGCAGATAAGGCACTGATTCAACTTCGCAACGCGCTCAACCTTTACACGGCGGCCAAGAACAACAGCGGCATGGCGGCAGCCTACAACGAGCTCGGCGACCTTTACATGCGACAGGGCCAATACCAGGTTGCGCTTGAAAATTATCAAAAAGCGCTCGACGGGTTCTTTGCCGCTGACACTAACAAGCAAGCAGTGAATACGGCGGCTGCTTCAGCAATTGCGCCGGTAGCTGGAGCAGCGGCGGGAGCGGCTGCTGCTGTTGCTGACGACAAGTACAACGCAAACCTAATGCTCGCCAAGATCGGCGACGTGAATTTCCGGTTGGGCAAGGTAGCGGAATCGAAAGCGGCTTATAGCCGCATGGTCGTGAAAAAGCCTGAAGGCGCAGCGTCGAAGGTCGGCAGAAGATTCGGTGGCTTGAGTGCGATCACCGGCGCGATTTCCACTGGAAGGGTTGATGTGGCCGCACCGACCAGCGCTCTGACAGTTGCGCTGGAAGCGAAGAAGGAACTCGAGGAGTACCGCACGTCGATCGTTTATTCGAGCTACCAATTGGGAATGGGCCGGCTCGCTTACGCAGACAACGATTTGGAATCAGCACGAAAGTACTTCAGCGATGCGCTTGAAGCGGCAGGCAGCTCGATCGCGGGGATTGCAAAGCTCGGACAGGTGCGACGGTTTCGTGCTGCTGCGCGTACGAGCCTCGGCGATATCGCGCTGCGGCTCGGGAAGTTCAAAGACGCTTCGAAGTTTTACAACGACGCCAAAAAAGGTGCCCAGGACGACAAGCGTTTGGATCTGATGTGGCCGGCGCAGCGTGGTTTGGGACGCACTCTGTGGCTCCAGGCTGCGCAGGAAAAAGATCCGAAGAAGTCTATGTCAATGCGTGAGTCGGCGGTTGCTAACTATCGCGAGTCCCTCAACACCATCGAAACGTTGCGACAGGGAAGTTTGCGTGCTGACGAATCGCGCTCCACTTTTTTGGCAACAATCAAAGACGTTTTTGACGAAGCAGCCAGCGCGTACGCCGCAATGGCGCTGATGTCGAATCCCACCGCAGGCGCTTCGTTGAGTGGTAAGGCGCTGGAGTATGCGAGCGAAGCGTTCCGTATCAACGAGCAGTCGCGCGCGCGTTCGTTGCTCGACATGCTATCGGAAACTGACGCAGCGATAACCGAAGGCGTTCCGGCGGAACTGTTGAAACGTAAACAGGAAAACCTCGATCGCCAGCAGGAGCTCGCCGATATTCTCACCGGCATAAACGTTTCGACCGAGGAGCTGAAGAAGAAACCCGCAGAACTCGACGAGGAACTCGAAAAGCTACAAGCCGAGTATGAAGAGATTGAGAACCAGATCCGGACCGCGAGTCCACGTTACGCCACGCTCACCGCGAACAAACCTTTGACGCTGGCGGAAGTGCAGCAGAACGTTCTCGACGATAAGACAGTGCTCGTTGAGTACGCTTTGCAGCCGGATGAGTCGTACCTCTTTGCGGCAACTAAAGGCGAAGTAAATTTATTTAAACTGCCGGGACGCGCAAATGTAGAAAAGCTCGCAATGGATCTGCGCGCCCAGTTGATTCCTTCCAAACTCCAGCGACGGATTGTGGGTATCGACGTCGCAGAAGCTAATCGCGGTCTGGGTATAGCTGCTGCGGCGCCGGAAGATGTGGCACCCTTCATAGCGGCATCGAACGCGCTTTACAAAGTCGTGCTCGAGCCGGCAGCGGGAATGATTGGAGAGAAGCGTGTAATGGTCGTGGCAGACGGCGCTCTCAATTACATTCCTTTTGAAGTGCTGCTGAAGTCTTCAGACGGCGGCGACTTCTCATCGCTCGGATATCTGGTCAAGACGAATGAGGTCATCTACGCGCCCTCAGCTTCGGTGGTTGGCGCAATCAAGCAACAGCGTGCGAAAGCTACTGGCCGCAACATGCTGATCATCGCCGACCCCGTGTTCAATTCCAACGACACGCGCGCGCACAAACCGGCTGGAACGCCGGCGAGTGACGCAGAAGTGCGAGGTCTCGGAATCCAGGGCGCACTTGCAGACGTAGCCGGATCACCCGCGCCATCCAATCCGGCGATGGAAGGATTGCCGCTGGCGCGGCTGACCGGCACGCGCACTGAGGCCGAGCAGATCTCCAAACTCGCGAAGACCTCCGGCGGACAAGCCGACGTGTGGTTAGATCTCGACGCAAACGAAGACAACCTCGGCACGCGCGACATTACGAAGTACCGCATCATTCACGTCGCCACGCACGGCTTGCTCAACGCGGAGCGCCCGCAGTTTACGGGTGTCGTGCTTTCACTGGTCGGCAACAAAACACACGACGGCTTTGTGCGCACGGATGAAGTCTTTAACCTGCGCCTTGGCTCGCCTCTCGTAATGCTTTCGGCCTGCGAGACAGGTTTAGGCAAGGAGAAGCGAGGCGAAGGCGTTATGGGCCTGACACGCGCGTTCATGTACGCCGGAGCTCCGACGGTTGGTGTTAGTCTCTGGTCGGTCGCCGACAGGTCTACGGCCGACTTGATGACAGACTTCTACCGCCGCCTGTTGAGCACAGGCGATTCCACCACCACCTCTGGCGCGTTGCGCGGCGCGCAGTTAGCAATGATCACCGGCAAGAAATACAGCGCGCCTTTTTACTGGGCGCCGTTCGTACTCGTCGGCGACTGGAATTAGCCACCGATCACAGCCGCAAAAGGCACAAAAAGCACAAATGAGTTCAGTTAATTCATTTGTGCTTTTTTGTGTCGTCTCCACTTGCACAAACCTCCCAATCCACTCAACAACAACACCGCCGTCGTGGGTTCGGGAATCGTCGACGCATTGCTCCCTTCGACGACCACGTTGTCGATTCGATTATTTCCGGTAGACGACGTCGCGCCATTGAAGACGATGCGAAACGCAGCGTTCGGATTGTTGTTCAAGCCGAGAATACTCGACAAACTAAACACGAGCGGCACTGTTCCGAACGCCGTCAACGGCGCGTACGGAGTTCCGAAGTCCACAAAATTTATCCCGTCGAGACTGTATTGAAACTGGTTACTGTTGAAGCCAGTGCTCGTTCCCTGGGTGGCTAAACTCACGACAATATCTGAAAAACCGACCGTGCTGACGTTCAGGGTGATGTTGCGGCCGTTATTGGCATTGCTGGTTCCGCCTTGCAGTGACAACGCCTGTCCGGCAATGTCTCCCTGGCGCGCGTTGTTGCTGGTGCCGGCGGCAAACAATATGTTCACGACATTGAAATTACTTGTGAGCGTTCCGGTTCCATGGTCCACGTTCAGGTCGGAATCGTTGAAGTTCCAGACGGCGAGTTCGTCGGCGAGTGCTGCTTGCGAAGCTGCCAGGCACAACAAGACAGCACAGATGAGGTTGAAAGGAAGTCGTCGGGTGAGACGATAATCCGGCTTAATAAACATACACGTTCTCCTTTGATGAGGTTTTCGGACACACTAATCGCGTCTTGAGAAAGCAGGAGAATCTTTTGTTAAGAGACTCGTGAGGCTTCTCGGTTAGCTGAGGCACAATAAGCCGATTTTGTTCACTCGTCAATAGAAAACTTAGACCACAAAAACACTAAGACACAAAAGTGAAAATGAAAGAAAACTTTTGTGCTTTTGCGTCTTGGTGGTTAGTTTGTAATATACATTCATGAGCAATAAGTTTTTTAGAATTGACGACCGCACGGCACTCGAAAACCTACTCACTGACTCCAAGCAGAAACCTGTAATTGTTTTCAAGCACAGTAATGCGTGTTCCATCAGCGCGCGTGCCTATCGCGAAATGGAAAAGTTTGATGGGCAGGTAAACATACTTGAAGTCCAATCAGCTCGCGAGATCTCGCGCGAGCTCGCGAACTTAACCGGCATACGGCACGAGACGCCGCAGGTGATCGTTTTGCGCGATGGAAAAGCTGTTTGGAACGCCTCGCACTTTGACGTCACTGCCGGCGACGTCGCCAAGGCCGTGAAGTCTCTCTCATAGCCACCAAAAAGCACAAAAGGGATTTCCGCTCATTTTGTGCCTTTTGTGCTTCTTTGTGGCGAATCATTCTGCGATGTATCGGACTGGAAATTGACTTCCGCTCGACAACTGCGATAAAAGCTTTCGTCCATTCGTGTCTCTCTAGGTCAGTCCCTGGGTCTAGCATTAAACGTTTTCATCCTTGATAGGCGCTTTGCAGCTTGAAACTTGTCATCAAGCCGGCGAATAGCGTGAGGACACATTAATGCAAATACTGAACGCAGCTCGATTCGCTTTACTGAGCGGATTTCTCATCGTCAATATTACTGCCGCGCTGGCGCAGGGGACCGCCAATCAGCCTTCCCCTTCACCGGCGTCAACTGCTTCATCTCAACCCGCGGCAAGTCCCTCTCCGTCGCCTGCTGCTAATCTCAAACCGCACGTCGTGCGCGTTCTTGGCGTTCTGGAATTGGACGGCATCATCGAAATCAATGTTGAGAACCTTGAGCAGTGGGCCGAAACAAACGACGCCTCCAAGCTTGTGCCTTACATCAATGGCCGCGCGATCAAAGGAAACTATCCCGAAGAACTTCACCTTGCGCGCGGTCGCTTGATCTATCACCTGGAGATTACTCCCCAGAACAAGGAAGTTTGGACTGACCTCCTGGGAGCGCCGGATCATATACGAAAACCCGTTTCGCTCAGCGTAGGTCTGGAGAATGGCTCGGCGTTTGACACGGTGTATCTTCAGAATAATAATCCCGAGACTTTGACAATAATTTCTCCGGTTTATGGTCTCATCTCGTTAGCCGTGATCTTTGTCACCCTGTTCTTGTTGGTTTGGCTCGTACGAAAGACCAACATCATTCGCGAACCTGGCCCGCCACCTGCTCCCGGAAAACGACGACCGTACAATCTCGGCCGCGCTCAGATGGCGTTCTGGTTTTTCCTAATCTATGCGTCATACATAACGATCTGGCTGATCACCGATGCTCTCGACACGATCACTGCCTCGTTACTTGCACTAATGGGCATCAGTGCGGGCACTGCCCTGGGTGAGGCATTGATTGACACGGGCAAGGAGACGTCGAAGACAAATCAGTTGCAGGAGTTGACCGCGGAAAAACTGGCGCTGGAGCAAAGTGTTGCTGACGCACAGACCCAACAGGATTCGCTCAACGCTGCGCCTGTCGCTGCAACGGATCAAATGACTCGCGACACGTTGAACCGACAATTGGTCGACAGTCGCACGCGCATCGGCCAGATTGACCAGCAACTTCGCACTCTCAACTCGCAGCAGTCCGCAACGGTGTCGAGTGGTTTTCTACGTGACATCCTCTCCGATTCCAGCGGCTACAGCTTTCATCGTTTCCAGATTTTTGCCTGGACAATCGTGCTGGGTATTATTTTCGTGTCATCGGTTTACAACAACCTGACTATGCCTGAGTTCAGTTCGACCTTGCTGGGGTTGATGGGGCTCAGTGCCGGAACGTATATTGGGTTCAAGTTTCCCGAACAGAAGTGATTGCGAAATGGAACCACACGGACCGCAGAGTGAGCCACGAGAAATCAAACAAGAAGACGATTTCACCGTCAGCATTCTTTGGGGCGACGACCGGCGCTGCCGCTACGCTGCCGCCGAACTGCGTCGCGCCTGTCCGTGTGCGCAGTGCGTTAACGAGTGGACGGGTGAACGAGTGTTGAAGCCCGACAGCATTTCTGAGAAGATTGAAATCCGAGATCTCAGCGTTGTCGGGCGTTATGCGCTTAACTTTCGCTGGAGCGACGGCCACGAAACGGGGATTTACAGTTTTCGCTACTTGCGCGAGCTGTGTGAAAGTCAAAGCGAATTATGAATGAACGTGATTTCTTTAACGAGAAGGAAGAAGTAAAAAAGGCGACGTATAGCTGTCCTCACTGTCGCGAACGCGCCGAATACGACGTGCGGTGGTTGAAACGAACCAGGAAACCGCAGCCGCCTCGCGGAGCAAACGAGCAGGACAAGGCGCGTTTTCAGAAGTCTCGAGACTATCTCGTGAGAATTGACGATATGCTCGCGTGCAGAAATGTTCGTTGCCGCCGGCGTTTTGAGATACCAAGCTCACAGTCAGTAGTTTTCATCTAATCTGCGCCAGCTGCGTAATCTGTGGATTAAAAAGCCGACACCCGTCGGATAGAAATTTTCAAATAACACATTTAATAGCTCGAAAGCGGCCGAAAAGCGGTGGCTTGCGTCTTGCACCGTCTTCCGCCGGAACCATGATCGAAACCCAACAATTCGCAGGCGCAACCAAAACCAATAATTCGTTTCTGACGCCGTTTGAACGCCGGCTCGCCACGCGGGTGCTGCCGAAGATTCCTTCGTGGCTGGAGACATACCACTTAACGATGCTGACGCTTCTGTGGTCGTCGTTAATACTGTTCTTCTCCTACCTGGCAGCGCGCGACTTGCGCTGGCTCTGGGGCGTGTCTGTGATGATTGCTCTGCAATACGTGACCGATCACTACGACGGCAAGGTTGGCAAGTATCGAGGTACAGGGCTAGTCAGGTGGGGCTATTACATGGATCACCTCCTCGACTACTTTTTCCTCTGCTCGGTGATTATCGGTTACGCCTTTATCCTGCCGGAACGCTCGCGCTACCAGATTCTAATCATGCTGGCGGTCTTTTCGGGTTATGAGGTGAGCACGTTTCTCGCGTTTGCGGCGACGGATCGCTTCAAGATTAGTTACTTCAGGTTCGGGCCGACCGAGTTTCGCCTTGCGCTTATCGTAATTAATGCGCTGCTGGTGCAGTATGGGACGCGCCAGATGATTAACGGACTGAAGTACGTGAACATCGGCGCCGCCATCGGGCTCGCCGTTATGATCTATCGCGCGCACAAAATCATTTGGGCGCTCGACATGGAGCATAAGACGCCGCGAACCTGAATCTGTCTCGCTAAAGTCCCCTTGTCCGGTTTGGCGTGTACGGTTTGCGACCGTACAAAACGCAAATAGTATCTCCCGGGGAAAATTTTTTCGCGAAGTGGCCCTTTTTTCTCTTTACCTGCGCGTTAGCTGATGTGGCCTCTTCTTTGCAGGGGTAAACGCAGCAATCGTTCTAGCTCATAGAAAATTACGGAACTGTGTGGCGGGAAATTCGTTGGATACATTCAGAACCACCGAAAACTCGAAAAATAGCAATGTCTGAGAAGAAAACAATTCGCATAATAAAGAAGGGCGAAAAATCCCGCCCGGTCGTTAAGACAAAGGCAAATACCGCCCGTGAAACGGCGCGCGATATGGTTGGGACCGTAACCAATTGGGTTAACGAGTTTCAGCAACGGCGCCGGGCGGAAACCACCAACGCGTTGCGGATCCTTGCCAAAACGCCTCGTGGCAGTGAAGCCTGAGTCACACTTATAAGAACCAGCCCGCTTTGAAGGAAGACGGCGCGAGCAGACCTGCCAAAGCAGGAGTCGGCTCGCGCCTTTAGTTTTCTTTGACACGCGTTCGCGGTGGCGATAGCATCGCGCGGTCATGGCCAGAAGAAGTTCTCAACGAAAGACGAAGCGACAACAGGCCAGGCCGGTGTTTGATAGTATTCGCAAGCCCGGCGCTCCGCCGGGACATCCGATATCACAGGCCAAGCCCGAGGAAGTTGCGCGGCCGGCCGGGCGCAAAGCGAAACATAAACGACGACCCGAAGAAATCGGCGGCGACGACGATGTCTGAAGACAATCCGGTATCGCGCAGATTTTTGGATTGCGCAGTCAACTTTTTGGTGGGCGACTATTTGCCGAAAATCGAGCGCTGTCTCGAGAAGCTGACCGACGAGCAGATCTGGTGGCGCGCGAACGAGGAATCGAACAGTATCGGCAACCTGATCCTGCACCTCTGCGGCAACGCACGTCAGTGGATCATTTCAGGTGTCGGCTCCCAACCAGACAACCGCAATCGCGATTCGGAGTTCGAGCAACGCGAGCTGATCCCTCGTGACGAATTGTTAACCCTGCTCCGCTCCACCCTGAGTGAAGTCGAAACGACCCTCCGCTCTCTCGATCCCACTTTGGTGCTACAGTCCCGCAAGATCCAGGGCAACGACGTCGACATCCTCGAAGCCATCTTCCACGTCACCGAACACTTCTCGATGCATGCAGGCCAGATCATCATGCTGACCAAGATGCTCACCGCCACTGATCTTCGCTTTTATGGTTTTGAAGGAGACGTGCCGGTGCGTCGGTGGTATTTCTGACGTTCGGTTGTTCTTAAGCAACCGTCGAGAAGTCGTGAACGGGAAATTTTGACTTAAATAAGGAACGGGCATAGTATCTTGCGCGTCATCGAGCGTATTTCCTCCACTTCGCGAAGGTTTTCTCTTTCTTAATACCTTCTTTCGCCACGAAGCCGTGATTTTGGTGATGCCGGGACGAAAAAATTCGGTTTCGGTACTGTTTGCATTTCTCTCGCCGGTTCATAACTAGCAGAGAGGCACCAACACCGCCATAGGTCAGCAGCATGACGGATATATCGAGTAGAGGTGGAAGATGAAGCTAATAAGCATTTGCGTTCTCATGGTCGCGCTCGCTTTCGCTCACGCTCCTAACTCACAAAGCGATACATGTTTTCCCGATTTGCCAGCTCCGCACCTTGTTCTAACTGGAACTGTGGTTGATACAACCTTCACAAGATTTAATCTTAGTGTCAGTAATTGGTCTGTTTTTCCCGCCGAACTTTTTGAAGTCGCCTCCGATTTGCCTCCGTGCGGCTTGAATCCCAATGCGTCGCGAACCTGGGTAGACATATTCGCTGACGGAGTTCGAATTTTTGGGTTTTGCGCACTCGGTACGCCTCAAGACCTTACCCAAATATGGTTTGCTATCCCACAAGGACAACTTCCACCAAGCTCAGTGTTCATCACGTTGACTGATCGACGGTGCGGGCTGGTCTATACCTCCAACTCGATCTCGATTGCGGCGCCGAACTTGACCTGTCCGGCGGCAACTACGATCTCGGGCTGTAACTTAAGCGGAATTGGTTCGCTGCCTTACTCCGAGGCACCAGTAATGATTACGCTCGACCAGTTGAAGGCGGAAGGTGGTGATGCTTCAGCAGCGTGCGGCATCGCATCGATCACCTACCAGGACAGTAGATCGGGAAACTGCCCCAATCTCAGTGTAAACCGCACGTTGACACTGACTGACCTCTGCAACAACACGACGAGTTGCCAACAGAGTATTACATTTGGTGGCGGCGGTGTGGATTTCGAAATAGTTGTCCCGAACTCCCTGGCGAACGTCGAAGGAAATTCCAGAAACTTCATACCGTTCTTTCAATTTACTAGATGCTATCAACAGGTTTACGACGCCACGCAGTTCAACTTTCTCGGCCCGAGAAGAATTACCAGGATTGCTTTCCGCCCTGACTCCAGCCAAGCGCCTTTCGATATAACCCTTTCGCAAGTCGAGATTCGTCTCTCTACCACCACTCAGCCACCGGATGGTTTGAAATTCTTCTGTGTCAATGAGGGACGAAATGAAAAGATTGTGCGTCGTGCAAAACCTCTCACTCTCCGCTCCTCAGCTTCTGGCCCAGTTGAGGGACCCAAGCGTTTCGATATTGTTATTAGGATCGCTGGTTTTCTTTACGATCCAGCAGAAGGTAATTTGCTTTTAGAAATACGCAACACTGGAACGATACCCGGAGGGTCGAGCAAGTTTTTAGACGCCTCAAACGTACTTGGAGACCCGGTATCGCGGGTGTGGGAAAGGGCTCCGAACATTTCAACGAAGGACACTATTGGCCTCGTGACTAAGTTTTCCTTCGCGCCGCAGTGAAACTCACACGAAAACTGTCTTGAGGCTTATGCGCCTCATTCTATCCTACGGAGCTGCTGGCTTAGGCGCTGGTGGCATATTGAATTTCGCATCGTCAACAGGCACATTCAGTTTTACTTCAGTGAACGTTCGCGTCGAGGTCGGGTTTCCAACTTCAAGCGTTGCGGCGCGAAGGGTGAACGGAAACTTCAGACCATCGGCTTCGCGGTAATCTTCCAAATCGATTTGATCGGGAATGAGGCCGATGATCGTCGGCATTGTCGTTGTGCGTCGCAGTAACAACCCTGAGGTAACATCGAAATAAAGCCGCATGCGCCGGTTGTCGGCTGTCGTACCGTCTACGATATAAACATCGCGATCGCCGAGTTTATCTTTGCGGACCCTTGGCGAGTTACTGTATTGCTCTTTAAGCTTCAGCAGGGTAAACAGACCGTTTGCAGTTTTGAAATTGACCAACTCCGCGCCAGTTACCTCTCTCACTCCGCGGGCAGTCTTCTCCCAACCCACTTGACCGTTGAAACCGCGCTCTATCGTCCCCTGCTGCGTCGTCACCAATAAATAGAACTTGTCAGGCGCAGCTTGCGACAGCTCGAACTGAAAGGAATTTCCGTTTGCTTGTGTGACCGTGCCTTTCGCTGTTCGGGACTTCAGTTTGTCGATCGCAGTCTGGCTGCCGAGCGCCGCTGCGTACTTGCTGAAGATTTCGTCTGCTGAAGGCAATGCAGGCGTAGCGCTGGGTGATGCCTGCGGTGATGCGGCTGGGGTTGGCCCACCAGCCACGCCGGCATTAGGCGGTGGAGAGGGCAAAGGCAACGGCAGCGCCGGGACCGATTGTGGAGACGTGCGACCGCGATGGCAGGTATAACAAGATACCGGATCCAGCTTAAGCCGTTCGGTCGTCTTGTTAATATCCATGACCAGCTTAACCATTTCACGTGCGGCGGTTTTCTCCGGCTTGGCGTCTGAGGCGTAGTCCCACTGACCCTGATTGTTGACGTGGCAATAATTACATCGGCGTCCCAACGAAGCGGAAAAGAAATTCATTACCGGAATCAGTTGCGATTGTGGCATGCCGGTAAGAACCTTGATGTTTTTAGCGGTTTGTTCGACGGTTTTCTCCGGTGACGACTGCGCTTTGGTTGCGCGCACCAATTCGCCGCTATTGTCGAAGATTAGAAAAAAAGCGACGATCGATAAGCCTAACGCGATGGACTTCAACAGTGTTCGTTGCATAATTGGGCGCTTAACTCCAACTCAAAAGGATTGCAGTGCTTGACTCAATATGTAATTTGTCCGCCGTTTGGTGTGGGGTATTAGTGTGTTGCTGGTTACTTTTTCAACCAGCGGGGGCAAGCCCCTCTTCCTGACTTGTTCTATTTTTCGATTCAAGTTTCCATTAGACGATTGGCGCAACTGAGAATAGAACAAGTCAGGAAGAGGGGCTTGCCCCCGCTCTAATCGATCGCTGCGCGATCCGCTGCAACACACTAATACCCCAATACGGTTTCATGGGGATCCTTGTATTTTCAACAACGGGCGGCCACAGAGGGCCGCCCCTACAGTTGCTTCGGAGACGACCCTCAGACTTTGGGGCGAATAACTTTTGTGCCTTTTTTGGGCTCATGCTGCTTTCACCTCCGCCGCCGGGATCACGTGGAAGTTTCCTCTCATCGCTGGATTCGTCTTGATCCGTGACGCCAACTCATCCTGAGCCTGCGCTTGTGAGACAAAACTCGGTGCTCCACCCCAGGCGGAGTTGTCGCGCAGGTCTGCAATCACGAATCCCGGCTCCTCGGCCGTTACCGTTTGCGTGAACGGGACCCTCGCTGTCTTATTCGCCTGCGAGAGCGGAGATCGAGCAGTCGCATTACTTGCCAGCTGCTGCGAGAAGTAATCCTTCCCGGTGTTGAAAAAGTTATTGACGTGTTCCTTGTAATTGTTGTCGATGGTGATCAGCTCATGGAACACGATCCGCTTCACGGCGTGACTGGTGCGCGTATCGTTGCCCGAGACTGACACATCCGCGCCGGCGATCTGCTTCTCGTAACCCGGCGCTGACAGCTTGTTCGCTTCGGAAAGTTCGCGGAATTGCGCGGTCGCAAACGGCTCGCGCACTTCGCGCTTCCGGACCAGACCGGAAGCGGTCACTTTAATGACTGCTTTTTGAATGTCAGAGATCTTCTGATTGCCGATCTTCTGGATCGTGAGGTCAAGCGGCACAGCCCGTTGGCTGATCCGGATCTCGCCAAGAGGATGAAGCACGAGCTCCTGAGTCGGCTCGATCGTGCGCAGGCTAACGGAAAGCGGTGTACCCATAGGCGGCATCGCAATCCAGTTTTCCCGCTTCTCGAATTCCGCCTTCAGGATCGGCAAAGCAGCGATCTCGGGTAGCACTGTATCCGCGCTCTCACCCCACGTGTGCGAGAACGGAACGTCGATGTCAAAAAACAGAAGTGAGATTGAGCCTTCACCTTCGATATGCCACGGTGATGTGCCTTCCAGTTGACCACGAATGCGTACGGAGAAGAGGCCCACTCCAAAGACCTTGACGGACATTGAAGCGGAGAAGGTGATGATGAAATAAAAAGGCGAGAACTGAAACAGCGCATCGAAGCCCAGATGGCCCTCGACTGAGAAGAAGCTGAGTTTGAAAAAGATCTCCACCTTCGCGCCGAATTGGGCCGTGTTCGACGTCACTGCGAAATAGCCTTCAACCCGAACACGCGCGAATGACTCGTTCAAGAGCGACAGCGATACCCGATTAGGAATCGGGAACGGCAGCGCGGGCGGATTGAACTTTGGATGAAAACCGCCGACGCTGAGAACGAACGCGGGCTCGTTCCCAAAGGCGATGAGCAATCCCATCTCGCCGTCGATCGTGATGAACACTACGCGACTCTCGAAGAGCGACGCGAAGAACCATAGCCGGCTCTTCTCGACTTCGAAGGCGCCGATGA
>Ga0157375_10002369_pt1 | contig 16299 bp, 12 predicted proteins | sample M35metaG_FD_115311 | JGI IMG/M metagenome (GOLD analysis project Ga0157375, IMG submission 115311) | Miscanthus rhizosphere microbial communities from Kellogg Biological Station, Michigan, USA - M3-5 metaG | ecosystem: Host-associated > Plants > Roots > Rhizosphere > Soil | place: USA: Michigan...
CCGCCGCCCGGCGCCGCCTGCACGATCGCTGGCGACACGGCCAGATCGAGGCCGGCGCGGAGCCGACGCTGGCAATCGTCTTCGGCGAGCTCGCGGCAACGCCCGAGCCGGAATTTCCCGACGAGCGGCTGAAGCTGATGTTCGTGTGCGCGCACCCGGCGATCGATCCGGCGGCGCGCGCCGCGCTCATGCTGCAGACCGTCCTCGGCCTCGACGCGGCGCGGATCGCGTCGGCGTTCCTGGTCGCCCCGGCGACGCTGTCGCAGCGGCTGGTCCGCGCCAAGACCAAGATCCGCAGCGCCGGCATCGCCTTCGAGGTTCCCGGCCCCGACGAATGGCCGGGCCGGCTCGCCGACGTGCTCGAAGCGATATACGCCGCCTACGGCACCGGCTGGGACGACGTCGCCGGCACCGATCCCGAGCGCAGCGGCCTGGCCCGGGAAGCGCTGACGCTCGCGGCGATGCTCGCCCGTCTTGTCGGCGACGCGGCCGAGGCGTGGGGCCTGCTGGCGCTGCTCGCGTTTTGCCAGTCGCGCCGCAGCGCGCGCCGCGACGGCGCCGGCGACTACGTGCCGCTCCTTGCGCAGGACACGTCGCTCTGGGATCGGGAACTGCTCGGCATCGGCGAAGCCGCGCTGCATCGCGCCGCGGCGCTCGCCGCGCCCGGTGCGTTCCAGCTCGAAGCCGCGATCCAGTCGGCGCACACGCAGCGCCAGCTCGGCGCGAGCGTTCCAGATGCGGCGATCGTCGCGCTCTACGACGCTTTGGTCGCGATCCGGCCGACGATCGGCGCGATCGTCAGCCGCGCCTGCGCCGTCGGCGCCGCGAGCGGCGCTGGCGCCGGTCGTGCCGCGCTCGCGGCGCTCCCTGCCAAGGATGTTGAGGGCTACCAGCCCTACTGGGCCGCGCTCGCGCATCTCGCCGAGGCCGCCGGCGACGCCGCCACGGCGCAGGCGGCGCGCGAGCGCGCCGTCGGCCTCAGCACCGACCCGGCGGTGCGGCGTTTTCTGTTGCGCAAGGCCGAACCGCGCTGACGGCCGGGCGCACCCGTCCCCCTCCATACTGGAGGCCGTCCGCTCGCATCGATCGCTTCGCCGCCGCCATGTGCCAGCTCCTCGGCATGAACGCCAACACGCCGACCGACGTGATGTTCAGCTTCACGGGCTTCGCGACGCGCGCCGAGGAGCACAAGGACGGCTTCGGCATCGCCTTCTTCGAGGACAAGGGCGTTCGTCTCTTCGTCGACACCTCGAGCGCGCGCGAGTCGCCGGTCGCCGAGATGGTGCGGCGCTATCCGATCAGGAGCGAGAACATCGTCGCCCACATCAGGAAGGCGACGCAGGGCCGTGTCGCGCTCGAGAACACGCACCCGTTCGTTCGCGAGCTCTGGGGGCGCTACTGGGTGTTCGCCCACAACGGCGACCTCAAGGACTACGCGCCGCGCCTGCACGGCGCGTTCCGGCCGGTCGGCAACACCGACAGCGAGCGCGCGTTCTGCTGGCTCATGCAGGAGCTCGCCAAGTCGCACGCCAGCGTCCCCGGCGTCGCCGAGCTGAGCGCGACGCTCGCCGAGCTGCTGCCGCAGGTCGCGGCGCACGGCGTCTTCAACGCCATGCTCGACAACGGACAGGCTCTCTGGGCGCACTGCTCGACGCAGCTGCATCACATCGTCCGCCAGCATCCCTTCAAGCAGGCATCGCTGCACGACGAGGACGTCACCGTCGACTTCGCGCAGCACACGTCGCCGAGCGATCGCGTCGCCGTCGTCGTCACCGAGCCGCTGACCAAGGACGAGAAATGGCAGCCTTTCGCTCCCGGCGAGATTCGGGTGTTCGTCGATGGTTTGCCTCTCGCCTGATACGCGCCTCAGTCGTCTGCGATGCGTTTGAGCCAAGTTCGCGTCTCTGGCGCTCGACCGAGCAGTCACTCACGTCAGGCCCACTATGCTTTCGCTAGGCGGCTTCGTGGGGCTCTTCGCCAGAGTCACGGCGTAGCTAAACAGACCGATCGAATACGTTACGAAGAGGGCGAAAGCGAGTAACTCCGCAGCGACAGGCAGAAGCTCGCTGCGTCGATAGGCGAAGCCGTAATGGGTCTGCCACTTCGCAAGCAACAGAGCGAGTGTCGCCAGCCCCAGCCACAACGAGGGGCGATGACCGTGCGCTTCCCATCCCTGCACGAAATACGGGATGACCAGCGTGAGGAAGATCAGCCGGTAGTTGAAGTTCGTGCCGAGGCAATATGTCAGGCAGTAGATCGCAGCACCTACGAGCGCCAATTGCAAGCTGACTGATGGACGCAGGTCGAAGCCTTTCGTCAGCGCTCTGCCATGGCGAAGTGCAAAGATGGCCGCACCGAGCAGCGCTATGACACTCAGCAAGTAGCCGGCGATCATCGCCGACCTGGGCACGATGCCGTACTCGATGACCTGGCTTGTGTTCTGCAGATAGAGGTGGCCGATGAGGACGCCGGCGCCATACGACCGCTCGGTCATCGACGGGGTGAGCTTGCGCACGGCAGCGAACATGGCGGGGTCGCTGGCGACATACGCGAGCAGCGCCACCGCAGAGAGTGCCAGGGCCACAAGGAGCGTTCGTCGATCCCGCCAGAAGGCGATGGAGGCGGCGATCGGGTACAGCTTGGCGAGAAACAGCACCAACACGATGCCAGCCGCCCCGGACTGACGAAGCGCACCGGCCTGCGAGCTGCCGAGCAACAGGCCGACTCCGACGCAAGCGATGAAGATCGCCAGATCAACGTTGCCGCGCTCCATCCCCCAGAGGACGGGATAGGACATCACGGCGAAGAAGACGATGGTGTGTCCCATGATCGTGCGCGCCCGCATGACCCACACCAGCGAAGCGAAGAAGGCCGCCGCGAGCGCAAGACCCGCTGGCACGGTGTGCGACTGGCGTAGGCCGAGATGCGCGAGCAGCAGCATGACGGGCGGATAGTTGTAGATCCGATTCATCGGGTCGCATGCAGCAGTCGTATAGGGGTCGATTCCGCGCGACGCGCAATCGGCGGCGCCAGTGAGCATCGCCAAGTCCAGAAAGGCGATACCCTCGTGCTCGACGCCCAGCAACGCCCAGACAGCGGCGACTGGCCAGTGCATCAGCTCTCCGGCCGTGAAGAAGGCGATAAGGACCAGCACGGCCAAGAGCGCGCCCGAGCGTTCGCTTAGAAAAGCGCTAGTCCGCCGCTCCGGGCTCGCCAGCGGAGGCTCTGCAGGCTCATTCATGACTTCACGGGCGTTGTCGCTCTAAGCTTTCACCGACGATCACGAACTGCCGTGAAGGACGACATACCAAATAGCGGCGCACCATCCAAGGTCACTGCTGAAGTCCTGTCACGGTGGAAAAAAGCACGTGACGCGGCTTCCAGCAACAGGTGAACAGGGGTTTCGAGCTAGCTCGCGAGGGAATGGCCCGGTGCAAGGGATCATGTTGAGTAGCGCCTTCGTATGCTAGACGAGCTCGCGCCGCCGCTCGAGAAACCGGAAAGCTCGGCACGCCCGACGCGCACCTGCACTTCTGTCCCTCCACCGCCCGCCGAGAAGGCGCTGGTACAGCTGGCTGCGCAGTGCTTGGCGCAAGTTCGCGCCGGCAGTCGAGGATTTCGACGCCGAAACGATCGGCGCCGCCGCGCAGTGCGTTCGATCCGCGTCGCTACGCGGTGCTGATGTCGCGCTTCGGCGATGCGACGTAGCCGGGCCTGTGGGCGTGGCAGGGCGGCCTCTGGCATCACCGGCTGATCGTGCCTCCGTATCCGACCGTCTGCGAGCGGCGCTGATGCCGTAGGCCGGCCCGGCGCCGATTGACGACAATGCCGGGCGCTCAGATCGGCCTACCGGAACCCCCGCTGCGATGACTCCTTCAAGCGAAACGCCCAAACCCCGCTTCGATTCCTTCTACAAGCACGACGAGCTCACCCGGCTCCTGTTCGAGTACGCGCAGGCGTTCCCGACGCTGGCGGCGATCCGCTCGATCGGCAAGAGCTTCGAGGAGCGCGACATCTGGGTGGCGACACTCACCAACCTCGCCACCGGCGCGGCCGAGGACAAGCCGGCGTTCTGGGCCGACGGCAACATCCACGCCGCCGAGCTGACGGCGTCGACGGCGGTGCTGTACTTCCTCCACGAGCTGCTCACCAAGCATGGCCACGATGCCGAGATCACCGAGCTGCTCGACACCCGCGCGGTCTATCTCTGCCCGCGCCTGAATCCCGATGGCGCCGAGCTCGCCCTCGCCGACCGGCCGCGCCACATCCGCTCGTCGACGCGGCGCTATCCGTTCGACGAGGAGCCGGTCGACGGCCTGACCGCCGAGGACATCGACGGCGACGGCCGGATCCTCTTCATGCGCGTCGCCGACCGGCACGGCGCCTGGAAGAAGTGCGAGAAGGACCCGCGCCTGATGGTCGCGCGCCAGCCGGGCGAGTTTGGCGGCGAGTACTTCCGGCTGATGCCCGAGGGGCTGATCAAGAACTACGACGGCCTGACGATCAAGGTCAACTCCGACCTCGAGGGGCTCGACCTCAATCGCAACTTTCCGTCGGGCTGGCGCCAGGAGCACGAGCAGGCCGGCGCCGGCGACTATCCGACCAGCGAGCCCGAGGTCAAGGCGATGGTCGACTTCATCGTCTCGCACAAGAACATCGGCGCCGCGGTCAGCTATCACACCCACAGCGGCGTGATCCTGCGGCCGATGGGAACGCAGAGCGACGACGACATGATCCCGGAGGACCTCTGGTCGATCAAGCGCTTCAGCGAGATCGGCGCGAAGCTCACCGGCTATCCGGCGATCAGCATCTGGCACGACTTCAAGTACCACCCGAAGGACATCATCAGCGGCACCCAGGACTGGCTCTACGAGCACCTCGGCGCGCTGTTCTGGGTGGTCGAGATCTGGGCGCCGAACAAGGAGGCCGGGATCACCGACTACAAGTGGATCGACTGGTACCGCGAGCACCCCGTCGAGGACGACCTCAAGCTCATCAAGTGGAGCGACGAGCACTGCGGCGGCCAGGCGCACGTCGACTGGAAGCCGTTCATGCACCCGCAGCTCGGCCCGATCGAGATCGGCGGCTGGGACAAGATGAACTTCTGGCGCAACCCGCCGGCGAGCCTGCGCGAGCGCGAGGCGGCGCGCTTCCCGAAGTGGATGACGACGATCGCCCTGTCACTGCCGCGGCTCGAGCTGCTCCGCACCGAGGTGCGCGCGCTCGGGGCCGACACCTGGCGCGTCCGCATCGCCGTCGCCAACAGCGGCTGGCTGCCCGCCTACGTGACCAAGCGCGCGCTCGAGCGTAAGACGGTACGCGGCGTGATGTTCGAGATCCATCTGCCCGAGAACGACCGCTCGGTCTCGCTCGTCAGCGGCAAGCCGCGCACGGAAGGGCCGCAGCTCGAGGGCCACGCGCCGAAGAATTCGCTCAACGCCTTCCTGCCGAGCAAGGAGATCACCGCCGACCGCGCCGTCGGCGAATGGGTCGTTCGCGCGCCGCAGGGGACGCGCCTCGCGCTGTCGGCACGCGCCGACCGCGCCGGCGCGGTCCGAGCGGAGGTGGTTCTGGACTGAGCAGGGGATCGGCCGGCGACTCGGCGCCGTGCCCCGGCAGGGAGACGTCATGTGATCAATCGACGCGCAGTTCTGGGGGGTGTGGCGGCGGTCCTCTGCGCCGCGGATCGCGCTCATGCGCAATCCAGGATCCGCCCTGCTCGCATCGCCTACCTCGCCGAACGCGGCGCGCCGAACGAGTTCGAGCAGTCGTTCCTGCGCGGCTTGCGCGAGCGAGGCCTGATCGAGGGCGAGCAGCTGATCATCGATTTCCGATGGGCGGGAGGCGATCCCCTGCGACTGAAGGTCCTGGCCGCCGAGATGCTGGCTGCGGCGCCGGCGTTGGTCGTCGCCACCGACGGCGCCAGCGTCCGCGCCGTGCAGGCGATCGACAACACGATCGCGATCGTCCACCCGGTGATGGGCGATCCGATCGCGGCCGGGTACTCCGGCAGCTTCTCGCGCCCCGACCGGAACGTCACCGGCGTGTCGGTGCTGGCCAGCGAGCTGGGTCCCAAGCGGGTCGAGCTTCTGAAGGAAGCGGTGCCCGGACTGCAACGCCTCGGCGTTCTGTTCAATGTCGTTCGGCAGCCGCGGTTCGGGGCCGCCACTCACGCTGCTGCCGAGACGTTGGGTCTCACCGCCGTCGAGATGCGCGTGGCCATGCCCGACGGCATTGAGGCTGGATTCGAGACGGCCGTTCGTCAGGGGGTGCAGGCCATCGTCGTGGTGTCGGACACCTCGACGATCACCCACCGAAAACCGCTGGCCGATGCCGCGCTGCGTCACCGGCTCCCGGCGATCTACGCCAACCGCACCTACCTCCGCGGCGGCGGGCTGATGAGTTACGGCCCCGACCTGGAGGCGGCGTTTCATCGAGCCGCGTACTTCGTCGAACGGATCCTCAAGGGCGCGCGGCCTGCCGACCTGCCGATCGAGCAACCCCAGGCCATTCACCTGGCGCTGAACCTTCGCGCCGCCAAGGCCCTCGACTTCAGTTTTCCCTCCTCGCTTCAACTGCGCGCGGACGAATTCATCCGCTGAGGGAGCCGGAGCCGTTCGTCGGCGCTAGAAGCGCAGCCGGACGCCACCCGCGACGGTGTTGCCCGTCGAGACGAAGCTCACCTTCTGGTACAGCGCCGCGAGGTAGATGTCGGTGTTCTTGGACAGGAAGTAGTCGTAGGCGATCGACGTCGTCTGGTCGGTCGTCCCGAGCAGCGGCGTCGTCGTGTGGGCGCGGCCGTAGGCGATCAGGATGAGGCTCGTGCTGAACGGGATCGACGCGCCGAGCTGGTAAAGATCGGTGCGCGCGTCGCTGGTCGCCTCGGTCTTGATCCGGCCGATCTGGCCGTAGACGCGAACGAACGTGAAGTCGTAGCTCGCGCCGGCCTGCAGCACGACCTGGCGCTCGAAGCCGGCGGGAAGCGGCTGGGCGCTGTTCCTGATCCGCTCGGCTGCGACCGACACCGCGAAGGGCCCGGTGACGTAGGAGGCGCTGGCGCCCACGTTGTGGCCGTTCGAGCCGGTCGGGGTCGTTTCGTCGGTGTTCGCGGCGAACTGGATCCGCAGCGCGTCGCGCGCGTTGTTGGTGTAGGAGAGCGCGTTGTTCCAGCGCGTGTCGCCGAGGACGGCGCTGCCGAAATACTGGCGGACCGAGGGCGAGAAGCCGATCGACTCGCCGAACGGGTTGAAGGTGATCGTCGAGAGCCAGAGCGGCGTCGGCACGCGGCCGAGCACCGTCGTGCCGAACGATCCGGAGAGGCCGACGCTCGCTTCGCGGCCCCAGAAGGCGTCGCCGTCGACGCGGCCGGCGTTGCCCGTGTCGATGCGCAAGTACGACTCGAGCTTGAAGACCGCGCGCAGGCCACCGCCGAGGTCTTCGCTGCCGCGAACACCGAAGAAGCTGCGCTGCAGGTTGCCGTTGTCGAGCTGGTCCCGGCCGGGGCCGCCGGTCGGACGAACGTGCGCGGCGGAGGCGTCGATGACGCCGTAGAGGATGGCGTTCTGGGCAAAGGCTCCGGCGCTCGGGAGCAAGGCTGCGGCGGCGGCGCCGACCATGCAGATCGATCGAATCATTCGAGGCATCGCGGCTTTCCGGCAGAGGCTGCGCACGCGACGAGCGGCGCCGGGCGCCATTCTGGCCGAGATCGATGCGTGCCAAGAGCGCTACGCCGCGCGCTGACTCGCTGCCGCCACAATCGCCTTCCTTTTCTTCCTCCTTTCCTTTCCAAGGCCGCGATGGAGATCTTCGTCAACGGCGCGCCGCGCCATCTTCCCGACGACCTTGCCGACCCGACGCTGCCGCTGCTCTGGGCGCTGCGCGACCTGCTCGGCCTGACCGGAACCAAGTTCGGCTGCGGCGTCGCCGCATGCGGCGCGTGCACGGTCCATCTCGACGGCGAGGCGGCGCGCTCGTGCGTCGTTCCGATCGGCGCCGTGCGCGGCCGCCGCGTCGTCACCATCGAGGCGCTCGGCAGCGCCGAAGCGCCGCATCCGCTGCAGCGCGCGTGGGTCGCGCACCAGGTGCCGCAATGCGGCTATTGCCAGAGCGGCATCCTGATGGCCGCGGCCGCGCTGCTCGCCCGGAACCGCCGGCCGAGCGACGCCGAGATCGACGCGGCGATCGACAACGTCTGCCGCTGTGGCACCTACCCGCGCTTGCGCGCGGCGATTCGCAGCGCCGCATGAAGCGGCGCGCGCTGCTCGTCAGCGGCCTCGGCGCGGCCGGCGCGCTGGTCGTCGGCTGGGGCCTCTTGCCGCCGCGCGAGCGCATCGGCGCCGTCGACGCATTGCCGGTCGAGGCGGGCGAGGTCGGCCTCAACGGCTGGATCAAGATCGCCGCCGACGGCGCCGTCATGCTGGCGATGAATCGCAGCGAGATGGGCCAGGGAACGCACACCGCGCTGGCGATGCTCGTCGCCGAAGAGCTCGACGTCGCTCTCGCGCGCGTGCGCCTCGTTGCTGCCGGCGCCGACCGGCTCTACGGCAATGTCGTGACGATGGTCACGGGCTTCCCGTTCTTCCATCCGCGCGACACCGAACCCGGCCGCGAGACCGCGCCGGCACGGGCCGGCCAGTGGGTGGTCGCCAAGATCGCGCGCGAGCTCGGCATCAACGTCACAGGCGGCTCGTCGAGCGTCGTCGACGCCTGGGACGTCCTCCGCCTGGCGGCGGCGACGGCGCGCGCCCGCCTTGTCGGCGCCGCGTCGATCGCCTGGAAGCAGCCCGCCGGCGAGATCGTCGTCGTCGACGGCGTTGTCAGCCACCCGGCCGGAAGCTCGGCGCATTACGGCGAGCTGGCGCGGATGGCGGCGGCGACGCCGACCGGCGAGGTGCGCCTGAAGCGGCGCGAGGACTGGCGCCTGATCGGCACCGCCGCGCCGCGAATCGACGCCGCCGCGAAGAGCGACGGCTCGGCGCGGTTCGGCATCGACATCCGTCTTCCCGGACTCCTCTACGCGGCGATCCGCCATTGCCCGATGCTCGGCGGCAGCGCCGGCGCCGTCGACGTCGCGCCGGCGCTCGCGCTCGCCGGCGTCGAGCGCGTCGTCCGCCTCGGCCCGTACGGCGGCTCGACTGCGGCGCTCGCCGTCGTCGGCAGGACCTGGTGGCACGCCCAGCGCGGCGCGGCCGCGCTCAAGGTCGAGTGGCAGCAGCGGCCCGCGGGCGCGCTCGACAGCGACGCCGTGATGGCGCACCTCGAGGAGCGCGCACGCGCCGCGGCGAGCGGCGGCGGCGGCTTTGCGTTCCACAGCCGCGGCGACCTCGTTCGCGCCGACGCCGCCGCCGCGCAGCACGTCGAACAGACGTACCGCGCGCCGTATCTCGCCCACGCGACGATGGAGCCCATCAACTGCACGGCGCGCGTCGCCGGCGGCAAGGTCGAGGTCTGGGCGCCGACGCAGGTGCCGGGACTCGCACGCGCGATCGCGGCCGATGTCGCCGGTGTCGCGGAGGCGGCCGTCACCGTCCATGTGACCTACCTGGGCGGCGGCTTCGGCCGTCGCCTCGACGTCGATTTTGTCGGCCAGGCGGTGCGGATCGCGCTCGAGACCGGCGGCCGGCCGGTGCAGCTGATCTGGTCGCGCGAAGAGGACCTCGGCCACGATTTCTACCGCCCGGCCGCGGTCACGATCCTGCGCGCCGGCCTCGGCGCCGACGGCCTGCCGCAGACGCTGCGAATCACAAGCGCGGGCGACGCGATCACGCCGCGCTGGCTCGAGCGCGGCATCCCGGCGCTCGCCGGCCCGGTCGACACGCCCGACAAGACGACCAGCGAAGGACTCTTCGACCAGATCTACGCGATCCCGCATCAGCGCATCGCCCACGTCGCGACGCTGAGCGGCGTGCCGGTCGGCTACTGGCGCTCGGTCGGCCACTCGCACAACGCGTTCTTCGTCGAGTCGTTCGTCGACGAGCTCGCACATGCGGCCGGCCGCGATCCGCTCGACTACCGGCTCGCCTTGCTCGCCGACGCGCCGCGCCACGCCGCGGTGCTTCGCCTCGCCGCCGAGCGCGCCGGCTGGCCCGGCCAGGGACGATCGCGTCCGCTCGCGCCGGGCCGGGCGCGCGGCGTCGCGCTGCACGAAAGCTTCGGCAGCATCGTCGCCCAGGTCGTCGAGGCGTCGATCGAGGGCGGCCGGCCGCGCGTGCACCGGGTCGTCTGCGCCGCCGACATCGGCAGCGTCGTCAATCCCGGCATCGTCGCCCAGCAGATCGAAGGCGCGGTGATATTCGCGCTGTCGGCGGCGCTGCACGGCCATATCGACATCGCCGGCGGCGTCGTCCGGCAGACCAACTTTCCGAGCTATCCCGTCGTTCGTCTCGCCGAAGCGCCGGTGGTCGAAACGCATCTCGTCGACAGCACGCGCGGCCCCGGCGGCGTCGGCGAGATCGGCACGCCCCCGCTCGCGCCGGCCCTCGCCAACGCGTTGTTCGTGCTGACCGGAAAGCGGTTGCGGGAATTGCCGCTGCGCTTGTAGCTGCAGCGAGATCGGAATCAGACGATCGCGGCGGCGAGCTCTCGGCGCACCGCCTCGGCAGCGGCGCGCGCGGCTTCGGCGTAGTCGGCGCCGCTGCTCGCATACAGCACGGCGCGCGACGAGCTGACGATGATCGCGCCGGTGGTTCGCTCGGCCGTGCCGCGCCAGCCCGATCGCACCGTCGCGGCCGGGTCGCCGCCTTGCGCGCCGATGCCGGGGATCAGCAGCGGCAGCTCCGGTGCGATCTCGCGGACGCGGGCGATCTCGGCGGGATAGGTCGCGCCGACGACGAGGCCGATCTGGCCGCCGCTGTTCCACGTCGTGGCCGCGAGGCGGGCGATCCGCTCGTAGACCTTCTCGCCCGAGTCGAGGCGCAGGTCCTGAAGGTCGGCGCCGCCGGGGTTCGACGTCCGGCAGAGCAGGATCGCGCCCTTGCCTTCGTGGCGCAGATACGGCTCGATCGAATCGAAGCCGAGCAGCGGCGACAGCGTCACCGCGTCGGCGCGATAGCGGACGAAGACCTCGCGCGCGTACTGCTCCGCGGTCGATCCCATGTCGCCGCGCTTGGCGTCGAGGATCACCGGGACGTCGGGCGCGGTGTCGTGGATGTAGGCGATCAGCCGCTCGAGCTGCGCTTCGGCGCCGTGCGCCGCGAAGTACGCGATCTGCGGCTTGAAGGCGATGACGAGATCCTTGGTGCGATCGACGACCTTGGCGCAGAACTCGAAGATCCGCGACGCGTCGCCCTTCATCGCGCCGGGAAAGCGTGCCGGCTCCGGGTCGAGGCCGACGCAGAGGAGCGAACGGTTGACGCGCTCGGCGTGCGCCAGCGCGGCGATGAAGCTCATCGCCGCGCCTTCGTCGCCGCCGCTGGCGCCGGCGCCGCTGTCGGCGCGGTTGTTGCCGACGCGGTCGTTGCCGGCGCTGTCGCTGTCGGTGCGGCTTCGGCAGCCGCGGCCTGCGCCAGCAACGCCGCCAGCCCGACGTAGTCACGCGGCGTCAGCGCGAGCAGGCGATCGCGCTCGGCCGTGGGAATGACGAGGCCGCGGATGAAGCCGTGCAGCGCGTCCTTCGTGATCGCCTTGCCGCGCGTCAGCGCCTTCAGCTGCTCGTACGGCTCGGCGATGCCGTGCCGGCGCATGACCGTCTGCACCGCCTCGGCGAGCACCTCCCAGGCGGCGTCGACATCGGCGTCGATCGCTGCCGTGCCGACGCCGATCTTGGCCATGCCGCGCGCCAGCGAGTCACAGGCGAGGACGGCGTGGCCGAAGGCGACGCCAAGATTGCGCAATACCGTGCTGTCGGTGAGGTCGCGCTGGAAGCGCGAGATCGGCAGCTTCTCGCTCATGTGGGCGAAGAGCGCGTTGGCGATGCCGAGGTTGCCCTCGGCGTTCTCGAAGTCGATCGGGTTGACCTTGTGCGGCATCGTGCTCGACCCGGTCTCGCCGGCGACCGCCTTCTGCGTGAAGTAGCCGAGGCTGATGTAGCCCCAGGCGTCGCGCGACCAGTCGATCAGGATCGTGTTGCAGCGCTTGATCGCGTCGAACAGCTCGGCGAGGTTGTCGTGCGGCTCGATCTGCGTCGTGTGGGCGTTGAACGCCAGGCCGAGTCGATCCTCGACGACGCGGCGCGCGAACGCCGGCCAGTCGATCTCGGGATAGGCGGCGACGTGGGCGTTGTAGTTGCCGACCGCGCCGTTCATCTTGGCGCGCAGCGCGACCGCGGCGATGCCGGCACGCGCGCGCGCCAGCCGCACCGCGACGTTGCCGATCTCCTTGCCGAGCGTCGTCGGCGTCGCCGTCTGGCCGTGCGTTCGCGCCAGCATCGGCTGCGCCGCGTGCTCGCGGGCGAGCGCGGCGAGGCGGGCGACGATCGCGTCGACCGCGGGCAGCAGGACCTCGCGCCGCGCCGCCTCGAGCATCAGCGCGTGGCTGGTGTTGTTGATGTCCTCGCTGGTACACGCGAAGTGGATGAAGCCGGTCGCGCCGGCGAGCGTCGGCTCGGCGGCGAAGCGCTCGCCGAGCCAGTACTCGACCGCCTTGACGTCGTGGTTGGTGCGCCGCTCGATCTCCTTGATCGCCTCGGCGTCGGCGACCGAGAAGTCGGCGACGAGGCGGCTCAGGAACTCGATCGCCGCGGGCCCGGGCGGTGCCAGTTCGGCGAGCCCAGCCGACGCCAGCGCGATGAACCACTCGACCTCGACCCGGACGCGGCAGCGCATCAGGCCGAACTCGGAGAGCCAGGGGCGCAGGGCAGCGAGCTTGTCGGCGTAGCGGCCGTCGAGGGGTGATAGCGCGGAGAGGGGCGAGGCGTGCATCTTGCGGGGGACTCGTCGGCGCGGCGTCTCGGCCACCGCGGCCGCCCGCGGCGAGCCCGTCATTATCTGCGCTGACCCTAGAATGAAACCAAACGTAGCCAACGCACAAGAAAGCGCCTCGTCCCGACCCATGAAGCTCATCGGTTCGCTCAGCAGCCCGTACGTGCGCAAGGTGCGCATCGTCATGGCCGAGAAGAAGCTCGACTACCAGTTCGTCGAGGAGGACGTCTGGAACCGGGACACGATCCTCGCCTCGAATCCGCTCGGCAAGGTGCCGTGCCTGGTCATGGAAGGCGGCGAGGCGGTGTTCGACTCGCGCGTCATCGTCGAGTACCTCGACGCGCGCTCGCCGCTCGCGCGCCTGATCCCCGAGCCGAACCGCGAGCGCACCGAGGTGCGCACGTGGGAGGCCCTCGCCGACGGCATCCTCGATGCGTTGATCCTGGCGCGTCTGGAGTCCACCTGGGCCGGGCGCACGCCGGAGCAGCGCTCGCAGGTCTGGATCGACCGGCAGATGAAGAAGGTGAACGCCTCGCTCGAGGCGGTCGCCACCGGCCTGGCGGCCAAGCCGTGGTGCACCGGCATCCACATGACGCTCGCCGACGTCGCCGTCGGCTGCGCGCTCGGCTACCTCGAGTTCCGCTTCCCGCAGATCGGCTGGCGCACCGACTACCCGAGCCTGGCGCGCCTCGCCGACAAGCTCAACGCCCGTCAGAGCTTCATCGACACCGCGCCGCCGCGCGCCTGATCACGCCGCGGCGCTGGGCAGGGGCGTTCGCGGCGGCGCCGCTGCCACGACCGCCGGCCTGGGCGAAGCGTCGCCGCTTGCCGGCGCGGGCGTCGCGCTGAAGCTGTGCGCGCTGGCCATCGGCCAGTAGACGCGGAACACCTGCAGGTTCGACTCGCCATCGAGCAGCTCGCCGGTCTTGACGAAGGGCAGGAGGTTGGCGAGCAGCTTGACGCCGTGCTCGGAGTTGCGCCGCACGATGTGATCGGCGGTGATTTCGGCCGGATCGTGGAGGCCCGCCGCCTGCACCAGCTCCTTCAGCGCGAGCAGCGTGTTCTGGTGGAAGTGATAGACGCGGTCGGACTTGCTCGGCACGTCGAGCGCCATCTGACGCTGCCGATCCTGCGTCGTGACGCCGGTCGGGCAGTTGCCGGTGTGGCAGGTCTGCGCCTGCAGGCAGCCGAGCGCGAACATGAACCCGCGTGCCGAGTTGCACCAGTCGGCGCCGAGCGCAAGCATGCGGGCGATGTCGAAGGCGCTGACCACCTTGCCCGCGCAGCCAAGCTTGATGTGCTTGCGCAGATCGAGGCCGACCAGCGTGTTGTGGACGAGCAGCAGCCCTTCCTGCAGCGGGGCGCCGACGTGGTCGGTGAACTCGAGCGGCGCCGCGCCGGTCCCACCCTCGGCGCCGTCGACGACGACGAAGTCAGGGGTGATGCCGGTCTCGAGCATTGCCTTCGCGATGCCGAACCATTCCCAGACGTGGCCGATGCAGAGCTTGAATCCCGTCGGCTTGCCGCCCGAGAGCTCGCGCAGGCGGTCGATGAACTTCATCATCTCGATCGGCGACTTGAAGGCGGCGTGCGACGCCGGCGAGACGCAGTCGACCCACGGCTGGACGCCGCGTGCCTCGGCGATCTCGATCGTCACCTTCGGGCCCGGCAGGACGCCGCCGTGGCCGGGCTTGGCGCCCTGCGAAAGCTTGACCTCGATCATCTTGACCTGAGGGTCGCGCGCATTGGCGGCGAAGCGCTCCTCGCTGAAGCTGCCGTCGGCGCCGCAGCAGCCGAAGTAGCCCGAGCCGATCTCCCAGATCAGGTCGCCGCCGTTGACGCGGTGATGCCGGCTGATCGAACCTTCGCCGGTGTCGTGCGCGAAGTTGCCGCGCTTGGCGCCGGCGTTGAGCGCGAGGATCGCGTTCGCCGACAGCGCGCCGAAGCTCATCGCCGAGATGTTGAAGAGGCTGGCGCGGTACGGCTGGGCGCGCGTCGCCCCGATCGTGACGCGAAAGTCGTGCGTCTCGAGGACGGTCGGCTGCAGCGAGTGGTTGATCCACTCGTAGCCGACCGCCGCGACGTCGAGCTGGGTTCCGAACGGCCGCTTGTCGGAATCGCCCTTGGCGCGCTGGTAGACGAGCGAGCGCTGCTGGCGCGAGAACGGCGCCGCCTCGCTGTCACTCTCGATGAAGTACTGGCGCATCTCCGGCCGGATGAACTCGAGCAGGAAGCGCAGGTGGCCGATGACCGGATAGTTGCGCAGGATCGCGTGGCGCTTCTGGCGAACGTCGCGCAGCCCGAGCAGGACCAGGCCGAGGAAGACGATCGCGAGCCACGCGTCCATCCCCATCTTCGCCCAGGCGTATGCGCTCGCGAGCATCGCGACGAAGCAGAGGGCCCACGCCGAGTAGCGGATCGGGAGGAGGTGGTCGAGCCGTTTGACCCAGAGGAACATGCGAGCTCCTGCCGCGAAGCGGCACCGAGTGGGCGCGATCGTAAGCGCCGGCGCGGTTTCAGCGGCGCAGAAAGGCGCGCAGCCGCGTGACGGTCTCGGCGGGAAGCTCTTCGGGGATGAAGTGGCCGGCCGCCAGCGCCGCGCCCTCGACCGTCGCGGCGCATTGCGCGCGCCAGAGCGCCGGCGGATCGTAGAGGCGGCCGACGACGCCGCGCGTGCCCCAGAGGACGAGCGTCGGGCAGGCGATCTTCACGCCGGCGGCGCGCGAGGCGCGGTCGTGCTCGAGGTCGATCGATGCGGACGCGCGGTAGTCCTCGCAGGCGGCATGGATCGTGTCGGCACGGCAGAAGCAGCGCTCGTACTCGGCGAGCGCCTCGGGCTCGACGAAGCCGAGCCCGTGCGTCCCCCAGGCACCGAGGGTCCAGCGCAGGTAGAACGAAGGATCGGCGCCGATCATCCGCTCGGGCAGCGGCGCCGGCTGGATCAGGAAGAACCAGTGGTAGTACCAGCTCGCGAAGCGCATGTCGGTCGCGTCATACATGTCGAGCGTCGGCACGATGTCGATGACGACGAGCCGCTCGACCCGCTCGGGATGGTCGAGCGCGAGCCGGTGCGCGACGCGCCCGCCGCGGTCGTGGCCGACCACCGCGAAGCGCTCGTGGCCGAGCGAGCGCATCAGCGCGACCAGGTCGCCCGCCATCGCCTGCTTGCTGTGCTGCGCGTGATCGAGCTCCGGCGTCGCCGCCGGTGGCGGCTTGGTCGAGTCGCCGTAGCCGCGCAGATCGGGCATGACGAGCGCGAAGTCGGCGCCGAGCTCGCGCGCGACGCGGTGCCACATCGCGTTCGTCTCCGGGTAGCCGTGCAAAAGCAGGAGCGGCGGCTTCGACGGGTCGCCGCCGGTGCGCGCGAAAAGCTCGACCTCGCCGGCCGCGAAGAGGCCGCCTTCGAATCCTTCGAACCACGCCATCGCGATTCCTCCGAGGC
>Ga0157375_10002374_pt1 | contig 16293 bp, 16 predicted proteins | sample M35metaG_FD_115311 | JGI IMG/M metagenome (GOLD analysis project Ga0157375, IMG submission 115311) | Miscanthus rhizosphere microbial communities from Kellogg Biological Station, Michigan, USA - M3-5 metaG | ecosystem: Host-associated > Plants > Roots > Rhizosphere > Soil | place: USA: Michigan...
AAATAAGCTTTGCGCTTGTGTGCCAGTTTATTAATTGGCGCATTTGAAGTAAATTGCAGATAGTCAAGTGCACAGTCGACTCACCGACTCGCTACGCTGTCGACCCTCTCTACCGCAAGCGGTAAAGAGGGTGAAGAAATAACGAAGTTTTAAAACCCCCTCTTTCCGCAGGAGAGAGGGGGCAGGGGGTGAGTCAACTCTTCGCGCGACTCAATTCGTTCCCGCTTTTTCCAAAAACTGCCATATTGATCTCGATTTTTTACTTCAGTTTCAAATGTGTAGCAATATTCATATTGATATAATCAATCAGAAAATGAGTTACAATGATGGCTTTTATATTGCGGTACCTGAGGTAATAAACACTGAATAGCACGCCGATAAGGAACGTAAATATTAACTCGCGCAGACTGCCATACTTGTAATGCAGCGCCGCAAACAACAGCGACGAGACGATAACAGCTGCAGTATTATTCTTAAACCATTGCGACAGGCGCGTGAGCACATATCCCCTGAAAATGAGTTCTTCGGTTACCCCGGCTGTAAGTGCAATAAAAAATATCAAGCCCTGGTGGCCGGTAACCACTGCGATCACCTTTTTCATCACGGCACTGGTTTCGTGTTGACCAAAAAGTGCAGGTATAGCCGAAACAATGGCCGCGGTAATGCTTAACAGGTAAAGTGCCAGTACCGAAAGTAAAAAGAAGCCTACGGCATTATTCTCCTCTTTCCAAAGCAACAGTGGTTGACGCTCCACTTTTAAACTGTAAAACAGCAACACCACCATCGTGCCCCAATACAAAAAACGCGAGTAGAACAGCTTATCGTAATAAGCCACCTGCATGCGCCCCAACGAAATATCAAATAGGATGAACAATACCAATATCAGCATAATGCCGCCGAAAAGGACAATATTATTGGGCTTGTTTTGAAAGGTGAGGGTTGAGGTGTTCATTTTATGTATTAAGAACCATGAAAATAGTCAAAATGCTTAGTATCACCAAAAGGATATTGACGCATTAAAACTTTTAGGTTGATAACCACCTACAGGTTACTGATCTCTGACCACGAATACTTATTTTAGCGCGTTAAACAATTGTAGTGGATACCGTATCCCCCCTCACCAGAACACCCCGGCAAATACGTATAGCCAATGCGCTGTTTTTCTTTGTATCGGGATTTGGATATACCACCTGGACATCGCGTATTGTTTACATCCAGCAATCGCTGCACCTGAACGAAGCGTTTCTTGGCTGGGCGCTACTGGCCCTTCCCGCCGGACTGATGATCACCATGCCCATCACGGGCCGCATGCTCAGCCTGTTCAGCAGCAGCCGCATTATGCTGGTGGGCGCCGTAGCCTTTAACCTGATGCTCGGTCTGCTGGGTTTCACAACCGAATACTGGCAGTTTATCGCCATATTATTTTTCTTTGGTTCATCACGCAATATTCTCAACCTCAGCATCAATACCCAGTCCGTTGGAGTGCAGAAACTTTATAAGAAATCTATTATTACCACTTTTCATGGCATCTGGAGCTTTGCCGGGCTTTCCGGATCGGTGTTCAGCCTGGTGATGGCTTATTTTAAAGTGCCGCCAACCTGGCATTTACTGGTAGTAAGCATTACACTTTGCCTCATTGCCTTCCTGGCCTGGCCCAACACCCTTCACGAAAAACCGGAGCCGCAGGAGCGCAAGCCTATATTTTCATTACCTGATAAAGAACTGCTCAAATTTGCCCTGATCTGCTTTTCGTCAATGGCCTGCGAGAATGTGATGTACGATTGGAGCGGCATTTACATATTTAAGGCCGTGCACGCTACCAAGGTAGTTGCAACAGCAGCCTTTGTGGTATTTATGGTAGCGGTTACCACAGGGCGTTTTGCCGGCGACCACCTGGTAAACCGCCGTGGCATAAAAATGGTATTGAAATACAGCGGGGTACTCATTGTAGGCGGTTTTGCCATTGCGATCGCATTTCCATACGTTATACCCACTATAGCAGGATATGCGCTCATTGGTCTTGGTGTATCATGCATGGTGCCGCTGGTATTCAGTGTAGCCGCAAGGTCGAAGTCGATGAGCGGCGGACCGGCCATAGCAGCAGTTTCCACAGTAGGCTATTTAGGGTTCCTGCTGGTGCCTCCGGTGGTGGGTTTTGTGGCGCAAGCTGCTAATCTGCGCTGGTCGTTTGCGCTCATTGCATTGCTGGGCCTGGTGATTGTATGGATGACGAGTAAGATTGAGGAGTAATTGAAGGGTGCAATTTGATACGTAGCCCCAAAAATCAACTTCACAAAAAAAGTCCCGACTTCACCAGCCAGGACCTCTGAAATTTTATCAGGAATTAATTTTTAGTTCCTTCTGAAACCACCCTTACCGCCACCATTAGCAGCAGCGCCTTTGTCTTCGGCCAGGTTAACCTTAATCTTGCGGCCGTAGTAGCTGGCGCCATCCATGCACCTGATAGCCTCTTGCGCTTCGTCATCATTCACCATCTCTACAAATCCAAAACCCCTGCTTTCTTTTGTCTCGCGGTCTTTGATTATCCTGAGCGATTTCACTGGCCCAAAATCACCAAAAACCTCGGTTAATTCTGCCTCGTTCACTTCCAGCGGCAGCCCTGCAATAAATACTTTCGTCATGGCGCGAAGATACGAAAAAAAGCCATTTTCTGCCGGCATCAGGTGCATTTTAGTGATATCCCAATTGGTTTATTACAATGATATGTTAAAAGGAAAAGGTGTTAATTCCCAGCTATATTTTCCAGATAACCAGAAGTTTGTTTTCGGTACAGTTAAGTAATGTAACAGGAGTGATACATTTCGCAAGGATTGATAATTCTGAATTAAAAAAATTACAATTTTCTCATTATCAAATTATTACACATAAATTTAATATACCAATTCTCACCTAAATTAGTAAGTTATGAAAAAGAAACCTTTGTACTTATGTGCGCTGCTACTATGTACATTTTTGCTGGCCGGCAAGCATGCCCAGGCACAAAAAGACACCACTATGTGGATGACCCTGCTCGAATACAGGGTTCACGATGAGAGTGTTTTTGAAAAGAACTACCCAGCCGTAAAAGCCTGGTGGCTCAAAACCGATGCGGATATCGAATTTGGCCGTATAGGGCAAACTTCCGAATCGGGCAGGGTATACAGTTCAGCTTTGTTTAAGGGCGCCGACAACCTGGGGGCGTTTATAGCCCGGCGGGTAAAAAACAACGATCAGTTTAATGATAGTCACCCTGCTATTGCCAAAGAAAATACGCAGAACATAAATGGCCCTGTTACACGGTCTATATGGATTCGGGTAGATTCTTTGAGCTATCAGGAACCGGGCTACAACCGGGATAATTATCCCTTCAGAAAAGTTGTGTTTATCTCAGTTCTGGCCGACCGGATAAAAGATTTTGAAGCCGGGATGAGGAAGCAGGCACAATTTGATGCCAGTCACGGAATTAAGTATAATTCGATAGTTTTCAGATGCACAGACGGGTATCCGGCCAATACCTACATGCTGGTACTACCGGATAAATCATTGCTGGATTATTATAAAAACCGCGAAGGAAGGAAAGACAAAAGGGGGCAGTTTAAAAGCGAATATGGTCCGCTAAACAAACTTGCCAGCGACATTACTACCATTATACGCATTGATCATTTGACGAGTGTTAAGTAGTTGATTGGGTTGAATGGTTATCCCGATAGCTATCGGGAGGTTGATTTAGTTTAATAGATATCCACGAGGGCGAAATTTGGTTGATTTTGCCCTCGTTCAAATTTCAAGAGTAAGCGTTGCCCTTGTTATTTCCGAGTTTAAATCAATAAAGCCCTAAAATCGTGTCCTTATTTAATCTTCAATTCAAAAGCTCCCTCAACCATATAAGCTGGTGACTTGGCTTTGATATTAGTAGCCAGGATGGTATGAAAAGTGCCTTTGGCAAGGGTAAGGTCCTGGTTATATTTTTCGATGGAAATAGTGCCGGGCTTTTGCTGTTCCTGGTTCTGGATCAGTGTGTACTCCAGGTTCTTGTTGCCTGTTCCCTTTAGTAAAAACTGCGCGCCCGATATATTGCTGGCCACATCATCAATAGGCGACCCCGACGAGCTAATGCCAAAGCTTACCGTATGTGCTTTGTTGATAGCTGTAAGGCCATAATATGGTTCGCCATCTATGTTGATATTTACAAAAGCGATAGAATCCTGTTCGGCGTTGAAGGTATAAGTGGAATCTTTAAGCTTAACGGTCAGCGTGCCTTTGCTGGCCAAATAATTTCCCGGAACAGATACGGTGCTTACTTTGACGGAGTCAGTTGTTGGGGTAGAGGTTTGCGTAACGGCTTCGTCTTTCTGGCAGCCAGATATGATAACTGACAGCAGCATTAAAACACCTAAAAAACGAACGGAAAACCTCGCCATAAGCACGTTCTTTGTGACAGATTAAATTTAGGTAAATAAATAGTTTTCGCAATGCCTTAAACGTCATAATTTTGAAATTTAACAATTATTAACTTTTAGGTTAATATGGCGAGGATCATTAGAGCTAAGAGCCAGGAATCAAGAGTCAAGAGTCAGGAGGATGATTTATAGCGCGCGAAAACCGTTCAACAACCGCAACAATCCAACCATACAGCAGTAACGACCACTCACCACTCACCAAACTACTTCATGGCAATCAGCAACGATGTAGGGTCGTAAAAGCCAATCTGAATGGCAATTTTACCGTGGGTATTAAAGATATCGAACAGCACCATTTCAATCTTGGCCACTTTTTGGGTCTTTTTGTTAGTGAGGGTGATGAGCCACCACGATTGTACGGTAAAACGGTTTTTACTGTATTCCAGTCCGTCGGGCACGCCTATGGGCTTCATGGTAATGTGCTCCCACGTTTCAAATACCTGTTGCCAGCCGGCCTGGGCTTCGGCTACGGTTTTAGGCGGCGGCACCGACCATTGCGCTGCCTTTGAGGTATCAACGGCATAGCGTGTCATGCCATAGATCTTGGCCGAGTCTGCAAAAAATCTTCCCATTGCGGCCGTGTCCTGCTTTTCATACGTCAAAGCAAACCGGCGCATCGTTTCAATATAAGGGTGCTCGCTGTAAATTGTGCCGCTTTTAACTTTCTTTTGGGCAAATGCATTTACACAGCCGGCGACGAGAATCAATATTAACAGCTTTTTCATAACCTTTGAATTTGGAGTATGCCGTTTAAATTGGTTAAATAAATATACGGATTTTAATGATGAGTGGTGAGTAGTCAATAGTCAATGGGAGTAATTAATTGTTAATTGTTGTATTGTTTTTATGGTCGGCTGGGGGCGAGTAGTGTTTCGTATTTTATAAATTATTTTCCTGGTTCCTGGCTCTTGATTCCTGGTTCCTGATTCTATTAATTCGTCTTGATTTCTTCAAACAAATTGCTTATCTTGTTAAGGTATTTAATCTTTAATTAAGAAACAGCCTTGCATCATTAATTAAGCCTGTTACTTTTGCATAACTACTTACTACACCATATTAATGAAAAGCGGGTTAAATAGAAGTTTACAATACTGGTTTGGGATTTCTATTTTCATTCTGGTTGTTATTTCAGCTGTTTCTTACACATTCATTACCAACTTATTAGAAAGCAACAAACTGGTCGACCACAGCAACGTTGTCATCCAAAAACTAGAGAAGGCTATGTCCGTCATTAAGGATGCAGAGACCAGTCAGCGGGGTTTTATGCTTACCGATCAGCGCGATTTTTTGCAACCTTATCGCGGCGCTTATCAAAATGCCTCATTCCTTCTGAGCCAGGTTCAGCAGTTGACGGCCAATAACCTCTACCAGCAACATTATGTATTGCTGGCAAAAAGGCTGCTTAACAATGAGGCCAACGTGCTGGATGAAATGATTCAAAAAGAGGAAACCCGAGACACCGTGTATGTTGACGACCTGCGGCTGGGTAAATCAATGATGGACAGCTTGCGGAAAGTGATTAACAAGATGGAAAGGCAGGAAACCGAACTGCTGCAACTGCAACTGAGGGAGTTGAACAAGTATACCAGTTTGGCGCCTATAACCATTATTATTACATCAATTGTTGCGGTAGCTGTTTCGTTACTGTTCTTTCTAAACATCAGCAAGGGTATTGATGAAAAAGAGGCCATGCAAAAGCTGCTGGAATATAAAGAAAAGGAAACGACTAAAATAAACAAACAGCTTTCTGCCGCGATAGAGGAGCTGACCAGCCTGAACGAAGAATATATTGTAAGCAACGAGCATCTGAACGAATCAAAGCAAAGCTTGCTGACGCTGAACAACGAGCTGGAAGAAAGGGTGAGCCAGCGAACTAATGATTTGCAGGAAAGCGAAAAGCGATTACAGAATATAATGGATACCATTCCGCAAATTGCGTGGACAAGCACGCCCGACGGCGGGGTAAACTTTTACAATAAGCGTTGGTTTGAATATACCGGTCTTAATTTTGAAGAAACCAAAGCCTGGGGATGGAAAACAGTGATCCATCCTGATGATCTGCCATATAACCTGGCCCAGTTGGAGGTAATTTTGGAAAAAGGCGTAGGCGGCGAGTTTGAAATACGGGAGAAAAGCCGGACGGGAGAGTACCGCTGGCACCTGGTGCGAATGCAGCCAATAAAGAATGATGATGGGAGCATCCGGCTGTGGGCCGGAACTGCTACTGATATTCAGGAGCTTAAATTATTGCAGCAACAAAAAGATGATTTTATAAGCATTGCCAGCCACGAACTGAAGACGCCGGTTACCACCCTTAAGGCTTCGTTGCAATTGATCCAAATGCAAAAGGATAAGCTTACCGATGACAAACGGGACGATATGATTGCGCGTGCCAATAGAAGCGTAAACAAAGTAACCTCCCTTATTGAGGGCCTGTTGAATGTAAGCAAATTTAACCAGGGGCAGTTTACGCTGCACGAGTCGGAATTTGACCTGGTAAAGCTGATCAACGATTGCCGCAATGATATGAACATACCCAAAGCATTTACCATACTCATATCGGGCGAGGACGAATTAAAGATAACCGCTGACATAGGCAGGATAGAACAGGTGCTGACAAACCTGATCAGCAATGCCGTGAAGTATGCCGAAGAAAGTAAAGAGATCAGGATAAACATAAAAAAAACGGGCGCCGAGGCTAAAGTCTCGGTTATTGATAAGGGGCCGGGTATACCGTCAGAAAAAATTCCATTTTTATTTAACCGCTACTACCAGGTTGAAACTGACGGAAACAGAAGCTCGGGACTGGGCATTGGACTTTACATCTGCTCGGAGATCATCAAAAAGCACAACGGCAAAATAGGTTTAGATACCATGCCCGGCAAAGGAAGTACGTTTTGGTTTACGCTGCCGGTTTGAGTTCAACCAATTAGTGAATTAGTGAATGAATGAGTGAATGAGTGCATGAGTGAATGAGTGAATGAGTGAATGTGTTGGATTGAGTTGAAACAGTCAATACTTAATCTGACATCCACTCTGAACCTCTATTTCTTTTTAAGCACGGCTATCAGTGCATCGGCATCGCTATTCAGAAACCTCAATCGATTAATAAATTACCACTCACTACTCACCATTCACCACTCACCAGTTTGTTTTTTAAATAATTACTATCTTTAATTAAACAATCCTGATTTTGCTTAAAACCTTTTCTGCATGAAAAAGCTCCTGATCGCTATCGTGTTTATCTCTAATGCGGCATTTGCGCAAAAAATGGCCCAAACGGGCATTGCCTATAAACATCACCCTGATATTGAAACCATGCGAAAGCTGGCTGCATTTTACCAAAAAGGTGATGCTGAAGGCATGGCCACATTTTATGATGATAAAGTGCAATTTATAGGCATGGGCCGCTATGTGGTAGGCGTTCCACCCAAAAACCGGACGCTTGCTGAAGCTAAAGAAGGCTGGAAGAACGTGATAGACCATTGGGACGATTTAAAGATGACCGAAGCGCTTCCTCCTGTTGCTTTACAGTATAATAATGGTTCGCTGGTGGTGCAAACCTGGTGGGAGCTAACGATGGTAAACAAAAAAACCCAAAAGCCAGCCCATGTGGAAATGGTTTTGTTTGACGAGTTTAACAAAGAAGGCAAAATTATAGCCCAGCGCCAGTATTACGACCCCATCCCCATGATAGATGCAGCGAAGTAGGTTTGTCAATGGTCTATAGTCAATAGTCAATAGTCATTAGTCAATAGTCAATAGTCGTTAGTCCGTCCGGTTTGAGTATTCCGAAGGGCGAAGAGATTTCCCCCGATCAACCAATCACAGATTAACCGATCACTGATTAACTGATCACTAACCTACACCTCCTTCAATATTTCGCGGTAGGAGCGGTCTACATGCGGTTTAAACTGTTCGTACCATTGCTTCCAGTCCGGGTTGGCCATGCCTGTTTGCAGGTGTTGTTCATAGTCAGCCAGGGTGTTAAAGCTCATTTCGAGAATGAGGCGGTACGAGTCGCCGGTAAAGTCAGACAGGGCGCGCCTGCTGATACTTTCGGGCAGGAGTCCTTTTGTGGAGATGTCGTCCAGCAGGGATTTCGCTTCTTTGAAATGCCCGAATTTGAGATGAAAGATGTCGCGTGTGATATACATAGCATTAAAGTTTGATGTCAAAACTGGTTTGTTGATACAGGTAGTTCAAACAATAGAATGGTATATCTATTTTGATAGGGGTGATTGTACAAATTTAGGTTTTATTATAAGAAGAATTGTAGAACTTGGCCTATATTGTTATCAAACTTTATCGATGAAACCATTCGCTGCACTGTTCGAAGTCTCTGACTTCGGATGATTATGAGTGTAGTCTGAGACTACATGAATATGGGGGAAGCAAATAAGTTAACCGGGATCAAATCCAAAATTTATTCCTCCAATCTGTTTGTTCGGCCTTGCTCAAAAATGTCCAGGCAACAATACGGCTTACTTTTTGTCCATGGGTCATGCTAATGGTTTTAACGTCCAGGGCATTCACCTTTTTAAGCTCCTTATAGATAATTGGCAGGGTGTCTTTTTTTGACACCAATGTCGAGAACCATAAGCATTGATATGCCGCCAGGGCGCTTTGCTCCACCATACGGCGTATAAATCCCGCCTCGCCGCCATAACACCATAGCTCCGTCTTTTGTCCGCCAAAATTTAGCGCAGTGGCTTGTTTATTGATCCCCAACTTCTTCCATTTTGTAGCTGTGGATATCTGGGCTTCCTGTAAAGATGCATGAAAAGGAGGGTTACACATCGTAACGTCAAAACCTTCCCCTTGTTTAATAATGCCTTTAAAAATATTTGCCTTATTAGCCTGTAACCGTAATATGATCTTATCCTGGAAACCCTTGTTTAATGAAACGATATCCTTTGCCGACCGGATCGCTACCGGGTCAATATCGGTACCTACAAATCGCCAGTCGTAAACACTGGCGCCAATTAAAGGATAAACACAATTTGCCCCCGTACCTATATCCAAAATGTGTATTTTCTCACCGCGGGGGATAATACCATCGTTGATCTCAGCTAACAGATCAGCCACATGGTGGATATAATCAGCCCTTCCGGGTATTGGCGGACAAAGGTATCCTTCCGGGATATCCCACTGATCAACACCATAAAAATATTTTAGCAATGCTTTGTTCAAAGCCTTCACTGCATCGGGATCACTAAAGTCTATCGACTCATCATTATATTGATTCAGAGACACAAATGCTTTTAACCCGGGGCTGCTTTTACAAAGCTGTTTAAAATCATACCCTGACCGGTGGCTGTTCCGTGGGTGCAAATTTTCTTTTTCTGCAGGTTTTTCTTTTGGCTCTGACGACATTTTTTAATAGGATGATCTTTTTTGCGAAGGTCGGCATTCTTAATTACAAAAAAGCCTTTAGATGAATCACCTTTTCGTGGATTACAAATCAATTCTTAAATTGTGCATCATAAACCACTCATCATGGGACAGCCTAAATCTTTAAACGAAAAAAGACTAACAAAAAAGCAGGTACAGCAGATCATTGCAACTGAAGGGCGACTACACGAGGAATACACCGCATGCTTTAAAGAGATATACCCTTCAGGCTATACCGTACAGCATTTAGTATACGAACTTCCTAATGATCGGTTTCTATTTGTCTTTGACCCAAAGGAAAGTTCAATTGGCGGAAAAGGGGATATCTTTACAAAGGATTACATAATACGAAGTATTAAATGGCAACAACGTGTTAAAGATGACTACGCGAATAATCGCGGGAGTTCGGTGGATCACTGGCGATTCTATTCAAAACATAAAAATGACTTGATCAACCAGGTTGATACTCTTATCGAAGAACTTGCTAAAATCTTAAATATTGATAAAAAAAAACTTGACAAGAGTTACAAAAGCCTTGATATAGTTTCGGAATGTACAGAGCAGTACGGGATAGATAAAGCTATAATCGACATTTACGACAATTTAGTGGCATATATTGGTGAAGTGTTACGCTTGCAGGTAAAGGGTGGCTGGAAAATTAATGCCGATTTCGCGGGCGGATCCTATCCATATATTGATGTTGGACTTAAACGAATTCAGTATATGCCTATCAACGTTGTATGGGACAGTTTACATGGATTGGAAATTGTAGATTTTAGAAAGGCTTCAGGTAATGAGGCGAGACAGGTTGGCGCTAAGGCAAGTTTTGAAAGGGGAGAATATGGACAAAAAACTTAATTGCAGAATATAATAATCATGTCCACCAAATAACTTGCAGTTCCTTTTTATTTAGTTTAACTTTCTAAAAATTAAACCTTTATGAAATACCTGCCGCTTATATCGCTGGGCCTGTTATTCTGCGGGTGCCACTCAACCAATGAACAAAAAATCGTAAAGCAATACACTGCGGAACAGTTGTATCACAACAACTATGTGTATGGCGCAGGCTTTAACGGCGATGAAACACAGGTATTGGCCGGTGCGAATAATTCGGGCATATTTAATGTTTACACCATTGGTATAGCCGATACGGCTATGAAGCCTTTAACGCATTCGCTTAAGGATTCCTACTTTGCTGCGGGTTATTTGCCGGGAACAAACAACTTTCTGTACAGCGCCGACCAGGGTGGTAACGAAAACGGCCACGTTTACCTGCAAAAACAAGGCGCTTCAGAGGCGAAAGACATTACGCCCTGGAAGGGGAGCAAAAATGGCGTTGTTGGGTGGAGCGAAGACAAAAAATCGATTTATATCTCGAGCAATAAACGCAACGTAAAGTTCAGCGACATTTATAAGATGGATACTGCCACATGGTCGCCCACCATGTTTTTCCAGAACGATAGCGGATATTCAGTAGGGCCGGTCTCACATTCTGAACGGTATATTGCACTGGGTAAAGCAATAACTGCGGATAAGAGCGACCTTTACCTGTACGACAGGCAAACTAAATCGATTAAAAAACTAAGCAGCGACCACGAAGCCAATTGGGCACCGCAGGCTTTTGAAAAGGATGACGCCGCGTTATTTTATACTACAAATGACGGAAGCGAGTTTAGCTACCTGGTTAAATACGACCTGAAAACCGGCAACACATCAACCATATACAAAACCAGTTGGGATGTGGCCGGCATGGGCCTGAGCGAGCATCAGAAATACCATTCCATTTCGATTAATGAAGACGGCAGATACAAAACACTGATATTTGACCATGCTACCGGCAAGCAGATCGACCTGCCGGCCATCCAGGACGGAGATATAAAAAGCGCCGATTTCTCTCTAAGCGAAAAGAATATACTCATGAGTGTAGGCAGCAGCCGCAGCCCCGAGAACCTGTACATTTATAATTTTGAGCAGAAAACACTTAAGCCCATTACCCGTACGCTGAACCCTGAAATAAATATTAACGACCTTGCATCGGCCGAGGTGGTCCATTTTAAATCATTCGACGGCCGCGAGATACCTGCTATTTATTACAAACCACTTAACGCTTCAAAGGACCATCCTGTACCCGCCATGCTATGGATCCACGGCGGTCCTGGCGGGCAAACAACGGCGGATTTCAACAACGACATCCAGTTTTTGGTGAATCATGGCTATGCAGTACTTGCTGTAAATAACCGGGGCAGCAGCGGCTACGGTAAAACATTTTACAAGCTCGACAACAAGGACCATCAAAACGGTGACCTGAAAGATTGCATATGGGGTAAGAAATGGCTCCAGCAGCAAAACTACATCGATACAGCCAGGATCGGAATTGAGGGCGGCAGTTATGGCGGTTGTATGGTGCTCGGCGCCCTTGCCTTCCATCCCAATGAATTTAAAGTAGGGGTCGACTTGTTTGGTGTGGCTAACTGGATACGTACCCTGCGCAGTATACCACCTTATTGGGAGTCGTTCCGCAAGGCTTTGTATGATGAATTAGGAGATCCGTATACAGCCGACAGCGTTCATCTCAAAAATATCTCTGCTTTGTACCATTACAAATCTATTAATAAACCTTTACTGGTGTTCCAGGGACTAAATGATGTGCGTGTACTGCCGGTTGAAAGCAAGGAAATAGTGGAAGGTGTAAAGAAAAACCGCGTGCCGGTAGAATATATTACCTACCCGAATGAAGGACATGGCTTTACCAAAAAGGAAGATCAGATAAAAACAGATAAGGTGACACTGGCTTTCCTTGAGAAATACCTCAATAAAAAGTGACTTGTTTTTATGTCCCCCACAGGTTTTTTTACTCATGTTAATGGCACATACCCAACCAAAAACTTCAACAAGAGGATTAGTTTCGATCGTTACTGCATCGTCTGTTGGCACAATTATCGAATGGTACGACTTTTATATTTTCGCAAGTTTAGCAACTATTATTGCCACCCGGTTCTTTCCAAAGGATAATCCGACTGCTGCATTTTTGGCCACGCTGGCCACCTTTTCGGCAGGGTTGGTGGTGCGGCCATTTGGTGCCCTGTTCTTTGGCAGATTAGGAGATATGATAGGGCGAAAATATACTTTCATGGTTACGCTGGTGCTCATGGGTGGTTCCACTTTTGCAATAGGGTTGGTACCCGAATATGAAAAGATAGGTTTTTTGGCGCCTGTGATCATTCTGATTTTAAGATTGTCGCAGGGTTTAGCTATTGGCGGCGAATATGGCGGGGCCGCAACTTTTGTAGCAGAACATGCGCCCGCCGGTAAACGCGGCTTTTGGACCTCGTGGATACAGACAACAACAACATTCGGATTGGTTTTGTCGATGTGCGTGATCCTGATCTCAAAAAGTGCTATGAGCGCTACTGTATGGGAGAATTGGGGCTGGCGAATCCCTTTTTTAGCGTCTGCTCTGATGATAGTTATTTCTGTCTGGATCCGGAGAAACATGAGCGAGTCGCCACTGTTTGCCAAAGCTAAATCGGAAGGGAAAACCTCTGTTAATCCGCTAAAGGAATCTTTCGGCAACAAGGCGAACCTGAAGGTTGTTTTACTGGCTTTATTCGGGTTGACGATGGGCTTGGGAGTAGTAGGTTATTCTTCAACATTTTATTCGCAAAGCTTTCTCATTAAGATCATGCATGTTGATTATGACCAGGCGAATATGATCGTAATAATTGCTGTTTCGATGGGTGTCCCTTTTTATGTTTTCTTTGGATGGCTGTCTGACCGTATTGGCCGTAAGTTTATATTGATGACGGGCCTGCTAATGGCCGTATTGTTTTTCCGCCCAATTTTTGAAAGAATGTATCAGACTACCAACCTCCGGAATAAAGTGGAAAACAGGCAGGCAGTGCAAATAAATGTTAAAAGGGAGATGCTGCCTCAATCTGGCACCGACTCTTTAATTACAACAACCACCCTTCGCCTTTACGCAGATGGAACCAGGTGCCAGGAAATAAAACGGGAAGTAATAAGCGTGGGGAAAACTGATGATCCTGAAATTCTGACTTCGATAAAACTGAATGATCCGGATAAATGGCGACTGATTTTTTTAATTTTTCAAATGATGTTTATTTTCACAATGGCGTATGGCCCCCTCGCTGCATTTATTGTTGAAATGTTTCCTTTAAGAATTCGCTACACGTCTATGTCGTTGCCATACCATATAGGGAACGGCATATTTGGCGGAGCCAGTGTGGTTATAGCCACCTATTTAATTGAAAAGGCAAAAGTTGCCCATATTGCTAATTATTACCTGGCCGGGCTCAACTATCCCATTGTTTTAATGAGTGTATGTTTGGTTATCGGGCTTTTATATGTCAAAGAAAATAAAGAGGGGAAAATAGCTATACAAGTTCTTTCAAAAAACCTGAACAGGGTTAAAAGATCAATGGGTTATGTTTGGATACTATTGGGATTAGTGGCCGGTTATTTTGGCCTGTTTCAATTAGGGATACCAAAATTCACCTCGGGCAACAGGGATGACCTGATCTTCGCTATCATCGTTATATTTTTTATAACCCCGGTCGTATCCATTGGCCTATTCCTTTTTGGGAAATATGCGATTGCCGGTGAGTATGATGACTGATTTTTACGGATGCTGTTCGAAGTCAGAGACTGGGGGGACTACATGCAACTTAATTATGCTGGTATAAGATTCGTATAGTAACGTACATCCTTCCTTTGTGCTTTTTTTCCGCTGGCAACCATTTACCAGAAAGGCATCGTAATAGCTGCATACTGGATCGAAAAACATAGTGTCATGAAAATATTAAATCATGTACTTAGGATAGCTCTGTTATTCGCCGTAGTGCTGTTACAAAATTGCAAAAAGGAGACTGCTAAAACTCCTGCTGCCATACCAACAAAAGGTATGTACGCCCTGATCAACGATACTGCCTGGACAGCAGAAACCGTGACGGCAACGCTGGAATATGATGCTGCTTCGGGTAAAGTGTTCACTTGCCGGGGGACGACGGGCAACAAAATCATACAACTTACTGCTGTTCAGAGCAACGCTCCCGCAGGCAACAATTTCCCTGTTGGGCCTGTAAATGCAAACTTTGATAGCTTTGGGTATTACATACTACCAGTACACCGCGCTCTTACCGAACAAAACCCTACAGCAGGTACTGTAGCCGGCACCAGCCTGGTGATAACGGCTATAGACACGGTTAACCGGCTTATCTCCGGAACATTTACATTTCCGCAGGCCGATACTGCTTATGATGCTGTCGGTAATGTTACTGTTGTACAAAACAACATAATCACCAACGGATTTTTTAAACAGGTCCATTATGTGTATACGCCGTAAACGACAACACTAACAAAGGTAAAGAGACTACAAGCATACTGGTCCGGAGTTGCAAACTTCGGAGGAGACTATATGCGTGTTAGACCAAACCTGTTAAAAATTAATGCAACCTAATATCGAATGAACTATTACCATGAGTAAAAATAAAAATAATCACCGCCAAAATTAGCAGAGTAATAACAGACAATAGTATTATATACTTCCTTTTCACTTTTTAGGTTTCGGCTTCGCCTCTTTTTCCCTTTCTTCTTTGTAGCCGTTTTGCTGACACCAAAATAAAAAAAATAAAAAATTAACCTCAACTATTGCAACGTACGTTTTAAATACATACCTTTGGTTTATGAGTTTGTTTAAGAAGGATACACCCGCCGAAATGATACCCACCAAAACCGAAATGGACGTGTTGCAGGTTTTGTGGCAGTATGGCCCGTCGACTGTGCGTTTTGTGCACGATAAGCTGAACGAGCAGAAAGAGGCGGTGATTTATACCAGCACGCTAAAGCTGATGCAGGTGATGAAAGAAAAAGGGATGCTAAGCCGTGACGAAAGCGCCATGAAACACGTCTATAGTGCAGCATGGCAGGAGGATAAGGTAAAAGGCAATATGCTGGGCCGCTTTGTCGACTCGATGTATAACGGATCGCCGAGCAACTTGATGATGGCCTTGCTGGGGAATGACAAAACGTCGGCAGAAGAATTGAAAAAAATAAAGGAGCTGTTGAAGGGCTTTGACGGTAAGTAGCAGAGGGACTCACCCCGACTCGCTACGCCGTCGACCCTCTCTACCGCAAGCGGTAAAGAGGGTGAAGAAGGGAAAGAAAAAAAACAAAACCCCCTCTTTCCGCAGGAGAGAGGGGGCAAGGGGTGAGTTGACTCTGCAAGCGGACGGTTATGAACTGCTTTACCGCTCGCAGAGTCAACTCACCCTCCCGACAGCATTCGGGACTACGCCGTCGACCCTCTCTATGGCAAGCCATAAAGAGGGTGAAGAAGGGAAAGAAAAAAAACAAAACCCCCTCTTTCCGCAGGAGAGAGGGGGCAGGGGGTGAGTTAAATATGCAAGCGGACGGTTATGAA
>Ga0157375_10002378_pt1 | contig 16278 bp, 16 predicted proteins | sample M35metaG_FD_115311 | JGI IMG/M metagenome (GOLD analysis project Ga0157375, IMG submission 115311) | Miscanthus rhizosphere microbial communities from Kellogg Biological Station, Michigan, USA - M3-5 metaG | ecosystem: Host-associated > Plants > Roots > Rhizosphere > Soil | place: USA: Michigan...
CAACCCCGCCGCCAAAAACGATCCCGACAGCCCGATCGCCGGGATGCCGATCATCGAGGTCAACCAGGCCCAGCAGGTGATCGTGATCAAGCGCTCGATGAGCCCCGGCTTCGCCGGCATCGACAACGATCTCTTCTACGAAGCGAACACCTCGATGCTGTTCGACGACGCCAAGAAGGCGGCGGCGGACATCGCGGCCGAGATCCAGAACCTCTAAGAGTCGTTCCCGGCCCGGGGCGAGAGTTCGGGCTCCCGGTCTTGGCCGGATATGCCGGACGACGAGCTGGGGCAGGGGACGGTGGAGTGGGTTGGGCTCGTCTGCCTGGTGTCGCTGCTCCTGGCCGGGCTCGTCGCGGTCGGGGTGCGGGTGCCGGGCGGCGAGCTGGCGCGCGCCGTCGCTTCGCGGATCCTCTGCGCGGCGGCGCTGGCGGACGGGTGCGGGGACGAGCCGGAGCTGATCGCCGCGTACGGGACGGAGGTGGGGCGGCTGGTGCGGGAGCACATGCCGACGATCGGCTTCGAGCGGGGGTCGCGGGCGCTGCCGGTGGACTTCAGGCGCTGCCGCGACACCGCCTGCGGCGACGGCGCCGACCGGGGGCTGGTGCACCGGACCGACGAGCGGCTGCCGGTGACCGCGTTCGTCCACGTCGTCGACTGCAGGGCGGGGGAGGCGGAGGGCACCGAGGCGGCGGGCGGTGACTGCTCCGGCGAGCGCGCCGGCAACCTCTACCTCCAGTACTGGACCTACTACGCCGACTCGGCGACCCTGCGCGGCGTCCCGATCGCCGGCGGGGAGGGTTTCCACGAGGACGACTGGGAGGGGGTGCAGATCCGCATCGGGCCGGACGGCCGCGCCGACGAGCGGGCCTCCTCCCACAACGGCTACAACTACGCGCTCGGGGCGGCCAACTGGGGCTCCGACGCGGGCATCGACCCGCTCAAGGACGCCGCCGAAGCGCTCGGCGCCCGGGCCGAGAACGGCTGGGGCCCGGAGACCGGGCTGCTGCTCGTCTCCGGCGGCAGCCACGCCGGCAACGTCGCCGGCGCCGAGGCCGGGGACCGCTTCGTGCCCGGCCGCCGCGTCCACCTGATCCCGCTGGAGCCGATCGCCGCCGAGGAGGGCTCGGCCTTCGCGATCAGCCCGCCCTGGCGCAAGCACGTCTGGCGCGACCCGGAGGCCGCGGGGACCGACTAGTGGGCCGCCGGTGAGCGGGCAATCGCTCTAAATTCGACTGAACGATTAACATCTCTATATTCCTACGGCTCGCAGGGGAGCTCGCCGATGCACTTCATGTTGACTTGGGGACGAGAAGAGGCTCCCCTGGAGTTGGAGCTGACCAAAAAGCTCGAGAAGCACCTGGAGGGACACGCCTGGGTGCGCGCGTTTCCCGGCGCGTACGTCATGGCTTCGGTCTATGGGGAGGCGGAGAGACAGGACGTGGTCGACGCTCTCGTCGCGGCGGCACAGGAGCTGGAGATCGGCGACTTCGCCCTCCTGGTCTCGCCCCTGATCAAGCCATCCTCGACCAGTCTCTACGAGGGATGGCTCAACGTGCCGCAGTGGGACAAAATCAACCAGTTCACCAGCAGTGGCCGACGAGTCGAGAGCTGACTCCGCCGCATCGGGGCCGCAGGCGGCCCCCGCGACTCCGAGCCGGCCCAACCCGCCGTCCCGCGCCGTGGAGAACCCGCTGGCGCGGGGTATCGACTTCAACCTCTCGGTTCCCTCGATCGAGGTGCGGATGGTCAACGCGAGCTCTCTCACCGACTACGAGATCTGGATCTTTTGCGCCTCGCTCGCCTTCGGCGGCTTCATCGGCTTCGTGGTCGCGTTCCTGCAGAGCATCAGGACGATCAGGGGGGTTCAGCAGCTCGACCTCTCGCTGGGCGTCCTGGCCGCTCTGTGCCTGATCCTCTTCCTGGTCTTCCTCGTCAGGGCGCTGGTGATCCGGCGCCAGATCTCCCGCGACACCCACACCTTCAACATGACCGCGAGCGAGCGCGTTCAATAGCCCGAGGGGGCGGTTTCAGCTACTTCGGCGGCATCCGCAGAGCGCCGTCGAGCCGGATCGTCTCGCCGTTCAGCATCTGGTTGGCGGCGATCTCGAGGACGATGCGGGCGTACTCCTGCGGCCGTCCGAGGCGGGAGGGGAAGGGGATGCCGGCGCCGAGCGCGGCGCGGGCCTCCTCCGGCAGCGCCGCCAGCAGCGGCGTGTCGAAGAGGCCGGGGGCGACCGTCATCACGCGGACGCCGCGCGCGGCCAGGTCGCGGGCCGCCGGCAGGGTCATGCCGACGATGCCGCCCTTGGAGGCGGCGTAGGCGACCTGGCCGATCTGCCCGTCGTAGGCTGCGATCGAGGCGGTGTTGACGCAGACCCCGCGCTCGCCCGCGGCGTCGGGCTCGTTGGCGCTCATCGAGTCGGCCGCCAGCCGCAGCACGTTGAAGCTGCCGATCAGGTTGACCTTGACGACGTTGGAGAAGTACTCGAGGTCGTGCGGCCCGCCCCTGTGGGCGACGCGCTCGGCCCAGCCGATGCCGGCGCAGCAGACGGAGACGCGCAGGCCGCCCTCGGTGCCCGCCGCCCGCGCGACCGCGGCGGCGACGGCCTCGGCGTCGGTGACGTCGGCGGCGAGGAAGTCGGCGCCGATCTCCGCCGCCAGGGCCTCGCCCTTCTCGGCGTTGAGGTCGGCGATGACGACCTTCGCACCGGCCCCCGCCAGCGCCCGCGAGGTGGCGGCGCCGAGCCCGGAGGCCCCGCCGGCGACCAGCGCTCCCGCTCCCTCGACGTCCACGCCCGCAGCGTATTTCACATCCCGGTAATCCGCTCGCTATAGGGTTTTCGTATCGCCACCGAGGTGACGGCAAACCCCAAGGCAGCGATCGCGGAGGCGCTTTCCGAGGCGCGTGCGCGCACCCTGGCGCTGGTCGAGGCGCTCGACGACGAGCAGCTCAACCGCGTCTACTCGCCGATTCTCAGCCCCCTCGCCTGGGACCTCGGCCACATCGCCAACTTCGAGGAGCTCTGGCTGGTGCGGACGATCGGCGGCCGCCAGCCCCTGCACGGGGACCTCGGCCGCTTCTACGACGCGATCGAGAACCCGCGCCGGACGCGGGGCGAGCTGCCGATCCTGCGCGACGCCGAGCTGCGCTCCTACCTCGCCGACGTCCGCGAGCGCACGCTCGACGTGCTCGACTCGGTCGACGTCTCGGCGGATGCCGAGGATCCGCTGCTGCGGGAAGGGTTCGTCTACGAGATGCTGCTCGCGCACGAGCTGCAGCACAACGAGACGATGCTGCAGCTGCTGCAGCTGGTCGACGGCTACGAGTCGCCGCTGGTCGACGCGGCGCTCGCCTTCGAGCCGCCCGCGGCGGGGCCCGAGACGATCCTCGTCGCCGCCGGCGAGCATGAGGTCGGCGCGCCCGCGCGCGGCTTCGCCTACGACAACGAGCGCCGCCGGCACGCGGTCGCCCTCGCCGCCTTCGAGATCGATCGAACCCCGGTCAGCAACGCCGCGTATGCCGAGTTCATGGAGGCGACCGGGGCGGAGCCACCGAACTACTGGGAGCGCGAGGCCGGCGGTGGCTGGGTGAGCGCGGCGATGGGGAGGCGGGCGCCGCTGGCCCCCGACCATCCCGTCCTCCACGTCTCCTGGGAGCAGGCCGACGCCTTCGCCCGCTGGGCCGGCAAGCGGCTGCCGACCGAGTTCGAGTGGGAGGCGGCGCGCCCGCAGCTGCAGGCGGTCGGCCGTGGCTGGGAATGGACCAGCTCGGACTTCCTCGCCTATCCCGGCTTCGCGGCCTTCCCCTACCCGGAGTACTCCGAGCCCTTCTTCGGCGACGAGTACAGGGTGCTGCGGGGCAGCTCCTGGGCGACCCACCCGCGCGTCGTCCGCCCCAGCTTCCGCAACTGGGACCTGCCGCAGCGCAGCCAGATCTTCACCGCGCTGCGCTGCGCGAGGGACGCATGATCGCGATCGACGTCCACCTCGACGCCGACGCGGCGGAGACGATGGCGCGCGACGTCCGCGCCGGCCTCTGCGCCTACCCGAAGGAGCTGGCGCCGAAATACTTCTACGACGAGCGCGGCTCGGTCCTCTTCGAGCGGATCACCGAGCTGCCCGAGTACTACCCGACCCGGGCCGAGCGGGAGATCCTCAGCGAGCGCTCGGCCGAGATCCTCGCCACCGCCGGCGCCCCCGGAACCCTGGTCGAGCTCGGCTCCGGCTCGGCGGCCAAGACCCGCCACCTGCTGAGCGCGATGCGCGCGGCCGGCAGCCTCGACACCTACGTCCCGGTCGACATCTCCGAGGAGATCACCCACCAGACCGCGTCCTGCCTGGTCGACGAGTACCCGGGCCTCGCGGTCCGCGGGCTCGTCTGCGACTTCGAGCAGGACCTGGAGCGGATCCCGGCGGCGGAGGGGAGCCGGCTGATCGCCTTCCTCGGCGGCACGATCGGCAACCTCTACCCGCGCCCGCGTCAGGAGTTCCTGGAGCGGATCGGCGCCCTGCTGGGGCCCGGCGACCACCTCCTCCTTGGCACCGACCTGGTCAAGGACGCGGCCCGGCTCGAGGCCGCCTACGACGACGAGGCCGGCGTCACCGCCGAATTCAACAAGAACGTGCTCGAGGTGCTGAACCGCGAGCTCGGCGCCGACTTCGACCTCGACGCCTTCGAGCACGTCGCCCGCTACGACGCCGAGGCGGAGCGGATGGACATCCGCCTGCGCTCGCTCGTCGACCAGGAGGTGCGGGTCGAGAGCCTCGAGCTCGACGTCGCCTTCGCCGCCGGCGAGGAGATGCGGACCGAGATCTCGACCAAGTTCACCCGCGAGCGGCTGGAGTCCGTCTACGCCGGGGCCGGCCTCGAGCTGCGCGGCTGGTTCACCGACGCGGCCGGCGACTACGCGCTGTCGCTCGCCCGAAGCGTCTAGCGGACGTCGCGATCCGATTCTCCGCGCGCGGCCGGCACCTGCTGCGTGATGCAGTGGACGTTGCCGCCGCCGAGCAGGATCTCGCGGGCGGGGACGCCGACCACCTCGCGGTCGGGGAAAACGCCCTGGAGGATCGCCATCGCCTCGTCGTCGTGGCGCTCGTCGAGCAGCGGCATCACCACCCGCGAGCCGCCGAGGTAGAAGTTGGCGTACGAGGCGGCGAGCCGGTCGCCGGCATGCCGTGGCTGCGTCCCCGCCGCCGCCTCGACCCCGGCCGCCTCCTCGGCCCCGATCAGGATCGGGCCGGGGGAGGGCAGGCGCACGATCTCGAGCGGGCGGCCGCGGGCGTCGGTCGCGCTCTGCAGCCGCTCCAGGGCGTCGCGCGAGATCGCCCGCTGGGGGTCCGACCCGTCCTCCGCCCAGCTCAGCAGAACGACGCCGGGGCGGGCGAAGCAGGCGATGTTGTCGACGTGGCCGTCGGTCTCGTCGTTGTAGACGCCGCGGCGGAGCCAGACCACCTTCTCGGCCCCGAGATAGGCGCGGAGCGCCGCCTCGATCTGCTCCCGCGTCAGGCCCGGGTTGCGATTGCGGTTCAGCAGGCACTCCTCCGTGGTCAGCACGGTGCCCTCGCCGTCGACGTGGATGGCGCCCCCCTCGAGCACGAGCGGGGCGCGGTAGCGCCCGGCGCCCTCGATCTCGAGCACGCGGGCGGCGACGCGGTCGTCGCGCTCCCAGGACGAGTAGAGGCCGCCGTCGAGCCCACCCCAGGCGTTGAAGCGCCAATCGACCCCGCGTCGGCCGCCGCCGCCGTCGACGACGAAGGTCGGGCCGACGTCGCGCATCCAGGCGTCGTCGCTGGGCATCTCCACGACCCGGATCGGGTCGGGAAGCCGCTCGCGGCAGCGCCCGAGCTGGGCGGTGGAGGCGGCCATGGTCACCGGCTCGGACGCGGCGATCGCTTCCGCCACCGCGGCGAAGGCCTCCTGGGCGGGGCGGGCGCCGAGGCGCCAGTTGTCCGGCCGCTCCGGCCAGATCATCCAGCAGCCGTCGTGCGGCTCGAACTCGGCCGGCATCCGGTAGCCGTCGGCGGCGGGCGTCGAGTCGATCGCGTCGCTCACTCCCCAATCATCCTCGCTCGAACGCAGCTCTTTCCGGACAGCCGGTGAAACCGCTTTCGAGCGAGCTACAGTCGCGGGGTGGAGGAGCTGCGCCTGATCGTCGCCACGGATCCGCCGGAGTCGCCGGCCCGGACCCACCCGCCGGAGCGCCGGCCGTTCCGGATCGGCGCCGTGCAGCAGCGCTGGCACGCCGATCCCGAGGAGCACGAGGCGGCGCTGGCGGCGGGGATCGAGCTGGCGGCGGCCGCGGGAGCGCGGCTGATCTGCCTGCAGGAGCTGACCCTGAGCCGCTACTTCGCCACCGACCCCGCCGGCCCCGCGGCCGCCGGTGCCGTGCCCGAGGAGCTGCCGGGCGGACCGACCCACGGCTTCGCCGCGCGGATGGCGGCCGAGACCGGGGTCCACGTGCACGCCTCGCTCTACGAGCGGGCCGACGCCGATGACGGGCTCGGCTACAACACCGCGATCGTCGTCGCCCCCGGCGGCGAGCTCGTCGCCCGCACCCGCAAGCTGCACATCCCCGTCACCGCCGGCTACCGCGAGGACCGCTACTTCCGGCCCGGGCCCGCCGGCCCGGAGGCATTCCCGGTGCTGGCCCTGGGCGAGGCCCGCCTCGGGCTTCCGACCTGCTGGGACCAGTGGTTTCCGGAGCTGGCTCGCGCCTACAGCCTCGAGGGCGCGGAGGTGCTCGTCTACCCGACCGCGATCGGCTCCGAGCCCGACCACCCGGACTTCGACACCGAGCCGCTCTGGCAGCGGGTGATCGTCGCCAACGGGATCGCCAACGGCACCTTCATGGTCGCGGTCAACCGCACCGGGCTGGAGTCGCCGCTGAGCTTCTACGGCTCCTCCTTCATCTCGGACCCCTATGGCCGTGTCCTCGCGCAGGCGCCGCGCGAGGAGCCGGCGGTCCTGGTCGCCGACCTCGACCTCGACCAGCGCCGCGACTGGCTGGAGCTCTTCCCCTTCCTCGCCACCAGGCGGCCCGACGCCTACGCGGCGCTGGCCGAAGAGCGCGCGGACCCGAGCTAGGCGGGGGCCAGCGCCGCGATCGTCTGCGCCAGCTTGTCCGGCGTCACGATCGGGGTCAGGATCGGCAGCGTGATCCCGCCGGCGACGAAGGCGGCGAGGCGCTCCCGCATCTGCTCCGGGGGGCCGAAGACGAACATCTCCTCGATCAGCTCCCACGGTGCCGCCGCCGCGGCCGCCTGGCGGTCGCCGGCCTCCCAGGCCGTGACCATCGGCTCGATCTGCTCGCCGTAGCCGAGCCAGCGGTAGAAGGCGGTGTAGACGGGCACGGTGATGTAGGAGGAGAACATGAAGCGGGCCAGCGGCTCGACCTGCTCGCGCTCGCCGGGGATGCAGAAGAAGCGGCACAGCAGCTCGAAGCCGTCGGGCGCTCCCTGCAGCTGTGCCGCCACCTTGGGCAGCCCGCTCAGCGGCAGGAAGTTGGTGAAGGCGCCGGCGGCGCGCTCCAGGGCCAGCTCGAGCATCTTTCCGCGCAGCGCCGCCAGCACGATCGGCAGCGGTGCGGCCGGGGGCGCTTCGAGCTTGAAGCCGGTCGCGGTGCGCTCGCCCGCCAGCGCCTGGTCGAGAAAGTCGAGCGTCTCCCGCACCTTGCTCAGCGGTCGCTCGAAGGGGATCCCGTTCCAGCCTTCGACGATGCGGTCCGAGGAGGAGCCGATCCCGAGCACGAAGCGCCCGTCGGAGGCGCTCGCCAGCGCCGCCGCCTCCTGCGCCAGCAGCGCCGGCCCGCGCTGGAAGACGCCGACGATCCCGGTCCCGAGCCGCATCCGCTCGGTCCAGGCGGCGCTCAGCGCCAGCGGCGTGAAGCCGTCGGGCCCGGCGGTCTCGCCGCTCCAGAGGTCGGTGTAGCCGGCCGCCTCGGCGGCGATCACGTGCTCCCTGTGAGCCGCCAGCGAGATCCCCGGCAGCGGCAGCGTCAGTCCCCAGCGCTCCATGCCGCAGACCCTAGCGGCCGGGGGCGGCCTCTTCGCGGATCTCGAAGCGCCGGGTCTCCGACCACTGGCTGAAGAAGGCGTCCGCGTCCTGGGCGCTGAGCGGCCGGGTGAAAAGGAAGCCCTGGCCGTTGTCGCACTGCTCGGACTTGATCAGGGAGAGGTCCTGGGGGCGCTCGATGCCCTCGGCGGTGGTCTCGATCGAGAGCGCCTTGCCGAGCTGGACCAGCGTGTGCAGGAGGACCTCGCCCTGGGCGCCTTCCTCGAGCTGGGAGATGAAGGACCGATCGATCTTGAGCACGTCGACCGGGAACTGGCGGAGGTGGGCGAGCGAGGAGTAGCCGGTGCCGAAGTCGTCGACGGCGATCCGCAGTCCGAGGTCCTTCAGCTCGCCCAGCCTGCGCGCCGTCTCGGCGGCGTTGCTCATCAGCGTCGTCTCGGTGATCTCGATCGTCAGCGCCTGCGGTTCCAGACCGCTCGAGCTCAGGGCCTCCCTGACGTGCTCGAGCAGGTCGTCGGTGTCGAGCTGGAGCGCGGAGACGTTGACCGCGAGGCCGACCGGGTAGCCGGCCTGCTGCCACCGGGCGCCCTGCGCGCAGGCTTCCTTGAGCACCCAGGCGCCGACCTCGACGATCAGCCGCGACTCCTCCAGCAGCGGGATAAATTCCTCCGGCTCGACCACGCCGCGACCGGGCCGGCGCCAGCGGATCAGGGCCTCGACGCCGGTCGGCGACATCGTCTCGAGGTCGAAGGTCGGCTGGTAGACGAGGAAGAACTCGTCGCGCTCGAGCGCGCTCTGGAGGTCCATCTCGATCTCCAGGCGCGACTGGGCCTCCTCCTCCATCCCGGACTCGAAGATCAGGTAGCGGCTCTTGCCGCCCCACTTCGCCCGGTACATCGCGATGTCGGCGTCGCGCAGCAGCTCTTCGGCGGAGGACCGGTTGCCGGTGGCGATGCCGATGCTCGCCCGCATGAAGATCTGCGCGTCCTCGGCGTCCGCGAGCACGAACGGCTCCTGGAAGGCGTCGAGCAGGCGCTCGGCGATCAGCTCCGGACCGGCGGCGAGCGAGAGGCCGTCGGCGATGACGACGAACTCGTCGCCGCCGAGCCGGCCGAGCGCGTCGGTCTCGCGGATGACGCCGTCGAGCCGGCTCGCCACCGCGCACAGCAGGGCGTCGCCGACGTTGTGGCCGAGCGAGTCGTTGATCGCCTTGAAGTTGTCGAGGTCGATGAACAGGGCCGCGACTGGTTCCTGCTTGAGGCGGGTGCGTGTCAGCGTCTGCTCGATGCGGTCGAGGATCAGGGTCCGGTTCGGGAGGCCGGTGAGGGCGTCGTGGGTGGCGAGGAAGATCAGTTCCTTCTGACGGATCGTCAGCTCGTCGTGGGAGCGCTGGCGCTCGTCCTCGAACGACTGACACATCCGCACCAGGGTGACGTCGAGGCTGCGCTGCAGCATCCGCAGCGCCTCGGCCAGAGTCGCCTCGTCCAGCTCCAGATCGGCGGCGCTCTCGGCGATCACCTCGGCCGCGCAGTCACGCCAGCGCAGGCAGCGTTTGGTCACCTCGTTCAGCGGCGCCTCCCGCTGTGAGGCCAGCTGAGCGAAGATCCGCCAGGACTCCTGCCCGACCTCGCGCGCCACCGCCTCGCCCTCGCCCGCCATCCAGCGGGCGACCGCGACGGTGGAGACCGCCCCGACCTCCTCGAAGCTGGCTTCGACGACCCGGTCGAGCGTCAGGCCGGACTCGGCAGAGCGGCTCATCATCCGCTCGACGACGTCAGGCGTGCGGGTGTTCAGCTCGGTGCCGAGGCTGGTCAGCAGCGTGTCGTCGCCCGTCTCTCCGGTTTTGGGGCCGGAATAGCTTCCTTTTTCATTCATCGTGCGGCGCTATCGGTACGTGAGCGCCGTCACTTAACCGGGATCGACGAAATCGGACGTCTGCACCATCTCGTGCGCACGTCGCGGCGGCCCGCCTTCGGCTAGCCTCCAGGCCCGATGGCGGAGACTTCTCAAGGCGAGGGCGGCGCCAAGCCGGATCGCAACCTCGCCCTGGAGCTGGTGCGGGTGACCGAGGCGGCGGCGCTGGCGGCGGCCCGCTGGGTCGGGCGCGGCGACAAGCTCGCCGCCGACGGCGCCGCGGTCGACGCGATGCGCTTCGTCCTCGACTCGGTCGCGATGGACGGCGTCGTCGTGATCGGCGAGGGCGAGAAGGACGAAGCGCCGATGCTCTTCAACGGCGAGCAGATCGGCGACGGCAGCCCCCCGGTCTGCGACATCGCCGTCGATCCGCTGGAGGGAACGACGCTCTGCGCCCGCGGCATGCCCAGCGCCCTGGCCGTGATCGCCCTGGCCGAGCGCGGCTCGATGTTCGACCCCGGCCCCTGCGTCTACATGGAAAAGATGGCCGGGGGCGAGGAGATCGCCGACCTGCTCGACCTCGACCGGCCGCTGGCGGAGACGATCAAGCTGATCGCCGAGCGCAAGGGCGAGAGCGTCGGCGACGTGATCGTCGTCATGCTCGACCGCCCGCGCCACGAGGAGGCGATGCGCGAGGTGCGCGAGGCGGGTGCCCGCATCCGCCTGATCAGCGACGGCGACGTCTCGGCGGCGCTGCTGGCGGTCAGCGAACGCTCCCCGGTGGACCTGCTCTGGGGGATCGGCGGAACGCCCGAGGGGGTCCTCTCGGCCGCCGCCCTGAAGTCGATGGGGGGACAGCTGCTGGGGCGGCTGTGGCCGCGCGACGACGGCGAGCGCCAGGCAGCGGTCGACGCCGGCTACGACCTCGATCGCGTGCTCACAGCCGACGATCTCTGCTCCGGCGAGGACGTCTTCTTCTCCGCCACCGGCGTCACCGACGGCGACGTCCTCCAGGGCGTCCGCTACCGCGGCGCCGGGGCCACCACCGAATCGCTGGTGATGCGCTCTCGCTCGGGCACCGTGCGCCGCGTCCACGCGCGCCACGACCGCGCGAAGCTGCGGAAGATAATCGGCGAGAAATACGGATAGCCGGTTGCCGAACCGTCGCCTCGGGTAGCGGCGGGGCGTGATCGCTGTCGCCGGGGCAACCGGCTACATAGGCGGGCTTCTCTGCCGTCGCCTGCGGGCCGAAGGCGCCGAGGTGCGGGCGCTGGCCCGCCGGCCCGAGCACGCAACCGAGCTCAGGGCGGCCGGTTGCGAGGTCGTCGAGGCCGACGTCCTCAACCCGCCGAGCCTGGCGCCGGCGCTGGCGGGCGCCGAGGTCGCCTACTACCTGGTCCACTCGATGGGGCGCGGGGCCGACGGCGACTTCGCCCAGCGCGACAAGGACGGCGCGGCCAACTTCGCCGCCGCGGCCGCGGCGGCCGGGGTCCGCAGGATCGTCTATCTCGGCGGTCTCGGGGAAGGGTCCGAGCACCTCGCCAGCCGCCACGCTACCGCCGAGGTCCTGCGCGCCGGAGAAGTCCCCGTCACCTACTTCCGCGCCGCCGCCGTGATCGGCGCCGGCAGCGAGTCCTTTCGCACGGTCTTCTACCTGGTCAAGCGCCTGCCGCTGATGGTGACGCCGCGCTGGGTCACCACCCGCACCCAGCCGATCGCGGTGGCCGACGCGGTCGCCTACCTCGCCGGCGCCGCCGACCTCGGCCTGCCGCTGGAGCGGGAGCTCCAGATCGGCGGGCCGGACGTGACCACCTACGGCGGCATGATCGACGAGCTGGCGCGGGCGCTGGACCGTCGGGCCCCGGTCCGCATCACCGTCCCGGTCCTGAGCCCGAAGCTGTCGTCGCTGTGGATCGGCCTGGTCACCCCGGTCGACGCCGGCGTCGCCCGGCCGCTGATCGAGGGGCTCGCGACCGAGACCGTGGTGACCGACCCCAGCGGCATGGATCGGTTCCCCCAGGTCTCCCCGATGCCCCTCCGCAAAGCGCTTCAGGAAGCCATAAGAACGTAGTGTTCGTATGTAGAACAATACCGTTCTGAATCAGAACTCTCTGATACCTTGAATTGTGAACAGGTGGCATTGTGGCTGACAACTACGACGTCTCGTCCGATAACGCAGGCAGCGACGGCATGGCCGCGGGGCTCTTGCGCCCGCGGGCCGGCAGCAGGGCGCTATCGGTCCTGGCCACGCCCCTCAACTTCCTCATCCTGAGAGCCCTCAGCGAGCGGCCGATGCGGCTGGCCGAGCTGCGCAAGGCGACCGGCCTGCCCGCCCAGACGACGCTGCGCGGCCACCTCGCCAACCTCGGCGAGATCGGGGTCCTGACGAAACGCCCGACCCAGCAGATGCCATACGCGGTCGAGAACGAGCTGACGGCGACGGGGCGGGAGCTGCTGAGCGTCGCCGAGCAGCTGGAGCGGTGGCTGCAGGAGTCCCCCGATGGCCCGATCTCACTCGAGGGCGGGGCGGCCAAGGGGGCCGTCAAAGCCCTTGTCGACGGCTGGGGCTCGACGATGATGCGGGCCCTCGCCGCCCGCCCACTCTCCCTGACCGAGCTCGACAGCCTGATCTCCGGCCTCAGCTACCCCGCGCTCGAGCGCCGGCTCTCGAGCATGCGGATCGCCGGCCTGGTCGAGGCGCAGCCCAGCCACGGCGCCGGCACCCCTTACGCGGTGACCGAGTGGGCGCGCCGCGGGATCGCCCCGCTGGCCTCGGCCAGCTACTGCGAACGCGTTCACATGGGCGACGGCAGCCCCCCGGTCACCCAGATCGACATCGAGGCGGCCTTCCTCCTCGCCACCCCGCTGGCCGGGCTGCCGGCCGACGTCGCCGGACTCTGTCAGCTGGAAGTCGAAGCCGGCCCCGGCGGCGTCGCCCAGGCGGCCGGGGTCCAGGTGACGATCGAGGCCGGCCAGGTCGTCGCCTGCGTCTCGCGGCTGGAGCCCAGTCCCGGCACCTACGCGGTCGGCTCGGCCGCCTCCTGGCTCAGCGCCGTCCGCGACGGCGAGACCCGCCAGCTTCGCTTCGGCGGCGTCCGCCGGCTGCCCGAAGAGCTGGTCAGCGGCCTGCACGCCGCCTTCGCCGCCGAGAAGCGCTGATCCTCCGGGCGGCGTGAGCCGTTTTCCCCGCGTGCGGATCGGCGCGTGCGCGGATTCCGCCCCCAAGCGGGCGCAGGCGATTCCCGGTCCGCTGGGCCGATCGGAGCACCGGCGCCGGCACCGGCCGTCGCCGGCCCCGCGATCCCGATATCCATCCGCGCAAGCTCCTGGCCTGGGTGCCTAGAGCCACGCACGGCAGGGGCGGTGTCGGGACCCATCCACCTGGCGCCGCGCCGCCTGAGCGCTGCCCTCAGCGGGCGTCGGCGATCGCCTCGGCGCGGCTGCGCTCCGCGGCCGCGGCGTCTTCGCCGAGGAAAGGCACGAGCAGCTCGTAGAGCAGCTCCGGCAGCAGCTCGGGCAGCTGTGCGGTGCGGTCCCTGACGACCTCCTCGTAGACGCGCGCCAGCAGGCCTCCGACCCCGAGGCCGGTTGCCTGGGGCAGGCCCGGGATCGCCTCGTCGAGCTCGTCGTCCATGAGCTTGACGAAGCGGTTGAAGTCGGTCTGGAAGATCTCGCGGGCGGGCGCCCCCACGGCCGCCAGCTCGATCACCACCACGCGGGCCGCCGCCGGGTCGGCGGCGAACCAGGTCAGCATCGCGGTCAGCCCCTTGCGCACCCGGTCGGCCCAGGCTTCGCCGCCGCCGTAGGCGGCGCGCACGGTCGCTTCGAGATCGTCGACGAGCAGCCCGCGCGCGACCAGCAGGCAGTCCTGTTTGTCGTCGAACAGCTCGTAGAAGCTCTCGCGTCCGACGCCGGCCTCTTCGAGGATGTCGGCGACCGAGGTCGACTCGTAGCCGCGCGCCGCCGTGACCTGCACGACCGCCGCGAGCAGGCGCTCGCGCTGGGAGCGGACGACGAGCTCGCGGGGGAGGCCATGGCGTCCCCGCGGCAGTCGCCAGCGGCGCAGATCGCCGTCGCTATCGGTCACCGAGACCGGTCGAGGAGTGGCTGCCGGCCAGGCGCGCTTGCTCCAGTGCCTCCTCGTGCCCGGCGAAGGGGAGCAGCGCGATGTAGACGAGGTCGGGCAGCAGCCGCGGCAGCTCCGCGGTGTCGCCGGCGAGGATCTGGTTGTAGACGAGGACCTGGGCGCGGCCGAAGGAGAGCTTCGGGTCGGCGCCCGAGTCCCGTCGCGCGCCGGCCTCGTCCCAGAGCCGTTCCAGCGCCGGGATCAGGATGTCGCGGTAGCGCTTCACGACCGCCGGCTCGACCGCCACCGCTTCGCCGATCACCAGTTGCGCCAGCCCCGGCTTGGCCGCCATCAACTCGAGCATGGCCGCGACGGCGTTGCGGACCGCCAGCGACGGCGGGTCCGCCGGCGTGTGGGAGCCCGCAGCCGCCGCCCGCAGTTCCTCGATGCACCAGTCGAGCGCCGCGTCGAAGCAGTCGCGTTTGCCTTCGAAGCGTTTGTAGAAGGTGGTGCGAGAGATGCTGGCGCGGCTGACTATGTCCGCAATCGTGGTCGCCGCGTAGGTCTTCTCGGCACAGCTCTCCACCATCGCGTCGACGATCCGCTGGCGCTGCGAGCGGATCCCCACGTCGTGCGGAACCGTCGTCTCTAAAACGCTTCGCAAAGTCTCAGTACCCCGCTGTTTTTGCATCAAAGCGATTGTTGCAATCTGGTCCGCCGCGTACCCCGGCGATCCTCCCGTGAAACCAATCCGGCCGGCGCTGGGCAGAGATCGTGGCCGCGGGCGAAATATGACAGTTTTTATTGAGCTTTTGAGGCTGCCCGAGGTTCCGCCGGCGAATCGTCGTCGCAGCCGCAGGGCTGCTTCGGGCGCCCGTAGGGCAGCTCGCCGGTGTCGTGGACCTCGTGGCGCAGGGAGTTGATCACCGCGCCGGCCATCAGGGCGAGGCTGAGCACGTAGAACCAGAGCAGGGCGATGAGGATGAAGCCGAGGGTCGAGCCGAAGCGCGAGAGGCTGGAGACGTTCGAGAGGTAGATCGGGAAGAGCCAGTTGGCGAGGCCGGCGGCGATCGTGACGAAGGCAGCCCCGGGCCAGACGGCGCGCCACGGCATCCGACCTTTCGGCACCGCCCAGAAGATCACCGAGCAGATCGCAAAGGTGACGAGCAGGGCGGCCCCGAGCAGCAGCACGGTGTCGATCGCCTTGATGTGGGCGAGGCCGAACGGCAGCCGGTCGGTGCTGTTGACGACGCCGCTCTCGATCGCCGGCACGAAGATGCTGGCGGCGATGAAGAGGAGGACGACGCCCAGCATCGCGAAGGAGAAGCGCTTCTGCTCGACCCAGCCGCGGCACTCGACGTGGTAGATGCGGCAGAAGGCGGTGTCCATCGCGCCCCAGAAGGAGGCGCCGATCCAGAGCGAGCCGAAGAAGGCGGCGATCCCGATCGTCGTCGAGTTGTCCTGGATGCGGTTGAGGACGTCGGTCAGCGTCTGCTGCTCGACGCTGGGGAAGAGGCGCTCGAGGTCGTTGACTACGCTGGTCTCGACGCCGCCGATCTTCAGCACCTGGCCGAAGACGAAGAGCACCAGCAGGGCGAAGGGGAAGACCGCCAGCATCAGGTTGTAGGCGACCATCGCCGACAATCCGGTGACGTTCTCGCGGTACGCGCGCTGCCAGAAGGCGCTTAGCCAGGGTCGCGGATGGCGGATCGAGGAGGGCATTGACTTTACAAACTGAAGCGACTACGATACGAACAAGCGTTTGACAAGAGTGAAGAGTGAACGCCCGCCCAAATGGGCTACTTGACTTAATTCGCGGACCAGGTCGTCGGTCCGCTTTTTCATCGGCCGGCGCGACTTTACGCTCGCGGCGGCATTGCAGTGCCAGGACTAAACACGAAGCGCTAGGGAAATGAGTAGATCAGGATGCTGGTAGCAGAGCTTCAGGAGTTGGAGGAGGTCAAAGGCCTCATCAATCGCGGGCAGCAGCTCGGCGTGCTCACCTTCGGCGACATCGCCTCGGCGGTGTCCGAGGTGGATCTCGACGAGTCCGACGTCGAGGACCTCTACGGGCACCTCGAGAAGTCGGGGATCGAGCTCGTCGAGGACATGGACCCGGCCCAGAAAGCGGCCGCGGACGCGATGCCCGCGGACACCGGCAAAAAAGGGCGCCGGCGCCAGAAACAGGCGCTCGACCTGAAACCGGACATGACCACGGACTCGCTGCAGCTGTTCCTCAAGGACATCGGCAAAGTCCGCCTGCTGACCGCCGCGGAGGAGGTCGAACTCGCCAAGCGCATCGAGCGCGGCGACCTCGACGCGAAGCAGAAAATGGTCGAGTCGAACC
>Ga0157375_10002379_pt1 | contig 16278 bp, 15 predicted proteins | sample M35metaG_FD_115311 | JGI IMG/M metagenome (GOLD analysis project Ga0157375, IMG submission 115311) | Miscanthus rhizosphere microbial communities from Kellogg Biological Station, Michigan, USA - M3-5 metaG | ecosystem: Host-associated > Plants > Roots > Rhizosphere > Soil | place: USA: Michigan...
GCGCTTCGCTGGCGCTGCCGTGGCGACGGCCCTGCTCTTCGCGGCGTCTCCCTTCGAAGCCTTCGCGGATGCCGGCGCCACCGGCCGCTCGCGACCGATCGACTTCGCGTCCTTGTCCTCGCGCAGGCCATGGAAGACCGAATGGCGGATGCGACCGTCCGGCGTCCACTCGCCGAACGACACCTCGGCCACCAGCTTCGGCTCGACCCAGTGGCCGCGAACGTCGCGCGGCTTCTCGAAGAACGGCGTCGTCTCGGCCGGGATCGCGGCGAGCGCCTGCTTCACGGCAGCGAGCGTCTTCTGGTCGAAGCCGCTGCCGACGCCGCCGGCGAAACGCAGGTGCCCGGCCTCGTCGTGGATGCCGAGCAGGAGCGAGCCGATGCCGGTGCGCGAGCCTCGCGGATCGGTCCAGCCGCCGACCACGAACTCCTGGCGCTGCGTGCACTTCAGCTTGATCCAGGTGGGGCTGCGCCGCGATACGTACGGCGAGTCGGCGCGCTTGCCGATCATCCCCTCGAGACGCATCCGGCACGCGTTCTGGAGCAGCTCCCTCGGGCTCGAGTCGAAGTCCTGGCTGAAGCGGACGCGCTGCTGCTGCGGCGCGCGGTCGAGCGCGGCGGCGAGCACGGCACGGCGCTCGATCAGCGGCACGTTGCGCAGGTCGTGGCCGTCGTAGTACGGCAGGTCGAAGACGTAGTACTGGATCGCTTCGGTGCGCGCCGAATCGAAGGCGTTCTGGAGCCCGTTGAAGTCGGGCGTGCCGCTGGCGCCGTTGACGACGATCTCGCCATCGAGCCAGGCGGAGCCGAGCCCGAGCGAACGCACCGCTTCGACCAGCCCCGGCATTCGCGCCGACCAGTCGTTGCCGCGCCGGGTGAAGAGGCGAACGTCGTCGCCGTCGACGCGGGCGACGATGCGGTAGCCGTCGAACTTGATCTCGTAGATCCAGCCGCTGTCGCTCGGCGTCTTCGAGACGAGGGTGGCGAGCTGCGGGCTCAACGTGGCGGGCAGCTTCGCCTTCGTCGCACCCGCCGGCAGCGCCAGCGGCTCGACCGTGGTCGATCGTGCCGTGGCGGATCGGGCGGCGGTCGTCTTCGCGGCCGCCGACTTCGTCGCGCGCTTGCCGGCGGGCTTCTTTGCAGCGGACGACGATGCGCGCGAATCGTCGCGCGCTGCTTCCTTCGGCGCTGCGGCCGGCTTGTCGGCGATCGTCCGGTCCGAGAGCACGCTCTTCGGCTCGGCGTCGACGACGCTGTACTCGGCGCTCGGCCGCGCCGCCTCGTCCTTCTCCTTGATCAGCAGCCACGGCTCCTGGCGCTCGCCTTCGCGGCCGTGCATCCGGACCAGCGTCCAGCCGCCGTGCAGCTTCTTGCCGTCGAGGCGGAACTTGAGCTTGCCGGCGCGGTAGCCGGCGCGCGCATCGCCGACCGGCTCCCACGTGCCGTTGTCCCAAACGATGACCTCGCCGGCGCCGTACTGCCCCTTCGGAATCGTTCCCTCGAAGCCACCGTAGTCGATCGGATGGTCCTCGACGTGCACCGCCATGCGCTTGTCGCCGGGGTCGAGGCTCGGCCCCTTGGGCACCGCCCAGCTCTTCAACGTGCCGTCGAGCTCGAGGCGGAAGTCGTAGTGCAGGCGACTGGCGGCGTGCTTCTGGACCACGAAGCTCAACGCGCCGGTGGACGCCTTGCCGCCCTGGGGTTCGCTCGTGACCTTGAAATCGCGCTTGCCGTAGTAGGGTGCCAGGGCGCTCTTCATCGTCGACCTCCGCGTCAGTGGGCGAGCTGTTCCAGCAGCATCGGAACTTCCGCCGGCAGTTCGCTCGCGAGATAGCCGATCGGACCGAGCCGCCCGGCGAGCACCTGGCCGGCGCGCGCGTGCAGTGCGATGCCCCAGACCGCTGCTTGCGCCAGCGGCGCGCCGCGTGCCGCCAGGCCGACGATGATGCCGGCGAGGACGTCGCCCGAGCCCGACGTGCCGAGGCCGGGCTGGCCGCCGACGTGGCGCCAGCACTCGCCGTCGGGCGTGGCGATGTACGTCGTTGCGCCCTTGAGGGCGACGACGGCGTTCCAGCGCAACGCCGCCTCGCGCGCATGGCGTTCCGGCTCGGCGCTCACCGCTTCCTTCGTCACGCCGGTGAGGTGCGCCATTTCGCCGGCGTGCGGCGTCAGCAGCGGCGTGCGCTCGAAGCGCCGGACGTCGAGGACGGCGTCCATCGCCAGCGCATCGACGACGACTGAGGCGCGCGTCGCCCGCTTCAGGACGCGGCGCGTGAAGGCACGCGTCGCTGCCGCGTCCTGCAGGCCCGGGCCGATCAGCACGGCATCGACCTTGGCGAGCAGCGCCTCGACCTTGGCCATGGCATCGGCGGCGATGCCGCCGGCCTCGGTCTCGGCCATCGCGATGACGCGTGCCTCCGCGAGTCGGAGCGCGACCCCGGGCGCCATCGCGGCGACTGTCGCCAACGCGATCTTGCCGGCGCCGGCGCGCAGCGCCGAGACCGCCGCCAGCGCGGCAGCGCCCGGCATCTCCGCGCTGCCGGCGATCACCAGCGTCGCGCCGCGCTCCTCCTTGTCGGCATCGCCATCGGCTCGCGGCAGCGGCCACGCGCGCAGCAGCGGCTCATCGATCTCGACGGTGGCGCCGATGTCGGCCATCACGACTTCGGCGCGACCGGCAGGTCGGGCTCCGCGGTCACCGGCGCGCCCGCTTCGCGCAGCGGCGAGACGAAGTTCTCGAGCTCGAGGACGAGCTTGCCGCGTCGGCCGGCGTTCGGATCGAAGCGGTACGAGGTGATGCCGCAGTTCGGGACGTCGCCGAGGCGGTCGATCGCGAGGATCCGCTCCTCGTCGAGCCGCTCGAGCAGGTAGCGCAGGCAATTGACGATCACCTGGTGGGCAACGACGAGGACGCGGTCGCCCCGGTACTCGCGTGTCAGCATGTCGAGGAAGCTGCGCAGGCGCAGGATCACGTCGCACCAGCTCTCGCCGCCGGGCGGGCGGAAATAGAACTTGCCCACGTGAAGGCGCTGCTCGGCGAGGTCCGGGTACTTGGCGCGGATGCCGAGCGGCGTCAGGCGATCGAGGATGCCGAACTCCTTTTCGCGCAGGCGCTCGTCGCGCACGCACGCGATCGTCTCGGCGTCGCGCGCCGCGTCGTCGCGGTGCAGGGTGTCGAGGACACGGTCGGCGGTCTGGCGCGCGCGCACGTACGGCGAGCTGAGGACGATCTCGGGCCGCTCCTCGGGCGCGAGCGCCGCGAACCAGTCGCCGAGCGCTTGCGCCTGCGCCTCGCCGAGGGGAGAGAGCGGCACGTCGACGTCGCGATGGGGGATGTCGATCGACGCCAGCCCGCCGAGCTCGGCCGCGTCGCGGGCGACGTTGCCCGCGCTCTGGCCGTGCCGGACGACCCACAGCGTCTGCGGCCATTTCTGTTCCAAGGCGTGGCTCTTCGGGTCGTGTCAGGTTCGTGCCGGGGTCGGGCGTGTCGCGCACCCCGCGCGTTCGGAGCAACGGACGTGCCCAGCTCCGAGCCGATCACCGGGTGTACGCTGGCGCTGCCCCGTCGCTCCGACGGCCCGTTCCTCCAGCTTGCGGATCCAGCATGAACGACCTCTTCTCGCTTTCCGGGCGCAGCGCCCTCGTCACCGGCGGCTCGCGCGGCATCGGCCGCATGATCGCCGCCGGCTTCCTCAAGGCCGGGGCGCGCGCCGTCTACATCTCGTCGCGCAAGGCCGACGCCTGCGATGCGACCGCGCGCGAGCTGTCGTCGCTCGGCACCTGCGTGTCGCTGCCGGCCGACGTCTCCGACGCGCAGGGCGTGCAGGCGCTCGTCGCCGCCTACGCGAAGCACGAGTCCTCGCTCGACATCCTGGTCAACAACGCGGGCGCGGCGTGGGGCGAGGATTTCGACAGCTTCCCCGAGAAGGGCTGGGACAAGGTCGTCGACCTCAACCTGAAGACGCCGTTCTTCCTGACCCAGGCACTCGCCGGGCCGCTGCGCAAGGCGGCGAGCGCCGAGCGGCCGGCCAAGGTGATCAACATCGCCTCGATCGACGGCATCTCGGTCAACCCGCAGGAAACGTACTCCTACGCGGCCAGCAAGGCCGGCCTGATCCAGCTCACCCGGCGCATGGCGCTGCGGCTGGCGAAGGAGCACATCATCGTCAGCGCGATCGCCCCGGGCGCGTTCGCTTCGGAGATGAATCGGGACGCCCGCGACCGCGCCGACGCGGTCAAGGCGCGAATCCCTTCCGGCCGGATCGGCGTCGACGACGACATGGCCGGGGCGGCGATCTACCTCGCCTCGCGCGCCGGCGACTACGTCGTCGGCTCGACGCTGGTCGTCGACGGCGGCGTGACGCACTCCCGCTGATCGTTGCGCGAAGCCAGTTCCCGTTGTCCGCCTACGGACAATCACTTGCTTTTTGTCTGCAAATGGACTAGAGTGCGCGCGCACCCCGAGCCGTGGGGTGGTCTGCCGGACCGATGAGCGCTCTTCTCAAGCCCGATGTTCCTGTCGTCGACCTGACGTCGGCGCGTGCCGCCGGAGCGGCGCTGCGCACCTTCTTCCGCCTCGCCGACGCCTGGCAACTGTCGGTCGCCGAGCAGACGACGCTGCTCGGCGTCGCCCGCACCACGCTCTACCAGTGGAAGCAGGGCAAGGTCGCGCCGCTCGACCGCCATCTGCTCGAGCGCTTGTCGCACCTGTTCGGCATCTACTCGTCGCTGCAGATCCTGTTCCCGGCGAGCCGTCGTGCCGACGAATGGCTGCGCAAGCCCAACAGCGCGCCGCTTTTCGACGGCCATTCCGCACTCGATCGCATGCTCGGCGGCCAGGTCTCCGATCTGTACGTCGTGCGCCAGTACCTCGACGCGCAGCGCGGCGGCAAGGCATGAGGCGCAGCGTCGCTGCCGAGGCGAGCCGGGCAACGCAAAGCGCGAAAGTGTGACGTGGCGGTGGACCCGAGCAAGGTGCCGCTGCGGCGCGTCTCGTGGCGGCCGTCGTACCGGCTGATCCCGTCGCGCTATCCGACCGTCGGCCTCTACGACGCGATCGCCGATCCGGCCGACCTCGACGTCGTCTTCGCGATCGAGGCGCTCGCCAACCCGCGCATCCGCGACGAGATCGGCGAGCTGACGCTCGTGCCGCGCGAAGAACGCCTGACCGGTCCGGGCGCGACGCCGGTGATGGCGGCGTTCACCCACCTCAATCCCGAGGGCTCGCGCTTTTCCGACGGCACCTACGGCGTCTACTACGCGGCCCATTCGCTCGAGACCGCGATCGCCGAGGTGAGCCATCACCGCGGCGTGTTCCTGCGCCGCACCGACGAGGCGGCGATCGACGTCGACATGCGCCTCATCACCGCGAGCGTCGAGGCCGAGCTGCACGACCTGCTCGACGCCGAAGGCGAGGCAGCGAACACCGACCGCTACGCGTCGCTCCTCGATCCCGACGACTACGGCCCGTCGCAGGCACTCGGCCGGCGCCTGCGCGCGGCGCGGAGCTGGGGCATCCGCTATCCGAGCGTTCGCCACGCCGGCGGCGAGTGCGTCGGCATCTTCCGCCCGCGCGCGTTGCGCCACGCCAAGGCGGCGGCGCACCTGGCGCTGCACTGGGACGGCACGCGGATCACGCACTGGTACGAGAAGCGCCAGCCGCACGCCGTCAACGAGTGAGCTCGCGGCCGCGGCGGCCGTGCACTTTTGCACTGTCTCCCGGCGCGCGACATTCGCTCACCGCCCGGGCGGCGGAGCGGAGGGTATGGTCGAGCGCGAATGCTCTCCATGCTGCTCGTCTTCGCGCACCTGCTCGCCGCATCGATGGCGCTCGGTGCGATCGTCGCCACCGACCTGCGGCTGCTCTCGAAGCTGGCGCAAGACCGCACCCGGATCGCGCCGCCGAACGAGTTCGTCGCCCGCATCGTCGTCGTCGCGCTCGTCGTCCTCTACGCCACCGGCGCCGCCATCGTCTGGCAGGGCGTGCTCGAGCGGCCCGACTACCTCGCCAACCCCAAGCTCCAGGCCAAGCTGGCGCTGGTCGTGCTGCTCACGATCAATGCCTTCGTCCTGCACCGGCTGACCTTCCCGCGCCTGGCGCGCGGCCGCCGCGTCGCGCGCTGGCATGCGTCGGACTGGATCGCGATCGGCATCCCGGTCGGCGTCTCCAACTTCCTCTGGATGTTCGTCGCCTTTCTCGGCGTCGCTCGGGCGTGGAACGGCACCGTGTCATTCGGCGACGTCATGGCGGTCGCCGCCATCGCCTATGCCGTCGCGCAGGGTGCTGTCTTCGCGATCCTGGCGGTGGCCGCGAGCGGCGCCGATCCGGTCGCGAATCCGCGCGCGGCGTTCGTGCGCCGTTGGCTCGCCTCGCTCGGCAATCTGGGCCGCCCGCTGGGAGGCGACGACGATCCGGCGTCGCTTCGCCAGCCGACGTCGCTGCGCTCCGTTCGTGACGACGCGGCGACCGCGGCCGACAGCGACCCTGTCACCGTCGACTGGGCCGAGCGCCGCGGTCAGGCCTTGCGCGGCCGCCGGCCCGTGACCGGATAGACCGGATCGGTGTAGCCGGGCGTCGACGCGTGCCCGGGCGCGACCAGCGAATCGATCAGCGCCTCGTCGCCGCCGTCGAACTCGACGTCCATCGCGGCGACGTACTCGTGCCACTGCGCCAGCGTTCTCGGCCCGCCGATGACGCCGTGAACGAGCGCGTTGTTCCAGACCCAGCCGAGCGCGAACTGCAGCGGCGTCATGCCGCGCGACCTCGCATGCTCGACGACGCGCTGGGCGAGCGCGAGCGACTCGGCGCGGAACTCGGTCTGCAGGATGCGCTTGTCGTTGCGGCCGGCGCGCGAGCCCTCGGGCGGCGGCGTGCCGGGCGCGTACTTGCCGGTCAGGACGCCGCGTGCGAGCGGGCTGTAGGCGACGACACCGAGGCCGTAGTGAGCGCAGCACGGCAGCAGCTCGGTCTCGATCGCTCGCGTCATCGCGTTGTACGGCGGCTGGCAGACGATCGGCACCGGAACGCTGGCCGCACGGCAGGTTTCGGCCATCCGCGCGACGCGCCAGGCGCGAAAGTTCGAGACGCCGAAGTAGTGCACCTTGCCGGTCGAGAGCAGGTGCCCCATCGCGGCGACGGTCTCCTCGAGCGGTGTCGTCTCGTCGTCGCGGTGCAGGTAGAGGACGTCGACCCACTCGGTGCCGAGCCGCTTCAGGCTCGCGTCGAGGGCGCGGATCATGTGCCGGCGCGACAGGCCGCGATCGTTCGGGTCGCTGCTGGTCGGGTTGGCGAGCTTGGTGGCGAGCACCCAGCGCTCGCGGTCGGCGGCGATGAGGCGCCCCGTGATCCGCTCCGATTCGCCGCCGGCGTAGGCGTCCGCCGTGTCGATCGCGTTGATGCCGCCGTCGCGCGCGGCGGCGACGATGCGGCCGGCTTCGGTCTCGTCGGTCTGGTCGCCGAACATCATCGTGCCGAGCCAGAGCTTGGAGACCTTGAGGCCGCTCGCGCCGAGCGGCGTGGGCGGGTGGCGAGCGTCAGCCATGGGAAGCTCCGGGAGGGGAATGGGTGGCGATGAAGCGGTCGCGCAGCTCGCGCTTCAGGATCTTGCCGATGGCGCTGCGCGGCAGCTCGTCGACGACCTCGAGGTAGGCGATGCGCTGGGTCTTGCCGAGCTGCTCGTTGGCCCAGGCGCGAACGGCTTCGGCGTCGAGGCGAGCGCCTTCGCGTGCGACGACCCACGCCGCCGGCGTCTCGCCCCAGCGCTCGGACGGAACGCCGGCGACCGCCGCTTCGGCGACGTCGGGATGCCCGCGCAGGACCGCCTCGAGGTCGCTCGGGTAGAGGTTGAAGCCGCCGCTGATGATCATGTCCTTGCGGCGATCGACGAGCATGAGAAAGCCCTCGTCGTCGAAGCGGCCGACGTCGCCGGTGCGGATGAACCGCTTGCCGGTGGCGTCGAACCATTCGGCCTCGGCAGTCTTGGCCGGCTGGCCGTGGTAGCCGGCCATCATTCCCGCCGAGTGGCCGACGACTTCGCCGGTCGCGCCGGGCGGCAGCTCGCGGCCGTCTTCGTCGATGAGGCGGATGTCGTGGCCCTCGGCCGGCATGCCGACCGTGTGCAGCTTGTCGGGATGCTCGTGCGCGGCGAGGATGCAGGTGCCGCCGCCTTCGGTCATGCCGTAGAACTCGACCAGCCCGCCCGGCCAGCGCGCGACCACGTCGGCCTTGAGCGCCGCCGCGAACGGGGCGCTGGTGCAGAACTTCATCCTGAACGACGACAGGTCGTGCGCGCCGAAGCGCGGGCTCGCCATCAGTCGCTGGTACTGCACCGGCACCAGCATCGTGTGGGTGACGCGCTGGCGCTCGGCGAGCGCGAAGTAGCGGTCGACGTCGAACTTCTCCATCAGCACGACGGTGCCGCCGAAGGCGATGGTCGGGAACAAGACGACCAGCGTCGTGTTCGAGTAGAGCGGCGTCGCCAGCAGCGTCACGGTCTCGCGCGAGTAGCCGAAGCGGCCGCCGCGCATCACGTGCGTCCAGCGCATGCCGTGCGGCTGGACGATTCCCTTCGGCGTGCCGGTCGTCCCCGACGAGTAGATGATGTTGAACGCCATCTCCGGGCGAATCTCGACGGCCCGCGGCGCGCTGCCCGCGGGCGCGAGCCAGGCATCGAACGCAGTGCCGCTGGCCTTGCCGTCGAGCGAGATCCGGCGCGGCAGGCCGGCGTCATCGGCGCCGACGACCGCGTCGGCGCTGGCGTCGACGAAGAGCAGGCGCGCGCCGGCGTCGGCGAGCATCGAGCGAAAGCTCGCCGGCGTGACCGACGCGGCGAGCGGCGCGACGACGGCGCCGGCGCGCAGCGCGCTCAGGAAGATCGCCGCGTAGCGGGTCGAGTTGACCGCGCAGATCGCGATCGAGTCGCCGACCGCGACGCCGTCGCGCTGCAAGGACGCGGCGACGCGGTCCATCACCGCGTCGAGCGACCCGTAGTCGAGCGTGCTCGTCGAGTCGACGAGCGCCGGATGGCGCGGCGCCGCCTGCGCATGCTCGCGGATCAGCTCGACGATCGCTCGAAACGGCAGATCGGCAGCGACCGCGGCGCCGGCGGCAAAAGGATCGTTCATGGCGAGGGCCCCGAAGTCGTCGGCGGCCGCACCATGCGCGCGAGCAGATGATCGAGCGCATCGGCGAGGTCGTCGCAGCGGCCGGTGTGGACGGCCGAGGTCTGGATCATCGTGCTGCGCGGCGCGACCAGCCAGTGGAAGCGCTCGCGCAGCGAGAGGCGCCCGATCGCGCCGGCGGCCGCGCCGCCGGCGCAGACCGCGGCGATCGCGGCGAGCGCCGTCCGCACCGCGTTCAGGTCGACGTGCGGATCGAGCGCGAGCAGGCGAGCCTCGTCGACCGCGAAGCGCGCCGCGAGGTAGTCCTTCGCATCCGACGAGACGATCGCGCCGACGTTGACGAACTCGCCGCGCTCGACGCGCGGCACGACGCGAACGATCGCGTAGTCATACGTGCACGGATCGGGCACGGGCCGCCTCCTCTGCGAATGCGCGCGGCGCGCGCAGGCGCTGCGCGAAGTAGTCGGCGTAGGCGGCGCGGTGCGCTTGCCTGTCGGCGAAATGCGGGTCGTCGTCGAGCCAGTCGTCGGGGATCAGCGCGGTGATGGCGGCGATGCGCTCGCTCGTCAGGCGCGCCGCCATCGCGGCGTCGGCGGCGCCGAGCTCTTTCGCGAACGGAAGCAGCACGTGGTCCTTGATCGCGGGGAACGCGCTCGTCGAGCGGGCGCCGTAGTCGGGCGACGAATGATGGAAGTAGAGCGCCGCGCCGTGGTCGATGAGCCAGAGCTTGCCGTGCCAGACCAGCATGTTGGTGTTGCGCGGCGTTCGATCGAGGTTGGTGACGAAGGCGTCGAACCAGACGATGCGCGACGCGAGCTCGGCGTCGGGCTGCCAGGCGAGCGGGTCGAACGCGACCGAGCCGGGCAGGTAGTCGAGGGCGAGGTTGAGGCCCTGGCTGCCGTCGACGAGGCTGGCGCTGGCGCGGATGAGATCCTGGATCTCGGCGTCGGGCTCGGTGCGCGCGAGGTCGGCGTCGACGCAGGCGAAGACGATCTCGGGCACCGGCAGCCCGGCGGCGCGCGCGATCTCGCCGGCGACGAGCTCGGCGATGAGCGCGCGCGGTCCCTGCCCGGCGCCGCGGAACTTGAGGACGTAGAGGCCGTCGTCGTCGCCTTCGACGATCGCCGGCAGCGAGCCGCCCTCGCGCAGCGGCGTCACGTAGCGGACCGCGCGCACGGTTCTCATCGGTCCGGCGAGACCAGCGAATGCGTCCGGTACGCCATGAAGGCGAGGTACGCGGCGAGGCCGAAGTAGAGCGCGAGGTACTCGAATCGGCGCCGCGGCGAGATCGCGTAGTAGCGCTGGTTCTCGGCCGCCTTCGGGTCGTACTTCCAGGCCTTGACCAGCTGCGGCGCGGCGATGAGGGCGATCAGCAGGAGCATCGGGTTCGGCTGCCAGAGGAACATCGCGCCGAGCAGGGGCACGCCGGCGAACCAGATGCGCGGCGAGAGCACCGCGGTGATGCGGCCGCCGTCGAGCGGCGCGAGCGGCAGCAGGTTGAAGAGGTTGAGGAAGAAGCCCGAGTAAGCGACGGCCATCAGCCAGCGCGGCCCGCCGTCGTCGGCGGCGAGGTAGCAGGCGATCGCCGCGACGGTGCCGACCAGGGGCCCGGCGAAGGCGACGTAGGCTTCGGTCTCGACGTCGCGCGGCTGCTCCTTGAGGTCGATCCAGGCGCCGACGAAAGGAATGAACGTCGGCAGGCCGACCGCGAGCCCGCGCTGGCGCGCCGCCAGGTAGTGGCCCATCTCGTGCGCGAACAGCAGGGCGATGAAGCCGGCGGCGTAGCGCCAGCCGAAGACGAACGCGTAGACGACGAGCGAGATCAGCATCGTGCCGCCGCTCGCGAACAGCTTGCCGAGCTTGGCGCCCGACAGGGCGAGGAGGAGGAGCTTGATCACGGGGAGCGCCGATTCTAGGAGCGGGCCTTGAAAGCGCGCGCCGCGCCGCCATCTGCCGACGCGCCGCGTGGCGCCTGCCGCCCGGGTGTCTCGCCCCGGGCAGCCCCTTCGAACAACATGCCGGAATCGCCGATGGACAAGCAAACCCTTTCCTTCCAGGCCGAGGTCAAGCAGATCCTGCACCTCGTCACCCACTCGCTCTACTCGAACAAGGAGATCTTCCTGCGCGAGCTGATCTCGAACGCGTCGGACGCGTGCGACAAGCTGCGCTTCGAGGCGATCGACAAGCCCGAGCTGTACGAAGGCAAGACCGAGCTCGAGGTTCGCGTCGCCTTCGACAAGGACGCCAGGACGATCACGATCACCGACAACGGCATCGGCATGTCCTCCGAAGAGGCGGTCGCCCACCTCGGCACGATCGCCAAGAGCGGCACGCGCGAGTTCATGTCGGCGCTGCAGGGCGACCAGAAGAAGGACGCGCAGCTGATCGGCCAGTTCGGCGTCGGCTTTTACTCTGGCTTCATCGTCGCCGACAGGATCACCGTCGAGTCGCGCCGCGCCGGCCTGCCGGCCGAAGAGGGCGTGCGCTGGATGTCCGAGGGCGCCGGCGACTTCGAGGTCGAGACGATCGCCCGCCCGGAGCGCGGCACGAGCGTCATCCTGCACCTGCGCGAGGGCGAGGAGGAGTTCCTCTCGTCGTGGAAGCTGCGCTCGATCATCTCGAAGTATTCCGACCACATCTCGCTGCCGATCCTGATGCAGAAGGAGGAGTGGGACGCCGAGGCGAAGAAGCAGGTCACGAAGGACGAATGGGCGCCGGTCAACAAGGCGTCGGCGCTCTGGTCGCGGCCGAAGAGCGAGATCACGAAGGAGCAGTACGAGGAGTTCTACAAGCAGATCAGCTACGACACCGAGGCGCCGCTCGCCTACACGCACAACCGCGTCGAGGGCCGGAGCGAATACACGCAGCTGCTCTACATCCCGAGCAAGGCGCCGTTCGATCTCTGGAACCGCGACAAGCGCGGCGGCGTCAAGCTCTACGTCAAGCGCGTCTTCATCATGGACGACGCCGAGGCGCTGATGCCGATCTACCTGCGCTTCGTCAAGGGCGTGATCGACTCGAGCGACCTGCCGCTCAACGTCTCGCGCGAGCTGCTCCAGGAAAGCCGCGACGTCAAGGCGATCCGCGAAGGGTCGAGCAAGCGCGTCTTGTCGATGCTCGAGGGCCTGGCCGAGAGCGAGGACGCGGCCGAGAAGGAGAAGTACGCCGCGTTCTGGAAGGACTTCGGCGTCGTCCTCAAGGAAGGCATCGGCGAGGACCACGCCAACCGCGAGCGCCTGACCAAGCTCTACCGCTTCGCGTCGACGCACGACGACGGCGGCGTCCAGAACGTCTCGCTGCCCGAGTACGCGAGCCGCATGAAGGAAGGCCAGGAAGCGATCTACTACGTCACCGCCGACACGCTGGCGACGGCGAAGAACAGCCCGCAGCTCGAGATCTTCAAGAAGAAGGGCATCGAGGTGCTGCTGCTTACCGACCGAGTCGACGAGTGGCTGCTCTCGCATCTCTACGAATACGACGGCCATCCGCTGCAGAGCGTCGCCAAGGGATCGGTCGACCTCGGCAAGCTCGCCGACGAGGCGGAGAAGAAGCAGGCCGAGGAAGCGGCGACGGCGTTCAAGCCGACGCTCGAACGGCTCAAGATCTCGCTCAAGGACCGCGCCAAGGACGTCCGCGTCACGACGCGGCTGGTCGACTCGCCGGCGTGCCTCGTCGTCGAGGAAGGCGACATGAGCGGCCACCTCGCGCGCTTGCTCAAGCAGGCCGGGCAAGGCGCGCCGACGTCGCAGCCGATCCTCGAGGTCAACGCCGAGCATCCGCTCGTCAAGAAGCTCGAGTCGAGCGAGCGCTTCGACGACCTCGCCGGCATCCTCTTCGACCAGGCGCTGCTCGCCGAAGGCGGCCAGCTCGAGGACCCGGCCGCGTACGTGCGGCGGGTCAACGCGCTGCTGCTGGCTTGAAAGCGGGGTCTCGCGAGGCGCGCGAGCGCTGCTTCAGCCCGGGCTGCCCAGCGGCGGCTCGGCCATCGCCTCGAGCTGTTCGCCGAGCCGCGTGCACTGGTCGGCCCAATAGGCCGGGCTCGCGAACCACGGGAAGTTGATCGGAAACGTCGGGTCGCTCCAGCGCCGCGCGATCCAGGCGCTGTGGTGGAGCATGCGCAACGTGCGCAGCGGCTCGAGCAGGCGCAGCTCGCGCCAGTCGAAATCCATGAACGCTTCGTAGCCGTCGAGGACGTCGAGCAGCTGCCGCGACATCGACGCGCGATCCCCCGAGAGAAGCATCCAGAGGTCCTGCACCGCGGGCCCGCTGACCGCGTCGTCGAGGTCGACGAAGTGCGGCCCGGCGTCGGTCCACAGGATGTTGCCGGGATGGCAATCGCCGTGCAGGCGGATCGGGCGCGCCGAGACGGTCTCGAAGGCATCGCGGCAGACCGCGAGTGCCTGCTCGGCCAGCCCGCGCCAGCGATCCGCGACGTCGTCGGAAACCAGGTGCCGTGCGAGCAGGAAGTCGCTGCTCGCCTCGCCGTAGCTGGCGACGTCGAGGGTGATGCGGTGCTTGAAAGGCGCGACCGCGCCGACGGCGTGCAGCCGGCCGATGAAGCGGCCGAGCCAGCGCCGCACTTCAGCGTCCTCGAGCTCGGGAGCGCGACCGGCGCGGCGCTCGCTGACGCCGAAGCGGTAGACCGCGCCCGCCTCGGTGCTCAGTCGCGCCAGCGTCGCGCCGGCGCTCGCGACGGCGTCGACGTGCGGCGAGCGCGCGTCGAGCGCGAGCGGGATCGGCGCCGCCACGGGAATCTCGCCCTGCACCAGCTCGGCGGCGAAGGCGTGCTCCTCGAGGATCTGCGCATCGCTCCAGCGACCGGGGCGATAGAACTTGGCGACGACGACCCGGCCGCCTTCGAGGAAGACCTGGAAGACGCGGTTCTCGTACGAGTTCAGCTGGATCAGCCGGCCGTCGCCCTGCAGGCCGACGGCGTCGAGCGCGTCGAGGACGCCACCCGGCGTGAGGTCGGTGTAAGGGGCCGGGCCGGCGGCGGCTTCGGGGGGATCAGCGCCCATGGGAGTTCGCCGGCAACGGCCGGCGCAGGCGGCTAGTGATGCGAGCGCGACGTCAGCGGCGACGCCGGTGCGTCGACGACGACGCCGGCGGGCTCCTCGGCCTCGTCGCCGGCCTTGCCGAAGTCGGACGGCACGGCGCCGTTGCGGCCCGCGCTGGCCGACGCGACGTCGTGACCGTTGCCGGGGCGCGCCGGCGGCGTGCGCGGGTTCGCGAACGAGAGCGACGCGAACTCGCCGTTGTTGAGGGTGTCGGTGCGGCTGTCGGGCGCGAAGAACGAATCCTGGAACACCGAGGAATCCTGCCAGAGCGCGCTGCGCTGGGCGCGCCGCGTGGCGACCGTGCTGGCGAGCGAGTCGCGCGCTTCGTCGATGTCGCGCGGCGGCACGATGCCGGGCTGCGGGCCGCGCGCCGTCGCTGCGGTGCTGCTCGGCACGAGGAGCTGCAGCTCGGCCGCGGTCGGCAGGTTGTCGACCGGGCAGCGCAGGTAGCGGATCCGGCACGCGCCGAGCACCGATTGCTTGATCTGCAGGATGCGGCGCGAGTTGCCGCGATCGGTGTCGAGGTCGATCGCCGCGAGCACGCGGCCGTTCGCGCTGCACACCGCGAACGTCACGTTGATCGCGCCGAGCAGGTCGTACCAGTAACGGACTTCGCTGGGATCGCTCGGCTGCGAGAAGCGCACCAAGGGCAGCTTCGACAGGACGATGTGGTGCGGTAGCGCTTCGCGCAGCAGCTTGTAGACGCGGCGCTCATCGGTCGAGAAGACCGGCCGAGCCGACAGCGACCATTCCGTGGGCAGCGGCGGCAGGCGTTTCGGACGACGAAGGATCCAGATCCCGACGATGGCGACGACCGCGAGCAGCGAGAGCGCCAGCACCGCTGCGATCCACGGAAGCGTTTCCATCACGAGCCGTCCCATCCAGAGCGCCGGGTTTCCGGCATGCCTGCCGGGCGGAAGCCTTGGATGTTAGCGGCGACTGCGCCGCCGCGGCCACCCCTCTTTCGACTGGCGCGGGCAAAGGCCACGCCAAAGGCGACCGGCGGCTAGGACCCCGTGCCCGCCGCAGCGTCGGCCGCGGGCTCTTCCTGGACGGCCTGGGAGGGCTGGGCGGCGTCGGGCCGGTGCGAATGCTGCTTCAGCCGGTAGTCGAATTCGGCGGCGCGGTCGCCCAGCAGTTCATCCAGGTGGGAGGCGATCGAGTCCGGCGGCAGCTTCAGCCACGCCTCGGACTCGGATCCCTCGCGCTCGATCGTCGCGCCGGCGTTTCGCGCCAGCTTCAGCATGGCCGTGTTCTCGCTCAGGGCGTGGATGAACATCGTCTCGACGTGGCGGTTGCGCGCATGCAGCATCGCGTGCTCGAACAGGCGTCGACCGAAGCCGCGGCGGCGCGCCTTCGGCAGCACCGAAACGCCGAATTCCGACGCCGCGGCCCGGCCGCGCGTCGTATCGGCGTCGCGGTGCGCGAGGTGGGCGAGGGCGATCAGCTCGAGGCGGCGATTGAAGATTCCGAACACCTCGTCGTGCTCGAAGTCCAGCGTGTCGACATAGCGGCGGATCTGGGCGTCGTTGGCGGCGTAGCCGAAGCGGAGGTAGCGCGAGCGCTCGTCGAGGAGCACGAGGTGAGCGACGATCCGCTCGCGGTGTCGCGGCCCGAGCGAGCGGATCGGCACCCAGGCGCGGCCGGGGCGGGCGGCCGAGGGCGGGGAGCCGTGCAGGGGCGCCGCGGACGACGGGCCTTCCGACGCGGTCGCATCGGCGGCATGGAAGTCAGGCAGGAGTCTCATGGCGGTGACATTAGGGTTAACCCGAAGTGTAGGGACTCCCGCTAGAGAGCGCATACCAGCGACGTGGGGCGGCGCCTCGTCAGTCAGTCGGACAGCGGCTATACTTGAAGGCTTTTCGTCATTTGCCTCGGCGAAGGCCGTCTCGCTTCGCGGGCCGGAACAGGATCGGGCGAGAGCGCGCCATCTCGAAGCGTAGCCGACCATCGATCCAGCAAGAGGCTTGAATCAACGACAGTACCCATGAAAACCTTCAGCGCCAAAGCCGCCGAAGTGACGCATGAGTGGTTTGTGATCGACGCGACCGACAAGGTCTTGGGCAGGGTGGCCAGTGAAGTCGCCCTCCGCCTGCGCGGCA
>Ga0157375_10002383_pt1 | contig 16265 bp, 15 predicted proteins | sample M35metaG_FD_115311 | JGI IMG/M metagenome (GOLD analysis project Ga0157375, IMG submission 115311) | Miscanthus rhizosphere microbial communities from Kellogg Biological Station, Michigan, USA - M3-5 metaG | ecosystem: Host-associated > Plants > Roots > Rhizosphere > Soil | place: USA: Michigan...
CAGCTTTGCGATCTGTTCGTTTTCGAACGACTCGTGTTCCATCACGTGACACCAATGACAGGCCGAGTATCCAATGCTCAAAAGGATCGGTTTGTTTTCATCCGTGGCGCGTTTGAGCGCCTCGTCAGACCAGGCATACCAGTCGACAGGATTATGCGAATGTTGGAGAAGGTACGGACTGGTCTCGTGAATGAGACGATTAGGCATGGGATTAGCTCCGGAGTTTTTGTTTGGATATCGCGTCTTCCAAAGCCGTCGCAGTTACCCTGAAATGGTTTGCATGCCAGACGGGATTACCTTGTGAAATCAGGATTGCCTGCGGCGACTCGTGCTGAATACCAAACTGCTCCTCGAGGGAGTCGGAAAGCTCTCGATCTTCGATGACCAGAACCATGCCGCAGGCAACATCAGGATGTCTCGAAAGGAAGTCCTGTACCTCGCCGTAGGCGGCAGCACTGCGCGAACACTGCGTGCTATGCTTGAAAAGCACAACCGGTTCTTTCTGGGATCTCTCGAAAAGTGGGCCTAGGTCCTGTTCCTCGTGGAGTTCAACGAGCATGATCGTAGGGTAGCAGATCGACCCGGAACGAGGAGCAGCGAAATTGCCAGGCAAGGAAATCACAGATGATCTCGATCTCCTGCTCGGCGTCATGCCGCCACACCTCAAAGAGGCCCTGATAAGACAAACGGACCTCAAAAACCTTGTTGAGATCGTTTTGGATCTGGGCCGTCAGCCTGAGGCGCATTTCCCCGGCCGCGCGGTCTATCTTTCGGACCAGACGATCACGCGCGAAGATATCGAATACGCGATCCATCGGGTCGGCTCATTTACGATGGACAATCGCGCGGGAATTGAGAGAACACTTCATCGTATTTCCTGTATCCGTAATCGTCGGGACATTGTTATCGGGTTGACCTGTCGCGTTGGCCGCGCGGTGTACGGAACCGTCGATGTTCTGCGGGATGTGATCGAATCCGGAAAGAGCATTCTTCTTCTGGGGCGGCCCGGCATCGGCAAAACAACATTGCTTCGCGAAAGCGCCCGAGTTCTTTCGACCGAATTGAAGAAACGCGTGATCGTCGTCGATACCTCGAACGAGATTGCCGGCGACGGTGACATTCCGCATCCTGGTATTGGAACAAGCCGCCGCATGCAGGTGCCAAGGCCGGACCTGCAACACGCCGTAATGATCGAGGCTGTCGAGAATCACACTCCTGAGGTGATCGTCATCGACGAGATCGGGACGGAGGCAGAAGCCCAGGCAGCACGGACGATCGCCGAACGGGGCGTCCAATTGATCGCGACGGCTCATGGGAATTCCCTCGACAATCTATTGATGAACCCGACGCTGTCGGATCTTCTTGGCGGTATTCATTCGGTTACGCTGGGCGATGAGGAGGCCCGGCGCCGCGGCACGCAGAAAACCGTGCTGGAGCGGAAAGCTCCGCCAACTTTCGATACCCTTGTGGAGATTCGAACCCGGGATGAGTTTTCTGTGTTTCACGAGACCGCGCCTGTCGTCGACGCGTTTCTTCGCGGACGCACTATTGGGCCCCAGGTTCGTGTACGAAAGGAGGGAGGCTTCGACGTGCGCGAACAGGAGCCTTCTGCATTGCGTCCGTCTGCGCCCTCCCATTCCGCCCGCCCGTTTCGTTCTTCACGTGAGGATCGGGCAGCGTCGGACGGTTCCGCGCGCAAGAGCATCCGAATCTACCCGTATGGGATTAGCAAGGATCGGCTCACACGTGCAATTAATGACCTTCAGGTTCCGGCCTCGATTGCCCGGGCACCGAAGGATGCAGACGTGGTTCTCACGCTGAAGGCCCAGGAAAAACGACAGTCGGGGACGTTAAAGGATCTCGAAGAAGGGGGGCTGGAAATTTCGGTCCTGCGCAGCAATACCGTCAGCCAGATGAAGTCTTTCCTGCAGCAGGCATTTGGCCTTGAGGACCAGACAACAGAAACGGATAAGGCCCTCGTCGAAGCCGAGCAGGCGATAGATCGCGTCATGTCATTTGGTAAACCCGTCGAACTGGCGCCGCAGAATCCTCATGTTCGTCGATTGCAGCATCTCCTGATCGAACAACATGGACTGGGATCGCAGAGTCGCGGTGAAGTCCCGTGGCGTCGCGTGGTGGTGCTGCCGACTCGGGGGTAGGAAATCGGGGAAAGAAAATCGGAACCGGGTGGCCAGGCCCCGATTTCCTTCCCGGGTACGCCTAAATAGGGATATCGTATTGCGCACTGTAACTGGTAGCTGCGCTGGATCGTGACTGCCCGCTACTGTTCGTCCTTCCAGCGATACGGCCCGTTGTCTGCTGGCCGGCAACCGCACTGCGCCGGCCGGAGGGTGCACTGTGAGTAAGCTTCGCGTTCTGATTCTGAAGCCGAGCAAATACGATCCGTCCGGGCATGTCCAGAGATTCCGTCGGGGTTTCATGCCAAACGCGACAATTCCTTATTTGCGAAGCATGACTCCTCCTGAGTTGGAAGGCCACACGATTGAAACTCACGTGATCGATGAGTATGTTCAGACGGATCTCTCCTATCTACGCCTGCTGAGAGGCGAAGAGTATCCGACATTGCTCGCTCTGGCCGGTGTTCAATCGCATCAATTTCAACGGAGCCTGGATCTCGCAGCCTTTGCCCTGCACCATGGCGTCGAACATTGCGTCATTGGCGGCCCCCACCCGATGACCTGCGACACGTCCATGTTTCATGGCCGTGGTGTCAGCTTTGCTCTGTCAGAGGCGGAGACGATCTGGTCGTCGATCCTCAAGGACGCGCTGAATGGAGGTCTTCGGCCCGTCTATGGGGAAGGTCATCGGTGGCAAGCCGAACTCGACGCGCCGGTGCTGCAGCCTCCTTCGCCCACAGACTTGCGGCGTTACATCGTTCCGATGCTGGGGATCTATCCGGCGCGCGGCTGCCCTTTCACGTGCAATTTCTGTTCGGTCATCAAGATTGCCGGTCGCGCTATCCGCTCACAGGATATCGAAGTCACCCTCGCGGGTTTGCGGGCTGCCAAAGCGGCAGGCGTGAAATACATCATGTTCACGTCCGACAACTTCAATAAGTATGCAGATGGGCCGAAGCTGCTCGAGGCCATGATCGCGGAGAAGATCCAGTTCCCGTTCTTCGTGCAGTGCGATACGCAGATCGCGAAGCAGGAGGAATTCATAGATCTGCTTGCAAGAGCCGGATGTTTTCAGGTGTTCGTCGGTGTCGAGTCTTTCAACCGGAAGACGCTGCTGGCAGCGCACAAGGCGCACAATTATCCCCAGCTTTACGAGAACATTGTGAAGATGTGCCGAAGCCGCGGCATCATCACACACTTTTCGAATATCGTCGGGTTTCCCGAAGATACCGAGAAAGGCATCGACGAGCACCTGCGGGAACTCATTGCGATCGCCCCCGATGCGGCATCCTTCTATATCCTCACTCCGATCCCGGGCACGCAGCAGTATGACGACTTTCTAGCCGAGGGAAGGATTTTCGAAGCCAATCTGGACCGTTTCGATGGGACAAACGCGGTATGGCACCATGATGCGCTCGACTGGCGGCAGCTGCAGGACACGCTCTTTGATTGCTACCGCCGGTTCTACAGCGCGCCTCAGTTTTATCGGTTGCTGCATCGTAGCAAGCCTCGGGAAATGGCGCACGGTGTTGCGCTCTACCTGTTTTCACGTTTCGCGGCGTTCCGCCGCATGCATCCCATGTCGGGCGGGATTGGACGGGTCTTCCGTGATCGAAGTACAGACTATCTGTATCTGCGGCGCAAACGATTCGGGATAAGTCTGGCCCCGCTTCCGGCAAGTCTGCAGCTTTCTTCACATGATGCTGCGCTCAATAGTCGAGCGAATGCGCAGGCAGTGTGACCCGAGACAGAAACGGTAAGGAGCCTGGAAATCTTAAAACCGAAATTAGAAGATCCCGGGTTGGACTTCTTCCTCCCTACTTGTCCACGTACGTCAGGTTCAGAGCCCACAGCGCACTCTCTCGAATCTCGATTGGCGCGGTCAGCACTCTTCCATCCGGCAGAACGTCGAATCCCGGCCAAATTGTCTTACCGCCATTCACCTCGGGATCGAGAAAGGTCTTCGGGGAGCCCTTGATCCATACAGACGGGGTAGGTTCCGGAAGATCGTCTCGCACTCGCCGCGGTTTTCCTCCCTGGATCTCCACAGTCCATAGTGCCCGGTCGCTCCAGAAGGAAAGCGTTCGGCCGTCCGGAGAGAATCTGGGGAAATAGCCGTTCACGTTGAGGCCGCGTCTTTTACCGATCATCGGCATTGTCCAGAGCGTCATTGGCCCGCCCTGATTCGATGCGAACGCAATTGTTCTTCCGTCGGGAGACCAGTCGGGTTCAAAGTCCACTTCGACTGCATCGGTCACGCTCGATGAAACGCCATCGCGGATGTCGACTTTTCGGAGATCGATTTGCCCAAGGATGTCGGTGTGCGTGTAGATCAGCTCAAAACCGTTGGTAGAAAATCGCGGTTGCGTTCCAAGCACGCGAAACGTCGGTGCGTCCCCATGACTTCCAGCGGTCCAGATCTCAAACTTGTTATCCTTCTGGATTGTGTAGGCGACAAGCGTGCCATCCGTCGATGCGGCGGGTTCAAACTCGACATCCGCGGTGTGAGCAATCGCCGCTCCGTCGGATGCTACGATGTTCGAATCAAGGTCGTAACGGGGCAGGAAGATGCGGTCCTGCCAGATGGCGATGCCGACGCGCTCCGGCAGAATTCCGTTTAGCATTCCGGTGAGCGGCGCGACGGTGTTTGCCCCGAAGTCGACAACCCAAAGGCCATAGCCTCCAGAACGATTGGTGAGGTAAACGAGCTTCTTGCCACCTTCGATCCAGCCAACGTCGAGTGGGTTCTCCGCCCACCGATCCGCAACCAGAGCCCGAGCTCTGCCATCTGACGCATCGATCGTCCAAACCTCGCCGCGCATTCCCAAATTCGTTTTGATAAAAGCGATTTGTTGCGAGTCTGGTGAAAAACGCGGGCCTCGAACTGAAATTTCAGGATTTGAGTCGGCTTCGAGCAATGCACGCTCGTGTGTTCCTCCGGTATCGGTGATCCAGAGGGTGCGGTCGCGAACGAACGCGAGACGGCCGGTCCCGGACCATGAAAGAGATGTGGCGTTTTGCTTGAATAATTCCGGCGTTGGCGGCGCTTCGGCGGGAGCGGTCGAAACGGCAAAAGTGTCGTCGCCTCGAGTGAACGTAAGACGCTGGCCATCCGGGGCCCAGGCTGGAAAACTTTCCTTATCAGTGGTTTGTGTCAGTCTCCGACGAGAGCCGTTGCTGATATCGAACAGCCAGAGGTCTCCGGAAGCAACCGCGACGAGTCGGCTTCCGTCGGGCGCCATGGTGACCTCGGTTTCGGATCCCTCGAAATCGACTAGCTTTTCCAGCCGCGGTTGGCCGAACACCTTTGGGCCAGAACTCATTGAGTTGAAAAGAATTACAACCACCGTTACCAGCGTTGTAGCGACGACCAGCGGCACCCACGGAATCTTCATTGGACCTCCGCCGGGGCGAATCTTACTACATCATGAAAAGTGGTTATTCGCATTCTGGCAAGGTTCGGCTATAATGCCGTTCGGCTCTCGGCAGCAGTTCTCACCAATGCCGACTCGCCGTTTACACGTTTTCAGCGTCTGAAAGAATGTCAGCAGGTACGGGGATCAAAAAAACCTCCCCGGAATCAGAGGGAAGTTATGTCTTTAAAACGAACGAAGGGTAAGGAAGCCCGGAAACTCAGAACAGTCACTACCAGCAAGGCCGTGACCTCCTCGCGGAGTGTCGCGAAGCTCGGACGTGGAACTGCTCCGAAACTTGCTGTTAAGACTACGCTTAAGTCGCCTTCCAAAACGGCCATCAAGGTCGCGGTTAAGCCGGATACTAAGCCTGCGCCGAGCGCAAGGCCGGCCATTAAGGTCGCCGCTGCCAACAAATTGCCGATGAAGGAAACCACTTTGATGAAGCCGGTCGCGATCAAGCCCGAGCGCATCCACAGTCATCCAACAATGTGTCTGCATTGCCACCTGATTGTCGAAATGTTTCATGAACGGGGCGCCGACCCCGTGAAGGGCGCATGGCAGTGCCCTCGATGCGGCCACAAGTACCTGTTCTCTCATTGGAAGATCAAGCGGCAGGCTCGCAGCAAATCAGAAGCTGCTTAACGCGGCCAAAACGGAATTTCGTTAATCACCTGGAGGCGACGGTTTACCGTCGCCTATTTTTTTGCGATTCGGTGTCAGGCACCTCGTACCCCGGTTCACTGTGAAACTTGAACGCCACTTCTACTGCAGACCCGCCCTCGATGTTGCGCGGGAGCTTCTCGGCAAGGTTCTTGTTCGGCGCCTGCGAGGAAGGAACCTCGCCGGGAAGATCGTTGAGACCGAAGCTTACGTCGGACCGCACGATTTAGCCTGCCACGCTTCAAAAGGGAAAACTCCCAGGACATCGATCATGTTCGAGGAGGGCGGCTGTGCCTACGTCTACATGATCTACGGCTTCTACTTCTGCCTGAATGCCGTCACGGAAGCCCGAGACTATCCCGCCGCAGTTCTCATTCGCGCCGTCGAGCCGCTCGATCATCTAGCCGTGATGAAAAGACTCCGGAAGAATCCCGATCACAACACGAACATCGGCAGCGGCCCGGGAAAGTTGTGCATGGCGATGGCCATCGACAAGAAACTCAATGGAATCGACCTGACGGGCGACACATTGTGGATTGAAGACCGTAAGCTCGTCGTTAGACGGATCATTGCAACTCCGCGAGTAGGTGTCGACTATGCCGGCGAATACAAGGACAAGCCGTGGAGGTTTTACGAAGATGCAAATCCGCACGTGTCGCGGGTGAAATTCCAATGAGTTTCATGATGCCAGCTTCTTGTCTTTACCACTCGCGGCTTGCTTCGTGGGGAGAAGAATTGGGAAGGCGCGCTCGATCTTCTCCTTGGCCCTGAGCTCGCGGAGGGTGTTTTCCAGCATGTTGGCCGGGATTGAACGACTGCGGTACCGAGCGTGGCGGGTACTCCCTGAACGATTCAAGGAAGCCCATGATGCCACCCATCCCTTGATAAACCTCCGGCACGTGATTGATGATCCAGTCCCAGTATGTATTGGAAGTGATATCCGCGCGCTCAAAGGGGTCTTGCATAAGGTTATACAACTTCGTCAGGCGCAGGAGGGTGAACGGCTCTCCCCACACGCCCATTGTTCCTTCCAGTCTCTGCTCGGCGAAGGAGCACTTATAGTCGCCGATGCGCATGCCCACAAGCAGGCCGTCGTCGTCGGAGTAGAAGAAGGTTTTGCGAGCGCTTTTGACGCCGTTGTTTCGGTTTGCGGTGCCCTCGAATGAGGTGAGGAATTTGCTCTGATCGTACCCGTCGGGATGGACCTTATAGGTGTGGCCGTGTCCGTCGTCGTACCCCTTGAGGCACTTGTCGACAATGTCCGCTTCCCCTGCCAGCGCGCAGAGGGTGGGAACCCAGTCGTTGTGACTCATCAGTTCAGTGGTGATGCTGCCGGCTTTGATGTGGCCTGGCCAGCGTACCAGGCACGGTACGCGAAACGCGCCCTCCCAGTTCGTATTCTTTTCACTGCGGAAGTGGGTCATCGCTCCATCGGGCCAGGTATTCATGTGCGGGCCATTGTCGCTGGTGTAAACGACGATCGTGTTGTCGGTAATTCCCATAGCGTCAAGGGCGTTGAGGACTTTCCCGATCGTCTCGTCATGCTCGATCATTCCGTCAATGTACTCGCTATCTCCATGGGCGTAGCGCCCACGGTGTTCGGCACGGACGTGCGTTCGCAAGTGCATGCGGGTGGAGTTGAACCAGCAGAAGAAAGGCTTGCCCGCTTTGCTCTGACGCTGCATGAACTCGATTGCGCGTTCGGAAGTCTCGTCGTCGATCGACTCCATTCTCTTTTTCGTTAGCGGGCCGGTGTCTTTTGATCGTCTGTTTCCCAATTTTGCCGAAGCGTGGGTCTTCGGTGGTGTCGTCCTTGTCGATGGCCTTGCAATCGAGTACTCCGCGCGGACCCCACTGGGCTTTGAAGGCGGGGTCTGTCGGGTAATCGGGGAGTTCCGGCTCTTCTTCGGCATTGAGGTGATAGAGGTTGCCGAAGAATTCGTCGAAGCCGTTCGCTGTCGGGAGCGTCTCGTTGCGGTCGCCTACGTGATTCTTGCCGAACTGGGCTGTGGAATAACCGAGGCTGCGAAGCAGGCCGCCAATGGACGGGTCAAGCTGACTCATCCCCATGGGTGCACCTGGGAATCCCACTTTGGTGAGACCCGTCCGAATGCCGTGTTGGCCGGTAAGGAATGCGGCGCGGCCAGCCGTGCAGGATCGCTCGCCATAGTAGTGCAGGAACTTCATTCCTTCTTTTGCCAACCGGTCGATGTTGGGCGTGTCGTAGCCCATAATCCCATCACTGTAACAACTGAGGTTCGTGACGCCGATGTCGTCGCCGAAGATCACCAGAATGTTTGGTGTTTTTGTCTTGGCCATGAGTTACTTGCTCCTGTTTTGAATTGCCAACGCAACGCTTCGGCCCGCGAGGATAGAGCTGCCGCCTTTCGGGGATGAGATTCACGAAGGCCGTGTTTCAACCCGCAAGACTACCGGGAAACGATTAGGGCTTTCCTGTATGTCGAGCGGCCGCCTGATCGCTGGACAAGCATGGTTCTCGCCAGCCGGGTTTATACTTCAAAGTGATCCGTTTACTCATGAAGTCCGTCCTCGAAACCAAACTCGAGTCCATTCCTCCTGGCCCCGGTGTGTACCTGTATAAAGATGTGTCTGGGATGCCGCTATACGTCGGCAAGGCTCGTTCCCTGCGGAATCGGGTTCGTTCATACTTCCAGGATTCCCGAGATTTCGATCCGCGGCTGACGCAGATGCGCTCATCCATTCATGACGTCGAGTTCGTTGTCACGGATACGGAAGGTGAGGCCCTTGCCCTGGAAAACAATCTCATCAAGCAGCATAAGCCGCGCTATAACATCCTGCTTCGTGATGACAAGACCTATCCGTACATCAGGCTGACAATCAACGAGCCCTTTCCACGGGCGATGATCACTCGGCGGGTGAGAAGAGACGGCGCATACTATGCCGGTCCTTTCTTCCCGGGAGGTCTTGCCCGCAAAACGCTCCGCCTGATTGAACGCTACTTCCTGATTCGGAACTGCACGATCACGATCGACGGCAAGCGTCCCCGACCCTGCCTACAGCATTACATCCATCGCTGTCTGGGCCCTTGCGTCGACGGCCTGACGACCGCCGCCGAGTACCAGGAGGCAGTAAAAGACGTCCGGCTATTTCTGGAGGGTCGCAAGACGGATCTTATCAAGCGTCTTCAGCAGCGGATGGAAGACGCGGCGGAAAACGAACAGTTCGAGATTGCAGCACACTACCGCGACGCCATCGAAACGATGGAGCGCCTGGCCGAAAGTCAGAAGATGGCGTCCGCGGGTTACGACGATATTGATATCTTCGGTTATCACCGCGAAGACACCATGGTCGCGATCTCGGTTTTTCACATGCGTGGAGGCCGTGTCGTCGATAAGAGGGAATTGTTCTGGGAGGACCTGGAGACCTTTGAGCCTGGAGAATTCTTTGGTTCTGTTCTGAAGCAATACTACCTCGATGCCGCATTCATTCCTGCCGAGGTTCATATCCCGGCGGACTTTGAGGATCGAGCGCTCCTTGAAGACTGGTTAAGCGCCCGGCGGGGCCGGCGTGTTGAGATCCGGACTCCGCAGCGGGGCAGCAAGCGCGAAATGATGGACCTGGTTCATCGCAATGCGCGGCTTGTCTTTCTTCAACGTTTTAAATCCGCGACGCTGTCCCCTGCTGCGATTTCCAGCCAGATCGAGGAGGCACTGGACCTCGAAACTGCCCCGCGGCGCATTGAGTGCTTCGACATCTCCAACCTTCAGGGCAGTGATATTGTCGCTTCCATGGTCGTTTGGGAAGACGGCCGAATGAAGAAGTCGGACTATCGTCGCTTCATTATCCGATCGGTAATCGGGGCTCCAGACGATTTTCAAAGCATGCGCGAGGTCGTCACGCGTCGATACAAGAGGGTCCAGGAGGAAGGCGGAAAGATGCCGGGGCTCGTTTTGATCGATGGCGGGATTGGCCAGCTTCACGCGGCTCAGTCGGCTTTGGATGGCCTGAATATCGTCGATCAGCCGCTGGCCAGCATCGCCAAACGCGAAGAGATTCTCTACGTTGCGGGAAGGGAGGACGAGCCGATCGTCCTCGACCGACGCTCCCCGGTCTTGAAGGTTATCCAGCAGATTCGCGACGAAAGCCACCGCTTCGCCATTACGTTTCATCGCGCCAGGCGAAGCAAACGGCATCTTACGTCGGAACTGTCTGCCATCCCGGGCGTCGGACCGCGAACCCAGCAGAGATTGCTCTCTCATTTCGGGTCTTTGGCCAAGGTTCGCGACGCTTCCCTGGCGCAGCTCGAAGAGGTCGTGACACAGCGCCAGGCCGCAGTAGTCTGGAAGCACTTTAAAGGCGGGTAGTTCGACTGTGTGTTACTATTCGGCACATTGCGAAGAAAAGTCACTAAAGGAGTCAGTTATGGGTGAGCAAAGCTCTACAGGAGATAAATTCCTATTTTTTCTGGCTGGAGCGGGTATTGGTGCTGTTCTGGCGTTACTGTTCGCCCCGAAATCCGGGAGAGAGACGCGGGAACTCCTCGCACGCACTGCGGCGGATAGCCGCGAATATCTGAGCAGTAAGGTAACCGAGGGCAAGCAGTTCGTCGGCGAAACCTCCCGCAAAGTCACCGACGATTTCTCCAGTTTCGTCGACCGCAGCAAGGACGCTCTACTTCGCCAAAAGGAACAGTTGACGGCGGCGTTCGAAGCCGGAAAAGCTGCATACAAGGAAGGAAAGGAATCAGGACAGTAATTTTCGGAGGGGATTTTGGACATTCTACTCACGGTCTTTGTTGCTCTGACCGCCATCGCTGTAATGACACAGGCTGGGGTGCTGGTCGCGATCTACATGGTGTCGAAGCGTCACTCCGAGCAGATGGAACGTTTCATGAATGAGACCCGCGAAATGATGGCTCCCATCAAGACGATCACGGAGAACCTGCGCACGGCTTCCGTGAATATCGTGGATATCGGTATTGCCGCGCGTGACCAGTTCCGGCGAGTGGAAGGCATGGTCAACGACACCAGTGAGGTTTTGCAGACTCAACTGGCACGCCTGGACTCCGCAACGCGTGACGTCGTGGAACGCGTCAACGACACGGCGCAGGCTCTTCAGGAGTCTGTGGTGCGTCCGGTCCGGGAAGTCGCCGCAATCGCGAAGGGAGTTGGCCGAGGTCTTGAGGCGCTGTTCCTTCGTCGTCCGAAGCCCACGGTGGATCAGGCTCATCAGGACGAAGAGCTGTTCATATGAGCAATGGAGATCCCACTCTTTCCGCTACCTAATCTTGTTCTTTTCCCGCAGGTTGCCGTCCCTCTTCATATCTTCGAAGAGCGGTACAAGCTCATGATTAATCGCTGCATCGACCAGGCCGATATTTTCGGCCTGGTCCTGCTGAATGAAGATGCGGATCAGGAGAACGAAGAAAGCATCCTACGCGTTGGCGTTACGGCCCGCGTCGTTCAAGTCGACAGACTCGATGAAGGCCGGCTCAACGTTTTGTGCGCCGGCGAATCGCGCTTTCGGATTCTCGAGTTCACCGGAAACGCTCCCTACTGGACTGCCGATGTGGAATTTTTCGACGATGATCCGGAGGTGGAGGACGGTCTGCAGGAAGCGTATCAACGCGTCAGCAAACTTTATCGAAAAGCGACAGATCTCACATCGCAATTGAAGGAAATGGAGATTCCGCAGCTCGATCTTCCAGACTCTCCGGTGGCACTTTCGTACATGGTCAGTTATGTGTTGGATCTCGGCGCGGCGCGAAAACAGGTGCTCCTGGAAACAACATCGACGCTCTTCAGACTCCGTTCACTTGTTGATGACCTGGAAACTGCAATCTCGCAACTGCAGGGTCAGGTCGCACGAAAAAGCCTCGCCCATAAAGCCATCCGAAATGGGGATCTCGGTAAACCGGGATCGAAATCGTCGAGCAGTTAAGGCCAGCCTCCCCAGCTACGCACCCGCCCAATGCGCTATGCCTCGAACAACCGCAGTCGTCGCAGGAAAACGTCCACGAGATACAACACCAACGCAATCGTTGCCAGCACCGGCCACAGGCGAGTGTGCACGCTCACGGTCTCACCCTTGGCATCGAAAATCTCCGGTCCCGACGGTTGATACGTGCCGCCGGTACTATTGCTCACATCGCGAAGCACCTGGAAATTCGGCGGATAAAAGTGATACTCGTCCGGATACGAGTATTCGAGCGTTCGCGAGGTTCCGCCCGCCGTATCGCCCACGGTGCGGAACACGTATGTACCGTCTTGATTCAAGGGCACGCGGGTCTCATACGCGCCCGGCCCGACCTGCGGGACTTCAATTGTCGACGCCGCCTGCGCAGGATCGACAATCCGTAGCCTGGGATGCAGCAAATTCCTGAACCGGCCGTCCTTTTCGATCGCGTTAATCGTGATCACCGCCTCGTCGTCTTCGCGAGTAACCTGCAAATCAAACTCGTCGTTGTCCTGACGCCGCATGGTTTCCCGTAACAGCTGCGCCCAGAACTTCGAGTAGTTGTTCCATTTCAACCACTCGGATGCCCAGCGGTCCTTCACATCCGATGTGAAGATGGCAGACTTGCCGAGCGCGTACTGCCATCGCGCCAGCAGAGGACGCTTGCCGGGTGTTTCGAGAATGACCTCGGCAGTGGATTTGCCTTTCGTATTCACGTAGCCCAGCAGCTCAGGAGCGGTCTTGAAATCGATGCCCTTGAACGCTTCGATGGTCTTTTTTACCGTAGGTTTGAAGTTTTCTTCCTTAAGCGATTTGCCCGCGGCCAGCTCTGTTTCGTCCTGAAAGATCTGCGGCACCGATTGCGGGTTTTCGACATAGTACGCGCGTCCGCCGCCCCAGGTGGCGATGTTTTCAAGCAGGACTCTATCCGACGCGGCGGTAACAGCGACTGTGGAAATCGTAATTTTGTCCTTTTGCATTTCCCCCGCCAGGCCTTTGAAATCCTCTGCGGGTGTCTGTCCATCCGAAAGCAGGATGATGTGCTTGGTTTCGCCTTCGGTCTCCTTGAGCTGTTCATAAGCCTCGCGCAAGGCGGGATAAATGTTGGTGTTGCCCGTCGCCACGATCTTGCTTATCGTCTGGCGCATCGATTCCTTGTCTTTGACTTCAGCGATCTTGAGCGCCCACTGAAAGTTGTAGTCGAAGGTGAGTACGCCGAAGCGATCGTCTTCTTTCAGTAGCGACAGCGGCGCCTTTGTGGCTTCCTTTGCGAGGTCCATTTTCGATCCCGCCATGCTGCCCGATCGATCCAGGACAACGACCATGGCAATGGACTGCCGTTCCTTGTCTGTCTCAAATGTGACCGGGAGAACCTCTTCAATCGTCGAGCCCGTGTACCCGTCCTTACCGTAGGTATTTTCACCCCCGGCGAGGATGAAGCCGCCGCCAAGGTCGCGCACGTACGTGGCAATCGCCTGCATCTGAGGCTCGGTCAAATTTTTTCGGTCGACGTCGCTAAGAATGATGCAGTCGAAAGCGTCCAGCTTGTCCGCTGTGGCCGGCATCTTTTCCGCGCTGATCACCTCGACCTGGAATCCTTCGACGGTCAGGGCGTCCTTGAGGTAGTGAGAGCTCGGTGTATACCCCTCGATATACAGGATGTGCGGCTTGCCAAAGACGGTCGCGGACTTTCGGAAGGCGTTATTCATCGGCATCGGATCGCCAGCAGCGGTCACGGAGGCCTCCAGAACCACTGTTGAACTATCGTCCTTCACATTCGTTGCAAATGCGATGCGGTTGAGGCCCTGCGCCAATTTCGCGTTTTTCTTTTCGATGACCTTGTCGCCGATCTTCAGTTGAACTTCTGCCGGGCCGCCGGACTGGCTGTAGACATGAACTTCCGCGGGGAACTGCTCCTCCGCCGTTACCGACGCCGGCGCGAGTATCGACTCAATCCATGTGTCCTTCGCAGAGCGCGAGCTGAGCATTCGGGTGTAAACGTGGACATTATCCAGTCGCAGATGTTCCAGCGCGCCGCTGAGATTGCCTGCATTGGCGTTGCCGTCTGAAAGAAGCACAAGGTGTTTAATGTGATCCGGTGGAAACGAACGCGCCGCGTGATCGAGAGCACTCGCCAGCGCTGTCTTGCTCTGATCGATTGCTTTAGGTTGTGGCTTGCTCGATACCGGCACTTTCGCCAGAGCTTCGGGCGTGTCGAATGCGAGCGAGTTCGCTCCAAATGCAAGGAAAGCTGAAGAAGATGCATTCCCGGAGCTGTTTGTCTTGCGGATCCATTCCAATCCTTCCTGCACCGCGCTCGGACTCACACTCTGCGACACGTCGAGCAAATAAACGACCGCAACGCGTGCGGATGATCGCAGCAGTGTGGGTTGCATCAGAGCCAGAGCGAGAAGAACAATAAGACCGCATCGAATAAGCAGCGAAAGCTGCAAATGCCTGGAACTCAGATCCACGGCGGACCGGCGTTGAATCAGCGCGAGAACCGGGATCAGGCCGAGAAGAAGCAGCGGCCAATAGTGCTCGAAGATCAAACTCATTGATCCGGGCACCTCACACCGTAATCCCCCGATGATAGGTGAACCATTCGAAAACAAGTAGCAATGCCGCGGCTCCGATCATGTAAAACCAGAGTTCCTGTTCCAACCAGCCTGCGGTAACGGCTGCAGGTCTATCCTTCTGAGATACCGTCTTGTTGACATTGGAGTACTGAGCGCTCGCCAGGTTAACGGCCACGTATTGCCTCGAATCTTCATGGGTGGCGATATAGAGCCCGGGCTCTGCGGCCTCGAACATCGTTGTTTCACCTTGCGGGTAGGATTCGAGACGAGTGCCATCGAGACCTTTGATTTCAGCTTGCGGCAGCGGGACGCTAATGACGCCCGGTTGACGGCGAAGCGCGAGAGACTCGCGGCTAAGCCATCCGAGAGCATTGTCGACAAACAGAGGAAAACCGCTGTGAAGTGGAAAGTCGGAATTTTTGAGGCTGAAGGCCGTCAAAACCCAGCGGGGCCTTTGCTTTTCTTCGGACGCGAGGATTAGTGGTGCATGATCTGCGGATTCCGCCAGCACCTGCATGTTGGTGTTTTCGACGCGAGCTGCTCTTTCCAGTGCGACGTCATGGAGAGAGACATAGTGCATCACAGGATGATCTTCCGACCACGTTGCGAATCGTGGCTTCGACAATGCGCCTTTCGTTTGCGGTAGCCATGTCGTATTCGGTATTTCGCCGATGAACAGCGTCGGTCGAGGCGGAGGGTTGGCTGGAGCGAAGCCGTCAAAGATGTAGGCATCGAAGCTAGGGTCGGGCTGGTACTTCTCGGGTTTAATCACGGTCACGTCGACCAGCGAATCAAGCCGCAGCAATGCTTCCAGGTATGGACTGCCGCTCGTGACCAGAAGTGTCTTCGCCGTGCGGTTAATCGGAAGGTAGGCAAATGCGACGTCGTCCAGCGAAAGTGCATCGCCGCCTGCTTGAATCGTGGCCCGGATGCCGCCTCCTTCGAACTTCGACAGATCGAAGGCGCCACCGAACTCGCCGCCGGCCTTGAGGTTCAGAGCTCGCTCGATATGCTGCCCACCAGGTCCCGCAATCGTGAGGCGGGCTTCTCTGTCCTGTTTTCCGTAGTTATGGACCTCGAGATACGCTTCGTACGCAAGCGCCGAAGACGCCGTCGATCGAATTTCAAAAGCTGTAATCGCGACGTTCTCTGCTTCCTCAAAAACGGATTCGCGGATGGTGCCCTTTGGCATCGCCAGCGGAACGACACCGTCCGTAATGAAACGCACATTCGCGGTCTCGGCATCTTTCTCGGGGAAACTCGGCATGCCGGAGATCGGTTTCATCCGTGCGATGGATTCGCGGATCTCGCGTCGATCGGTTGTCGGCGCCGCATCGATCCGTCGCGCAGTGTCCGCGACGCGAAACTCTGAACTGGGCGCGCTGGCGTTCACGGTTCGAAGGGCTGCTGCCACGGCGTGTTCCCATCGCGTCATTCCATCGCTGGTGCGTGTCAACATTGAAGGGGAGGTGTCCAGAACCAGCAGGGTTCGTTCGCCTCCGCCCGTCAGCCAGTGGATTTCCGGCCTGGCGACA
>Ga0157375_10002389_pt1 | contig 16243 bp, 18 predicted proteins | sample M35metaG_FD_115311 | JGI IMG/M metagenome (GOLD analysis project Ga0157375, IMG submission 115311) | Miscanthus rhizosphere microbial communities from Kellogg Biological Station, Michigan, USA - M3-5 metaG | ecosystem: Host-associated > Plants > Roots > Rhizosphere > Soil | place: USA: Michigan...
CGAAAAACGACAGCGTGTAATTGAAAGCGCTGTAGGAGGGGTCGAACAGCCAAAGCCATGCCAACGTGCTCATCGCCGGCGGAATGACCCACGGCACCAGCAGCATGCCGCGCCATTTGCGCTGCCCTTTGGCCGGAATGTTATGAACGAAGTGGGCGACGATGAATCCGATCAGGGCTTTGAAGATAACGGCCGAGACCGCGAAGATGCAGGACTGCTTGACCACCAGCCAAAAGGTGTCGCGCTTGAACAGGAACTCAAAATTGCTAAGGCCGATGAATCGCTGCATCGACTTGTTCAGCGTCGCCAGATGGAGCGAATAGAACGCCGGATAGAGCACCAGAAGGCTGATGAGGATGATCAACGGCAACGTCATCAGGAACGCCGCTGTCGATTTTCGCTTCATCGTGTTGCGCAAACTCGCGCGCTTACGTGCCGGTTGTGTTGTCCCGACGCTATTCGGCTGAAATGCGACGTCAACCATGATGCATCTTCCTCGCGCGATTCATTTCAAGAAGACGCCGCTTGACGCGGGCTGTTTTTGAGACCGGCCCTCTTTTGAGAGCGGCGGTCTGGCAACCGGTACGCCGCCGGCTTCGATAATCCCGGCAAGACAGCGGATGTGCCACGGCGGCCCGCCATCAGACGAGCCGCCGTAACGAGATCCCTGTCTCAGCTCCGCATGAAGCCTTCGCACTCGCCTTCCGCCCAGGCGAGCGTCTTTTCCATCGCTTCGCCCTGGTGGTAGCGCAGGCACATTTTGGTCAGCGTCGCCTGCGCGTAGATCTGTTGCGCGATCTTCGGCGGAGCCGGTGAGGCCGCAATCGACAGTATTTGATGGTTGTAGGGGTTCGGGTAGTGATAGAGCGTGCCCTTCGGCGGCTCTTGGTCCTGCCACACCTTCAACGTTGTCAGCTTCTCGTAGGCCGGCAGATCGTAGCCGCCGCTCGCCGTCACCATCTTCTCGATCGCGGCCGGCTTCGACAATGCTACCAGCAGGCTCTTGGCGGCTTCCTTGTTCTTGGAGAAGTTCCAGATGCTCCAGAAGTAGGGCAGATAGGGCGCGAAGCGGCCCTTAGGCCCGGCAGGGAAGCCGTGCGTCCAGCATTGCTCGGCGACTTGCGGTGCGTCGCGCTTGGCAACCGCCCAGGCGCTCGGCGGATTCATGATCAGGGCGCCTCGCCCGGAAACCAGCCATTTGTTGTTGGAGGCGTCGTCCCAGGCCGCCACGTCGGGCGGAAGGAACGAGATCAGCTTCTTGTAGTATTCCAACGCTTGCCGCACCGCGTCGGTTTTGACGGTGAGATTGCCCTTGGCATCGACTAGCTGCGCGCCGAACGACAGAAAGATCGCACCTGCCGTGTCGACATTGTCGGTGGTTTCGCCAAGACCGATGCCGAAGGGGAAGCCCGCTTTATGACAGGCCTCCGCCGCCTTCAGGAAGGTATCCAGCGTCCAGTTGTCGGCCTTCGGCGGCGAACCTGCTGGGTACATTTCCTGTACGTCGATGCCGGCGTGCTTCTTCATGAGATCGATACGCGAGCAGGGTCCCTTGATCTGGCTGCCGACGCAGGCGGGAACGCCATGCCACTTTCCGTCCAGTTGGCCGAGATACTTGGCCGTACCGTTCACTTCGCCATTCTCGGCGATGATCGGCCCCATGATGTCGTTGACGGATTCGAGTTGTTCCGAGTTGGCGTGGGCCCACCACGTCGGGATCGCCATGATGTCGTGACCGGACTTCGCTTGCCCTTCGGCGGCGATGGTCAGCAGGTTCTTGTTACCCTGGCTCGGGATGTAGTCGACGGTGACCTCGACCTTCGCCTTCTCGGCCCACTGATTGACCAGTTCGGTAGAGGCTGCGTTGGCGCCGGGCACCCAGTGGTCCCAAAAACCGATCGTTAATTTGCCGGCGGCGTGAGCGCCGCGTACATAGGGCGCGGTGATGAGAGCCGCGGAGGACAGAGCAGTAGCAGCAACAAATTGTCGGCGAGAAAGCTTCTTGCGTGACATGGTGTTCCCTCTTTGCTGAGCCGGATTTTGCTTCCCTTTTTTGCCTCCGCTCGATGTCATGCCGGATGAACACGGCGCGGCAGCGGGGATTTTTGTAATTGGATCAGAGCAGAATTGTTTGCGTCTGTCGAGAAAACACGTTGGTCAGCGTTATTGAACTAACGTTGCGTACAAATCCTGGGCAGCGGGCGCCGTTCGCGCCACGCGGCGCGAATCGTCAATAATCGGGCGCTCATATTGCGCCGCACACATCTGTTTCCGATCCTGCAACAAGCCAGGGTGTGCGATTGCGCCGCAGTTGAACAAATGGCGCATGTAACTCCTTTGCGCGGAAGGTTTTTCCTGTCGTGGACAGCGCGGCGCGACGGTGGACGAGTTCGGGGCGAAAACGATAGTTTGGGAGCAACGCAGGATTCACCCACCCATCAGGCGACCTCGCCAAATCTCTCGATCGACCAAGGAGACTAAATAATGATCAGCCCTAAACAGCGCGCGCGTACGCCGTCGCGATTGCGTTTTGCACTTGGAGCCATGGTGCTGCTGGCTTTCAGCGCGTTCGCAACGGTGGACGCGCAAGTGATTCAGGGCGTCGAGAAGGGTGCGCGCGAGGGCAACAAGGCGGCCGGCCCCGTCGGCGGTGTGCTCGGTGGCGCGATCGGCGGCGTTGTCGGCGTTGTGACCGGCGTAACCGGTGTGTTGACCGGCGGCGCAAAGAACGAACCGGCGCCGGCGGCGAAAGATTCCAAGCCGGGAGACAAGCAAGGCGACAAACAGGGTGACAGCACCAAAGCCGCGAAGGCCTCCAAAGGTGCCAAGGCGACGAAGCAAGCCACCGTATTGACCCAGAGCGGCGCGCCGCAACTCACGGCAGAACAGATCGTTGCCAGCAGCGACGCGAATATCGAGCGGATCAAGAAGGAACTGAATCTCACGCCCGAGCAGGAGAAGAATTGGGCGGGTTTCAATAGCGCGATGCACTATCTCGGCCACAACGGCGCCGATCGCCTCAATCTGCGCGTTGCGCGCGCCAAGCGCGACCCGCCGGATGACATCATCGAGCAGATGCGCAATGAAGCCCAATTCCTCAATGACCGCGCCGTAGATCAGCGCAATGTGGCCGACGCCGCCGAGCCGCTATTTGCAAGCCTCGACGACAAGCAGAAGACGATCTTCATCCAGGAAATGGTCAATCTTAGCCACGAACGGGGGTTGGATTGACGTGGCGATATTTCGACGCGTCTTTCTGTCACAAATGCGATGGGCCACCTGCCGCCCGATTGGAGCGCGAACCGGCACCCGCTTCGATTGAAAACGAGGCGGGCGCCGCGCGAATAGCCGGGCACAAGGCCCTGGGGTAGGTTGAAGGCACGGCACCCGGCTATCCTGCCGCAGCGGCGCGGCGCGTCAATTCGTCACGCAATGTTGAAGAAACCCTGTCCGACTCGCGCCGGAGTGATGGCCGACTCGCGGCGTTGTCGGGAACCAGATGTTTTCGCGGGCAAGGTGTTGCGATGGAACATCATCTACGCCTTTGACGCGAGCGCATCGCAAAAACAAATTCGGCCAGCGCAGGGCTGGCCGAATTATGTCAGGGCGTGGCGAGATTGCCATAGCGTTTTCGAGCGAAGTGGACACCGGTTCGCATAAAGAAAACGCGTCAAAACAAAGGAATAGAGCCTGGTTCTGATTGAATCAGAACCAGGCTCTAACTTCAGGTCTTCGGAAAGTTCAACTCCACGCCGACGCCATCGGGATCGTACAGGAAGAATTGCGTATCGCCGGTGCGCGGCACGATGCTCTCGCGGAATTTGACGCCTCTTGCCTGCAGGCGTTTGCGCATGCCCTCGACGTCGGACGCGGCGAAGGCGATGTGATCTAACCGCCCGGTGTCCTCGTATTTCTTTGCGGTGCCACGTACTACGATGCCTTCGCGCGCCTTGCGCGTGCCCATGAGGTGTACCGTGGCGGTGCCGCCCGAATAGAGCCAGTAGCCGGGGAAGTCGAGCGGCGGGCGATCGCCGTTCTCCAGCCCGAGAACGTCGCAATAGAAATCCTTGGTTCGCTCCAGATCCTGGGGTTCGATCGTGTAGTGCTGCAGTCCGCCAAGTCCCATGGTTTCTTCTCCTTAAGAAGCAGATGAGTTCATACAAAGGTGAGGTCGGCATCGGCGCCCATCATCCAGGCGCCGACGGTTTCAAAATGCCTGATCTGGCCCTGCAACTGCTGGGTCACGGTGTGGATATCGCGGAACCGGCGTTCCAACGGGTGGTTCTCGAAGATCGCGGTAGCACCGGCGGCATTATAGGCGAAGTCGACCGCCTCACGCGCCTTGTGAATGGCGTGGGTAGCTGCCATGCGAACCGTGATGCGCTGGGCGACCGTGATGCTGGCGCCGGCGACCAGATCCTTCCAGATATCGGCCATCGACTGCAGCACGAAGCCGCGCGCGGCGCGCAGATTGACCTCGGCCTGCGCAAGCCCGGTCTGCACCACAGCATTGTCGCGCAGCGTGCTCCTGGCGCCCCGCGGCACCTTGTTGCGCGCGACATCGACGAAATTATCGAGCGCACCGCGGGCGATGCCGCAGGCGACGCCGGCAAAACCGACCTGATAGCAAGTGCCGGCGCCCATGCGATAGAGCGGTCCGCCTTCGCGGCATTCCCGATCGAATTCGCGGGTGATCGAATGATCTGCCCGCACAAAGAAATCATTTAGCGCGAACTGGTCGCTGGCGGTGCCGCGCAGGCCGACGGTGTTCCAGATGTCGGTCCACTCGACGTCCTCGGTGCGCACCAGCATGGTGCGCTCCTCTGGCGCGCCGCTGGCTTCGTGCTTCGGCGAACCGTCGGCCGAATAGATCGGACAATGCGCGCCTAGCCAGGTCGCGTGCCGTCCGCCCGATGCGAACGACCAGACGCCGGTGACCCGGTAGCCGCCCTCACATTCGATCGCCCGGACCTTGGGGCCGGGGCCCCACGCCAACACCGCGCGCGGATCGCCAAAGACGGCGTGCGCGACCGGCAGGTCGAGATAGGCCGCAGACATTGCACAGCCGCCGGCCTGGCTGAGGCACCACGCGGTCGAGGCGTCGGCCTGGGCGATGGTCTCGATGACGTGAAAAAAGGTAACGGGATCGGTTTCGATCCCGTCGGACGAACGCGGCAGCAGCAGGCGGAATAACTGCGCGTCGTGCAGCCTGTCGAGCAGCGCCGGCGGCAACCGGCGCGTATTTTCGATGTCGTTCGAGGCCGCCGCGACATCGGGGCGAACGGCCTCGGCGCGGGCGATCAGTGATCGATCCCCGGCAAGATCGGCAGAAGTCGCAATCAACGTATCAAACCCTATGCTTGTCGAACCCGAGCTGTTGATAGATCAAGGCCGTCGGCCAGTTCCTTGTCGATCTGCTCGATCGACTTGCCCCTGGTTTCGAAGCCGATGAAATAATACACGAGTCCGGCCATCAGAAACCAGCAGCCAAGATAGACGAAGGCGGTCGGAATCTGTGGCAGTGGCACGTCGGGCTTGAGGTAGTTGTTGGACCCCACGATCAGGGCCAGTCCCATCGGCCCGATGATCTTGCCGATGCCGCCAAAGCCATAGGCCGAGCCCATGCCGGTGGTTCTCAGATGCGAAGGCCAAACCTCCGCCGCATACGGCCCGACGATGGCAAAGCCGCCATCGGCGAAGAAGAATGTGACGATCAGGATCAGCCAGAACGCCGACACGCCGAACAGTGTCGCATCGTAATTGTAACCCGCAAGGATGGTCAGCACGCCAGCGCCGAAACCCAACAAGCCGCCTGCGGTCCGCCGGCCCAGCAACTCCGAGAAATAGGAGAAGGAGAGGCGTCCGATAAAGCCGGACACGCTGAGCAGGATCATCATCTTGGCGGCTTCCTGCGGCGTCACCTTCAATAGCAGGACGAACAGCGAGGGGGCCCAGAGCGTGATCCCGTAAACGCCGGTTTGCGCGCCGGCATTGCCGAGCCAGGACACCAGCAGGCTGCGCGGGTATTTGAACAGATCGAACCAGTTCGTCTTGATGACCGGGCCGGCGTCGGCCGCGGTCGGCAGCGGAAGCGCGGAAGGTTCCATCTGAAGCGCCCAGGCCAGCGACTTGCGCGCATCCTCATAGCGACCTTGGCGGCAGAGCCAACGCGGGCTCTCCGGGACCCAGATCCGGACCAGGAGAACCAGCAGGGCAGGTAGTACGCCGATGGCAAACAACACGCGCCATTGGTCGCTACCGATAAAGGCCGCCATGACGGCCCCGAGCCCGACACCGAGCGGAATCACGCAGGTGACGAGCCCACCGACCCAGCCGCGCTTGGAGGAAGGCATGAATTCCTGCACCAGCGGCAGGTCCACGCAATAGAGCCCGCCGACTCCGGTACCGACAAAGAAGCGCATGAAAGCGAGATAGATCCAGCCATTATCGGGCGTAAAATACAGAAGCCCGGTGGCGATCGAGAAGTTCAGCACAGTGCCGATAAAGACCACGCGGCGGCCGACGCGATCGGCCAGCCAGCCCCAGACATAGGCACCGATGATCGCGCCAACGCCGGAACTCATCAGCACGAATGCCGATTGCCCGAAAGTGAGCTTCCACGGCCCGATCAGGAAGGCGAGCACGAAGCCGATCAGGAAATAGTCGAAGAACTCGAGCGCGTCACCGATAATGGCCGCAGCAAGGATTTTGAGCTGGTTGCCGGTCAGACTCGTCCGGCGGTCGAGTATTTCGAACATGGCGTTTCCCCGTTGGCGCCTGTTCATTTCCGAGCGGGCGTCGCGCCAGCGCACCGCGGTGAAGAAAGGCTATCGTGGGGATGCAGCGAACAGCAAGCCCACGAACACGCGGGGCACATCTGCACGTAAACGATGGGGAATGTTGTGCCGCTCTGCACAAATCGGAGCGAGAGCGCGCTTCCGCCGCTTGCGTGAGCTGCCTCGATCGTACGCAACCATTCAACAGGCTATGCCTCCTTTCCCATGAACGCTGCGGTGCACCCACTCTATCTATTTAAGATTTCGGCGCTAACGTGGCTGTTTGAAGGATATTCAGGGCCGACCGGGATGGAAGAGAAGCGGAAACATCCACGAACCGAGATCGAAGAAATCGCCTACGTTTCGTCGGGCGGGTCCGTGATGCGTTGCGTGGTGCGGAATATTTCTGTGGAGGGGGCGGCGATCGACGTCGAGAACCCGGCTTTCGTTCCGCAGCGCTTTCGCCTCGTGATGGCGAAGGACTCCTCGATCGTCCATGAGTGCCGGGTTGCATGGATCCAGAAAAACCGGATCGGCCTGACCTTCATTGACGCCGCGGACGAACCGCGAGCGAACAAGCAACGCTGATTGCCGGACTACTCGATCCTCAGCTTCGCGTCGTGCACGACCTTACCCCATTTTTCTATTTCCAGCTTGATGCGTGCCGCAAATTCATCCGGTTTGTTCGCAACCGCCTTGAAGCCGAGCACCGTGAGGCGATCCTTCACATCAGGCTGCGCGACAGCGGCAGCAATCTCGCGATATAATAGATCAACGATCTCTCTTGGCGTTCCGGCCGGCGCCACGAGGCCCGTGAGCGTGTCGGCCTCCTGATCCTTGATGCCCTGTTCGGCGAAGGTCGGAACGTCAGGCAACTGAACCGCGCGATCGGTCGCCGCAATGCCAAGCGCGCGAAGCTGGCCAGCCTGTATTGCCGACAGGGAGGACGGCAGCGCTGTGAAGGCAATTGGCGTATGCCCACCGACCGTCGCCTGTACCGCCGGCCCGGCACCGGTAAACGGCACATGCACGAGGTCGAGATTGAAGGCCAGCCGAAAAAGCTCACCGCCGAGATGCGGCGTCGAGCCGACGCCAGGACCGGCAAAACTATACTTGCCGGGATTGTTCTTGATGAGCTGCACCAGCTCCGGCAGCGTCTTGGCCGGCACCGACGGGTTGACCACTACGACGTTCGGAGAAACCGCAACCAGCGTCACCGGTGCGAAATCCTTGATCGGATCGTACGGCACCTTGGCGTAAAGACTGGGGTTCACGACGAAGCCGGTGCTGATCGCCATGATGGTGTAGCCATCAGGGGTCACGCGCGCGACCTGGCCGGCCGCGGTATTGCCGCCGGCGCCACCGACATTTTCGACGAAGAACTGTTGGCCGAGCTTGTCGGACAGTTTTTGCGCTACGATTCGCGCGATCGCATCGGTCGGCCCGCCGGCCGGGAACCCAACCACCACGCGCACCGGCCTCGTCGGATATTGCTGCGCCGATGATGCCTGAATGCCGGACAGTAGCAGCATCGCTGTAAGCAATACGCGCAAAACGGGCGCCATGGCGCTTTCCCCCATATGTTTGTTGTTGGCGCCATCATCGGCGAGGGCGCCGCGCAGAACAAGGGGGCAAAGCTGCTTGATGCCGTCCTTACTTCGCCGGCAACGGCTGACCGGTCAATTCGAAGCCTTTAATCGCGATAATTCCTTCGCGGTTTCCAGAACCATATCTATTCGCCGCTGGAGCTTTTCCTGCAAATCGGGAACGTTGACCTTGTCAGTGACACGATAGGCGTTGCCGACACGTTCGACGTAGCCTTGCTTGACCATGTCTTGCAGGCGTCTCAGTACGGTCACGCGGGGTAATTTGAGCGCGTGCGCAACTGTGCTGGCCCGGGCCGGCGAGCACATCACGGTGCGCAAGAACAGGTAAATGCCGATAGCCCGATAAGTGGAGCTGTCGCTATGCGACACGAATGCCGCACCGTAGTCGTCATTCAAGGTTCGGATCAGACCGACATATAGACGGCTCATCAGCATCCGCTCGCGCGCCATTTCGATACGGCGCGGCGGCTGAATGTCGTCGAGAAGGACAAAGTCCGGACCGGAAGCGTCCCAGGCCCGGCTCTCGTCCATTTCCTCGCGTCGAGGCTGGTTCGCGCCACTTCGCATAGGCATTCGCTCCAGCCGCAAACATATCACGAGCGCCGATCGGTGGCGTTCTTTTTCCGCGGCGGGCTGCCTCATATCGGCGTGATCGCCCGGCGGATGCCTAGCGCTTCAATAATGGCGCGATCCGCTCTTCGAGTTCCTCGAACGACATCGCGCCTTTGAACCGCTCGCCATTGAGGAAGAAGGTAGGCGTTGAATCGACCTTCAACACTTGCACCGCATATTGCTGATCGGCGCTTAGCTTGTCGAGCAGCGCCTGATCCTTCTCGCAGCTCTCGACTTCCTGCTCGCTCATTCCGTTCAGCTTGCCGATGAATTTCAGCGTATCGATCGTCTGGTCCATCAACCGGTCCTGCTGCTTGAACAGGTTTTCGACCGCGCCAAGATATTTTTTGGAGTCGCCCTTGGCGATGCAGCGCGCCAGCATCGAGGCCGCGGCGGCCTTGATGTCGAGCGGGAACTCGCGGAACACGAAGCGCACCTTGCCGGTGTCGATATATTTGGACCGCAACATCGGGAAGACATTTTGGCCGAAGGCCGCGCAATGTGGGCAACTCATCGAGGCATATTCGGTGATGGTTACCGGCGCTTTCGCCGAGCCAATCGAGATGTCTGGCAGCGCTACCGGCTTTGCCACTGCCGCTGCGATTGCGCTTTGCGCCATCGCGGAGCGCGCCAAGGGCAGAACAGCGAAAGCAAGAAGCGCGGCAATTGCGACGCTGCGTTGTAAGTTCAAACTCTTGCTCCAAAACGAGGTTTAGGATGTCGGTCCATCCCCTTTTAATTACTTACATTCTGCAGGGTGGAAAGGCAAAGGCAGGGCGTGTGCGATTGCGAAAACTTGGACTGCTGCGACAACAATTTCCGTGTTGCGCGTCCTTCTCCAAACATAGGCGAGCATCGAAAAGGCCCCGATGCTCGCTTGGCCCCTTGGCCCAGCCAACGCAGTGTTCTATCACCTCCCGCGTCTCGACCAGGCCGGCTTCAATTAGCTTTGCCACATGATCTTGGTTGATCATGGTCGAGCCCGCGCACAAAGAAGCCGCGCTCATTTCACAAGATTGCGGTGAAATCGTCTTTTTACGCTCACACCGAATTGCGATCGGTTCGCAATACGCCTCGTAGCGTGTTTCGGGTTTTCCAGTTGAACGAGATCAATCCAGAAATCGCTGAATTGCTTGAACTGCTCAATGCCCGCGAGCAGTTTGATGAAATAGCAGCGCTCTTTGAGCAGTCGTCACGACCGTGGCATCAATATTCAGAGGAAGAACGAAATCAGCTAGTTGCTAAAGCCGCCTCGATGATGGCCAAAGGGCCGTCCTGATCAAGCGTTCGGCACTAAGATATTACCGTCAAACTGAATGTGCCTGCGGATGCGTTTGCGGCGCAAAACAACTTTCTCTTGGCAACGAGGCGAATCCAGTCAGACTGCTCACATCGATCATGACGTGGGGAGACGAGCATGAGCGTGGGGGAGATGGTGTTATACGCGTTGGTCGCCGTCTGGGTGCCGCCGCTTGTGTTCGTGGCCTATGTCATGCGACCGCTGCCGCCCAAACCGGACTAGACTAGCTGCTGACTAGATTAGCTGGCGCGCTATCCAGACGATGAGCCACAACCATCCAATCGTAGCGACGACAATCGCCACGAAATAGTTCGCCTTCATCCAGGTTTGGCGCATGGCACTCAAAATAAAAAACAAAGCCGCCAAGCGGAATATGATCGCCTGACGGCTTCGCTGTGGGCCCGGACGCTTGGGGAAATTGTCCGGTACTGATCGATAGCGCATCCGGAAAGCGCCGCAAGTAAAGCCCCATATTAAGCTTGATGATCGCGCTCCAGGTTAATTCTGGAACTCCAAACCAAGCCACGACGGTTAAGGGAGCATTCTAGATCCTGAGATCGTCCAATTTTCTGCCGACAGCGAGCAGTTTGCTTATCCAGCGCGGTTGCTTGCCTCTGCCTGACCATGTCTGCGATGGATCAGCCGGATTCCGAAACTTCGGCTCCACCTTTGGATATGGGCGACGTTGGGGAATGTCCGATGGTGTTTTGCCGAACTTGCGGCCGAGTTCATCCAATTTGTGCTGAAGCTTGCTCGTCTCATCCACGAGCTTTCTATCCAGGATCGCAATGATGCTCTCGTGAAGGCGCCAAAGTTGGTCGAGAGGCATTTTCTCCAAATCGCCGAATTTCATGACGTGCCTCCAGCCCTTCAGGAGGCAGTTTGTCTTGAATTTGAACGTTGCATGGCCAGTGCAATTTGATCCACGAAAGTACACAAGCCGCGCGGCGCTTCGTCCGTCTCAAGAGCCTCTTCGTCCGCCTCAAGAGCCTCGGCGGCATGGCGAAGATACAAATGGGGGCGCTGCTCGATCGCGTCCAAATCCTCCGAAACGGCTTCTAGAGCCGTTTGCAGCCGCCTAAGTGCGTCGCGATTTTCGCTAGCGCTTGTCACGTCACTACATGCTCACTCAACAAAAAGCCGTTGATTTAAAAATTAATTGCCGAGAAGCAGTATAAAGTTACGTTAACCTCCGTTAACTTCTTGTTCGTGTCAACGGTTCGTTGCGCAAATTAAATGCAGCAACCGACCGGTACCGACCGGTAACATGATCCGAAGGCGATAGCCGCCAGAGCAACTCCACCTGCTCATCCAAACCGGACTACGATTGGCGCGTGGCTGGCCGGTACGCCAAAATCGCCTTCCGCCCCGTGCACCTGATCGACTTCACTGGTGAAAACCAGGAAGACAGACATCCCCTGGTTTCCGTCTCACTATAGCGTGCAGCGATAGTAGGTGATTTCCATTCCGTCCATGCCGGGGAATAGCCGGGAAACCGTGTTGTTATCGAGGACTTTCAGGCTGAATTGCACATTCTGCAGCATGATATCGCTCGCGCACCCTGCCAGGAGATGCAGGGTGTCACCGGCCTCCTTTCTGGATTTGATCGTGCATTTGGCATTTCTTCCCCGCAATTGGTTCGCATCGGCAATAAAGCCGGCACCATAAACGTCGGAGTCCTGAGTGAAGGTGGTTTGATTTTTGTTTTTCTTGAACACCTTGCCGCACTGATCGACGCTGCTTGCCCAGGCGCCCGTGAGATCGAAGGCGAGGGCTGGTGCCGGAAGAGCCAGCAACACGCCGGCGAGCATTGCCTTCGAAACAAACAAGCGACCAAGGTTCGACATTTCTACGTTCCTCTGGGGTTGAATACGCCGCGGGTGTGTGAACGAACGTATTCATTTCTGAGGGATCTGCGGCCCCTTCGGGCGCTAGCCGTCCAGCGCACCCACTATAATGAACCTGCCGATCTCTTCAATAACAGGAACGGGATCGCCAGCCTCCCAAAATCGATACCAATGCGTTCTATCCAGACGTGCGTGAGAGCTGAGACCGCCAACAATAGGAACGCGCCCGCGAGCATCATCGCCCAATGACCAGCGGGGGATGCTAGAGCCAGTGTGCGAGTGGCCTCGAATGAAAACACCGTCGTCAGGATCAAGCCTTGGAGAAGGTAAATCCCGTAACTGACATCGCCAAGACGACGCGCGGGAACGCCCGTCAACAGCCCGAATAGATCGGCGCCGGAAACAATAAGATAAAACGCCGCGCTCAGGCCGATAATTGGGGCTATCGCATACGCGCCGTCCGAAGTTAGGAACACTGAGGCCAGGAGAGCGAGGGCGACTACCGATTTGGCTGATGCCGGGCCCCGTATGTTGTAACCCAGTCGCTCAAGCGATGCGCAAACCATACCGGCAGCGAACAAGGCGCCGCAGAGTGTTCCGGCGGCTTGGCTTAAGCCATTATCGCGCAGTGGAAGGAACGCGGCGAAGGATATGAATGCTGCCGCGAAGAAAGCCAAATGCGTTTTCGTGGATCGCGCAGCAAGTGATGTAAAGATCAGGCTCAAATAGAATTGCCATTCAAAGGCGAGAGTCCAAAAGACCCCGGCGACTATCAGCCATGTCTGATGGTATCCGTTGATGTCGGGTCCGTTGCCCAGGAAGCCCAGGGCTAGCCAGGGCGTCACCTCGTTGAAGACATCGTACGGCGGACTCTGAAAGGAGAAGCCGGTGCGTACGGTGACGATCGCGAGCATCCAGGCTACCGCGAACAAATAAAGTGGACCGATCCGGAAGACTCGACCTAAATAGAGTTCCGCCCAATGGAGTTTGCCGCCCTCATCGATAGCGCGCCCCCAGAACAAATACCCGGTGATCATGAAGAAAACAGCGACGCCGCCTTGGGCTGCGAGGTTATAGAATCCTGATGGGACAGCATCGATCCACCGGCCGCTTTGCATGTATTCGTGATATTGCGCCGCGTGACCGAAAAAGACGCCAAATGCGAGGAAACCGCGGAGACCATCAATAGCTGGGACGCGTTGTCCGTTCGCAGCGGTCGTCGGAGCTGCGATTGAATTGAAAAATGGCGTTGCGGAAAGGGCGGCCATGCAAAGAAAAAACGGCCACGATGAATAGTAGTCCATATGCCTCGTCTGCCACCTATCGGACACGCGCGGGGCTCAGAAGGCATATATAACCTGAAGTTGCAATAGGAATAAGAAAGAACTATAACGCGAAATAGTAGAGGCTTGGCTGCTCACCAAGTTCGCGCTGCTGAGAGCGCGAACAGGGGACTATCTCATCGGTCTCTCCTCAGGCTTCGCTTGCCACGGCGCGAATCCTTGCGCGCGTTACTGAACGTTCGATCCGGCTGCTCCCTCTCCATCGCCCGCATCATTCCCATGCGCGCGAAAAGCATTGGCCCTCGATTTTCCGCGGCGTCGATCAGCATCTGCACAGCAAGCCGCCACTCCTGACGATCATGCTCCGGCTTGGGAAGGTTTTTGATGTAGTTTGCGGCGTCTCGCAGGGTTCGAGCGGGAGCGCCTTTCGGCAATGGTACAGGCTGATCGAACGGACGATCCCACGACATACTCAACTCCCGTCAGCGACCTACAAACGGCCCTAGCGCGGGGATAGAAAATGCGCCAGGACCGCCAACCCAGTGGGGGGTTTTCTTCCGACCTCGGGGGCCTCAGCCAGAAGCCCCGAGTCGACGCGCGGCGGGCAGAGTTGTTCCACTTTGTCCTGACTGAAAGGTAAAGCTCGCGGGCACAAATCGTGGGTCTAAGAGGAGAATCAAGGGCTTTTGCGGGGCTGCGGCGGCATCGCGATCCAACTACCGACGCAGACGCTGGTCCCTCGTCGCTGATCAATCCGTAGCAAGCATGCGGGCAAGTACTGGGCCGCGGTTTCGTGTCACGCTTGTCGGCGGGCACGTTGCAATTATCGATTTGCTATCCATTTTCTGCCGAGCCGCTCCTTGCCGGTGAGCGACGACGGCATGTTGGTCGCTGGGCTCGGTGTGACCGAATCTGAGCGAGCGCCTTGAGCGGATGCAGATGAAGCAGCCCGATAGCCAGAAGTGAACCGACGACTGCTACGTGCACAAGGGTCCCATGATGGCCTCGCTGAACCAGCCTTCGGAGTACGGTTCTAATAGCGCGCTGGATTGAACGATATTTGCGCGGCCACCCGAAACCTGCAAACCGCAGGGCTTTGCCCAAGAGAGAACTGGCTTTGTCCACGAGAGAAATTTTGGCTGCGACATCTAGTGCGCCAGTGCGTGCTTCGATCTTCCGCGCTTGCGCTGCCTCCGGGGTGGCCCTAGGTTCAATGTTGGCGCGAACCGTCGTGCCAAATGCTTGGGAGGCCCCGAATGATTTGGAAAACTCCGAAGATTGCCGAAGTGCCGGTGGGCATGGAAATCAACATGTACGCCTGCGCTGCGCGCAAATAGTCAGCATTAAGTCGATCCGCCCGGCAGCGAAGCAACGCTCCGCGCCGGGCAGATTTCTGTTTGGACTCACGCGTTACAACGACGGCGAAGTTCGCAAGCTTCCTTCGTATCGAAGAGGTAGAATTTGGCGTCGCGATCTCCGAAATTGGTCAGCTTTCACCGGCGCTCGGGCCCCAGATTATCGCGCCCTCGTTGCCTGCTTCCAATCCCTGGATTGTGATAGGGTGCCTTTCTGTCGGCGCCGCTCCATGGCTTTGGATCTGAATGCCTATTCGCACAAAAGCGCTCCGGATGACCATCGTGTGCTTCTTCGCGCTGCTCCCGGCCGGTGTTCAAGCAGAGGGCATCGATACCGAGCATATCTTCGCATTCATGATCGGAACGGATGTCGGCAGTGTCGGCGAGCGGGAGTTTCAAACCGAAACGACCGGACGGTTTGGCAAGAGCGGCGGAAATTACCGGGCCGCCGGCCAGCAACTTGAGTTGGAGTTCGTGCCAGCCAAAAATTTCCGGATCGAGATGGGAACAACGTTCTCGGCTCAAGACATCAACGGTATTCCCGGTTTTGACGATCGTCGCCAACTTGGCTGGCAGGGTGTTTCGGTCGACTTCCGTTACCGGTTTCTCGACCGGGAGACAGCTCCGCTTGGCCTGACACTGGCCATGGAAACCCACGCTGAACGTATCGATGAGTCCACGGCCGCCGCGGTCCGCAGCTATGGCACGGAATTCACATTGGCACTCGATCGGGAAATCGTTCCCAACGTCGCGGTCGCAGCGCTCAACTTGATCTATCAGCCGGAATGGACGCGCTTCGTCGGCACCGGGGCCGCAGAGCAGGAAGCCACCATCGGCGCCGCACTCGGCGTGATGGCGCGACTGCGTCCCGGTGTCTTCCTCGGCGGTGAAGCGCGGTATTTGCGGAAATACGAGGGGATCGGGCTGGAGGGACTCGCAGGTCAGGCGCTGTTTATCGGTCCAACCGCATATTTCCAATTGTCCGAGCGGTCGCGGCTGACCGCGAATTGGAGCGTTCAGGCCTGGGGCCGTCCGGCAGCATCAAATGTCACGCTGGATCTCGTCAATTTCGAGCGGCATCAGGCCCGGTTGGTATTCGGCGTTAACTTCTAGATATTCGCGATTTCGATCGCTCCGCTCCGGATTTTCACGGCGGTGTGAAACCTCTCAGTGCCGATTGCGTATCTGATCGTGCTATCTTTCGATGACTCAATTGTTGGGATGTCAGGACATGACTCCGATAGACCTGATCGTAACGGTGTGCGCCGTGCTGTCGCCCGCCACCTGCGAGGAGACCCATCTGGTCTTTTCTTCAAATGCTTCGTTGCGCCAGTGTGTCATTGCTGCGCAGCCCTATATAGCGCAGTGGGTCGGTGAACATCCGAAATGGACCGCCATCAAATGGCGCTGCGAATATCCGCACACGCGCGATAGGGCGGATGCAGGAAAGGTAGCTCCGGCGA
>Ga0157375_10002392_pt1 | contig 16239 bp, 15 predicted proteins | sample M35metaG_FD_115311 | JGI IMG/M metagenome (GOLD analysis project Ga0157375, IMG submission 115311) | Miscanthus rhizosphere microbial communities from Kellogg Biological Station, Michigan, USA - M3-5 metaG | ecosystem: Host-associated > Plants > Roots > Rhizosphere > Soil | place: USA: Michigan...
AAGGATGATTATTATCAACAATTTTACTGGCTGATAAAAGCCGAGCAATTAAAAACATATCCTCACCTTAAAGACATCAAGCCTATTGTTCTTTATCAATTCGTAAAAAAAGTAAATCCTCAGAACCCGTCTAAAACATTGGACAAAAGAGGAAAAGAATTAAGAGAAACAGCAGAATTATCTTTAAATCAATACTTTAAAAACAAGAAATTTGAAAACAATTCTGTTTTGATGTATAACCTTGAGACGTATGTAGACCCTTCTAAAGGTCAATATTACACAAAAGTAGACCCTGAAAAGATCAAAGAACTGGTTCCAAAAGAACTGTTTGCCTTCAACTCTCAAAACAGAAATACAGGTGAAGACAAGACGTATTATCTTTGGGTTGATAAAGAAAAAGATGATCTGAACATTGTAGATATCATTCCTGAAGAGAAAGAAAACAAAGCTTTCTATGCAAGACTGAAACAATATCTTCCTAGTTACAAATTCTCTAAATATGTACCTTCAGTGAAAAAAGGTAATAAAACGGATAAAACTGACGTAGATTATTACTACATCATGCCTTTTGAACAAAACACTGACAACATCGAATACAAAACGAATGATTTCAAAACTTTCACATTAAGCCAGTACAGAAAAGCAGGCGACGAGTGGAAAGGAGTCGAAAAAACAAAAAAATAAATTTAAAAGTCTTGTGAAATTTCGCAAGACTTTTTTGTTAAAACTAGCGTTTAGCTTGTCATTATATATTTTATTTTATAATTTAACTTAAAACTTATTAAGGAATAAATATTGCTTTTAAAAACAACAATTCTTTGAACTAAAACAAATCTGGGAAATTTTCATTTCCAGTAAAAATCATATGTCAGAAGTAAGTGTACAACCCAATTCGATAAAAAAAATTCTTCCATTAATCCTTGCAACAGCGATTTTTATGCAGATGCTGGATTCCACTATTTTAAATACATCCCTGCCTTCCATTGCAAAAGATTTACAGGAATCTCCGCTTAATATGCAGAACGCGATCATCAGCTACGTTTTGACACTGGCGGTTTTTATGCCTGCAAGCGGATTTTTGGCTGATCGGTTCGGAACAAAGAAAGTTTTTATTTTTTCGTTGATACTTTTCAGTTTGGGTTCACTGTTTTGTGCGTTGTCGCAAAATCTGACGCATTTGGTAATTTCCCGTGTTGTTCAGGGTGTTGGAGGAAGTTTGATGACGCCAGTCGGAAAATTGGCTTTAATTAAAACTTTTGATAAAAACGAATTGTTAAAAGCAATGAATTTCGCCATCATTCCTGCACTTATCGGTCCGGTTTTGGGTCCGTTGGTCGGAGGTTATATGGTAGATTATCTTTCATGGCACTGGATTTTTTTAATTAATATTCCGATCGGAGTTTTGGGAATTATTTTAGGCTTAAAATTTATGCCCAATTACAAATCTGATGATGTAGATTTTGATCTAAAAGGTTTTTTGATTTTCGCGGCGGCTTCTCTTCTGCTTTCAATTTCGCTTGAACTTTTCGGGGATCTGCAAAATACGACTCCGGTTTTGGTGGTCTTTATTTTGGGATTTCTTTTCATGTATTATTATTACAAACATGCAAAAAGAGGCGGAAATCCTATTTTCCCGTTAAATTTATTCCAGGTCAGAACTTTCCGTGTAGGAATTGTCGGAAATTTGGCTACAAGACTGGGAATCAGTTCTGTTCCATTATTATTGCCTTTCATGATTCAGATTGCGTACAAACAATCTGCCGTCACTTCAGGCTGGATTATCGCTCCCATGGCAATTACCGCGATGTTTGGAAAATCTTATGTCATTAAAATTTTAAATAAATTCGGATACAGAAAAACGTTGATGGTCAATACCTTTATCATCGGGACACTGATCTGTATGCTTGCGATTCCTAATATTCACACTTCTTTATATTGGTTCGTTCCGATTATTGCGATCTTGGGATTTTTCAACTCGATTCAGTTTACATCGATGAACACGATTTCCATTGCAGATTTAAGAAATTTTCAGACCAGCAGCGGAAATTCATTGATATCGGTCAATCAACAGCTTGCTATCGGATTCGGAATTGCTTTTGGATTAATTGTTTTAAAAATCTTCGAAAGCAGCCCGGAACTCATCAAACACGAAACTCACAACGCGTTTAGATATACTTTTCTGACAATCGGAATTTTAACGGTCATTTCTGGATTGGTTTTCAGAAGACTTCACATTTCAGATGGAAAAAATTTGAAATCAGAAGAATAAAAAAATACTAATTGGTGAATCGTCAATATATGAATTGTGAATTATATAAAGCTGGAAAATTGACCATTGTCAATTCATTTTTAAACCTCTCACTTTTAAAACCACCCCGTCAAAAATTCTAAAGAATTTTCGCCACCCTTCCATGGGAGGGGAATTTTCACCGTTGAACTTTTTGTCGTTTGTTAGGTTTAACACCAAATAGTCAACCTATTTTTCATCCTGGAAGGATCTAAACCACTAAAATAACATAAAAATAATGAGATTGCTTCGTCGCTTCGCTCCTCGCAATGACCAAAAGACAAACTGATAGTTGAAAACTCACGACTCATCATTCATAACTTATAACTCACAACTCCTTCGCTTATTACCACAGATCAATGCACCTGGTTTTCAACTCCACTACCTTTGCTTTATAATACCAACCATATTATGGCAACAAAAAAAACACACAATATAATCGCTCCGAAAGCTGCACATTTTGTGGGTGACGGATTCCGGGTTCACAATTTCATTCCAAGCATTTACAGCATGGAGAGAATGGATCCTTTTATTATGCTTGATTACAATTCAAAATTTCATTTCAACGGAACAGAGCAACCGAGAGGTGTTGGTGTGCATCCGCACAGAGGTTTTGAAACTGTGACGATTGCTTATCACGGTCGGGTCCAGCATCACGACAGCGCAGGTGGTGGTGGAATTATCGGAGAAGGCGATGTACAATGGATGACCGCTGCAAAAGGTGTTCTACACAAAGAATATCACGAAACCGAATGGGCAAAAACCGGCGGTGATTTTCAGATGGTCCAGATTTGGGTGAATTTACCTTCTGTTTATAAAATGAGTTGCCCAAAATACCAGTCCATTAAAAATTCTGAGATGGAAAAAGTCGATTTAGGGGAAAATGGTTTCATAGAAATCATTGCTGGAGAATACAACGGTCATAAAGGTCCTGCTTCCACATTCAGCCCGGTGCATATGATGAATGCAAAACTTAAAACAGGTGGAAAAGCCGAGTTTAATTTCCCTGCGGATTTCAATACAGGAGCTTTGGTTATTGAAGGAAATATGATCGTTAACGGAGAACAGAAAGCTCCTGCCGACAATTTTATTGTATTCGAAAATGAAGGCGAAACATTCACTATTGAAGCTACGGAAGATTCCATTATATTAATTATCAGCGGAATGCCTTTAAACGAACCCATTTACCCTCACGGTCCTTTTGTGATGAACTCCAGAGAAGAAATTATGCAGGCTTTTGAGGATTATAACTTAGGGAGATTCGGATATTTAGCTGATTGATGTAAAACTTACTTTAATTGCTCATTTTTTCTTAATTTTATATAATAGAGTTGAGTTGGATTTTCGCAAAGGTGCAAATCTTTAACTTTAATTCTGTTTTAAGGCGCAAGAAAATCAAAGATTTTCATTTTAATTGCACAAATCAATTTTATCTTCGATAAAATCCTTGCGCCTTAAAAATAAAATTTGCCAATAAACTTTGCAACTTTGCGAAAATCCAACTAAAACAAGTTCAAAAATTCAAACTATGAGACCAGAATTTGAAAATATCCCTTTAATCAACACAGGAGAAAGATTCGAAATAGAATTCAACGGGCATCTTGCCTTTATCGATTATCGTGAAATGGGAAGTCAGATCGCATTAAATCATACCGAAGCAGATATTTTGATTGCAGGGACGGGCGCGGCACAGGCAGTGGTCGAAAAAACATTGCATTATATCGAAGACCATCAAAAGAAAGCACTTCCCTTTTGCCCGTACGTTGCCTCATTTGTCAAAAAAAATCCCGAATGGAAACGCGTTATAGATGAGAGATTTAAAGGATACGACCAGCTTTAATTTTCATTAAAGTACCATAAACAATAGATAAATTGATTACATTAGCTTAAATAAAAATTAAAAAACCACTTTACTTATCATGTCAAATATCGGACTTATCATTGAAGAAAAATCAGCAGATATAGGAAACTTTTTAGTGGGAAGACTTTTGCCTTTCCGTGAAAAAAGAGCAGTCGGACCCTTCGTTTTTATCGATCACATGGGACCTTCCGAACTGAAGGATTATCAAAATCTTGATGTTCCGCCACACCCGCACATCGGGCTTTCGACTTTAACTTACCTTTTGGAGGGATCAATTTTCCACAGAGACAGCATCGGAAGTGCCGTTGAAATAAAGCCTGGAGCTGTAAACTGGATGACCGCCGGAAAAGGTGTCGTTCATTCAGAAAGAACTCCTGAATATTTGAGACATACGGACAAAAAGCTTCACGGTTTCCAAATCTGGGTGGGCCTTCCGAAACATCTGGAGCAATCAGAACCGACCTTCCATCATATTGAAGGGAGTGAAATTCCTGTTTGGGAAGAAGATGGCATTCAATATAAATTAATTGCAGGAGAAGCATTCGGAAGAAAATCTCCGGTTCCCGTTCACAGCAAACTATTCTTTCTTGAAATTAAAACTAAAGAGGCAAAAACGATCAGCATCGGTAAAGATCTGTACGGTGAAGCAGCCATGTACGTTTTGGACGGAACGGTTTCTACAGACGGAAATTCTTACGGTTCAAAACAATTATTGATCGCCAAAGAGACCAAACTTTGTGAATTTGATATGAGTGAAAACGGAACGGTTTATCTTTTTGGTGGCGAGCCTTTTGACGAAGAACGTTTTATATTCTGGAATTTTGTAAATTCAGACAAAGAATTAATCGATGAAGCAAAAGTAAACTGGAACGACCAAAATCACGATGCTTTTCCTTTGGTTCCAGGCGATGAACACGAATTTGTTCCGCTTCCGAAAGCCATTTTAAACAGAAAATAAACATTGAAATTTCAGAATATTTACCCGTAAATCTTAATTAAATGAAAAGAATAATTCTTGTATTCTTATTGATAGTATCCTTTTTAAGTAATGCTCAGACTGTAAATGAGCCCAAAAATAATCCTGAAGAATGGTCAAAAATTTATGAACCTTTCAGAATTGCAGGGAATTTGTATTATGTGGGAACTTACGATCTTGCATCTTACCTGATCGTTACCAATAAAGGAAATATTCTCATCAACACAGGATTAGCGGGATCGCTTCCAATCATTAAAAATAATATTAAAAAACTTGGTTTTAATTATAAGGACATTAAAATTCTGACTTTGACACAGGCACATTTTGACCATATGGGAGCAATGGCCGATATAAAAAAAGAAACAGGTGCCAAGCTTTATGTAGATGAAAAAGATGCAGAAGAATTAAAAAGCGGCGGAAAATCAGATTACGAAATGGGAAAATACGGAGTAACTTTTAAACCTGTAAACCCCGATTATCTTTTGAAAAACAACGATAAGATAAAACTCGGGAATACTACCTTGACTTTGCTTCATCATCCGGGACATACAAAAGGATCATGCAGTTTCTTATTCGAGACCAATGATAAAAATCAAACGTATAAAGTTTTAATTGCCAACTTACCTTCAATCATTATTGATGACAAAAAATTCTCTGAAATAAAAAGTTATCAAAATATTCAGAATGATTATGCTGAGACATTTAAAGCAATGAAAAATCTGGATTTTGATATTTGGGTAGCTTCTCATGCCAGTCAGTTTGGTCTGCATACAAAACGAAAAGAAGGAGATCCTTACAATCCTAAAGTTTTTTCGGATAAAGAAGCCTATTTTCAAAAGCTTGGAAAGTTACAAGCGGATTATCTGGAAAAGGTAAAAGCAGATTCATCAGAAAATAATAGAAATCAGTAATAAAATATGAAAATATTGGCATTTGCAGGAAGTACTTCTTCCACTTCCATCAACAGAGAACTGGTAAAATTTGTTTTAAAAGATTTTCAGGATGATGAAATTAATTTAATTGATTTAAATGATTTCGATATGCCCGTTTTCTCTGTCGATCGTGAAAAGAAAGGCTTTCCGGATGAAGCTCACAATTTTTTAAAAGCCATTGAAGAATGCGACGTGATTATTTGTTCGCTTGCTGAGCACAACAGATCGTACAGCGCAGCTTTTAAAAATGTTTTCGACTGGGCTTCAAGGATTAATGTAAAGGTTTTTCAGAACAAACCGATGCTTTTGATGTCAACTTCCCCGGGAGGTTATGGTGGCGGAAATGTGATGAATACCGCAAAAACATTCTTTCCAAACTTCGGAGCCGATATTAAAGACACTTTTTCTCTCCCAAAATTTTATGAAAATTTTGATTTTGAAAGTGGCGTTATCAATCCCGAAATGCTAAAAGATTTAAAAGACAAAATAGAAAACTTTAAAAATCAGATTAAAAACTAATGACAAAAGGGAGATTAGAAGCTTTCAGCGATGGCGTTTTAGCCGTTATCATTACAATTATGGTGCTTGAATTAAAAGTACCCGAAGAAAGTAATTGGGAAAGCCTGAAACCTCTTATTCCTAAGTTTTTGGCTTATATTTTCAGTTTTATTTATATTGGAATTTACTGGAACAATCATCATCATTTATTTCAGACCGTCAAAAAAGTGAACGGAAGTATTCTTTGGGCGAATCTGCATTTGCTGTTCTGGCTCTCATTAATGCCCGCCGCTACAGAATGGATCGGAGAAACCCATTTCGCAAAAAACCCCGTAAGTGTTTACGGAATTGGTCTGATAATGTGCGCTGTTGCCTATACCATTCTGGAAAATTTAATTATAAAAAATGAAGGTGAAGATTCAACATTAAAAGCCGCCATACATTCTAAATTCAAAGAATATATCTCTATTGTGTTTTACATTTTAGGGTTCGCGACTTCGTTTTTTTATCCTTATATTGCTATAGGTTTTTATTACATCGTTGCTTTAATATGGCTGATTCCTGATAAAAGAATTGAAAAAACATTAAAAGAAGATTAATATGGAAACACACGAATATATCAACGGCGATATCACCGTTATCTGGCAACCTCAAAAGTGCATTCACTCTGCTGTTTGTGTAAAAACGCTTCCAACAGTTTACAATCCAAAAGAAAGACCCTGGATAAAAGTGGAAAATGCTACTCCACAGGAACTTAAAAATCAAATCGACTTATGCCCTTCCGGAGCATTAAGCTATAAATTTAACACAGACAAATAATGGCGATAATCGTAAAAGCAATTCTAGGAAAAGAAAAATACTACACAGAAGTAGTAGCCGGTGAAAATACACTGATCACAGACGAACCGGTGGATAAAGGCGGACAAAATAAAGGCTTTAACCCTTTTGAAATTCTAGCAACATCTTTGGCAAGCTGTACTGCGGCTACTTTAAAAATGTATGTCGACAGAAAAGAATGGGACGTTGAAAAGATAAACGTAGAAGTAGAATTGGAAAATTTCCCTTTAACCAAACTTTGTATTTTTAAAAGAAACATCAGTTTTGAAGGCACAAATCTTGATCAGGAACAGATGAAAAGACTTCACTTAATTGCTGATGCCTGCCCTGTACATAAAATATTAACCCACGATATAGAAATTCAAACCAAATTTTCATAAAATGACAGAAGTAAAACAAAACAACGACGAGAAACACGGAAGTTTTGAAGCTTTCATAGACGGAAACCGCGCCGGACAAATGACTTACACATGGGCCGGAGAAGAGCGATTCATCATTGATCACACCGAAGTTGAAGAAGACTACAACGGACAAGGCGTTGGTAAAGACATGCTTTTGGCTGCGGTAGATTTTGCAAGAAAAAACGGTAAAACAATTATTCCGCTTTGTCCTTTTGCAAAAGCTACTTTCCAGAAACATGAGGAACTTCAGGATGTTTTAGTTAATCAGACGCAAGCGTAAATTTTAAGGCTGAGAATAAGGCTGAGAATAAGGCTGAGATAAAGCGAACTGTAATTATCTCAAGCTTAACCTCAATTTTAAAAATATAAACCTTTCGGAATAAAATCCGGGAGGTTTTTTCTTTTTGAGCAGACCATAAAAAAAGTATATTTGTAAAATTTTAATCGAAGAACATATGTCTCCATTTATATTATTGTCCATCATTGTCATCTACTTTGCACTGCTGCTTTGGGTAGCTTATAAAACAGGAAAAGGAAGTGATAATGAGAGTTTCTTCATCGGAAACCGTAAAAGTAATTGGATGTTGGTTGCATTCGGGATGATCGGAACTTCGCTTTCAGGGGTGACTTTCGTGAGTGTTCCGGGTGCGGTCGGGAAAGACAGCTTTGCGTATTTACAGATCACTTTAGGATATCTTATAGGGTATATTGTAGTTGCGTACGTTTTACTTCCTTTATATTATCGATTAAAATTGACCTCCATTTATGGTTATCTTCAGCAGAGAATGGGACAGCTTTCGTACAAATCGGGCGCATGGATCTTCATTGTTTCGAGATTGGTGGGGGCAACTGCGAGATTGTATCTGGTGGTGAATATTCTTCAGGTAACTATTTTGGATAGCCTGGGAGTTCCTTTTATAGTGACCACTTTGATTATTCTTGCCATGATCATTCTTTACACATACGAAGGTGGTGTAAAAACCATTGTCTGGACTGATACTTTACAGACCTCTTGTATGCTTTTAGGCTTGATTATCTGTACGGTTTACATGCTGAATCATCTGGATTTAAGTGTCGGACAGAGCTTAACCGCAATGAGCGACAAAGGCTACACTAAAATATTCGATCTGAATTTTAATTCTCCCGGATTTTTCATCAAACAAATTCTTGCCGGAGCATTTATCACGATTACCATGACGGGAATTGATCAGGAAATGATGCAGAAAAGCCTTTCCGTGACTAAGCTTAAGGATTCTCAGAAAAACATGGTTACGCTTGGTTTTATCTTGCTTGGGGTGATTTCTTTGTTTCTTTATATGGGTGGTCTTCTGTATCTTTTTGGAGAAAGTCAGGGTGCTCATTTTACAGAAATTATTAAAGACGGAATTCCTAAAAAAGAATTTTTATTACAAGGAAAAGATATTTTCGGGGATAAAATTTTCCCTGAAGTAGCTTTAAATCATATGCCCGGATTTATTTCCATTATATTCATTATTGCTTTAATCTCTGCGCTATTTCCAAGTGCGGATGGGGCGATGACAGCTTTGACATCCTCTTTATGCATCGATATTTTCGGGATGAAAGACAAACCTTGGGATACTAAAAAGAAGGAAAGGTTCAGGAAAAATGTACATTTAATTGTGGCTCTGTCTTTCTTAATTATGGTGGTTATCTTTAAAATAATTAACGATAACTCCATGATTGGTTTAATTCTTAAACTTGCAGGATTCACTTACGGACCACTTTTAGGACTTTTCGCCTTTGGAATTTTCACTAAATATAAAGTTGAAGACAGGCTTGTTCCTTACGTTTGTATTGCAGCACCCATCATGTCCTACTTTATCGACAAATATCAGACTGACATGTTCGGAGATTTCAAGATCGGATTGGAATTACTGATTATCAACGGATTATTGACTTTCTTTGGGTTGTGGTTGATTAGGAAGAAGTAGATTTTTAAGTTTTGGCTAAAGCCATTTGAATGATTTTATTTTAAACGGGCTAAAGCCCGTTCCTATTGATAAAATTGTGTGAAAAAATTAACAAAAAATAATCAACTGTATTAATAAGACATCCTAACTTTATCATAGAGTTTGTCATTCCGTTGAAATTTTAAATATTAATCAGCAAGACAACAAAACGTCAACTAAACAAGAATAGTTAAAACAATAAATTTTTCAAACAATTCAAAATCCGGGTTTTACGTTCGGATTTTTGCATTTCCGTAAGCCAGTAAAAAATTGTAAATTCGCGTGCAAATAAATCTTATATAATGAGTAAAAGTATCGAAGAGTTAAAATCTCTTACTACACAAATCAGAAGAGACATTTTAAGAATGGTTCACGCTGTAAATTCTGGTCACCCAGGTGGAAGTTTAGGTTGTACAGAATACTTCACAGCCCTTTATGGAAAGGTAATGAACTACAGTCTTCCTTTCACAATGGAGGGTAAAAATGAAGATCATTTCTATCTTTCAAACGGACACATTTCTCCGGTTTACTATTCTACTTTAGCTAGATTCGACTTTTTCCCGGTAGATGAATTGAGAACTTTCAGAAAATTAGACTCAAGATTGCAGGGTCACCCAACAACTCACGAGGGACTTGAGGGAATCAGAATTGCTTCCGGATCTCTTGGTCAGGGTATGTCTGTTGCTTTGGGTGTTGCTCAGGGTAAAAAATTAGACGGAGATACTTCTCTGGTTTACACGCTTCACGGAGACGGTGAATTGCAGGAAGGTCAGGTTTGGGAAGCGTTAATGTACGCTGCAGCTAAAAAAGTTGACAACATTATCTCTACCATCGATTACAACGGTCGTCAGATCGACGGTGATACTGATGATGTATTGAGTTTAGGAAATCTTCATGCAAAACTTGAAGCTTTCGGATGGATTGTTTTGGAAGAAAAAAACGGTAACGATCTTGAAGCAGTTATTGCAATTTTAGAAAAAGCAAAAACTGAAACAGGAAAAGGAAAGCCTGTTGCTATCATCCTTCACACAGAGATGGGTTACGGAGTTGATTATATGATGGGATCTCACGCTTGGCACGGTAAAGCGCCAAATGACGAGCAATTGGATACTGCTTTCAACAATTATATTTAGAAGCTCCTGCGGACTATTAATAATAAATGATGAATCATAGTGATAAATGATATGCTACAATATCGTTTTATTAACTATAATTTATCAACTATCAAAAATTTTAATACAATGAAATTTACATATACAGAAAAAAAAGATACACGTTCAGGATTCGGAGCCGGATTGGCTGAACTTGCTGATAAAAACCCTAATGTAGTGGCACTTTGTGCAGACCTTATCGGTTCTTTAAAAATGGAGAAATTCATTGAAAAAGCTCCGGAAAGATTCTTCCAAGTGGGTATCGCTGAGGCCAACATGATGGGTCTTGCTGCAGGGCTTAGCATCACAGGAAAAATTCCTTTCACGGGAACTTTTGCTAACTTTTCTACTTCGAGAGTGTATGACCAGATTCGTCAGTCTATCGCTTACTCTGGGAAAAATGTAAAAATATGTGCTTCTCACGCAGGTCTTACCTTGGGTGAAGACGGTGCAACTCACCAGGTTCTGGAAGACATCGGTATGATGAAAATGCTGCCGGGAATGACGGTAATCAACCCTTGTGACTACAATCAGACAAAAGCGGCAACTCTTGCTATTGCTGATCACGAAGGTCCTGTTTATTTAAGATTCGGAAGACCTACTGTACCTGTTTTCATTCCTGAAGATATGCCTTTCGAAATCGGAAAAGGTATTCTTTTACAGGAAGGTACTGATGTAACAATCGTTGCAACAGGTCATCTTGTTTGGGAGTCTTTAGTTGCCGCAGATGAGCTTGAAAAAGAAGGGATCTCTTGTGAGGTGATCAATATCCACACAATTAAACCTTTGGACGAAGAAATCATCTTAAAATCTGTTGAAAAAACAGGAAAGATTGTAACTGCCGAAGAACACAACTATCTTGGTGGTTTAGGTGAATCTGTTGCCGGAATGTTAGCAAGAAAAAGACCGACAAGACAGGAATTCGTTGCTGTAAACGATACTTTCGGAGAGTCTGCTACACCAGCTGAATTAATGAAGAAATATAAAATCGATGCAGCCGCTGTAAAAGAAGCTGTGAAAAGAATTTTAGATAAATAATTTCTTTTTGAATATAAATTAAAAGCATCCGAATTGGATGCTTTTTTATTTAAATGATTTAAGTTTTGGCTATAAAACCAAAGCTTAATTGTATGAAAAAACGGGTTAAGGCCCGTTCCTATGGAATATTATATTGTATTATTGCCTACTAATATATTTACTTAAAAAACTTCCATTTCGGGATAATCGCCAGCATTCCGAATCCTGTGAAAAGGAAAAGATTGGTGACGTCTGTGTATAAAAATGTTGACAGATAATAGTTGTGCATAAAGAAATGCAGAACCAATAAAGCCGGAAAAATGAAAATTCCTATTTTCTTATAAAAGAACATCAGCACCAAACTCACTGCCATTAAAAAATCAATCGAAAAGATGATAAAGAAATACCATCTCGGGATGTTAAGATATTCATGCTGCAGATATTCATCGCCATCGATTCCCAGGCCCATAAGCGTAAACAACATCAGAGAAGCAAATGCTAAAATAAACCCCCATCCTTTCTTCGGATCTTCATCAAAGTAACTGTATTCTTCCATAGGTACAAAAATAAAGAACTTATGAAGATTTTTCATAAGTTCTTTAATATTTTATTCGTTTAAAATTCGATTAAATAGAAATAGCGTTGATCAATCTATTTTTATCACTTAAGAATTCTTCCATCGAGATCATACTCTCAGTTCTCATTACATCTTGGATATCATCTATCTGATAGATAATTCTCTTAGCATCGTCCGTATTCTTAGCTCTTACTTTACAGAAAATATTGTATTTTCCTGAGATAACGCTAGCTTCTATTACGTTAGGAATGCTTGTAAGTTCTTTTAAAACTTCCTGAGTTCTGTTTGATTTTGTTAAAAGGATTCCGATGAAAGCTGTGAAATGATAATCTAGCTTTCCATAATCGATATTAAGAGATGATCCCAAAATAATACCTGCATCCTCCATTTTCTTCACTCTTACGTGAATTGTTCCCGCAGAAACATCCATCTGCTTAGCAATTTCTGTAAAAGGCATTCTTGTGTTTTCTACTAAGAAGTCAAGAATCTTCTTGTCTATTTCGTCCAGTTGATAGTTCATATTAGTTAAATTACAATTTCCTTAAAAAATCAATGTATTTTTTGCAAATTTATAAAAAATAATTTAACCATGAAAATTATATTAAACATTAACAATAATTAACACATATGACAAAAATCATTAAAATATTCTAATTATTTACCCTCGGATTTTACAGAATCTGTTTTTATTTCACTTTTGGGTTCGGTCTGTTTTTTATCTTTTCTCTTCTTTTTAAATAAAGAATTGAAGCTTTTACTCCACACAATACCACCGCCATACGCTTGATTTGCAGAACCATTTGTTCCGGCTGTTCCGACTCCCATTCCGATATTGGATGGCTTTGAATATCCCCGTAGAATAAGGGTTCCGTCGTTCTTTTTAGAAATATCATATTCGATAGATCCTTCTCCTGAAAGATAATTGGTCTCTGTATTTTCTGTTTTCGTTAAAGGAATTCCCAAACCTGTTTTGACCTTAATCCTAGGCGAAAGCGCAAAACTTACTCCGGCATTGGCTCTGTCTCCCGTGTTTGAATATTGGTCTCCTTTCACATAATTTAAGTCGATCTGAAATTCGTTACTCATCGTATTAAGCACCGAACCCAATTGTTTTAAAAGCAAATTATATCCAGAAGATTCTGCCACTCCGGCAACATCCACCTCTACACCACCCGAATTGGAAACATTGAAGCTGTTTAACAATAAAATCGACCCGAACTGAAGTACTTTTTCACCGTCCTGGCTCATTTTTGCCGCCAAAGTTTCCTTAACCTGACTGGAAACATCCAATGCAGAAACATCCAAATCAACTTTCGGATTGGTAAGAGACTGCGTAATATTCGCCTGAAGCAGAATACTGATCGGTTGCAGGCTTCCCATATTCAGATATTCTCCCGCATTTGAAACCATTCTGACATAATTTGCAGTAATGTCTAATGCAGGTTTCATGGCATCACCATCCCAACGGATGCTGCTTCCTTTTTCAATCTGGAAGGTTTTATTAAGAATCGCTTTTGAAATAAAGGTTCCGTTGTCTACCCTATATGTTCCGTTCATTGCGATATTTCCCTGTCGGCTCATCTGGAATCGTAAGTCATCAGCAATTCCTTTTACCGTAATATTTCCTACATCATCACCTACTAAAACGTTTACGGTCGTACCTTTATCCACATTGAGGTTAAAATCAATGTGCATATTGGCGCCGGTTTTTTTCTTTTCTTCAAGCGTAATCAATCCGTCCTTTCCTTCTTTCAGGAATCTTAGCATTTTAAATTCTTCAACATTTGATGTAGAACCGGAATTAAAGGTAAACGTACTTCCATTAAGCGCTTTCATATTCGGAGTAGAAATATTAAGTCCGGAAACCGGTCCGTCAACGTATAAATCTCCCTGTCCATAGACTCTTCCCCAGAACAGATCGAGGTCTTTCTGTGTGGTATTCAACATCAACAAATTATCCGCTCTCATTACAAGGTTGACCCCCATTGAAGACAGCGTCTCAAACTGGATCGCACCGGAAATATTCCCTTTGGAATTTGATCTTCCGTCGTGTACTTCTACATTGTTAAGGATCGCTAAACCTTTTGTCAAAGGAATAACCGTATCATCAAATGAATAATCCACACCTGTGAATAATAGTTTTAATCCAAAGCCTTTTAATGCAATATCTCCACTATAATCAAGGTCATTTAATTTTCCTGAAATTTTAAGATCTCCGGTTGCTTTTCCTCGTAAATTTCCAAAAACCGTCTGAACAAACTGCTGAGCAAATGCGACATCAAAGTCTCTCATGGCAGCCGTCAGATCAATCGTTGGAGAAGATGTATTGTTATTAACAGTTCCCGTTAGATCTAAATTATTATTCCCAAGAACTCCTGCCGAAGTCACCTTTACCTCCACATCATACACATTCAAAGAGAACCCATTGGTCGCAGAAATGGTAAGATCTCCCATATCATTTCCGTTCATCTTAATATCATCCACAGTAAGGTCTACCAAAGGCTGCAATGTGTTTTTATCCATTCTGATTTTCACATTTCCGTTGGCTAATCCTTTAATATCCATCGAATTTCCTCCGGATTGCATTTCAAGCAGTTTTTCAATGGCAAAATCTTTCACTTCGGCATCAACGTAAAAATCTTTAGCAGATTTAAATGTGGATTCATTAATAAGTATCGAGCTGTTATCCGAATAAACTCTAAGGTTTTTAATCTCAAAATCTGCCGTTTTCTTGCGGTATGTAATCGAATGATCAAGACCAGGACTCGTATCAATCGCCCAGGTAACATCATTGAATTTAACTTCAGTAGGTTCAAATCTGAAAACATAATCTCCAAAGGCATCGGTTGTTTGGTTAACGTTGATTGCATATTCTTTCAGGTTGTCATCTAACTCATCTTCAGGACTTCCGTGCTTGAATTTTGTAGCTAAATGCAGAATCGAATTATTCTCATTTCTACCACTCAGTGTAAGATCTTTCAGAATATTTTTATTGTACTGAACTCTATTGATTTTAGCGTACAATTGTTCGTCGAGATTAGCAGTATTAATTCTCACCATCACGCTATCAACCATCGCGCTGTCTCTGGTAATATTTTCTCTGTCGTTAATTTTATAGGCAGGATTTGCAGCAGCCAATGCTTTATCAGCTTCTGTGATCTCCTCTTTTTTGGTCATGATATATTTTAAAGAAGCGGCATCCAGATTCAGGATCAGGTTATTTGAATTTCCATCGTATTGGCCTTCCACTTTTGCGCCTTGCGGAATTTTTAAATCCGGCATAAAATAGCTTACCAAGCCTTGCCCAACATCAAAATTCATAGCAAAACTCTGACCTCTGTATAATTTTCTCGGCGGTGGTCCCACTAAGATTTTACCTAAGCCGTTTTCCACCATTCCTGCCAAATCGGCAAGGTTATATCTTCCCGAGATTTTTCCGTTCACCGCTCCGGGCGCATCAACATCGATCACGCGGCTTCCTCCTTCCAGAAAGGTTTTCACTTTAGCATTCGGAATGATATATTTTTGAGTAGCAGTTGCAAAATTGATATTATTAGCCTCAACATCAAGTGCTAGATCATTAATGGATGACATCGACATTTTCCCTGTAACCTTTCCACTAACAATCTGATTTCCGGGCTTATCAGTGAAATAATTCATATTTAAATAATCAACATCGGCATCTACATTCATCGTAACCCTCGGAGTGCTGAAATCGATCAGACCTTTTAT
>Ga0157375_10002400_pt1 | contig 16220 bp, 17 predicted proteins | sample M35metaG_FD_115311 | JGI IMG/M metagenome (GOLD analysis project Ga0157375, IMG submission 115311) | Miscanthus rhizosphere microbial communities from Kellogg Biological Station, Michigan, USA - M3-5 metaG | ecosystem: Host-associated > Plants > Roots > Rhizosphere > Soil | place: USA: Michigan...
GCTCACTGAGCGGCCTAATTTCGCCGAAGCTCTTCTGAACCTGGGGCACGCGCTCAAGGCAAAGGGAGCGGTCGAGGAAGCGCGCGACTACTGGCGTCAGGCATTGCAGCAGAAACCTGAGCTGGCAGCAGGATACTTCCAGGCCTGACAGCCTTTGGAGTCCGTTTCTTCTCTAGCCAGAACGCGATCGCGGCGAACAAGCCGTAGGCGAATAGCGCCGTTATTGCGGCTGCGCGATCCGAGGATGGCGGAGGGCCAAAGAACACCACGGCTTGGACCGCCAGCATGACCGCCCCAAGAACCAGGAAGCCATAGCGACCGCCTCGGGCCACTGGTCTCGTTGCGCGCAAATAGAGATACATGCCGCCGAAAAGGAACACCACCTCAAGTGCGGACGCGGCCACGGGATAATTCCAGAGTCCCAAGCCAACTTTAAGGCGATCGCTATACGACGGCAGATCCGGCCGGTGCACCAAGAAGTCCAGAACCCAGTGCGAGAAGACCGCGGCTCCGACAATTCCCGCGGACTGCCAACCATCCTGCTTGCGGAATGCCCGGTACGCCACGGCGGCCAGGACGGACCAGAGCATCGCCGTGAACAGTCCATGAGTATAGGGCATGTAGTACAGGTCCAGAGGATTCACGGCGGTAATGCCAGGCGCGATCCGAACCTTTTCGATTCCCAGAAGCACGAAGATCGACCAAGACACGTCGAGCAACTGGACGGCGACGAACAGTACCCACAAGGGAATCCGCTGCTTTGCCGCCTTCGCCGCGAAACTGGGTCCATAGTGCCCGATAAACATTCGATTCCTCCCGTACAGTTTAAAGATGCTCGGGACTGCAGCGGAGTCGCGAAAACGTTAAGGTCGTTACTGCAGCCTAAGCAGGACCAACCATCTTCATCGGATCGAGCAACTCCGCGAGCTTTTCGTGGGGGATGCCGCTCTGTTCCTCCGCGACTTCGCGGATGGTCCGGCCGGATTCATAAGCGATCTTGGCTAGTGCTGCGGCGCGTTCGTAGCCTATCTCCGGAGTCAATGCCGTCGCCAGCGCGAGCGACTGTTCGATCGTGTCCCGCAAACGGGTTTCGTTCGCTTCCAGCCCTGCGATGCATCGTTCCGCGAGATTCCTCGAAGCGGTGCCAAGGAGCTCGATCGATTCCAGAAGGTCATACGCGATCAGCGGCATCATCGTGTTCAGCTCGAAGGCGCCTGCGGCAGCGGCCCAACTGATCGCGGCGTCGTGACCGATCACCTGCGCGCAAACCATCAGTACGCTTTCGGCGATCACAGGATTCACTTTGCCCGGCATAATGCTCGAGCCCGGCTGGACTTCGGGTAACTGAAGCTCGCCTAGTCCGCAGCGCGGTCCGGATCCCAGCCATCGAATGTCATTGGCGATTTTCGTTAGCGCGATCGCGTAGCTCTTGAGTGCGCCGCTGAGAAACACAACCGCATCGCGGGCGGACTGCGCCTCAAAGTGATTCTGAGCTTCACGGAAGGGCAGCCCGGCTTGCGCGGCGATGATGGCGATCGCGTCCCGAGCGAATCCCGGGGCTGCGTTCAGCCCCGAGCCGACGGCGGTACCTCCAAGAGGCAATTCATAAAGGCCCTCCAGAGCCTGCCTGATCCGCGCCCGCGACAACTCCACTTGGCGGGCATATGCGCTGAACTCCTGGCCCAATCGCATTGGAACGGCGTCCTGCAAATGCGTGCGGCCAATCTTGAGAATGTCCCAGAACTGCTGTCGTTTGGTATCGAGCGCCTGGCGAAGAGCGTCCATCGCCGGCAACAGCGTTTGCTGTACGACGCGCGCGGCGGCGATGTGCAGTGCTGTTGGAAATACATCGTTGCTCGACTGGCTGCGGTTCACATGATCATTGGGGTGAACCGGGGTTTCCGTGTGTCCCAGTAACGCCGTCGCTCGTGTGGCGATCACCTCATTGGCATTCATGTTGGTAGACGTCCCGCTGCCGGTCTGGAATACATCCACCACGAATTGCTCATCGTGCCGGCCGTCCATGACTTCCCGCGCCGCAGTTTCGATGGCGCGAGCGATCGGCCGGGGCAACGTACCTAAGAGCCGGTTGGCGTGCGCCGCCGCGAGTTTCACCAGTCCGAGGGCACTCAAGAAAGCGCGTCCGAAACGCATCCGGCTGATCGGAAAATTCTCGACCGCGCGCTGGGTCTCCGCGCCGTACAAGGCGTCCGCTGGAACCCGAACCTCGCCCATAGTGTCATGTTCGATCCGAAAAGACTCTGGCATGACTCCATTAAAGCTCTTGACAGTCGCCGAGCCGCCGAGTATAGTTAACCCAGTGGTTATGTAACCGCTAGGTTAATCGACATGACGACCGATCATCTCAGCTCCACCTTCGCCGCCCTGGCCGATCCGACGCGGCGCGCGATCCTGGCTCGTCTGGCGACCGGCGAGGCCCCGGTCACCGAGCTAGCCAAGCCTTTCGACATGAGCATGCCCGCCATTTCGAAGCACCTCAAGGTGCTCGAACGCGCGGGTTTAATCGCCCGGAGCAGGGAAGCGCAATGGCGGCCTTGCCGGATCGAAGCCGGCCGGCTGAAGGAAGTGGCGGAGTGGGTAGAGCACTACCGAAGATTCTGGGAGGCGAGCTTCGATCGTCTCGATGATTACCTCCGCGAGTTGAAAACAAAAGAAAACGTCAAGGAGAAGAAGCATGCCCGCAAGCAACCCAAAAACTAGCACTACCGAGAATGCCATGGAGCGAGAACTCGTCATCGAGCGCGTTTTTGACGCGCCGCGAGAACTGGTATTTCGAGCGTGGACCGATCCACAGCACATGGCCCAGTGGTGGGGACCCAAGCACTTCACGAACAGGGTTGAGCAGATGGATGTGAAGCCGGGCGGCGCTTGGCGAATTATCATGTGCGCCCCGGATGGCGCCGAATATCCCGCCCAAGGTATCTATCGCGAAATCGTGCCTCCCAAGCGGCTGGTCTTTACGAATGACGCAACGGACAAAGACGGGAACGTGATCATAGAAGGTTTTACCACCGTCACTTTCGACGATCAGAACGGCAAAACCAAACTCACACTCGAAACGCGCGGCGTGGCCAAAGTCGACTATGCTGCGAATTACCTCAAGGGCATGGAAGCCGGCTGGACGCAGAGCCTGGAGCGCCTCGCCGAATCTCTGGCGGTGGGTACCGCCGATCGTGAGATCGTGATCACCCGCGTGTTTGATGCGCCGCGCAATCTGGTATTCGATGCCTGGACCGATCCGCGGCACGTCGGCTCCTGGTGGGGTCCAACTGGATTTACGACCACGACCCACGAAATCGACGTGCGGCCGGGCGGTGTCTGGCGCTTCATCATGCACGGTCCGGATGGCACCGACTATCCCAATAAGATTCTGTATCGCGAGATCGTGAAGCCCGAACGCCTGGTGTACGATCATGGCGATCAGGCCGATCCCATCCATTTTCACGTAACTGTGACTTTCGAAGAGCAGGGCAACAAGAGCAGGCTCACCATGCGATCGCTCTTCGCGACGGCCGAGGTACGCGAGATGGTGGTCACGAAGTATCACGCCATCGAGGGCGGAAACCAGACGCTGGATCGCTTCGGCGAGCACCTGGCGAAGACTGTCCCGCAGCAGGAGTTCTCTATCTCGCGGGTGTTCGACGCGCCGCGGGATCTGGTGTGGAAAGCCGTCACCGAGTCCGATCGTTTAACGCACTGGTGGGGGCCGAAGGGATTCACCATGCTGCTATGCGAAGTGGATCTCCGCCCGGGTGGAGTATTCCGCTACGCTATGCGATCTCCGGACGGCCATGAGATGTGGGGCAAATGGGTGTATCGTGACATCGTTCCGCCGGAGCGCTTGAGTTCCGTCGTTTCATTTACAGACGAGCATGGCAAGATACTGAGACATCCCGCGAGCCCCACCTGGCCGCTCGAAGTTTTGAATATCATGACATTGTCGGAGCACGACGGCAAAACTACCATGACCATTTCCGGATACCCGATCAACGCGACCGAAGAGGAACGCAAGACCTACGATGCCGGACGCGGCTCAATGAAGCAGGGCTTCAAAGGAACGCTGGATCAGTTGGAGGCTTACTTGGCAAAGGTGAATCGACCATGAACCGCACGCTGTGGATTGTTCAAGTCCTGCTCGCGGCGCTGTTTCTGGTTGCCGGTGGAGCGAAGTTTCTGATGCCGGCCGATCAGATGACCCAGGGCATGCCGGCCTGGATGTCGATATCGTTCCTGTACTTCATCGGCGTCTGCGAGATACTCGGGGGGATCGGTCTGATCCTCCCGGGACTCCTACACATCAAGCCTGGGCTGACGCCGCTGGCGGCGGCCGGCCTGACGATCATCGTCATCGGCGCCACGGCGGTAACAGTGATGGGCGGTATGATCGCGACGGCGCTGGTGCCACTAGTGGCCGCGATTCTTGCGGCGTTCGTCACCTACGGCCGCTGGCGGCTTGTACCATTGGCGTAGCTCAAATATGCCGTAGAGCAGGCGACGACGCATCTTTCACCGTGGGTATAATCCCATCAGGAAGGTGAATATGCTCGCGCAGCTTTTCGCCGGATCCAAGCGGCCCGCGGCTCTTCTTTGGATTGCTCTTGCAGCATCATCGGCGTGGGCGCAGCAGCAACAACAACCGCCTCCGCTGCCTCCTCCCGGTCAGACCCTCTCGCCGGATCAATTGGACGATCTGGTGGCTCCCATCGCTCTTTATCCCGACGAGCTGTTGAGCCAGATTATGGTGGCCGCGACATATCCGCTCGAAGTTGTGGAAGCGTTTCAGTGGACGCAGAAGAATCAGGGATTGACCGGCCCTGCGTTGACACAGGCCGCGCAAGATCAAGACTGGGATCCCAGCATTCAAGCGTTGGTGGTTTTTCCGGATGTGCTGAAGCGCCTGAATGACGACGTCACCTGGACTACCAACCTCGGGAATGCGTTCCTCGCCCAGCAGCAGGACGTCATGGATGCCGTCCAACGGATGCGGCAGCGCGCCCAGCAAGCCGGCCGGCTGCAGTCCACGCCCCAGCTAAATGTCCAGACGACTAACGAAAACGGTCAGCCGTACATCGACATCGAGCCTGCCGATCCCGATGTGATGTATGTGCCCGTGTACGACCCCGTGTGGATTTGGGGACCGCCGCTCTGGTATCCCTACCCGCGTTGGTATTGGCCGCCGAGGAGCTATCTGCGGGGCGGCTTGTACTTCGGTTTCGGAACCGGAATCAATGTGGGTCTGTTTTTCGGCTCCGGCTGGCGCGGATGGGGAGGCTGGGGCTGGCATCCCGGATGGGGCGATCGCCGGGTGATTGTGAACAACACCTTCATTCACCAATACAATTTCAACGCCAGGAATCTGGGCAGTGCACACGGCACCAGCGTGTGGTCGCACAATCCGGAGCATCGGGCGGGTGTTCCCTATGCGAATCCGGGCCTGCGCGATCAGTACCGCGGCAATGTGCGCCAGACGGTCGCGCCCCGCTCGATTCCGGAAGGTGCGCGGAATGCACCGGGACAGTCCTCTGAGCGCTTTGGGAATCGCAACATCCCCAGCAGCCCGCCGGTGCGTCAACAAAATCGCGGGGCGTTTGGCGGAATGGAGAATGGCGCGGCAGCCAACACCCATGCCGAGCACGGAATGTCCAGCCTGGGGCCCGCGCGCAGCGCGCCCATGCAACGATCTGCGCCTCCACAAAGATCGGCGCCAGCGCAACAATCCGCACCTCCACAAAGATCGGCTCCATCCGGTGGCGGAAGGCGTAGATAGGAGTACGAGCTATGAAACAAGTGACTCTGATTCTGCCGTTGGCTGCGCTCATGACTGCCCGGCTCATCGGTCAACCGGCGGCCGAACGCTCGTTCGCGACTCCACAGGAAGCCGCGCAAGCCTTGGTCGATGCGGCGGCGCAGAATGACACCGCGGCTCTCATGAAACTCTTTGGTCCCCAAGGTTCGGACATCGTCCGTTCCGGCGACCCGGCGGAGGACAAAGACGCACGCGCCGAATTCGCCCGCCGCGCCCACGAAAAGATGCAGGTTCAGATGGAGCCTTCCAATCCCAATCGCGCCGTGATTATCGCGGGCAACGACAATTGGCCTTTGCCAATCCCATTGGTGCGCACCAAGACTGGCCGATGGCATTTCGATATCGCGCGAGGCAGAGTGGAGATCCTGGCGCGCCGCGTGGGCCGCAATGAACTGGTGGCCATCGACGTCTGCCGCGGTTACGTGGAAGCTCAGATGGAATACGCCTCGCAGGATCGCAACGGAAACGGCGTTCTGGATTACGCGCAGCGGATCGTAAGTACTCCGGGGAAAAAGAACGGTCTTTACTGGGAAGGCGCGCCGGATAATCTGGTCCCTCAATCTTTCGGCCAGGCCGCGGCCGCCATCGCCGGCGGCAAAACGCCCGAGCCCTACCACGGCTACTATTTCCGTATCCTCACGTCGCAGGGTCCTGACGCGCCGGGCGGGGCGCAGCCGTATATCGTGAAGGGCGATATGATCGGCGGCTTCGCGCTGCTGGCGTATCCCGCGAAGTACGGCGATTCGGGAATCAAGACGTTCATCGTGAACCATCGCGGCGTCGTGTATGAAAAGGATCTAGGCCCATCCACCGGAACCTTGGCGCTTCAGATCGCACGCTTTAATCCCGACAAGACCTGGCAGCCCGTACAAGGCGAATAAGTCGCCCGTTGTTGAGTGCGTGGGTTCGGTATATGCTGTAGGGCATGCTCTTGCGCGCTCTCCTGCTGGCGGCGGTTACTGCATCGTTATGGGCTCAAAGTGGCAATGGCGTTACCTTCGATCGCATCCTGCACGCCGACAAGGAACCCCAGAATTGGCTTACCTATTCCGGAACGGTCGGGGGCCAGCGATACAGCCCGCTCACCCAAGTCACTCCCGCCAATGTGAAGAACCTCGAGCTGCAGTGGGTTTGGCAGGCGCGCTCGGTTGAGAAATTCGAAACGACCGCGCTGGTGGTCGATGGCGTTCTTTACACGATCCAGGCGCCCAACGATGTGTACGCGCTCGACGCCGTCACCGGTAGGATATTTTGGACGCTTCCCTATACTCCTGCGCCCGAAGCTCGCCCTTGCTGCGGTCGTGTCAATCGCGGTCTGGCGATTTTGGGTGATACGCTTTACATGGGAACGCTTGACGCGCACCTGCTGGCGATCGACGCCGCGACGGGCAAGATCGTATGGAACACGACCGTTGGTTCGGCCGCGGATCGTTACGCGATCACGCATGCGCCGCTGATCGTCAAGGATAAGGTGGTCGCCGGCCTGGCGGGCGGCGACGGTCCCATTCGCAGCTCGATCGCCGCATTCGACGCGAAGACGGGCAAGGAAGTTTGGCGCTTCTACACGATCCCTGCGCCGGGCGAGCCGGGTAACGAAACCTGGTCGGGCGATTCCTGGAAAACCGGCGGCGCAGCAGTCTGGAATACAGGCGCCTACGATCCCGACACGAACCTGACCTACTGGGGAATCGGCAATCCCGCGCCCGACACCAACGGCGACGTTCGCCTCGGCGACAACCTGTATAGCGATTGCGTGGTCGCGCTCGACGCGGATACTGGGAAGCTCAAATGGTATTACCAGTTCACGCCGCACGACACGATGGATTACGATTCGACCCAAGTCCCCGTGCTCGCCGATATCGATTATCAGGGCCGGGCTCGCAAGGTCATGATGTGGGCCAATCGCAATGGCGTGTTCTATGTGCTCGATCGGAACAGCGGGCAATTCCTGATGGGCAAACCTTTCGTCAAGGCGAACTGGCTGACGGGATTCGATGAGAAGGGCCGTCCCATGCGCACTCCCGGCCAGCAGGATAGCCCTGTGCCCGTGCTCATTCAACCCAATGGCCTCGGTGGCACCAACTGGTATCCGCCTTCTTACAGCCCGCACACTGGATTGTTTTACATCCCTGGCTGGGAGAACAGCGGCACCATGTTTACCAAGGGCGCTGGATTCGGACGAGCTACCGGCAATACACCCATGGCGCAGCCGAATCTCGCGGTCGATCTCAAGACTCCTGAGGATGGATTCGGTATCGTCCGCGCCTTCGATCCAAAGACGGGCGACATGAAGTGGGAATACAAGATGACCGATATCACCTGGGCCGGGGTTCTTTCCACTGCTTCCGATCTCGTATTCAGCGGTTCGCGCGATGGCTATTTCTTCGCGCTGGACGGCAAGAACGGAAGCCTGCTGTGGAAGCAGAGCCTCGGCGGCCAGGTGAATAGCGGCCCCATGAGTTACATGGTGAACAATCGCCAGTACGTGGCCGTAGCCGCGGGCAGCGCGCTGTTTGTGTACGCGCTGCGGCAGTAACGCGACCCTATCCGCGCATCTTAGCTGGTGCTACTTTTCGAAGCGCCAACGCCGCGCCCAGAGCCATCAATCCCAGGAGTCCGATCGTAGTTGTGTTGCTTGCTGTGCTCGGCAACGTAGCAGTACTCGCACCTTCCGGCTGCGGACCGCCGTCTTCTTGAGCATCGCTGATCACCATGGTTCGGCCATTGGGGAGACTGACCGACCTGGCTGAAATCGTGGTCGATCCATCCAGCGCGCGATAACCCTTGGCGGTGATCCGGTCGCCGGCTTTGATGGTGGTGCTCTTCCATCCCTTGGATTCCAGCGTGCCCGGATTTGCCCCTTCCAGCGTCCAAGTCATGTTCTTGCCGCTATCATCAGGGGCATTCATTTTCACATTTACGTGGGGCATTTTCCAATCGACGCTGCTGACGGTGCCGGTAAGGGTAACCGGCTTATTGGCGTCGTATTCGGACGAGAAAGGGTGATGCGCTAACGCAATACTGACCGATCCAAGCAGAATCGCTAGTCCTGTCAATAGCTTTCTCATTGTGTTCTCCTTTGGCGCCTTCATAGGCTACTTGGCTTATGCAAGGATCGGGCCAAAGGAGCGCCCTCACTGACGATTCTTCTCAGTGGGATCCCTAGTCAGGTGATACCGGCCCGTCACGGTTGGATCGACGAACTCGAACTCGGCGGGGGTGCTAAATCCTGTGATGTCAGGGTACTCCCAAATCTCGTACGGATAGGTCGACGGCGTCGCGCCATGCGAGTCTATGGCATCCGGTGGACCGTACCTGATGTAGATCATGCCGCGGTCGGTCTTCCATCCGGCGATGCCCGCGGAGAATTTGTCGTTCGCCCAGGCAATACGCCGGTAGTGCTCCTCCTTCATCTCATTTTCCTGGGTGCCGGGCGTCGGGTCTCGGCGCAGCCAGAACTGTTCGATGAACGCTTCATGCTCGTCGTCGGTTCGGAGCCGGTTAAAAGCCCGGCGTTCGTCGTCTGAAATGATCCACCTGACATCTTCGTCGAGCCATTTCATGTACGGCGTCTCGAGGTGCGTCGCCAGCCATTTCCGATAGGAAGTAACGTCGGGCTCCGGAGTAGGAGGCGGGGCGGGTACGGCTTGAGTTGGAACTTGTTGAGCAGTGTCTCGTCTCGTTTGCGCGACAATCTGCCCCGGCTGTTTCTGAGGTTGCGGAACGGGATCTGGCGTTCTTGACGGTTCCCCTGTCGGGATCGCAGTCCTGTTCTGCGCATGCGTGAGCTGGACCGCGGATGCGAAATATCCCACAGGCAAAGTGCACATTAGCAACGCCGCCCAGCCTCGCCGCCCGAAGGCCGGCGGAATCGTTCTCGCATCGTCCAGGATCTGCTGCATTCTTTTTTCCACGTTAGTCTCCTTTGCCATGGATATCGCTTCGCCCATGAATCGTCCGTGAGCGGACTTCATCGCGCACGCTATTTCGAGTAACGCCTGGGCATACTGCCGCCGGTCTCCCATCTGAGCCAGCACCGAATCGTCGCAGGCGTATTCCGCCAAAAGAGCGAGTTCTCTCTTCAACCACCAGGACAGCGGATGAAACCAGAACACGCAGCTGTTGATGCGAGCCATCACGCCAATCGCCCAGTCCGCTCTGCGAACGTGCGCTTCTTCGTGAGCCAGCACCGCTTGAAGCTTGGCCGAATCCCACTCGCGCCAGCCAATCGGCAGAAGGATCGTTGGCGAGAGTTGCCCCACGGTCATAGGAACGGAAATCGATGCGGATTCCCACACTCGGGGCCCGTCAACCGGTTTGCTATTGCGCACCAGCCTTCGGGCAAACATGTATCCGAAAGTCAGTTGAACTAAGAGCGCGAAGGCTACCACCGCATAGATGCCAATGACAGCTTCTCTCCAGGTGAATGCGAGACGGCGGCCATGCGAGTTCAATGCTTGAACAGGTATCGGCGGGAGTGCGAATTGCGGGCTCAGGGTTGGCCCTGCATCCGGAACGGGAGCCAACACTCTGAGGGGAACCGACGGCAGGGCAGGGCTCGCCGCCACTTGCAAAAGCATCACCGCGGTTACGACGGTCCAAGCAGCGTGTTTCGCGGACGCGGATTTGACCCGGCACACCCACAGCATCAGCCACGTCAGGCAGGCCAGCGCTAGCGAGCGAAAAGAAAGGACGGCCAGATACCACAGGAAATCGTGCGCTTCCATTTCAAGCCTCCTTGTTTCGACCCTTCAGACGCCCGATCCGCTTTGCCAGCCGCTGCAACTCCTGCTCATCCAAAACCTCGTCGTTCACCATTCCGACCAGAAGCTGCTCGACCGATCCGCCGCAGAACCGGTCGATGATTTGCCGTACCGCCCGGACGGCCACATTTTGTGGCGCCGTCAGCCCGCGATAGATATTGGTGCGGCCCTCCACGCGATGCTCGAGATAACCCTTTTCTTCGAGCCGCTTCAAGACGGTCCTGGCGGTCGAATCCTTCATCGGATGGCGGGCCGCCAATGCCTCGCGAACGTCCTCGGCGGTTGCTGAGGGTCGCTTCCAAATGACGTTCATCACTAGATGTTCCAGTTCGCTGAGCGGTTTTCGGGGTGGTTTTACGCTGGGCATTATATGCGCTACATGAGGTAGCGCTACAGAGTGTAGCGCCATTTGGTTTTCTTGTCAATCCCTGGTTTGTACTGCAAGGAAGGCGTATACTCGGCCGCATTATGAGAGCTACGATCCTGCTTGTGCTCGCTTTCTCCCTCGCGCTCCCGGCTGCCGATCCCTCGCAGCCACTCTTCTGGAGCTCGTCTCAGCAGAAGGATTTCGACAAGCTGGCCTTATCCAAGTTGAACGCCGACCGGCACCTCGGTACCGAGCGCTTGCTCGACTCGGCATTTGTCGCGTACCGCAATGGAAACGGCGAGGCCGAACTCCACGAGAAGCAGGCCGACCTGCTGCTGATACGCTCTGGCGAAGGCACCGTTCTGGTGGGCGGCAAAATGATCGAGGGCAAGCCCAGCGCACCCGACGAGGTGCGCGGCAAATCGATCGAAGGCGGCACTAGGTACCCGATCGCGGCCGGCGACGTCCTCTACATTCCCGCCAACACCGTGCATCAGTTTCTGGTGGAACCAGGCAAAAACTTCACGGCAATGGTCGTAAAGATCACGCCTAAGCCGTGAGCGTCTACGGCAACTTAGCACGGCCCTAGAGAATCTGACGGCGGTACTAAGTATCTGATCCGAATGGCATTTGCCGAATACTATGCCAGAATCGATCCAGAGGCTATCGCCTATATGAAATTGTTTACTGCACGGCTGATCATCGCAGCGGCCCTCGTGGCGCCCTTTTCCTTCGCGCAGAACAGCGCCTATACGCTGGGAGTGATGTCATTGAACCCGCTCGGCTATTGGAAACTCGACGGCAATTTCAACGATGCCACCCAGCGTCAGAACAACGCCGCGAATGCGAATCTGGCTGGCCCCGTCGGCTTCACTCTGCCGGGCGGCGGAGCTCCCATCGACCCGAGCGGCCAGGCTGGGGTTTTCAATAGCTCTAAAACCCAGGCCGTGAATATTTCGGCGGGCAATACATTTAATTTCAGCTTCACACAGCCGTTTACGCTGATGGCGTGGGTCAAGACGGCCAACCAGGGACTCTCTCCCATGACCGTCATCGGCAAGATCGATGGCACCCAGACCGGTTACGCGCTGGTCATCAACAACGGATCGCCTTTCGGCACGCAGGGTGCGGGGCACTTCGGACTGTTTTTGGAGGCACAAGGGGGCATCTCGCAAGTACAATCCAACGTGTCGGTCAACGATGGAGCCTGGCATTTTCTGGCCGTCACCAGTGACGGCAGTGGCCTTCTAACCGGCGTTCAACTGTATCTCGATGGTGCTCAGGTGGCTTCCACCGCTGGACCGAACAGCGTTTCCAGTTCCATCGTAAACAATGTCGCTCTCTCGATTGGCGGATTGCCCAGCGCCGGATCTTCTTTCTCGCCCTTTGAGGGACTGATTGACGAGGTGGCGATCTGGAACTCCACGCTCACCCCGCCGCAGATCCAGCAGCTGGCGGGATTCGCAACCGGTGCCCGGAAGATCATGCCGCAGTTCGTATTCGGCGGCGGTTGGTACTCGGCTATGTATTTCTTGAACACTGGAATCGCGCCGGTGACCTTTCCGGTGAACTTCACCGCCGACAACGGAACTGCACTGACGACCATCCCCTTGATTACCGGCGGCGTGACCGCTGTCACGCTCGCACCTGGAGCCAGTACGGTCATCGAAGCCGCGAATGTCGGTGCGCTGACTCAGGGATATGCATCGTTCATCGCGCCTCCGGGCATCATCGGATACGGTGTATTCCGGCAGACGCTCCCGATCGCATTGAACGAACCCGATCAAGAAGCCGTCGTGCCGTTTTCGTCGGCCAATACCACCAGCAGTACGCTGCTGTGGGATGACAGAATATCGGCCACCGCGGTGGCGCTCGCCAATCCCAACGCCTCCCCGGTGACCGTGACCGTCACGGTTACAAAATCGGACGGCAGCCCGATAGGTACAGTTACTCTTCCCCCGCTGGCGGCGAACGGTCACACGGCTTTCGTTTTGCACGATGTTGTCGCGGGAACGGCAGGGAATCGCGGGACTGCGATTTTCTCCGCTGGTTCGGGCAACGTGGCCGTGCTCGGATTGCGCGCCACCGGAGTCGCGCTGACGTCGATCCCGACTACGGATAAGTAGCTGCGGTCTATCTGTAGGGCGAATCGTGCTACAAAGGGCCATGCCCACAGACGGCCGAGTTAAATCACTCCCGAAGGCTCCATAAACTCGCGGTCATTGTATTGATCTCAGCGTCCTCGGCGCTTGCCAGCACACTAACCGGTCCAGTGCCGGTGATCACGGCTAGTTGCACGCTAGCAGGCGCTCCAGTAACGTGTTCTTACGTCGCGGATAACGGGTTCACTAAGGCAATTGCGCAAAACACCTTTTCATTTGGTGGTCTGGGCACATCGACGGGTTTGGCGATTTCAATGTCTACTTTCGTTAACACCGCAGGGCAAGGTGCCGCCTTCGCAGGCGTCAATTTGGACTTCCTGGCGATTACCAATGGCCCGGTTCGACAGGGGTTCGTGACCTATTTCATGGGAGGCGACTCTGAACAGGCGGGCGAGATAATGTCGATTGAAGGACTAGGACTTTTGCAGAATTGCAATACCGTCGGTTGCCGTCAATCGGGAACACTGGTTCCTTTTACGCTTGGTCAAGCCTTTGAGATCAGCGCAGCGATTACTTCAGCTGGTAGCGCACAATCCTATTCGGGCGGAGGCGGCGACATCAAGATAACGATGCAGCTCTTTGAACTCGACGGCACTCCTGTTACGATCAGCGCCGCTCCTGAGCCCAGTACGTGGTTACTTGCCGCGTTCGGTCTGACTCTTCTGGGTACGTTCCGCGCGAAACGCTATCGCTGACCCCGGCCGAAGCCGGTAAATCGCGGCCCTCACCACTCCCGGCTCCTGCCTCCGGACAAGTCGCGTACTAGCGACGGCATAGTATTTCCCGATTTGACATGAAACTTTATTAAGCTTACTATACCGAAGGTGGTCTTTCGGCATAGTGACCAAGCCCCATTAGTTCAGCGATCGCCTCCGATTCAGGAAACCAAACGTAGTGTAGGAGTCGCCCCACGTGAGTAATACAGCCCCAAACCAGCTACCTCGAGCGTTTGGCCTTCTGACGCGCGAACTCATCTACACCTCGGCTCACGATCTGAATCGCCTTTCCGGGCAGGTACAGCATCTGCTAAGGGGCCGCGCTACGCTCGATCCGCGATTCTATCTGGCATCCATTTCGCCCACTTCCTGGAGTCCCAAAGTCGTTGTTATCCTGCGCGATCGGGATATCGTCGGTGTCATTTATGCCAAAGAACGCAAGGTCGCTGGGATTTCTACCGGCTTGATCTTCATCGATACCGTGCTGGACACTATTCTGACGGATGGCTCCATCAGCACCGAGCAGCTAGTCGAGAAAGCGATTAATCGACTCTTTACGGATCGGCACGTCCGCGGGCTTCGGCTGTTCATTCCTCCAGGAAAGGCGGAGTATCGCGCTGTTCAGTCCGCGGTTATGTCGCGATCACTCGACGGATGTCATGCCCCGGTCGAGCACCACGCGTTCTTGCGCCTTCCAGCGAACTACGAACTTTTCCTGCAACAGTTCGGCAAACATACGCGCCGAAATTTCCGATACTACCGGCGCGGTTTCGAGTCAGCCGGTGGCCAGTACGCGGCAGAAATGACTTTTGAGGAGTTCCGGCGTGCGGCTGTACGGCTGGCTTCTAAAGATGTTGTCGGGGCTGATGCGGAAGGCTTGAATCGAGCCCTAAAGATGTTGGCGGCGGTGAAGCGGCCACTACTTGTTGGATTGCGGATGGATGGAGAATGGGTCAGCGTTCTAGGGGGGTGGCACGAATCTGACAGAACCACTGTGTTTGTCCAGGTTAACGACGATCGCGACCACGCCAAAATGTCCTTGAGCATAGTGCTTCGAGCCTATCTCATCGAAGAACTCATCAGACAGGGAGTCTCCTCGGTTGTCTTCTGGGCGGGAGTCGGAGAGCCTTATTTCAGTCATTGCGAAGCCGGCCGCACTCTTTCTGTCTTCGTGGACCGTGCCAGCTTTTCCTGGCGAATCGTCCGCCGTATTCTCCGTAGGGCCATCGTTTCGTTGCCGGCGTCGATGGCCGATCGACTCCGTTGGATTGCCCCCAACACAGCACACCAGAAGGTGATTTAGGATTCTTTAGTCACCCCAACGCATGGGACGACTTCGCAACGCCATCAGCCGCCTGGAAGGGTGGTGGTTCGACCGCACCCGGCATGTCTCAACCAGCGGCGCCGTTACTTTGAAGGGATTAAGCTTAGTTGGCGATTGCAAGCAGGGCGAGATGTACCTGCCGTCGCGATCGGCGACCGTCCGGCTTGCCTTGCGGAGTCTTCCCATCACCGAACATCAGAACTATACGTTTGTGGATTTGGGGTCCGGCAAGGGCCGGATGCTGTTCCTGGCTGCTGAGTATCCCTTTCGCAAAATAGAAGGTGTCGAGTTTGCGATGGAGCTTCACTCGGAGGCCCAACAGAATATTGCCCGATACCGCAACCGCAAAAGACGATGCTTAAATATCGAATCTATTAACGCGGATGCCGGGGACTACTGCTTTCCGAAAGACAATCTCGTAATTGCTCTCTTCAATCCGTTCGGGCCAGAAGTCATGGAGAGAGTCTTGCGACGTATACGCGAGTCGGCGGCGGAATTCCCACGGGAAATCATCATGATGATGCTTTTCCCTGAACTCGCCACGGTGGTGGATCCGAGGGATTGGGACATTACTAAATGTGTGAGGCGCTATCACATCTACCGTCTAAGAAGTCTGCAGTGAGACTCAGCGGACGCATCGTTTCGCGGGATCGCGGTTTGAAATCAGCTCGCCAGGCGGAGCTTGGGTAGTGCCTTGATCGACTTTCCGGCCTTCTGTTCAGCCAGTCGCAGCTCGTAGAGACTCTGTAGGTTGAGCCAGAATTGGGCGCTGGTCCCGAAGTAGTGAGCCAGTCTCAAAGCGGTGTCACCCGTGATGGCTCGCTGCCCGTTGATGATGCCAGTGATCCGATTGGTGGGCACCTTGAGCTGGCGCGCGAGTCCGGCGGCGCTCATTCCGAGGGCTTCCAATTCCTCAGCCAAATTTTCTCCCGGATGGATTGCGGTGACGTGTGCCATGGGCATTTCCTTTCGTTAGTAGAAATCTACGATCTCCACATTCACAGGCCCGGGAGACTTCTCGGGCCACTCAAAGCAAACCCGCCATTGGTCGTTGACGCGGA
>Ga0157375_10002403_pt1 | contig 16215 bp, 25 predicted proteins | sample M35metaG_FD_115311 | JGI IMG/M metagenome (GOLD analysis project Ga0157375, IMG submission 115311) | Miscanthus rhizosphere microbial communities from Kellogg Biological Station, Michigan, USA - M3-5 metaG | ecosystem: Host-associated > Plants > Roots > Rhizosphere > Soil | place: USA: Michigan...
GGAGAGCAGGAAGTCTGCCAACCGCTCAACCTCAATTACAAGCTGAAAGGAGGCCCATTCTTGGGCACTCAAAGGAATATGAACAAGCCCAATTCGAGGGCTTACAGGCCGCAGTCAGCGGCTATTCGTGCCGCTCTGGTGGAGCTGCCGGCGGACGGTTGCACGCTGCCGGTCCCGGAGCTTCCGAAGTCGCGGGAGTGGAACGACGTAGAGCATGCCCGGTGGGTCGAGCTTTGGGAGTCGCCGCAAGCTACAGCCTGGGACGAAAGCTGCCGCGGAACCGTTGCCCTACTGGTCGCGTATGAAACCCGGCTGCTTAGTGGTGACGGCGGATCCGCATGGGTGGCGCAGGAATGCCGCTACGCCTCAGAGGCCCTTGGATTAACCCCTAAGGCCATGGCATCTCTCGGGTGGAGGATCGGCGATGGCAAGCAGTAGGAGGGCCGCTAGAGCCACTGCGGCGGCTCCAATAGTCGATGCAAAGAGCCCCCCTCGGACCAAGATGACTCTGCACGATTTTGACCTGTTCAAGGGGCATATCCAGTGGCTCGATAAGGTCCCTGTCTACGTCTACGAGTACCCGTCTGGACAGGTCCATGAGGGCGCAGATGCAGTCGCTTTTGTCCGTGATCTGAATGATCGCTGGCTCGCCCGAAAACACAACTCATAACTGAATAGCAGCACCCCAAGTAGCCCGCTCATGGCGGGCTTTTTTGTACCCAAAAACAGAAAGTGGTGAGTGTCATCGCTGATAGATCAATCAGCATTTCCCTTGAAGCCCGTGTTACAAATTTTGTCTCGGGCATGCGCACGGCGCAGCAGGCGACCGACGATTTCGCTAACCGGACCGCGTCGTTTGCTCGTGAGAATGAGCAGCATTTCGACCGCGTTGGCAAGGCGTCCATGATCTTTGGCGGCGCCATCCTGGCTGGTGTCGGTATCGCGGTGAAGTCGTTCATGGAGTTTGATTCGGCGATGTCTGAGGTTCAGGCGTCCACGCATGAGACTTCGGCGAACATGGACCTTCTGCGTGAGGCGGCGATCAACGCCGGCGCCGACACTGCATTCTCCGCGAAGGAGGCAGCGCAGGGTATCGATGAGTTGGCGAAGGCTGGCGTTTCCACGAAGGACATTCTGGGCGGTGGGCTGACGGGCGCACTGTCGCTTGCGGCTGCTGGCTCGCTAGGTGTTGGTGAGGCTGCGGAGATTGCGGCTACTGCCCTCACCCAGTTCAAACTGTCTGGCGATAAGGTCCCTCACCTCGCAGACCTTTTGGCGGCTGGTGCTGGCAAGGCTCAGGGTTCGGTCCAGGATATGGGCATGGCGCTGAAGCAGGCGGGTCTTGTTGCCGCGTCTACCGGGCTGAGCATCGAGGAAACCACGGGCGGGCTCGCGGCGTTCGCTTCCGCTGGGCTGATCGGTTCGGATGCTGGTACGTCGTTCAAGTCGATGTTGCAGCGCCTGACGCCACAGTCCGCAGAGGCGCAAGCCAAGATGGATGAACTTGGCATTAGCGCCTATGACGCCCAGGGTAAGTTCGTTGGCCTCGCTAAATTCTCCGAGAACCTGAAGACCGCCTTTGCGGGCCAGAGTGATGAGGCACGCAACGCGGCAATGGGCGTCATCTTCGGATCCGACGCTGTCCGAGCCGCCAATGTGCTGTACGAACAGGGCGCTCAGGGCATCTCGGACTGGACCGACAAGGTCAACGACGCGGGCTATGCGGCGGTTACTGCTTCTATCAAGCAGGATAACCTCGCCGGCGATCTGGAGAAGTTGGGCGGCTCGTTCGATTCATTGCTTATCAAGAGTGGCGGCGGGCTCGCCGAGTCTTTGCGCGGGCTTGTACAGGGCGCTGAGGACCTTGTTGATGCGTTCGGTAAGATCCCAGCGCCGGTCCTGAACGCTGGCGCCGGTATTGCCGGTATCGCCGGTAGCGCGCTCCTCGTTGGCGGGGCTGTCATGTCCGCACTGCCAAAGTTGATGGAGTTCCGCGGTTCGATGTCTGCCCTTGCGGAGGCGTCACCCCGCGCCGCCGGGGGCATCAACAGGGTTGCGAAAGCCGCCGGCCTTGCTGCTGTCGCACTAGTTGGCCTGGAGATCTTCAATGCTGTCGCGTATGACAAGCGGGTCCACTCGACTGAGGAAATTGGCAACGCCATCCTACGGCTCAACAAGGCGGCTTCAGGTGAGGGTATCTCGGCGCTTGACGGTCAACTAAGCGACTTCGGAAACTTTGCTGGCAAGCGCATTGCGCCCGACATCAACTCGGCTGCTGATGCTATCGCGCGGATTACGCACCCGCAGGATAGTGACGGCATAAACCGCTGGGCCGACAAGGCCTTTGGGTGGACTGGGTTGGCGAAGTCCAACACGACGCAAGTTGATGAGGCGCTGGGCAAGGTCGGCGACGAACTCGGCAACCTCGTAAAGAACGGCGGGGCGGATGCTGCTGCGAAGTCCTTTAGTAAACTCTCCGACGAGTTCATTAAGAATGGATCGTCGGCGCAGGATGCTTTGGACCATGTGCCCGGCTATAAGGACGCACTGCTTGGCCTCGCCACTCAGGCCGGCGTGGTCCTAGAGGGTCAGGACCTTCTTGACTTCGCCATGGGCAAGGTTCCGGCATCAATGCAGGGCGCTGCGACGGCCACGGAGACGTACACGACCGCCGCCGGGCAGGCTGCCCCGGTGACCGAGCAGATGGCCAAGGATCTTGAGGCTGTTGGGCTTAGCGCCGAGGGTGCCGTCACTGACATTGACGCCTTCGCCCAGTCGCTATTCGCGGCGGGGCTCCTGTCGCTGTCCTCGTCTGACGCGTCTATCGCCTATCAGGATTCCATCGACAAGATGACTGCCTCCGTGAAGGAGAATGGCACGACCCTCGACATCAACACTGAAAAGGGCCGCGCTAACCAGTCCGCTTTCAATGGCATCGCACAGGCGGCCATCACTTCCGCCGAGGCCCACGCTAAGGAAACCTTCGCATCCAAGGGATCCGCAGCAGCGCAGGGCGAGTTGCAAGGCGCGCTTGGTCAGAGCTACAAGGACCTGATCACGGCTGCCGGGCAGCTCGGCATTACTGGTGACGCTGCGGACACTATGGCGCGCAAGGCGCTTGGCATCCCTAAGAAAATCCCCATCGATACATGGGTTAAGGATCAGGCGTCAGGCACACTCGACGCGATCAGGGGCAAGGCTGATGCGTTAAACGGCAAGAGCATCAACCTTTACACGAACATCCACGAGACGACCTTCCTGAACACGGTCCGGTCGGACTCGGTTTCAAATGGGCGCGGCACCGCAGACAAGCGGGCAGCGGCATACGCTACGGGTGGGCGCGTGTACGGTCCTGGGACGACAACGTCTGACTCTATCGACGCGCGACTGTCCAAGGATGAGTACGTGCTCACTGCTGCCGCCGCCCGGAAGGTCGGGTACGCGCAGTTGGACGCGTGGAACGGCGGCGACACTCAGCCGCTTAAAGCTGGCACGCAGTACGCGCCGGCTAGCGCCCCCGCTCGCCAGGCGATTACCGCCAGTGGGCCATCCGGCGACACCATCGTCTACGTCACCAACCCATTCACGGGCGAGGAAGTACGCGGCATAGTCCGCAGCGTTTCGACAGGTGTGGCCGAGGGTGCAATTTCTGCGGCTGACCGTCAGTCCGCATATGCGCGTCCTGGGAGGCGCTGAAACCAACACCGGGACCTCTGCGCCCTTGTGCCCTGAAATAAGGAAGCCCCCGTCAGCTAACGACGCTGACGGGGGCTTCCCTTGCGTGGCTGTCTAATCGTCAGTCTCCCCGGCCGGCACGAGGAAGCCGTAGGCCTCATCATCAGCCTCCTGCTGCTCCAAGTCTTGCCATTTGGGCTTCATCTTGGTCCAGGATTCGGGGGCAGACATGGGAGTTTTCTTATCATCGGATTCCATGCCCGAAGCCTACACAACGCACCGTTGCCCGCTGCTTAAGCGTTAGTTAAGGTAGAGCTTCCATGCATCAAGCTCTGTCTTGAGATCAGTCATCGCCATGTCAAGCAGAAGCGTCTTGTTTTGGCACGCGTAGTCAGTAGGACAATTGGCTGCGCGCCATTCTTTCGCGGCTGCCACTGCATCTTCCGAAGCGGTGACGGTCGTGCCGATGATCTTAGTCATCTCGCTTGGAGGTGTGCCGATATAGGACGGCGACTTGGGTTGCTGCGCGCCTTCTAAGCTGAGGCTGACAATGTTGGCCACGGATTCGGCTCGCATAGCAATGGTGAAACACAACGGATCCCCCTGGGCGACCGAGCCGGCTGAACAAGAGTTCTGAGTCCAGTCATCGACGTACTTATCAACGTCAGCCTGAACCTTGAGCGCTACGCGTCCATAGTCAGCCTTGCTGGCGGAAGGAGCGCTCGACGTTGGGCTTACGGTTGCGGCTTGTGATGACGCCGCTGGCGACGGGCTATCCGAGATGCTGCACCCGGATAGTAGGACCGCGGCAAGAGCAAGTCCACCAATAAGCTTTTTCATGTTTCCCCCATAGAAGTAGTGTCTGACCCAAACACTAGCGTTCTATCCGTGGCGAAGATCGATGTTGAAGCGGTGGGCGCGATGCTGAGACCGCGGGGCAGATACATTAGCGGCATGGCATCGTTCACGCTCGACGGCGAAACGTACGAGTACCTGAAACCGGATCCCGGACACCCGCCGGATGAAACCAAGTCGTGGGAGTACGGGAACTATCCCAAAGTGCTAGCAACCCTGCCCCTAGCTAACGGCGGAACAGTACGTGTCTACGCCGCCGCGGAACGCTGGAACCCCTCCTACGTCCTTGTGGGATGGGCGGATGAAGCGCGGCACGGGCATTGGGCTTGGATCCCCGCCGGCAATGTGGAGCGCGTGACCGATTCCGAATGGGACATCGAGGAATACCGGCGCTGCCCGGAACATCTCCGCGCCATCAGGTGGGGAAACCGACTGCCCGGGTTCCTGCCAGCCTAGGCGAACGGGTGCCATTGACTTCATTGTCTCCGCGGTCCTACGTTGGAACGGTTCTGCTGGCTGTCCCAACCAAGCGTCCCTACCGAGCCTGGTTGCACTGCCCAAGCCGCCGGCAGAACGGTCTACCGGATCGCCCCCGCATCATTCCTTATGGACCGGTGCGGGGGCGTTTTGGTGTTTGCCGTCCCGCAGTCTCTCGTCTTCCTAGATGCAGTGACTCACAGCGACTCGTACTCCTCATGACGCTACCGATAGCATCGGCGGATGACTGACGCACCAAAGACGAGTCCCTTTGATGAACGCTTCATGACAGTAAAAGAGCTTGCGGACATGCTCGGCATCTCAGCCACGACGGTCTACGGCAGCTTGTGGAAGTGGCCCCATTTGAGGACAACCGCCGGCGGGATCATCCGGTTCCGTGAAGCCCATGTAGAGGAAATCCTCGAAAGCCTAACGGTGCGCCCTAAGCCTCCAAACGTCCGACCCAACGTCGGCACCCAGGCGTCCCGCCGGCGGCACCGGACGCTGTAGAGCAGGAACCCGCCGGCCATCACGCCTGCCCGCATTTCCTGCCCTCGTAGGCCGGACCATGACTATATGGACCCTGCGCCCCATTGCACCTGCTCTTGCCACTGATCAGCCGACGGCGCCGGGAGAGATTCGTACCGCGCAGCCATCGCCGGGCACTTCAAGCACGACGGGCACCCAACCACCGCAGCCTCAACGTCGGTCAGTACTGCGGCCCGGTCCATCAACACTCTCTTAGTGACCAGAAGATCCTTGGCCGCTAGAGAGAGCTTCCCGGGGCCGCTGCAAATGCCCGACATGGCCTTCAAAGGCAGGAGCCGGCGCGAGGTTTCATAACGGACGCTCATTTCGCGAGACTCCAGTTGCCTGGAACCCTCGCCGCGCTCTATGTGAACAAGTTCGTGAACGATGGCGCACTTCCGCTGAACCTCATTCAACCTGTCGTCATACCAGATGTCCGTGCCGTCGGTGCAGGCGTGCATCCCCTCGGCAAGCCGGACAGGATTAGCTTTCGGCAGGCTCGCGCCGCCACCTTTGAGACCCAAGTGATTTCCCCCGATAAGTTTTGAAGCATTCCGCGGAGACCAGTCCGTTGCGGGATGCTGTGATCGTAGGCTACCCGCACACAACCTCTGTGGTTGTAGTGCAGCTACGTGTGAGAAACCTATATCGAATCTTTTCCCCGGTCAACATTCCATTTAGGTTTCTTACCCCGTAGCCTCGAAGCATGACTTCAAAAGTGCAGGCTTGCGGCATCTACGCCCGCATCTCATCCGACGATGGAACCGCTCTAGGCGTCGGGAGGCAGATCGAAGACTGCACGCGCGAAGCCGAGCGCCGCGGATGGCCCTTGTCTGAGGTGTTCACTGACAATGACGTGAGCGCCACTAAGGCCAAGCGCAGGCCCGAATATGAGCGCCTGCTGTCCGCCATCGAATCGGGCACCATTGACGCCCTCGTTGTGTATGACGTGGACAGACTTACGCGTACGCCCGCTGAGCTGGAACGCTTCATAGACCTAGCTGACAGGCATCACACGGCACTGGCGTCCGTGGGCGGGGAAGTGGACTTAGCAACGCCTCAGGGGCGCCTAACGGCACGTATTAAGGGCAGCGTGGCCCGGCATGAGGTTGAACAGATGTCCCGGCGCCTCAAGCGCAAGTTTCAGGAGAATGCCAAAGAGGGTAAGGCGCACGGCGTAACCCCGTTCGGGTACCGGCGCGAACGGGTGCAGGATGAGAACGGGCGGGATGCGGGCTACCGGGAGGTCATCGTTCCGGCGGAGGCTGACGCCATCCGAGAGCTTTACGGAATGGTCATTGCTGGTGCATCGTTGCGCAGCCTGGCCGCGTACCTAAATGACAAGGGATTCAAGACGGGACGCGGCAACGACTTCGCCGGAAATGTGGTGGGCAACATGCTGCGTAAGCCTAGATACGCGGGCCACCGGACACATGAGAAGAAGATTGTCAGCGTGGGGGAGTGGGATCCCATCATCAGCCAGGAAACTTACGATCAGGCAATGGCTGTCCTCACAGCACCGGGCCGGCGGCACTCCCGCGGCTTGGAACCCAAGCATTTGCTCTCCGGCATTGCCCTCTGCGGTCGCGAGGGTTGCGGGACCCCGATGCGTCCGAACATCCACAAGCCACGAGCCGACGGCAAACACCGCAAGCCGTCCTACATCTGCCCTGGCTGCATGAAGGTCACGCGTCAGATGGAACCGGTGGACGAAGTGGTGAATATCTACATGGTGGAGCGGCTCTCCATGCCTGACGTGGTCGCGGTCTCCGCCGCCAAGCCCGACGCGCTGAGAGCCGCTCTGACAGCCCGCGATGCTGTCCTGGCACGCATGGACACTGTGGCCGATAGCTTCGCTCAGGGGGACGTTACAGCCCGCCAATTCGCCCGAATCAATGAGCAGCTAAGGGTACAGCTCGACACTTCAGAGCGGGATGTCATCAGGCTCCAGCCCAGCAGGATCCTTGACGGCATGACCGGACCTGGCGCGGCGGCAGCTTGGTCCGGAGCGTCAATCGAGCAGCGGCGCGGGATAATCCGAGAAATGGTGACAGTAACGATACGCCCGAGCGGGCCAGGCGTTAGGTTCTCGCCGGACCATGTCGAAATCAAGTCCAACATTTAGGCTCCGTATCCCAAATTAGGGCAAAAAAACGAAGATCCCGCTTGACAATTTTATGACAAGAGTCCGGATCAAATTTTCCCGCTAACGCTGGTGCCAGGGCGGCCTGTCATGTAATTGACAAAGTTTCCAGGCCTGATTTCCGGTCTGCGACACTCGCATCATACCCCCGAGGGTATGGGATTCCAGATTGTCCCGTGGGAGATTTAAGTTGAGGAAGAAGCAGTTCCTCACGCATCCATTGAGCCGGAGCGCCCCGCAGGCGCCTCGGCTTTTTTTGCGCCCACTCGGCCCTCCACAGGGCTGTGCACAGGTCCCCGCAATAACCCACACGCTATCCACAGGGGCATGTAACCCGGGGATGGGAGAAACACTCACCCTGGAGCTACCGTGGTTGCATACCGTAAATACAAAAACGACTGACCCGCTCATCCGCCAAGATTCCGCAGGTCAGTCACCAGAACCAGCCTCTATCAAAAGGAAGTTCCTCATGGAGACTAGCACGATCACTGTTATACAAGCACGCCCAAAACCGGACCTAGTCTCGTATAAGGACGCAGCAGCCTATCTGGCCTGCACCGTCGCGACCGTGCAGCGGTACGTCCGGAAGGGCAAACTTACCGGCTACCGGATCGGCGTCAAAATGCGCCGCGTTGACCTTGACGAAGTCGCCGCTCTCATCAGGGTTGCGGCATGACCCCGGAGCAGATTGAAGCGCTCCGCATGAAGGCCCGCGCAGAAGTCGCCTGCTGGCCGGCGCTTACCCCGCAACTCGCAGCACGGGTTACTGCCATCTTCCAGCAGGTGAACTCCTGATGATGAACCGAGGCCGCAAGACCGCTGACCGATACACGGGCCCCCTCCTAACCACGGACCAGTGGAATTCACTGGAAATGAGGCGCTGGATCCTTGAGCACGAAACCCCCGGAAAGTTCGGAACCTTCGGCGACAAGGTGACTAGATGAGGGACGCCGAGCCGCCGGAAGACTATTGGGAGGCGCGGCAGGATGAGGAAGCCGGAACCGCCCACGAATACACGCCGCCGTCCTGGAAGCCGCTAGACCTCACCGCGTACCTGAATGGGACCCACAAGGCCCTACAGCCGTCCCTGATGACCCGTACAGACGGGCAATGCTTGCTCTACGCGGGCATGGTCCATGCCTTCAATGGCGAATCAGAATCCTGCAAAAGCATGATGGCCCAGTACGAAACAGTGCGGCAGATCCAGGCCGGGCACAACTGCATGTACATCGACTTTGAGTCAGACGCTGCATCAGTCACAAGCCGGCTCCTGATGATGGGCGCCAGTCCGGACAACATCCGGAACAACCTGGATTACATCAGGCCCGACGTGGACCCGGTGACGTTTGCCGATGAGGATGCCGAATGGCGCCAGATCCTGCAAAACAAGTACGCGCTAGTGGTTATTGATGGTGTCACAGAAGCTTTCGCAGTCTTCGGTGTGAAGTCCATTGACAACGATGAAGTGACCGCCTGGGGCCGCAGGGTTCCTCGCAAGATCGCGGCAAAGACGGGTGCCGCTGTCGTGGTTGTGGATCATGTCACGAAGTCGTCAGAGGGGCGCGGGCGGTTCGCTATCGGTGCCCAGGCGAAGATGTCCTATCTGACTGGCGCCGCTTACATGGTTGAAATCATCAGCCCGGTGGGCGTGGGGATGATCGGCAAGGTTGCCCTGAGGGTCGGTAAGGACCGCCCCGGGCAGGTCCGGCCAATGTCTGGCGAGTGGCGCAAGGGTGACCGAACTCAGGAGACCGCCATTGTCACGGTGGATTCAACGGTTGCCAACCGGATTCATTTCACGGTGGAGCCGCCCCGGAAATCGACTGACGGCAATGGCCTACCCGTGGACCTCATGGAAGCAATCTCCCGATGTATCGAAGATTGCCCGACTCCGCCCAGCTTCCGAAAGATCAACCAGCTAGTTTCCGGCAAGGACGAGAGTAAGCGTGCCGCGATATCTCTCCTCGAAGCGGACGGCTTTATCAGCATCATTCCCGGCGCTCGAAACGCTCACGAACACCACTCCCTGAAACCGTTCAGAGCTTCCCCAGAGCCCGAACTGTTAGCCGCCTGAGTGTGAGTGTGTCCCGTTCTAAAGAACAGAACGGGGACACACACACTCAAACACTTCCCAGTGTGTCGGGACACGGTCGGGACACGGTCGGACACGGTCACACGCTCGGGAAACCAAGAACTTTCTTCCTAAAGGATCCCCCATGAAAACTCTTTGCGAACCGGAAGCTGCATGAAGCTCACCAGGGACGACCTGCTCAAACTCTGCGAAATCTACAAATCAAAGGCGCTCGAAGAACACGAGCTCTACCGCAAGTGGCGGGACCGGGCACTTGATGCTGAGGCCCGTCTAGCCACCCACGAGGCAGGGAACGCTCATGAATGAGGCTCAGATGCTCCAACGCCTCGCCGACCTCCACAGGGAGCTTGTACGGCTCCACGCAGAGATCGGGGAACTGCTGTGACGGACGCCGACCGCATCGAGTTTCTGACGAATCAGCTCCGCTACTACCGAGAGCTGAGCATCCGCCTCAATCAGCAAGTCCAGAGCTACAAGAATGTGCCCGAGGCGCACTTTGGCAAAGGCTTGCACGCCGACCCGGTCGGAAATCTCGTCGCCCACCGTATAGACAACCAACGCAAGAAAAGGAACTGAAGCAATGGCCTATGACTTCCCAAGCCGTGTCGTCGAACAGTGGGACTTTGCCAGCCAGGCAGCAATCTGGCGGGAACGCGCACTGCATCAAGCCCAGCGTGCCGAATTCTTCCGCAAGCTCTCCGAAGCCGAACGCAACGGCGCCACCATCAAGCCCTCGGCTAAGGAGCCTGCACTGTGACTGACCCCGCACTCAATGACAGCCGTGTTACCGACAGCGTCCCCCTGGAAATCCTTGCTTTCCTCGAAGCGAACCAGCCCGACCCTGACACTACGCCGGACTTCCAGATAGGTCATTGGATGGGCGTAACCGCCGCCGTATGCCAAGAACTAGCCCACGCCCGGCAGCGTATTCGCGAGCTGGAGGCCGACGCATGATCGAAGGTTGGCCCTCCACCAAAGGACCACTCCGAGCCCTTGTCGCGCTTGGCAACTTGCCAGCGGGCAGCGTGCCCCACTGGCTTAACGAACCTACCTACGAGATCGACAGCGGACGCGTCGGCTACAAGTGCCGCACGCACCGCGGACTCAGCCCGGAAACCATCCTCGACCTAGCGGCGCTAATCGTTGAGGGCTACCAGGTTTACGTCAACCCCCGCGGCAGATACGCCCGCATTACCATCCTTGAAGGACCCACGGACGGCGGTTCGAATGTTCAACCCTTTTAGGAGCTATCCGGGCTATCACTCGAAGAACATGGAGGGCTCGCGGACGACGTACGCCAGGGCCGGGATCTTCGAGACACCAGAGGGCACGGAGGAGCCCGCCGTCGTCATCTTCCGGGACAAGTTCTGCATGGGAATCCTCACGGCGGACGACGCCACCAGGCTCTCAAACGAACTCATCGACGCCATCGAAAGGCCCGCCTGCTAATGGCCAACATCCCAAGGCCCCCAGAAGCCTACATTCACGGAGTGACGGCACCCATCGTGATTCTGCCCGCAAGGGTAGCGGCCTGGTTGGAACGGCACGCCGGCCTAAACGACCTCCGGATCCGCGCCCGCGGCAACGACCCGGAAGTGGACAGCGTCCTGCAAGCCCTGCACCGCGCATCTCTCCACTGGCGGACTACCGCCACCGGAAGCAGTCAAGCGCCAGCACCGGAAGAACCCGCACAATCAAAGTATTACAGCACCACAGAAGCCGCCGAACGCCTCGGCATCACTGACAGAGGTGTTCGGCTGGCAATAGCCGAACACCGGCTCCCAGCCATAAGCATCAACGGCAGATGGCGCATCACCCCCGAAGACATTGCACATTTCAACGCCGCCAAAGCGGCATAGGAGAGCATCATGGCTACCCTTTTCAAAGGCCCCGAAACCCAGCACGGCAGGGCAGCATCCGAAGCCCGGAGTGCATCCCGTCAGCGTACCGACGCCATCCGCGCTGACAAGCGCCTCACACCCGAAGCCAAGCGTGCAGCAATCGCCCGCGAATACCTCCAGACCAAGCAGGAAGTCCAGGCGCTCAAGGCCGCGGAGTCCACTCAGCGGGCATCGCGCCGGAGCGAACTCACCAAGAGCCTTTTCGGCCTCGAAGGTTTCACCACTGCCCAAGACGCCATCTCCTACCGCGACGCACAGGACCGGGCCGACAGCATCCCCGCCAATGGCGAGGAGAAGGCCCTCACACTGCTCAAAAGGGCGGAACTGTCCGGAGACAGCATCCTCACAAAAGCGCTCATCAACAGGGCGCTGGAAGCCGGCTGGGTCAACGTCGCCAACAGCTACATCGAAGCCAACCCCTACCAAGGCCGGCACCTCGAAGAACTTTGGGCCTTGCAGGAACCGGCACCGATGAGTGCCGCCGCCCTCCAAGCCCAGATCGTTGAGGAAGCCACGTTCGAGGTCCCCAAGCCGGACGAAATCAGCTCCTACGCCTCAGATGCTCCGATTGAAGCTATCGCCAAGTCGGACGGCTGAAGTTCGGGCCAACCCGCCGCTCGACAGTGAATGCCCCCGCGGAACAATAATCAGCCGCGGGGGCATCCGTTAGGAACGTGGGGCCTAAACCATTCGATTACTCCGAATCGCCCTTGGCCTGACGTTCGCGAATGTTCTTCGCGATCTCGTCAATCTTTTCCTTCACGATCTTCCCGGCTTCCGAAAGGCTCTTTTCCGCGCTGCTCAGCGGATCCGCCTGCAAATAGACGTTCTGACCGATGGGCAGATCGTACTCATCCTTCAAATGGGTGCCGCCAGCGACCCCAAGGAGAGCTAGATATACCTGCGCCTCAGTCTTCGCGATGCCCGCGATGGTACCAAATACGACAGTGAATTCGTTGGACTGAAAGCTAACCGTCTGGCCCACGTGACGACGATCAAGCTCTCCCGCCGGGAGCGCCCTCTCAGACTGACTTCCGATGTAGTTCATTGACTGCTCCTTCTAACCGAGGACACGTACCGCAGCAGTCTACGGCCCGCTACCTTTCGGCGTGCTGATCACTGCCAGGAAGCGTCGCCGCTCTAGAACTTGAAACGCAGCACCAACCAAGTAGCCCGCTCATGGCGGGCTTTTTTGTACCCAAAAACAGAAGGATCCACATGTCCGAAGGAACCACATACCCAATAACCGAAGTTGCGGGCCTGGTCGAAGACCCCGATAACCCTCAATTCTTCCTAATGGCGGAACCCGCAGCGCTCACCGAAGACCCCGACTACCCCCAGTTCTACCTGATTGGATCCTGACCCATGCCCCGCAGACTCATATCCGTTGATGACTCTTTCAACGTCCCTGACACCGTCAACATCCGCGACGTAAACCTTCCCGCCGGGTCCAAAGCCGCAGCCATCGCAGCAAAGCTCGACGGCTCCGAGAAGGGCGCCGCGTCTGGTGTCGCCCCGCTCGGTCCCGACACCAAGGTGCCGGACGCGAGCCTGCCCGACCGGCTTGGGGCACCAGCACTTAATGCCGCCTACGCCCGCGTGGTGTCGCTGTCTACGAACCCCGCAGACGCCGCCGCAAACACCACGAAGCTGAACGCCGCGCTGACCTCACTGGGCGAAGTCATCGTGCAGACCCCTGACGGTACTACCGCGTGGATCAACGACACAGCAGTAGTCAGTTCCTACGTAACCGTACGGCTCAATTGTGAAGTGAAGCTCGTTGCCGGAACAGCCAAGCCACTGTTCAGAAACAAATCAGCGCACACTGTCGGTTCTGCCGTGACCTCATTCACCGGCCCCACCTGGGACCCGCAGAACGTGCTGATCTTTGGCACCATCACGGTCCCGTCGCACACGCTCGCCGTCGATGATTGGGTCGCCGTGCAGGGCGCGACGGCGTCCGGCTACAACGGTGTCTTCCGGGTCACGGCGACGACCTCAACGACCCTGACTGTTATTCTTCCCTTCGCACCCACCGTCGCCACCGCAACGGGGACGATGAAATTCTTCAAGGCTGACCGGAACATCAAGATCGTCGGCGGAACGCTGAATCAGGTCGGCACCTCCCAGGCGTCCAACTCGACCGACTACCTGAACTGCACGACGAACTGGCACGGCGTCAAGGGCCTGACCCTGGAAGGCGTCACGGTTCACGACAGCCGCCGCTACGCCTTCCATATCGGGCTCTGCTCCAACGTCAGAACCAAAAACCTCCGGGTCGAAAACACGATCAGCGGCTCCGACGGCGTCCACCTCGGCGGCGCAGTCTTCGATGCCGTGATCGACGGAACCACCGGCTACACCGGCGATGACTTTATTTCGATGACCATCGGCGACTACCCCGAAATCCAGATCACCCGCGGCGACTTCCATGACATCAACATCACCAACAGCACCTGCGAATACACCGATCATGAACTCGTCAAGATGACAGGGTCGGCCCCGTTCTTCCACAAGAGCGTAACCATTGACGGTCTGCATGGAATCACCAAGATTTTCGCCGTTCAGGTCTATGACGACGTTGTCACCGGCGGGCTGGTCGGCACGTCGGGCGGTACGCTCCGCATCCGAAACGTCGACGCCTACTGCCAGAACGTGCTTTACATGAACGTGACTGGCACCTTCGACCATGTCGACATTGATGGTGTGAACTTTGATCGGGTCAAGGGCAACAACCCCGCGGTTGCGTTCATCACCGGGGCAAGCTCGATTCGCCTGCTCACCGTCAAGCGGGTCAAAAAGATCAGCAACACAATTCCCGGCGCCGCCCTCATCTACCTGCCGTCCGCGATGACACAAATTATCAAGACGGCAGTCATTACCGAGTGCGACGTTCAGGCAGGAAACCCGTTCTATGCCGTGAACCACGCGGGCGGAACTCTCGGGCACCTGTCCGTCAGCAAGTCCACGTTCGTCGGCGGCTTCGGGATCTACTCAGCCGGGACAGGCGCGACGGATGGTTCTGTGGTGGTCCTCGGCGATCTGATGGTGGACAGCATGAATCAGATCGTTGACGTCGCCCGGTCCGTAACCCTGATTATCGCCCCGGGCGTGTACGTTACAACCAACTGGAACGCAAGCAACATCACGCAGTCAGGGTCGGGTAAGAAGCTGACGCTGGTCGGCGGGCCGATTCTCCCGTTCAAGGCGAAGAACAACCTGGCGGTCTCGGGCGGCGGGCTTGCTGAAGTTCAGGGAGAGTTCGCGATCACCGGAGCGAACGTGACCAGCCCGGTCGCTGGCTCGCGGTTTTACAACACGGACGCGGCCTGGGCGTCCGGTTCGGGAACGGACAAGTCCGGGATGTACGCCTACAACGGCACCGCCTGGCAGAAGCTCTACGGCCCGGCCTAAAGGGCTAGTCTCGACCGGTTAAGTGCCCTAACTGAGGACCCTGCCCGCTTGCGACTTGCAGGGTGCCAGCTGTGCCCGTAGCTAGATAACCACGGCTACGGGCACAGCGAGGCTGGGACTGCCAGTCCGAGCGAAGGGAGACCGTTTACTTACTCAGCGGGCGAAGTTAGTGCAGGTTTGCGGAGCTGGTGACAAATCGAAGCAGGTAACTTTCAAAGCCGCCGTTGTAGTTCGGCTGAAAGCCGGGAAATCCACCGGGCCCACTTTAAGCTCTCCTGTCAAACCCACCAAAGGACTAGGCATCGTCCTACCCACCAAAATAACCGCAGCCTGCATTTCCGCACTTCCAAAAACAAATATGTCATTGATTGCGTCTTGAAGGTCATGGCGAGCGGTCTGCATATCCGCTTTCGAATATTGGCAGGCTTCGGACTTCTGCACCTCGCACTTTTGGCGTATCTCAACGCGGGTAGCGTACGCCTGGACAGCATCGTTGTACGCGTCATAGTACGGCTGTCTCTTTTCTCGAAGGAGCCGATCCTGATCACGTTCGAACTGCGCGGCCTGCGATTCCTGCTGCGCAGCAATACCGAGGTTGGACGTGTAAGCGGTGACGCCTCCACCTATGAGAGCGCCTAGTAAACCGAATATTGCCGGAACGAGGACCGATCCCCGGGCACTCCTAGGACCAGGCTGGCTACCGATATTGCTCACCGTCTTGCATTGGGGCCCCTTCGCTTGTCACTTCTCCGGCAGCGATCCGCTCAGCAGTACCCCGGTACGCCTGCTCGATGTAGTCCTCAAGGTCAGCGGCAGCTACACGCCACAGCCCCTTGCCGCCAATCTGGATCCCACGCAGATCGCCAGTCTTCAACAGGGCACGCACCATCGGCAGACCCACGTTCAACTCCTCAGCTACCTGCTCAATCGTCAAGAACCTCGGCTGCTTTAGTCGCTCAATCTCACTCACTCGACAACCATAACCATGACGTGCCGCTCGACCCCCACCCCGGCACCCCGCGCATCCAGCAGGGGAATCACACCCCTGGTGAGGGGATTCGCTGTTCGCGGACCTGAAATGTCCTTGCACACCCCCACGGGAGGGGGGCTAAGGCGCACCCCATCCAGAC
>Ga0157375_10002404_pt1 | contig 16212 bp, 21 predicted proteins | sample M35metaG_FD_115311 | JGI IMG/M metagenome (GOLD analysis project Ga0157375, IMG submission 115311) | Miscanthus rhizosphere microbial communities from Kellogg Biological Station, Michigan, USA - M3-5 metaG | ecosystem: Host-associated > Plants > Roots > Rhizosphere > Soil | place: USA: Michigan...
AGTACATTGAAGTTGGTATGTTTGTTGATATCTACACAAACGCCGATACTAACGCTGCCAATGTTCTTGCTAACGCTAACGTTCAAATTACCAATTTGACAGGCCCTGTGGCCGGAGTTTACACTATTACATTTGGTAGCACTGTAACTGCTACTGCGGCTGGCTTCTTTCTTACTCGTACTGGTTCTCGTTCAAAGGAACCTGTTGGTTTTGAGCAAATGATTGCTGGTCTTACTAATAATAACGCTCTTGGTGATGGTACTGGTGCTCTTTATGGTATTACTCACTCTACATGGACTGGTAATATGGATTCGACCGCAGGAACTATTTCTGAAGGTCGAATGATTAACCTTGTCGATGTTATTCGTGCTCGTGGTGGACGTACTACTGTTGGTTTTTGTTCTCTGGGTGTTCGTCGCGCTTATGCAAATCTTTTAGAGCAGCAGCGTCGTTATGTAAATACCACTGAGTTTAAGGGTGGATTCTCAGGTCTTGCATTTACTACAGACTACGGTGAGATTCCGATTGTTGCAGACTTTGATTGCCAGACTGGTCGTCTTTATTTCCTCAATGAGAAGGAAATTACCATTTATCAGAGTGGCGACTGGTCCTGGATGAACCGTGATGGAAGTATGTGGCAGAGACTTATTGATGCTGCTGGTGAATATGACGCTTATCGTGCTCGTATGTATAAGTATTGGCAGCTCGGCACTCACCGTCGTAACTCTCACGGTATGATGACGGGCATTACCGAAGCTTAATATGATGATTAGTAGTATTACGAGGGTATCTGCTGGATACGTTGGTAATTCTAAAGGCATTGGTACAGTTATTTGCGATATACAAGATCCTAGTCCTGGACGTTGGAGGGTTAGGGGAGTAATTAGACATAATCGTGAAGATGGTTGTAAATTAATTATTGGTGGTGTAGTAATTATGGCTAGAATTCCACAACAAGCTGGAACTACTAGTGATTTTGGTCCATTTATTGTAGACATTAATAATAGATCTGGTAATGTTGAGTTACAACTAGCTGTAGCCACAGGAAGCTCAGGCACCGCTTCTGGATGTCTTTATTTAGAGAACTTACAAGGACAATGATAGTAGCTTCAGCTAGCCATATACATGTTGGATATGGCAATCCGTATCTAGAGTGTGGTGAGTGCGGCGAGAGAGTAACTTATTGGCATGATCCTGCTCGCTGTGGCTGTAAAGCTAAAGCTTATAACTATCCTTGCAGACATGAGAATAATGTTCGATCTAGGTGTCGAACTTGGACTATTGTTGATGGTTGTTGTTGTAATCCTACGTGTAGACGTTAGTGGTAAGGTGGTCAATTCGGCCACCTTACCTCTTTTCAGGGGAAGGGAAAGTTAGATGACAAGCAAGAGTCGCGATCTCTCGGATATACTCGGTGATAATAAAAACCCGAAGGATTTGAAAGACCCGAAGAACCCGAAGGAATCAAAAGATTCTACAGATTTAAAGCCTACTGTGTCTGAGGAAGACAGAGAAGCAAAGAAAGACAGAGAATTAAAAGAAAACACATATGCAAGGGAAGAGAGCGAAGTAAGGGAAGGTACAGGAATTAAGAAGGAAACTCCCGTTGTCGTTAAGGGAAATGTTAAGGTTGAAGGCGACAATGAAATTAGGGAAGATCGCGTAGAGGATTTTGACACTAGAGGTAATGAAATTACTGATAATTATCCGCTAGATTGGGAAAAGGCTCCTGCCGGTACTGTTATTGCATCTGGTGCAGTTCCTTCTGATAATGCTGTAGTTGTCAATGAACTTCCTAGATCTGTTTATGCTGGTGAAAATGAATATGATGATAAAGGTTTTAAAGATGATGAGGATACAGAGCAGCCACCAGAAACTGAAGAACCTCCTGTTGACCCTCCTATTGAAGAAACTGAACCACCAGCTCGTGAAACTCACAAAGTTCCTTTTACTGAATCTCCGCGTAGTGATGCTTCAAGAGATGTGGAATCGGAATCTAACAAGGGCACAGATTTAAAGTCATCGGAACTCAAGTCCAATAAGTAATGTCACAGGCTGACGAATGGATCTCGGCCGAATTTCAGAATTTGGCCGAGATCATTAACGATTACGACCATCATTTATTTTTAGAATGGATACCGCCTGCTCAACAGCAAGAATTAACAGATAAATCTAAAGTTTTTCGCATTATTGATGATCGTACAAATAAAATTGTTCTTTATGCAGATTCTCTTTCAAATCCTCAGGAAATTCTGACACGATTATGGAGTATGGACAGTGACAAGGGTAACGTTCTAGCACGTATGGATGCTAAAAATGCAGCTATTGAAGCCTTGAGGCTTAAAGAAAGATTAGATAAAATGGAGGAAGCTAAGGACTTCTCAAGTTTTATTATTAAGAACAAAAAGAGCAGGTGGATATATAACGGTAGAGTCAGAGATGATGAATTTAGGAATCTAGGACCCGTACGAAAGGTAATTGAGTGATTAAAGAAGCTTACAGAACTTACTGCGCTGGTCTTTTTGAAGGTGAAGGCAATATTAGGTATTATGAACATACTACTCGTACCGGAAATGTGAAGCGTAGTATTCGTATTTCTATTGGAATGACTGATATTTATCCTCTACAGTTATTTTATGATATTATGGAAGTAGGAACACTTAGGGAGAATGCTCAGTTTGGTCTTAAGAGTACGAAGCCTATTCATATTTATTCTGCGAGTAGGTTTGAACATGTTCAATTTATTGTTTGTAATATCTGGGATTGGCTTTCTCCAAGGCGGAAAGAGCAAATTAAAACGAGTATAACTGCATACACCAGTTGGAAGGGAAAGCGCACTCCTTACTCTCTGTCAAGAAATGAAGGAGGAGGTGACTGAAATAAATGTTCAAGATATTATAACAAGAATCCGTCGCACCTTTGGCGATGAAGCAGCCGTTCAAATTCAAGATGCAGATATTATTAGATGGATCAATGACGGTCAGGTTGAGATTGTCAAGAATAATGAAGCAGCATTACAAAAAACTGGATTCATTGATTTGGTAGCGGGAACCTCGCAGTACAACTTACCTAGTGATTTACTTATTCTGCGAACATTGCGCTATAAATATACGAGTATGCCTAGTTACGTGGCTTTAAAATATATGAACATGCAGCAATTTGACATATCTATCGATAGTTGGGATGGAGCACTATACGGAAATAGTAGTCCTCAAATTTTTACTTTGTTTGAAGGTAAAGCAACTCTATTTCCAACTCCTGATCAAGATGCAATTTCAGGCTTGAAGATTCTTTATAATCAACAACCTTTAGATGTTGTTTTACTTACAGACAACTTATCAGTGCCGATTATATATCATAATACAATTGTCAGTTATTGTATGTGGCAAGCAAGTCTCTTGGATGAGGATCATGAACCTGCTCTTATGTATAAGAGTACCTTCCAGCAGGATATGCAATTGGTTAATAATCAAGAAACTAGAGATCCAATGGCTACATATCCCACTATTACCACATTGAGTGAAGATTTATAATGGCAAAAGAAATTTTAAAACTTGGAGCATTTACAGGCGGTCTTAACATTGAAGCAGATCCAACTCTTATTGCAGATAATGAATTAGCATCCTGTATAAATTTTGAATTGGATGTAGATGGTTCACTTCTTAGTAGACCTGCTATTCAAACAATGGCTAATGGTCCAGTTAATAACAGAATTCTTATTTTTGGATCTGCCGTACTCGGTGGTACTCTTTATTTATTTGCTACCTTCGGAGGTAAAACTTACGTAAGTTCTAATAATGGCGCGGCATGGAGTGAATTAGCTCCTGGTGGTGTTTCTCGTGAGTGTAGAACTATGGAAGTTTATACTAATAGTTCTAATATTCCCGCGGTTTGGTTACCTACAACTCCAACTAGTTCTGTCACAGGTGGAATGTCTTGGACTCCCAGCGGTGGTTCAGTTACTGTGGCCGCTATGCCTAAAGGAGATAAATGTGTAGTACATAAAAATAGGCTTTATATCTGTCCAGGAGATTCCGCTACTACTAATTCGTCGCAGTTATCATTTTCTGCTCCATCAGATTTTACTACCTGGCCTGGTAATAATTTCTTTCTGATTCAGCCAGGTGATGGAGATACTCTCAATAATATAGCCGTTTACCAAGATAATCTTATGCTATTTAAGGGAGAGAGCACACATTTACTTGCGTATGATTTAGATCCAATCGATGCAATTGTTCGTGAAATTAATCCTGTAGTTGGTTCCACTGGAATTTGGGGAGTAACTCAGTACGAAAATACACTATACTGTCTGCATCGAAATAAGGTATATGAAGTTAATAACTACACATTCTCTTTGTTAAATCTTAAGGTTCCTTTAGTATTCGATAATGCATTACCTGCGGGTACGACAGCTCGTTATGAGCCACAGCATATCAGTATGATGGGGGAGAGGTTAATTGTAAGATATTATAATAGAACATATTCATTTCAGCTAAGAACACGAACTTGGAGTGAATGGCGTAAAACTGATGTTAATTCTACTATTGAATGGCATATATTTGGACCTTTAATTCGTACACGAGATTTAACTGGTTCAGGATTCGACAGTTACTATGCAGGTTACTCTTTTGATGTATCTTCAGGTGGTTGGAAGGTTTTTAGAACTGTAGATGGTAGACCCGCCTGGTCGTCAGAGGGGGATGGCAGTAGTAACTCTTTTTCTTGTACTGTAACTACTAAATATTATGATATAACTACTCCTATTAACTATAAGAGATTATTTTGGTGGGGTGCAGATGTTCTCACTGGCCAGACTATTGTTGGGTCTGTAACTCCTATCTCTCTTATTAGTTCTGTTACTTGGAATTCATTAGGTATTCTTACCTGGGCAGATTTATTAACATGGGGCGCTCCTATTAGTGGTCCTGTTCCTTTTAGTGAAACTATTCCCGCTGATAATACAGTTAATACATCTAAGATAATCAAATTTGGAAAAAGTTTAAGGTTTAGGAAGGTTAATTTTTCAATTCAATTGACTACTACGGGTAATCCAACTCAACCAACTAAACTTTTTCAACTTTTCATTATAGTTGCCAAGAAGCAAACAGTCAGCGCTCGTGTTACCTAGGAGGTGAGTCAAACGTTATATCAGGGTAAACAGTTTCTCCCCTACAGTGCCGGGGATAAAGTCTACGGTGGTGGGAGAGATGCACCAAATTTAGGTCCAGTTGATCCTCTTGGGTACAGGGAACGAGATTTGAAGTACCAAGCACGACGCACTGCAATGCAACGACGTTTGAAAGCACTGAAAGAAGGTAATTATATGAGTCCTGATATTGGGAGAGAGTTCTAAAATGACATTACCTATGTCTAATGATTTTGGTGTGAATGCTGCTGCTAAAAGACCTCGAAGAAGAACAGGAGTTCAACCTCCATCTTGGCTTGACCCGAATAAAGTTAAATATGAATTTGGAGGGAAAGAACCCCAAGCTCATATTCAACCTATTACGCCCATTAAACCACTTACATCTGTAATGTCTCCGCTTGACCGGTATTTAGCCGGAGATTCTACTTATCAACAAACACTCAGAGGAAATAAAAGAACTTTAGCTGATTTCCTTAGTGAATTAGCTCGCCGCCGAGGTGAGGCTGGAACACAATTTAATAAGACACAAGCGTCTATGAATCGTGATGCAGAAGATCAATTAAATGACTTACGAGAGGAATTCGCTTCTCGTGGAACAATTCAATCTGGACTTTACGGTAAAGCGCAGGGTAACTTTCGTGAGAAATTCGCAGAACAAATAGACGCGCTTAATCAGCAGCAAACGGGTTTACTTTCTGATTTACTGTCCCAAGAAACAAATTATCGTAGAGAAAATAGCCTTGCTAATGAAGCCGCTAGACAAGAAGCAATTTTACGCAGAGCTGAAAAATATAGAACTGGAGTTAAATAGTGTTTGACACACCTGGTGACGTAAGTTTAATAGGTCCCTTATATAATTTAGCTAGAAATTTAGGTAGAAGTGTAGGTGCAAGGTACTTAGGAAGTCAGCTTCAACGTACTGCTACGCAACCTATGCCTTTTGTATTACCTAATACTTTAAATTTAGGTGCATCTCCACGTAGCAGTAATCCAAATGTAGGAAATCAATTAGGTAATGCTATAGGGAGGACTCTCAGCAGTCTTCCAAGTATGCGTGGTAATATAGCTCAGCCCCAGGAACCTAAAAATCCTTTAGTAGACTTATACGCACAACTTATCGATCAGTTACAACAGCCTGCAAACGTTCCAACAGGTATTGATACCAAAGATCTAATGAATCAAATACAGAAGGCTATTAACCCCATCTATGATCAAAGAACTAAAGCTGCCGAAGAACGCAGTGGAAGATACCGCAAAGAAGTTGCAGGAATGTTTAAGGCACTAGCTGATGATTACAAGCAGTTAGCGCCACAGCAACTCGAACAGGCTCAGCAGTCTCAAGAAGATATTCAAGATTTATACGGACAGTTGAGAAGTAATATTAAAGGCGATTACGCCAGAGTTTCTGCGGACCAGGCTAATGAATTTAAGAGACTTGGAATTGAACAGGCACTTCCTGATGTACTAGCTAAACAACAAGCACCTGTTCAAGACGCATTAATTTCAGCAGCACAGAATCAAGCACAGCAACAACAACGTTATGAAGATATTGGAAATACGGATGCTGAATACTATCGAGAAGGTTCTCCTAACGCCATTCTTACAGGTAATAACATTAGAACTGATATGCTTGCTGAACTCGGTAATTACTTAGATCAAATTGATGCAGAACGAACATCAGGTATTCAAACTGGTTACTTAGATCAATTAGGTCAAGCGCAGAATAGATTAGCACAGCAGCAACAGAATGCTTATTCTGAGAATAGCCGTCGTCAGCAGATGTTATGGGAAATGCTTCAGTCTCAACTAAGTGGAGCTGGTTCTAGTAATTCTAAAGCGAGTGCACTCGATTCGTACATGTCTCAGCTACCACCTGAATTGCAGCAGCGTGTGGCCAGTTCCTTTACTCAATTGCAAAGAAGTCCTGAATCTGTTTACGGTAAAGTTGAAGACCCGCGTAATCCTGTTCCTGGTACTTTTGTTGAAACTACTCCTGAATGGTATATGGCACAGGCAGATGAATTATTAAAGCGTGGTCAGATTGACCCACAGACACACCAAGCTTTGTTAATGTATTTACAACTCTACTACGGTAAGGGTAAGTAGTGTCTAATCGAGATCTCACTAATGCACTTGCTAACTTAGTGAGAGCAAATGCGACTACTCGTAAACCTAGTTTTGAGCAAGTGTCAGGCTTATCTAACGCTATTATTTCTGGTGCTGGATTACAGAAACCCTATCAATCTACAGCTAAATTAAATCATGAAGATGTAAGAGGACCTAGTTTTGTTAACAGAGTTCTTGATGTTATGTCTCGTCCTCTTTACGGTACTCTCAATGCACTCAAAGGACAGATGGAACGTAACAAAGATAAGAGTCTCGGTGAAGCAGCTTTGAATAATGCTGCGGTTTTATTTCCTGCAGCACTTCCTGTTACGAATCCTGAACTGGCACATGACATTTGGCAAGGTTTATCTGGTAAAGAGAAAACTACAGGATCAGATATTGTTGGAGTAGTTGAAAAAGAAGCAGGGAAAGAATTACCCGGTTGGGCTAAAGGTACAATTGGTTTAGGTCTTGATATTGTAGCTGATCCTTTAACTTATGTTGGTGGAATTGGATTAGCAGGAAAAGTAGGTAAAGGTGCTAAAGTAAGCACAGAAGCTCTTTCTACACTTGAAAAAGGTACTGGAAAGTCAGCACAAAACCTCGCAAAAGAAATTGAAGAACGGGCCGCCCGTCAATCTGGGGATCTCAACACGACCATCCCAGAACGGGGAGCCCCTGCGCCCTCTGTAGACGCTCCTCCACGCCTGTTTGAGGCTGGTCCTGGTCCAATGAGGGTAGAGGGGCAAGCCCCGGAGAGAGCCGCTCAGCGGGCTGAAATACAGAAGATAAATGACGTTTCGGAGACAAATTTAAATAGAAAGCCAATTGCCGCAATTGCTGCTGAACCTGCTCAACAAACTTCTCCTGCCTTAAAAATGCTGGAAGAAACTTTGCAAAAGAGCAGAGCAGGTAATGCGGCTTTGAAGGATATTGCACCTAAACTTCCTCAGCGTATGGATCATTTAGCAACTCTTAAAGTTATTAACGAGAGCATTGAAGCCACACGAAGTCCTATTGTTAAGAATCTTTTACGAAAAGAAGCAGAAAAGATTCAAGCAGGTGTGCGGCCGGCTGATATTCTTAGCGAAGCAAGAGTTAAACCTACACCATTCCCAGATATTAATATTGGCGACAGGTGGGTTGAAACCGCCCGTGTGGCTGCTCAGAAGTTCTTAAAGAGAAATCGCATGAAAAATATCAACCATGTGGGACAAACTAACCTTTACAATACAATTCTTAATGCTGCCAGTAAGGTGCGTAAGGATCGTAGAGGTTTTACAGTTCTTCAGATGCTCCGTGTGGCTGAAGATGAAGTATTAAATGCTGGACGTCATTTAACTGATGCAGAAGGTTTAAGTGTTCGTTTGAGTGACGTAGCAAATATGACAGGTGGACCAAGAGCTTTAACTCCTAAGTTAGTTGATGATTTTAGAAAAGCTCGACCTTCCCAGCAAGTTGAAGATTTGAAGTCTTTTAATGCACCGGAAGTTGCTGCTAAAGTTCTTGATCCCGTTGTTGAAACTGGCGCTCAAGTTGCAAAAGCTACTGAACATTTACCGCCGAGCCAAACTGTGCAAATCGGATCGGATATTTCTCGTGAACTCACCAAGCTTGCAGAAAAAGCTGGAGCTTCTAGCAGAGAAGCAAAGACCGCAAAAGCTTTTATTGATGACTTATTTAACCCAGCTCGGGATAAATTGTACTCAAAGATTGAAAATGCAGCACGTGATTTGGTACGTCAGACACAGACAGGCGTCGTTAATCCTGAAACGATGTATAAGATAACGGATGCAACATATAAAGCTCTCGGTGCAAATCCAAAGATTTTGGGAAGACAATTAAAGCAAGAAATGGTCGTCGAAGGTATGATGACCAAATTTGCTACTTGGTGGGGAGCGAAAGATCTCAAACCTTTCTCTCGTGAATATATAGACACGGCTAGGAATGTAGCATCTGCATTTGCAGAAACTATGACACCTTTAGTAAGAAACACTAAACCCTCCCAAAGAGTTTCTGCGTTTGCTGTGGCCCAGGGTAAAATGGCAGCAGGTTCAAGAGAAGAACAATTATTAGCAGATCAATTTAGTCACATTATTCAGCGTCTAATGGGTACACATGGAATTACAGATAATTCTGAGGCTGTAGTTCTTCGTAGTGGTACTGTTATGAAAGAGCTTAACGAGCAACTTCCTAAAGAACTTCAATTTATTGACAGTAAGGGTGTTGACAAACTCGGTAGAGAGTTTGATTATACTGACGGTCAATGGATGCATTCATGGAAAGAGTGGAGTCCTAAAGAACCTGCGGAATCAATGTATCAATTAACACGAGCACTTCAAATGGTAACTCGTAAAAATACTATGTGGGATGACGCAGCAGCTCGTTGGGGAATGCCTGTAAAGGGTGCAGAATATCAATATACAGCTCACGGCATTGACAGATTAAAAGGTACCTATTTCCCAAAACAAATTGCTACTCAGTTAAGTAATCTACAAAGTCAGCTCGAACGCGATATATTTAAAGTACCACATAAGTCTGTTGAACTATTTGACAAAGTGCAAAGAATGTGGAAGACTGGAGTTACAATCTATTCACCTTCACATCATATCAGGAATTTAAATGGCGACATTTACCTGGCAGCACTTGATGGTGTGGTATCTCCTAAACCTTACAATATTGCTGCTAAAATATTACATGCCTATCCGACGAGACACAAAGACCTCGAATCAGTATTTAATATTATGGATCCCCATTTACGTGAAAACGCATTGCGTGCTCGTCCTGGTAATATAGTATTAACTACACGCGCTGGCGAAAAAATGACCGCTCAGCAAGTATATGAAGCTGCGGAAAGTCAAGGTATTTTTTCACGAGCAGCAGACTTAGAAGATTTAATGGGTAATACTACGTCTCCAACATTTGGAACTTTGGGAAATAAATTCCAACCTTTCGGGGGTAAAGTTCACGGAGCAGCCACACGCGTATCTGAATTAAGAGATCACTGGGTAAGACTTGCACACTTTGTAGATGTACTGAATAAGAGTAAAGCACCGCTTCGTGTGGCTATTGAACAAGCAGGTAGACGAGTTAAAAAATTCCATCCAGACGGTACAGATCTAACAGGATTTGAACAAAATATTCTCAGACGTGTAATTCCTTTCTATTCTTGGATGCGTAAGGCCACACCGCTAGTTATTGAAGGTGCAATTATGCGCCCACATATTACTCTTGCATTCCCTAAAGCAATGGCTAATATTCAAGCTGCAACAGGAATTGAATCAGAAGGTCCTGGAGATCCTTTCCCGATGGATCAAATGTTCCCAGATTGGATTAAAGAAAAAGGAATTGGTCCTATCTTACAGCCAGGTTCTGGTTTAGGTAGAGATCAAACATGGAGAGGAAATGCTCCTGGTTATACTATTGTTGACCCGTCTAACCCATTCTTAGATCAAGCACAGCAAATTGGCTCCCCGACAAAAACTATTCTTAGTTCTCTTTCTCCAGGAGCAAGAATCCCGATTGAATTACTTACTGGACAGACTTCTCTCGGAATTCCATTAGAAAATATCGAAGGTGGAACACCTGGCTATTTAGCTCAACAGATTCCCGCTGTAGGAATTGGAGCACGTCTCACGGGTGCTACGCGAGATAATGAACCGTATAATCCAGAACAACTTATTAACTGGTTAACAGGTGCAGGAGTAACAGGAACAGGCCCTTATAAAGGTCAAGCTCAAGTTGAGATTAGACAAGCCCTTGCAGAACTTGCTAAAAAGAATAGAGGTGACTATAGGTGAACCTTGTAGAACAATTACTAAGTAATGCTAACCCTGTGGCCCGAACTCAAATGGTGCAGCCTCAAAATTCATGGATTCAAGATTTGGTGAGAAGCAAATACCAGCCACAGCAAGGCCGAATTAAGCACACGCCTGTAGGTTTCAACTTTACTCGTGAGCCTTTTGATCCAAGTTCGTATTATAAGTCTTTAGACCTTATCAGAAACTCTTCAAATACAGCCACAGCAACTGTGCAGCAAGAAGCATTTAATAAAGAAGCTGAGGTGCAGGCAGCGGAGGCAGCAAAAAGACGTGAGTCTATCACTCAAGCTTTGAAGAATATTAACCCTAAGATTAATTACACTAATATTCCTGGTATGAATTTTCCTGTAGTGGGTGGGCCTACCGGTGGTGGAGGAATGGCTTATCCAGTTCAAAAAGGATTAAGGAATTATGGATTAAAAGGTGTCTCTGGAAATGTAGCAAATGCGGCCAATTATTGGGGTTCTCGATACGGAATCCAAGATGTTGGCGGATGGCGTGCACACGGTTCAGTTCCAGGATCAGATCATCCGCATGGTCGAGCTTTAGATTTTATGACCTATAAGGATAGTAAAAAAGGGACAGCTCTTGCTAACGATGTGATTAAAAACTATAAGCAGTGGGGTGTCAAATACGTTATCTGGAACCGTTACATCTGGAACCCCCGAGTAGGGTGGCACAAATATAATGGACCATCACCTCATACAGATCATGTGCATGTATCTTTTAACAAATAAAAAGAAAGATACGCGAACAAAAAGAAAGGCACCTAGACCACTTCCTCGGTCTAGGTGCCTTTTTATGTCTATGGAATTTTTTCAAATATGCGATTAAAATCTTCAGAGTGGTACCAAGCCGTGTGGCCAGATCGTATATAGCCTACTTTAATCAAACCACCCGTCTTTTTTAGAATTATTACTGTTCGGAACGGATGCTCCCTGTTGCGAAACAGAGTTGGTTTCATCAACCTCCAAAGTATTAGCGCAATCAGCGCATTGATCGGGAAGTTGCCCTGTGACATGGACAATATCTAATCCATTACACAGTGAAGGTTTTTCAGTATCGTTTAAGACAACTTCGACTGAAGTTGCGCCTTGCTTCAAGCTGGCAAAGTACATACCATCTTTTTCGGCTCTCTTTCTTTCATACTCACATATCTGTTCTTCTAAAGTTCCTTCTCCTGATAAAACTTCTGAAACATACCACTCCGGTACTACCTGAAGGAAAAACTCTTGAGTAAACTTAAGCATCATGCTGCACCAACTTAAAGTTGTGAGTAATTAAGTAATGTCGACAGAAAGTATCTTTAGCCTCCACAAGTTTAACTAGCGCCGCAGTCAGCTGTGGCCCATCTTTGAGTCTATTAACTAATGTGAAAGCGGCCACACGAAGTGGTTCAACTACTGTTCGCAATTCAGGATGTAGATCCATATCCGAGAAAAATTGTAATATTTGTACAGTCTCATGTCCCCTTAATGCAAATTTTTCACGGATGTCTATAGGACTTATTCCAGATTCCACGTCATTACCTTCCCACTAGGTGTAACAGCGTAAATAGGAACTTGAAGAGTCCTAGCATACCTAATAGTTGACCATGTACCCGATCGAGTTATCTCACGTTCAGTTCGAGGAAAACCGAGGAGAAGTTTACTCGCCTTGACAATGTCCTGATTTCTCTTTAAGTAATAACGTGCTGGAAGCACCAAGTCGTTAACTATACAATTAGCCCTCATTGCAATCATACCATTGCCAGGGTGAGCAATAATATATGTACCTCGAACAGAGAAAATTGTTGCTACTTCGTCATCAGATCCGATACAGTCTCCATGATGTAGAACATTAATTTGATTCTTCTTGTACGTAGAAAAATCTTCAATCCAGTCTCTTTGCTCCTCAGTCAGACCATCACGAGATCCTGTAGTTCCGATACTTCTGTACCTAGGCATTATACTTTCTCGGAGTCTTCCCCATAAAAATCTCCTACAAACCGCATACCACCTTGTCCCTGACTATTACCAACGCGAAATCCAGCGCGTACCATAACATGATCACAAGGAACTTTCTGGCATTCGTGATCAATATCTGTCATAGCATATTCAATATATCCTTCAAAACTATCACCAGCTTGTACGTGATGAGTTATACTTGACAAGATGTTTGATAGTTCAGCATAGGTTACTATGGCGAATTTTTGTGGCATTAGGCATTATACTTTCTCAGCAAATCTGCTGCGTTAACTTTACCATGCCTAACAGCCCAGTACATAAAATGAACATGAGCATCCAAGGCATGATTTTGTGGATTACTCTTTGGCAAGGGTTTCTCACCTATCCATTTATAGCCAGTGGCCTTTACTGTGGCCGGCTGTCGAATAAGGTTAATATCTTTTATTTCAGCCCAACTTTCAACTCTGCCGATAACTCGGGGAGTCTTGAGATCTGAGTATATGTGCTGCCGTGCTTTATTGGGATAAACTTGATATCCTTCAATAATACAAAGCTTGACGTGATCGAACTGATGGAGAAATTTTGTAATATCTTCAAAGTAAATAGTAGTCATGAATTGTAGGTGAAAATTAACATTATAGCCACAGATTCCATTAGATTCACCAGGATCAATTCCTAGGTATGTTACTGGATTTTCGGGTGAGTTAACTGCTTCTTTTAAACGGATAAGATCCTCTGTCGTCAATCTTTTCTGAGCGGTGCTGGAAATCACTTAATTTTCCCATTCTTGCGCCTAGGATGAATCTAAGAAAAGCTTTCTTTATTTCGGAGACTTATTCTCGTCTATTGTTTTGCCTTCTCGATGTTGACAATCGCAGTAAGTACCTCCAATACATTTAGTATGATTCTTATTTCTACATTCTTGACAAACGAAGCTTTCCATAGTTACCTCAATTAGAAGTTGGATTTACTGTCTGCCTTATCTTTCTGCGCTTTCCAGCTATAGCTCCTAAGGTAATAAGACACATTCCCATGAAGTTCTGTTCACATTCATGAGTTTTGTCATTACATTTTTCTCTGTGTAATTTTAGGAGCTTATTCTGTAGTTCGTTAGTAAGCTCATCAATGGTATCGCAGTGTCCATTCAGAAGTTCATATGCCTCATCCTGTATGCCTGCCACTATTCCTTCCCTTCAATCACCAAGTCAATAGCTGCTTTAAGAAAATGAATATCGACATGGCCTCCTTGGTGTAATTCTGTGAGTCTTCGTGTGACGTCATTAAGTAATTCAGCTCCAAAACGATCAGATAGAGCTAATAGTTCCGTAATAATAGCAGCAGCTCCATCAGGACCAAACATATAACCTACATGTACTCGATCTTTACTTTTATTAACACGACCATCCATGGTCATAAAGATAGCTTGTTCTTGTAGCTCTCCTGTGCGCACTGCGTCAACAGTACAAACTTCCATTGATTCAAATAGTACAATATCTGTCAAGTCTAGGAAACTAGCTCCTGTATCTCTACTTCCTCCTATCGATACAATTGATCCTCCAAAATTGCGAGGATTAGACGCACCTGTAGGTTGTACTAATTTCTGTAAATCACCTACTAATTTAGTCCTCTTTCTTGGATTTCCATATTTACCTTTTTTAGTGCTCACTTTCTACCATCCTACATATTCCATTCCATCAATTTCTAGATCTACTGCAAATTTAACACCGAGTGAATTACTCTCAGGTACATCCTCAAGTGTTTTCTTAATGCGGTATATATCATAGTTCTTATCTGCCTCGCATGTAATAGAGTCATGTACTTGGAGAACGATAGGTTCATTTTTAAGAGCTAGCATCCTTCTTTTGACAATCTCAAATGCGCCACCTTGAATAACAGCATTGAAAGCTTTACGTGCTTCATCCTTATTTAAATGTCTACGACGTCCAGTCCAATATTCGATATATCCATCATTCAGTGCAAGCCGTGTGGCTCGTTCACTGATCTTTTTGAATCCCGGCCAAGTTCCGTGATATTCTTCATAGAATTCATCTGACTCTCTTCGGGACATTCCTAGCACTAATGCGACCTTGTTTTTTCCTGCGCCATATAGCGTGGAATAAACAAAAGTCTTAATTTGATGCCGGGGGCGCTGTAGATGCGAAGCCATTTCATCGAAGATATCAGCACCAGAGTTGAAAATTTCGAGAAGTCCATATTCTTTTGCATACGCAGCAGCGAGCCGAAACTCGACTTGCTTAAAGTCAAAGCTGTAATGTAGTAAATCGTCTTGTCGTGGAATAAACGCTTTTTTAACGTCACCGTTCCAAGGTTTACTACTGCCTCTTGGAATCTGTTGGAGATTAGGCTTTTCGCAACTAAGACGACTCGTTCGCGTCCCATGTACTTTGTAGTTAGGGTGTAGAATTTGATCGTCATCCATTAAGTCCAAATACGCTTGATAGTTAGAACTAACAGTTTTCTGCCAGCCTCGATACGTCAAAACCTTTTGTGCCGTCTTATCGTTCATTGTTTCAAGATAAGTCTCATACTCAGCCATTGCTTCTTTGTCAAACGAAGGAGAACCACTTGCATTTCTCTTGAGAACAGGCAGTTTTAATTCATTGAGAAGATATTCGCCAACCTGCTTAGAACTGCCAGGATTCCAACCCAATTCGTCTAGAATCTGATTCAAAATTTTTGTTCCTTCAATTACCTTAGTATGCGAAAAAGGAACATTAATCTTAATGCCTCTATTTTTAATACGAGCCATCAGTCGGATGAATTCCTGCTCGTGCTCCCAGAGACTGCTCATTCCTCATATTTCTCTTTCTTATCGCATTTAACTGACCTAAAAGAACATCTAGAGCATTACTTAGTCGTCGTTGCTCATTCTGTAGTTCTGCAATTTTAACGTCAAAATCTAGAAGTGTTTCTATCAGCCAGTTAATACTGTCAAGTTCAAGTTCACACTCATCCCCTTCAACTTGTAGTATATAATTAATCTTGGCTATCCTTTGTATGTCTTCCTTAGTTAACATTCACATATCACGTTCCCTCATCCCCGCAAAGATCGCAAATAAGAGCAGTACCCCCCGCAAGCCAGGTATTTTTTTCATGATTACATACTGCCGTCATATAATGACAGACATCACAAACTGTTACTTCAATACTTCCTCGTTCATTCTCCATCTGA
>Ga0157375_10002405_pt1 | contig 16211 bp, 13 predicted proteins | sample M35metaG_FD_115311 | JGI IMG/M metagenome (GOLD analysis project Ga0157375, IMG submission 115311) | Miscanthus rhizosphere microbial communities from Kellogg Biological Station, Michigan, USA - M3-5 metaG | ecosystem: Host-associated > Plants > Roots > Rhizosphere > Soil | place: USA: Michigan...
AAGCGGACTGCACGGTCACGGTCGTGCGCGCGACGGCGCAAGCGGGCTGACGCCGACGGCGAGCGTCGCGACGGACGTGTCGACGCCGAGAAACCGTTCGACGATCGTCAGGACTGCTCATCCCGAGCCTGCCGAGGACAGTCGCCAGGACCACTCCTCGATGCGCCTGCGGAAGACGATCGTCAGGACCGCTCCTCGACGATCGTGCCGCGGGCGAAACGGCCGGCGTTGACGGTGACCATCGCGACGCCGATGCACGCGATCGCCATGCCCACCCACATCGCCGCCGTCGGCGCGACGCCGAACACCGCCCACTCCACCAGCGTCGCCACCGGCGGCGTGAGGTACAGCAGGCTCGTCACGCCGGTCGCCTGGCCGCGGCGCATGAGCAGGTGCAGGATCGAGTAGGCGCCGATCGAGCCGAGAACGACGTGATAGCCGAGCGCGAGCACCAGCGACGCGTTCCAGTCGATCGCGAAGCCCTCGACCGCGACCCCGAGCGGCAGCATGACGAGCGCCGTCGCCGCGAAGTGGACGCAGACCGCGGCGCGCAGGTCGACGTCGGCGCAGAACTGACGCTGATAGAGCGTGCCGGCGGTAACGCAGGCGAGCGCCCAGACAACGGCGAGCAGGCTCGCGAGCGACGCCGCGTCGGGCGAGACACGCGCGCCGACGACGAGCGCCACGCCGGCCAGGCCGACGCCCACGCCGACCTTCTGCCACGCGCCGAGCCGCTCGTGCAGCCAGCGCGACACGACGATCGCCGTCAGCAGCGGCTGCAGGGCGAGGACGAGCGCGGTGATCCCGGCCGACAGGCCCCAGCGCTGCGCGTAGTGGCTGCCGCCGAGGTAGCCGGCATGGCTGAGCAGCCCGGCGACGGCGACGTGGGCCCACTGGAGCGGCGTCGTCGGCCAGCGCGCGCGCAGCCCGAAGGCGAGGAGCGCGACGAAGAACGCGATGCCGTAGCGAACGCCGATGTAGCTGAACGGCGCGGCGTACTGCAAGGCGACGCGCGAGGCGACGAACCCCGAGCCCCAGACCACGACGAAGTACGCCGACAACGCGACGACCGCGGCGGGCGCGAGCGGCGCCGGCGCGGTTCCCGATGAGATCGCGCCCGCTGGCACGGCGCGAGTGACGGCCATCGGGTCACGCTAGGGAGCGGAGCCGACGCTGTCAAGCACGCCCCGGGCATGTGCGAATTCACCGACACCGCGCGGCCGGGGCCGGTGCTACCGTCGCGACGGACATGGACGACGAGATCGCCACCCCCGCGCCACCGGCCGCCGGCCGCGACGACTGCATCGCCCGCGATCGTGCCGACCCGCTCGCCGCGCTGCGCGACGAGTTCGTCCTGCCCGAAGGCATCGTCTATCTCGACGGCAACTCGCTCGGCGCGTTGCCGCGCCGGACCGCGGCTCGCCTCGCCGAGGTCGCCACGCGCGAATGGGGCGAAGGCCTCATCCGCAGCTGGAACAACGCCGCCTGGATCGACCTCCCGCGCCGCATCGGCGACAAGATCGCGCCGCTGATCGGCGCGCGGACGGGCGAGGTGAGCGTCGGCGACTCGACGTCGATCAACGTCTTCAAGACGCTCAGCGCCGCGCTCGCGCTGCAGCGCGACGACGCCCCGGCGCGCCGCGTGATCCTTTCCGAGCGCGGCAACTTCCCGACCGATCTCTACATCGCGGAGAGCCTCGCCGAGACGAACCGGCTCGAGCTGCGCCTGGTCGACGGCGCGCGCATCGCCGACGCCTTGACCGACGACGTCGCGGTGCTGATGCTGACCCACGTCAACTATCGCAGCGGCCGCATGCACGCTCTGGCCGAGACGACGCGCGCCGCGCACGCGGCCGGCGCGCTCGTCGTCTGGGACCTGGCGCACTCGGCCGGCGCGGTGCCGGTCGACCTCGGCGGCGCCGACGCCGACTTCGCGGTCGGCTGCGGCTATAAATACCTGAACGGCGGGCCGGGCGCGCCAGCGTTCCTGTGGGCGAATCCGCGCCACACCGCGCGGATGGACCGCGAGCAGCGGCGCCAGCCGCTCTCGGGCTGGCTCGGCCACGCCGCGCCGTTCGACTTCGCGCCCGCGTACCGGCCGGCGAGCGGAATCGCCCGCTTCGTCTGCGGCACGCCGCCGGTGCTGGCGCTCGCCGCGCTCGAGTGCGGGCTCGACGTCTTCGTCGCCGCCGAGCCGGCCGGCGGCATCGCCACGCTGCGCGCCAAGTCGATCGCGCTGACGCAGCTCTTCATCGACCGGGTCGAGGCGCGTTGCGCCGGCATGGGCCTGGCGCTCGTCACGCCGCGCGCAGCCGGCTCGCGCGGCAGCCAGGTGAGCTTCGCCCATGCCGACGGCTATCGCGTCATGCAGGCGCTGATCGAGCGCGGCGTGATCGGCGATTTCCGCGCCGGCGAGGCGACTCCGAAGGGCGGCGCCGACGATGCGGACCCGGCGCTCGCGGCCGGCCTGCTCCGCTTCGGCTTCTCGCCGCTCTACACGCGCTTCGTCGACGCGTGGGACGCCGCCGACCAGCTGCACGACGTCCTCGCCCGCTCCGAGTGGCGCGACGATCGGTTCGCGCGCCGCGCCAAGGTGACCTGATGGACGCCAGCGATCCCGCGCCGCCTTCGCCCGCCGCGATCGCCGCCGCCGAGCCCGCCAAGCTCGACTTCAGCCGCGACATGAACTACGGCGACTACCTTCACCTCGACGACGTCCTCGGCGCGCAGCACCTGCGCTCGGGCGCGCACGACGAGATGCTCTTCATCATCCAGCACCAGGTGAGCGAGCTGTGGATGAAGCTGCTCCTGCACGAGCTGCAGGCGGCGATCGGCGCCGTCGCCGGCGACCATCTGCAGCGCGCGTTCAAGATGCTCGCGCGCGTCAGCAAGATCATGGAGCAGATGGTCCACGCCTGGGACGTGCTGGCGACGATGACGCCGCCGGAATACTCGACGATCCGCCCGGCGCTCGCGTCGAGCAGCGGCTTCCAAAGCTGGCAGTACCGCCAGATCGAGTTCCTGCTCGGCAACAAGAACGCGGCGATGCTGAAGCCGCATTCGCACCGGCCCGACCTGCTCGCGCAGGTGCAGGCGGCGCACGACGCGCCTTCGCTCTACGACGAATCGCTGCGCCTGCTCGCGCGGCGCGGCTTGCCGGTGCCGCGCGATCGCGTCGAGCGCGACTGGTCGGAGCCCTACGCGGCGAGCGACGGCGTCGAGCAGGCCTGGCTCGTCGTCTACCGCGACCCCGAGGCGCACTGGGACCTGTACCAGCTCGGCGAGGAGCTGACCGACCTCGAGGACATGTTCAGGCTCTGGCGCTTTCGCCACGTGACGACGGTCGAGCGCGTGATCGGCTTCAAGCGCGGCACCGGCGGCACCGGCGGCGTCAGCTACCTGAGGAAGATGCTCGACGTCGTCCTCTTCCCGGAGATCTGGAAGCTGCGCACCGACCTGTGAGCGCGGCGCGCGCTCAGCGAATCGCGAGCAGCGCCTCGCGGACGAAGTCGAGGCGGTCCTGGCCGAAGAACATTGCGTCGCCGACGAAGAAGGTCGGCGCGCCGAAGACGCCGCGCCCGACCGCTTCGTCGGTGGTCGCGACGAGCCGCGCCTTGACCTCCGGATCGCCGACCCCGGCGGCGAGCTCGTCGGCATCGAATCCGGCAGTGGCGAGCGTCGCCGCCAGCACCGCCGGATCGCCGAGGTTCTTCGGCGCCTCCCACATCGCCCGCTCGATGACGTCGAGGTAGCGGAGGAACTCGGCCGGCCGGCGCATCTGCAACGCGGTCGCGCCGCGCATCAGCGTCAGCGTGTTGATCGGAAAGTGCGGATTGAAGGCGAACGGGACGCCGTAGCGGCGCGCCCAGCGCGCGATGTCGTCGTTCATCCAGCGTCCCTTCGCCGGCACCGTCACCGGGCTCGCGTTGCCGGTCGCCTTGAAGACGCCGCCGAGCAGCATCGGCCGCCAGGCGATCGTCGCGCCGGTCTCGGCCGCGATCTTCGGCAGCTGGGTCCAGGCGAGGTAGGCGGTCGGGCTGCCGACGTCGAAGAAATATTCGACCGTTCGCTTCGTATCGCTCATCGCGGGCTCACCAGGTTTCCAGCCACGGCCGCAGGTCGAGCTCATGCGTCCACGCGCTCTTGTCCTGGCGGTGCAGGTTCCAGTAGTTGTCGGCGATCGCTTCCGGGTCGAGGATGCCGCCCTGCTCCTTCAGGGCGTAGCGCTCGGGGAAGTTCTCGGCGATGAAGCGCGTGTCGATCGCGCCGTCGATGACGACGTGGGCGACGTGCAGACCCTTCGGCCCGAGCTCGCGCGCCATGCTTTGCGCGAGCGCGCGCAGCGCGTGCTTGGCGCCGGAAAACGCGGCGAAGCCGGCCGAGCCGCGCAGGCTCGCGGTGGCGCCGGTGAAGATGATCGTGCCGCGGCCGCGCGGCAGCATCGCCTTGGCGACCTCGCGGCCCATCAGGAAGCCGGCGAGCGCGCCCATCTCCCAGACCTTGCGGTAGACGCGCTCGGTCGTCTCGGCGACGGCGAAGCGCACGTTGGCGCCGATGTTGAAGACGGCGACCTCGATCGGCGCGATCTCGCGCTCGATGTGCGCGACCAGCGTCTCGACGTCGGCCTCCTTGCGCGCGTCGGAGCCGAAGCCGTGCGCCTCGCCGCCCTCGGCGCGGATCCGCGCGAGCAGCGGCTCGAGCGCGTCGGCGCTGCGCCGCGTGACGCAGGCGATCAGTCCCTCGCGCGCGAAGCGGCGGGCGATGGCGCCGCCGGTGGCGTCGCCGGCACCGACGACGAGAACCGCGTTGCGTGATGGATCCACATCGTTCCTTCAGGGGTCGACGCACTGTCGCAGAAGGCGCGACACTTGCCATCCGGGAAACCGCACGTTCGATGACCGCTCGAGTCTTCATCAGCTACCGCAGCAGCGACGGTGCCGACAAGGCGACGGCGCTGGCGCGCGATCTCGACGCGCTCTTCGGCCAGGACCAGATCTTCCTCGACAAGGAAGACCTTCCCGCCGGCAGCCGCTGGCGCGCCGAGATCACCGAGACGTTGAGCGACGCGCGGATCCTGCTCGTCCTCGTCACGCCCAACTACCTGGGCGCGCGCGACGACAGCGGCGGTCGCTGGATCGACCGGCCCGACGATCCGGTGCGCGACGAGCTCGCCAGTGCCGTCGCCGCGGGCGCCCATATCATCCCGCTGATGTGCGACGGCGTCACCCAGACGCCGTCGCGCAAGGAAGTGCCGCCGCCCTTCGACGAACTCGCCGAGCGCACCTGGCGGCGCCTGCGTGCCTTCGACTGGCGCGAGGATCTGGCCCGCCTCAGCGACGACCTGCGCGAGATCGGCCTCGTGCCGCGGACGACGCCGGCGCCGCTCGGCTCGGCGCCGTTGCCGCTCACCGAGCTCGACGGCGGCGACGCAGCAACGACCCGGCGGCGCATCGTCGGTGGCGTCGCGATCGTCGCCGGCCTGGCCGCGATCGCCGGCGCCGGCATCGCGGTGTGGCGCTGGCAGGAGGAGAAGGCGGCGAGCCTGGCCGGCCGCTGGCGCGCGAGCATCGGCAAGAAGGGTGCGACGACGTCGCGCGACGGCGAGATCGTCAACGTGACGATCGAGCAGAAGGGCGAGAGCCTGCGCGTCGCCAGCAGCGCCGTCGACATCGAGCAGGATCCCGAGTGGCAGAAGTACCGGGCGCGCTGGCAGGAGCGTTTCGGCCAGCCGCTGAACAACGTCTTCTATCGCGGCGAAGGCGTGCTGCAGGGTGACGAAGTGACCGCGCCCGACGCGCCCCCCGGCCCGCGCCGCGTCCTGCTGTCGGTGCACGTCGACCCGCCCGGAGGCGGCGAGCCGATCAACACCGGCGCGCTGCGCGGCACGATCGATCCCGACGGCAACCGCATTCGCGCCCGGCTCTTCCTCAACAACGAACAAGGCGAGCGCGTCGTCGACCTGCGCCGCGAGCCGTAGCTTCGGGCGCAAACACGAAAGCGCCCGGCGCGCTGCACGCAGCGGCCGGGCGCCGAGCCGGGGCGATCCGCTTCAGCCGATCTTGACCGGCACGAAGATCTTCTCGCCTTCGCGCTGGACGAGGAGCGCGACGCTCTTCGGCTTCGCCGCCATGACGCTCTTCACCTCGTCGACCGACTGCACGGGCTTGCCGTTGATCGCGAGGAGAACGTCGCCGGCGACGATGCCGGCGCGCTCGGCCGCGCCGGCGACGTCTTCGATGACGAGCCCCGAGTCGATCTTCGCCTCGCGCTTCTCGTCGCGGCTGAGCGGCCTGAGCGTCAGGCCGAGCGTGCCGTGCTCGCTCGCGGCGCTCGCGTCGGCGACGGGCTTGCCTTCCTTCTCGGCGCCGCCGAGCCGGGCCTCGATCGTTCGCTCGGATCGATCGCGCCAGACCTTGAGCTTGACGCGCTCGCCCGGCGCCGACATGCCGATCAGGCTCGACAGCGACCCCGAGCGCGTCACCGGCTCGCCGTTGACCTCGGTGATCACGTCGCCCGACTTGATCCCCGCCGCCGCCGCCGCGCTGTCGGGCGCGACGTTCGAGACGAGCGCGCCATCGACTCGCTTCAGGCCGAACGAATCGGCGAGCGACTGGTTCAGGTCCTGCACCGTCACGCCGAGGCGGCCGTGCTGGGCCTTGCCAGTGGCGACGATCTGGTCCTTGACCTTCAGCGCGACGTTGATCGGGATCGCGAACGAGACGCCCTGGAAGCCGCCGCTCCTCGAATAGATCTGCGAGTTGATTCCGACCACCGAGCCGGTGCCGTCGAAGAGCGGCCCGCCCGAGTTGCCGGGATTGACCGCGGCATCGGTCTGGATGAACGGAACGACCGCGTCGCCCGGAAGCGAGCGTCCCTTGGCACTGACGATCCCCGACGTCGCCGTCTGCTCGAGCCCGTAGGGCGCGCCGATCGCGAGCACGGGGTCGCCTACCTCGAGGTTGCGCGGGTCGCCGAGGCGAACCACCGGCAGGTCCCTGGCGTCGACGCGGAGCACGGCGATGTCGGTCGCAGTGTCGATGCCGAGCACCTTGGCGCTGTACTCGCGCCGGTCGCTGAGCTTGACGGTGACGTCCTTGGCGTCGCGGACGACGTGCGCGTTGGTCAGGATCAGGCCGTCGGCGCTGATGATGAATCCCGAGCCCATTCCCTTGAAGGGGGTCGACGGGTTCTGGCGGCCGCGCTGGCCGAGGCCGGGGACGCCCTTGAAGAACTTGAAGAAGGGGTCGTCCTCGAGGCCGGGCGGCAGGCCGTTGTCCTCGAGAGAGGTCTTGTGGGTGCCTTCGACCGTCACGCCGACGACGGCCGGCGCCGACTGCTTGACGATCAGCCGGTAGTTCGGCACCTGGCCGGGCGGCGTGCTGAGCGGTGCCGGGGGAACGACGCGCTCGGCGGGCTGAGCCGGCGCCGCCGCCTGGGCGACCACCGCGGGGGCGTCCTTCTTCAGCCAGCTCGGGGTCAGGTCGAACGCGCCGGCGGTGCCGATCACGGTCACGCCGGCGCCGAGGAGCGCTGCGCTCAAGGGATTGAGTTTCATGGTGTCGCTTTTCCTTCCAGCGTGCTTGTGGCCGCGCGGACGCTTCCGCGCGTGCTCGAAAGATAGGGCCGCCGGGTTAGGGCTCAATGAGCCTTCGGTGAAGCGAGGATTAAGACCGCGCCGGGAAGCGCAGCGTCGCGCGCAGGCCACCCGCCGGCGAATCGCCGAGGGTCAGCGCCGCGCCGTGCCGGTCGGCAACGCTGCGAACGATCGCCAGGCCGAGGCCGCTGCCTTCCTCGTCCGTCGCGGCGCGCCGGTAGAAGCGGTCGACGACGCGTTCGCGCTCGGCCGGCGGGATGCCGGGGCCGGCGTCGTCGACGCGCAGCCACGCGGCGCCGTCGTCGGCGCCGACGCCGACCTCGATTCGCGACCCCGCAGGCGCGTAGCGGATCGCGTTGTCGACGAGGTTGCGCAGCGCCGCGGCGAGCGCGCTCCGCTCGCCGGCGACGACGATGGGACGCTTGGCATCGAGGGCGAGCTCGCTGCCCCGGTCGTGCGCGAACGGGTGCATCGCCGCCAGCGTCTCGCGCGCGAGCTCGCCGAGCTCGACCGGCTCGTGCGGCGCGGGCGCGGCGCCGGGCTCGCTGCGCGCCAGCGTCAGCAGCTGCTCGATCAGGCGCGCGGCGCGGTCGACGCCCGCCGTGACGGCATCGATCGCCGCCGCCCGCGCCGCGTCGTCGCCGGCCTGGCGCAGCAGGCGCAGCTGCAGCTTCAGCGCGGTCAGCGGCGAGCGCAGCTCGTGGGCGGCGTCGGCGACGAACTCGCGCTGGCTGTCGAGGGCGCTGCGCAATCGCCCGAGCAGCGAATTGAGCGCGCTCGCCAGCGGCGCGACCTCGTCGGGAAGGCCGCCGGTCGGCAGCGGCTCGAGCGAGCGCTCGTCGCGCGAGCGCACCTCGCGAGCGAGGCGGTCGAGCGGCGCCAGGTTCTGCGCCGCCAGCCACCAGATCGCGAGCGCGGCCACCGGCGTCATGAGGAGCAGCGGCAGGACGCTGTGGCCGGCGGCGCGGGCGGCGAGCCGCTGCCTGATCTCGACCGGCTGGGCGACCTGGATGACGCGATCGCGCGTCGCCACGCTGTAGGTGCGCCAGGCGCGGCCGTCGACGTCGAGGGTGTGCAGGCCGAGCAGCGCGCGCGCCGGCAGCGACGAGTGCGGCCGCGACGCGTAGATGCCGCGGCCGTCGACGGTCCAGATCTGGATCACGAAGTCGAGCTGCTCGTCGGCGAGCGGGCCCGCCTCGGCCGAGGCGATCTCGCCCTGGTCGCGCAGCGAAAGCGCCATCTGCTGGAGCTGGTAGTCGAACAGCGCCTCGGTCTCGCCGAGGACGTTGCGATACGTGATCGCCGCCATCGCCGCGGCGGCGAGCATGAGGAGCAGGACCAGCGAGGCCAGCAGGCGCAGCCGGATCGATCTCAATCGCCCACCTCGCGCGCGGCGTCGATGAAGTAGCCGACGCCGCGTACGTTCCTGATGAAGTCGGCGCCGAGCTTCTTCCTCAGCTGGTGGATGTAGACCGAGACCGCGTTGCTCTCGATCTCCTCGCCCCAGCCGTAGAGGCGGTCCTCGAGCTGAGCGCGCGACAGGACCGCGCCCGGGCGCGTCATCAGCGCCTCGAGCACCGCGAACTCGCGCGCCGAGAGCAGCACCGGCGCGCCGTTCAGCGTGACGCGTCGCTGCGCCGGGTCGAGACTGACGCCACCCTGCGCAAGCACCGGCGCGGCGCGCCCCGCGTGGCGCCGCAGCACGGCACGAATGCGTGCGTTGAGCTCGTCGAACTCGAACGGCTTGACGACGTAGTCGTCGGCGCCGGCATCGAGGCCGGCGACGCGATCGCCGCGCGCGTCGCGCGCCGTCAGGACGATCACCGGCGTCGCGTCGGCGCGCGCGCGCAGGGCGCGCAGCACCTCGAGGCCGTCGGCCGGCCCCGCGCTCGCCGCGCCGCGCGGCAGGCCGAGGTCGAGCAGGACGAGGTCGAAGCGCTCGCTCGCGAGCGTGCCGTCGGCCGCCGACGCGTCGCGCACCCAGTCGACGGCGAAGCCTTCCAGGCGCAGCGTCCGCTGCAGGCTCTCGCCGATCATTCGATCGTCTTCGACGAGCAGGAGTCGCATAGCGGCGCGAGCATAGCGGCAGGCTCCGCGCGAATGGCCCGAGCAGGGACAATGGCGCCATGCGCGTCACCGCCCGCGAGACCCTGCTCTCCTTGCGCGACCTGGTCGCGACCGCCGTGCCTTTCGTCGTCCTCGCCGCCGCCCTGCTCGGCGTCGCCTACTGGCTGCTCGACCCGGCACCACCGCGCCACGTCGTCCTCGCCACCGGCCAAGACCAAGGCGCCTACGCCGCATTCGGCAAACGCTACGCCCAGATCCTGAAGGAAAACGGCATCGAGGTTCAGTTGAGGAAGACCGCCGGCGCGGCCGAGAACATCGCCCTGCTGCGCCAGCCCGACGGCGACGTCGACATCGCCTTCGCGCAAGGCGGCGCCGAAGAGGACCGGCCGCCGCCGAGCGACGACGACGACGGCGATGGCCTGGTCTCGCTCGGCAGCCTGTTCTACGAGCCGGTCTGGCTCTTCTATCGCGGCGACGCCGCGGAGCGGCTGCTCAAGGCGCCGGAGCTGACGAGCCTCGCGCAGCTCGGCGGCTGGCGCATCAACATCGGCGCGCCGGGCAGCGGCGTGCCCAACCTGATGGCACGGCTGATCGAGGCGAACAAGATCGATCCGGCGACGCTCACGCTGGTCCGCGAGCCGCAGACGCCGGCGGTGGTCGGCCTGCTCGAAGGGCGAATCGACGCGATCGTCTTCGCCTCCGCGCCCGAGGCCCTGCTGGTGCAGATGCTGTTGCAGACGCCCGGGATCCGCCTCTTCGATTTCGCCCAGGCCGAGGCCTACTCGCGGCGCTTTCCGTGGCTGAGCCCGGTGACGCTGCCGCGCGGCGTCGTCGACCTCGCCGGCGACATCCCGCCGGCCGACGTTCGCCTGGTCGCGCCGACGGCGACGCTGGTGGCGAGGGATCGGACCCACCCGGCGCTGATCCAGCTGTTCGTGCAGGCGGCGCAGCAGGTGCACGGCGGCGCCGGCTGGTTCCAGAAGAAGGGCGACTTCCCGAGTGTGCGCAACAGCGAGCGGCCACTCGCCAAGGAAGCGCAGCGCTTCTACACGAGCGGGCCACCGGTGCTGCAGCGCTACCTGCCGTTCTGGCTCGCCAATCTCGTCGATCGCATGTGGCCGGTGCTGGTGACGATCATCGCCGCGCTGATCCCGCTGTCGCGCATGCTGCCGCCGCTCTACACCTTCCGTGTCCGCTCGCGCATCTTCCGCTGGTATCGGCAGCTGCGCGAGGTCGAGAACGCGATCGGCAAGCGGCCCAACGACGAGCTGTTGCGCGAGCTCGCGGAGATCGAGCACCGCGTCGAGCACGTCGACGTGCCGCTCAGCTTCACCGACGAGCTCTATTCGCTGCGCACGCACATTCACCTGGTCGCCGAGCGGCTGGTCGCTCCGGCGCCGGCGCTGGCGAGCCCGGCATGAGCGCGCCGGCGCGGCCGCGCGTCCTCGTCGTCGGCTGCGGCTTCGGCGGCATCGAGGCGGTGCGCGCGCTGTCGAAGGCGCCGGTCGAGATCACCCTCGTCGATCGCACCAACCATCACCTGTTCCAGCCCCTGCTGTACCAGGTCGCAACGGCAGGGCTGAGCGCGCCGGCGGTAAGCGCGCCGATCCGCCACGCGCTGCGCCGCGAGATGGCGCGCGGCAACCTGACGATCCTGAAGGCGGAGGTGCGAACGATCGACGTCGCCGCGCGGACCGCCTCGCTCGACGACGGCGAGACGGTCGCCTGGGACCATCTCGTCGTCGCCGCCGGCATGACGCACGGCTACTTCGGCCACGACGAATGGGAACGCCACGCGCCCGGGCTGAAGACGCTCGCCGACGCCTTCGACATCCGCGCCCGCGTCATCGGCGCCTTCGAAAGCGCCGAACGCGCGACGGCCGGCGCCGAGCGCGACGCCTGGCTCACCTTCGTCGTCATCGGCGGCGGCCCGACCGGCGTCGAGATGGCGGGAACGATGAGCGAGATCGCGCAGCACACGCTCGCCCGCGAGTTCCGCCGCATCGACCCGAAGCAGACGCGGGTAATCCTGCTCGAGGGCTCGCCGCGCATCCTCGGGGCGTTCGTGGCGAAGCAGTCGGAGCAGGCGCGCGCGCAGCTCGAGCGGCTCCACGTCGACGTGCGCACCGAGTCGAAGGTGACGGCAATCGACGCCGAGGGCGTCACCTACGGCAGCGCGAGCGGCGGCAGCGAGCGGATCGCCGCGCGCACCGTGATCTGGGCGGCCGGCGTCGCCGGATCGCCGCTCGGCGCCGAGCTCGCCCGCGGCAGCGGCGCCGCGCTCGATCGCGCCGGCCGCGTCGTCGTCGCGCCCGACCTGAGCCTGCCCGGGCATCCCGAGGTCTGGGTCGTTGGCGACCTCGCCGTCGCGCTCAGCCACGGGCCGAAGGGAACGACGCCGGTGCCCGGCGTCAGCCCGGCGGCCAAGCAGATGGGACGCGCTGCCGCGGCCAACATCGTGCGCCGGATCAAGGGCGAACCGACCCTCGCCTTTCGCTACCGCGACTATGGCAACCTGGCGACGGTCGGCCGCAAGGCGGCGGTCGTCGAGCTCGCCGTTCCCGGCCTCGGCACGCTGCGCTTCGGCGGCCTCGGCGCCTGGCTGTTCTGGCTGTTCGCACACATCTACTTTCTGATCGGCTTTCGCAACCGCCTGATGGTGATGGTCGACTGGGCGTGGGCGTACTTCACGTACCAGCGCGGCGCGAGGGTCGTCGCCGAGCCGGTGTCATCGCCGGCGCCGCCGCCCTCCTAAACTGCGCGCCAGAGCACGAAAGGCATTGCATGGACACGCGCACCTCGCCAGCCCGGCTTCGCATCGAACAGATCCAGGACGCGCTGCGGGCGGCCGGCTGCGCCGCTGTCGTCGTCCCGTCGAGCGACCCGCACCTGTCGGAGTACCTGCCCGAGCGCTGGCAGGCACGCCAGTGGGCGTCGGGATTCACCGGCTCGATGGGCACGCTCATCGTGACCACCGAGCGCGCGGCCCTCTTTGCCGACAGTCGCTACTGGGTCCAGGCCGAAAGCCAGCTCGCCGGAAGCGGCATCGAGCTCGTCCGCATCCCAACGCCGCCGGGCGCGCAGCACCTCGACTGGCTGTGCGCGAACGTCGCGCGCGGATCGACGGTCGCGGTCGACGGCGCCATCTTCGGCCTGGCGGCGGCGGGCCAGCTGCGCCAGGCGCTCGAGCGCTGCGGCGTCGAGCTGCGCAGCGACGTCGACATCGTCGCCGCCGCGTGGCCCGATCGCCCGCCGATGCCGTCGGCGCCGATCTACGAGCACACCGGCCGCGAGGCACCGCACCCACGCGCCGGCAAGCTCGCGCAGGTGCGCGCGGCGATGCGCGACGCCGGCGCGACGCACCACCTGATCTCGACCGTCGACGACATCGCCTGGCTCCTGAACCTGCGCGGCGGCGACGTCGGCTACAACCCGGTCTTCCTCGCCCACCTCCTGCTCGACGCGACCGGCGCGACGCTCTTCGTCGGCGCCGGCAAGATCGACTCTGCGCTGGCGCGAGCGCTCGGCGCCGACGGCATCCGCATCGCCGCCTACGACGGCGCCGCCGCCGCGCTGGCGGCGCTGCCGGCCGCCGCGCGGCTGCTCGTCGATCCGAAGCGGACGACGCTCGGCCTGGTCGGCCAGAGTCGGGCGACGCGGATCGAGGCGATCAACCCGAGCACGCTCGCCAAGAGCAGAAAGAGCGACGCCGAGGCCGCCAACGTGCGCCGCACGATGATCGAGGACGGCATCGCGATGTGCGAGTTCTACACGTGGTTCGAGGCCGCCCTCGCCGACCCTGCGCGGCGCGCGCCGATCACCGAGCTGACGATCGACGAGAAGCTCGCCGAGGCGCGCGCGCGCCGCCCCGGCCATGTCGGCCCGAGCTTCGCGACGATCGCCGCGTTCAACGCCAACGGCGCGATGCCGCACTACCGCGCGACGCCCGAATCGCACGCGACGATCGAAGGCGACGGCCTGCTCTTGATCGACTCGGGCGCGCAGTATCTCGGCGGCACGACCGACATCACGCGCATGTGGCCGATCGGCCGCATCAGCGAGGCGCAGCGGCGCGACGTGACGATCGTCCTGCGCGGCACGATGGCGCTCAGCCGGGCGCGCTTCCCGCGCGGCACGCTCTCGCCGATGCTCGACGCGATCGCGCGCGCGCCGCTCTGGGAGCACGGCCTCGACTACGGGCACGGCACCGGCCATGGCGTCGGCTACTTCCTCAACGTCCACGAGGGGCCGCAGACGATCTCGCGCGTCATCGCCGAGCCGTCGATGGCGATGGAGCCGGGGATGATCACGAGCGTCGAGCCCGGCGTCTACCGGGCCGGCCGCTGGGGCGTGCGGGTCGAGAACCTGGTCCTCAACGTTCCGGCCGCGAGTCTCCGTGACCAGACGGAGTTCGGCGAGTTCCTCGAGTTCGAGACGCTGACGCTCTGCCCCATCGACACGCGTTGCATCGATCCGTCGCTCCTGCGCGGCGACGAGATCGCCTGGCTGAACAGTTATCACGCAACTGTCGCGGAGCGCCTGGCGCCCGGCCTGAGCGGCGCCGCGCTGGCCTGGCTCCGCGAGCGCACGCGACCGATCTGAAGCGCCGGCGGCGGCGCGGCGCCAGGCACGGCACGCCGAGGCGACGTTCGTCGCCGGATGCTGCGGCTCGTCCGCCGCATCGGCGGCTTCGTCGCACGATGCTTTCGGCGCGACGGGCCGATCCCTAGAGTTCGTTTCAGCGCCACCGCAAACCGATCTCAGGAGTCCCGTCATGATCAGCCGCCTCACCGCCAACGCCGCCGTCTTCGCCGCCCTCGCCGCCGCCTGCATCGGCTTCGCCGCCGAAGCCCAGCAGCGGCCCCCGGTCCAGCGAACCCTCTCGGCGCTCGATGCGCAGGTGATCGTGCTGCCTGCCGTCGTCATCACCGGCAAGCGGATCGCCCGCAGCTGACCCGGGTCAGCGGCCGACGTCACGGCGTCGGGCCGGCACGCCCCCGCCGGGACGGCGACAAAGCGTGCATTTCTAACGCTGGCGCAATCCGCCCGGCGTCGCCGGCCAGGCAAGGCGATAGGCTGCTCCGGTGCCCTGGCTGAAATCCCGGTCAAAGGTGCTCAAGGTACCGCCCGCGGTACCGAAATGAACGAGTCGGTGCTCCCGTGGGGGGATCACTCGCCACCTTGCGGCATGAGCGGGCCAGCCCTTCATGAATTTCCTGGATAGCCAACGGCTGCTGCCCGGTGTCGCCGGATTTGCGATCTGCGCGTCCCTGCTCTGGCTCGGATCGGCAATCTTCGCGACGGCACGGCAACGGACGAGTCGGGCAGGCCTCAGGCTGAAGGCCTGCGCTCTCCTCCTCGGCGGGCTCGGCCTGTGGTGGCCGGGTCACTTCCTCGCCACGCTCGACCCGGCTGGCGGCAGTGCCTTCGGCATCCCGTTCGTCGCCGGCGCGCTGGCCTGGGTGCTCGCCGGACTGGCCATCCTGACCGCGGTCGCGGCGACGAGGAAGACCCTGCCGGCGTTCGCCGGCCTTGCGGTCGCCACCCTGCTCGTCGCCTACGCTCACTCGGTGTTCGCGACTCCCGGCCTGTTCCGCGCAGCGATCGCCTTCGGCGCCTGGGCACCCGGGCTTGCGGTGTTCATCCTGGCGACGACCGTGGTGACGCTGTCGCTCGAGTTCCGCGCCAGCCGCAAGCTGCGCATCATGCGCATCGTCGGCGCGCTGCTCTGCGCCGGCCTGCTGACGCTGGCGGCCACGGTCTCGGGTCACGAAGCGACGCTGGCACCCGACTGGGCGGAAGCGCTCCTCGTCGGCGCGGTGGTCGCGCTCTCGCTGACGATCCTCGACGCGCTCGCCACCGGCGGCCAGCGCGACGACGAGCCGGCGCGCCGCGCCGTCAGCGCCGTGCCGATGGTCGACAGCCTGACCCAGCTGCCGACCCGGGTCTACTTCGAAGACCGTCTCGCCGCCGCCGCGACCAAGGCCGACGCCAGCTCGAGCAAGCTGGCGCTGCTCTTCATCGACCTCGACGGCTTCAAGCCGGTCAACGACACCTACGGCCACTCGATCGGCGACCTCGTCCTGGAGCAGGTCGGCCAGCGATTGAAGTCGATGTCGCGCGGCAAGGACGTGGTCGCCCGGGTCGGCGGCGACGAGTTCCTGCTGCTGCTCAACAACGTCAGCACGCAGGAGGCGATCGCGAATGTCGCCGATCGTCTGATCCAGGGCCTCTCGCATCCCTATGCCGCCGAGGGCCGGGAGGTCATGATCTCGTGCTCGGTCGGGATCGCGATGTACCCCGACGGCTGCAGCCACGCCAAGCTGATCGCCCGCGCCGACGCGGCGATGTACGCGTCGAAGCGCTCCGGCGGCTCGAAGCACTGCTTCTACTCGAACGCGATGGACGCCGATGCCGAGGCGCAGTTCGAGCTGCTGCGCGACCTGAGGAAGGCGGTCGTCGCCAAGGAGTTCGAGCTCTTCTACCAGCCGAAGATCGACGCCAAGAGCGGCAAGGTCACCGCCGTCGAGGCGCTGCTGCGCTGGAAGCA
>Ga0157375_10002406_pt1 | contig 16210 bp, 15 predicted proteins | sample M35metaG_FD_115311 | JGI IMG/M metagenome (GOLD analysis project Ga0157375, IMG submission 115311) | Miscanthus rhizosphere microbial communities from Kellogg Biological Station, Michigan, USA - M3-5 metaG | ecosystem: Host-associated > Plants > Roots > Rhizosphere > Soil | place: USA: Michigan...
TGGGTCTACGAGAACTGGCAGTATGTCGGAGGCATCTCCTTCCTGCCGTATTCTGAGCACACCTACAGGCAGGCTCCATATCAGGAAATCACCGAGGCTGAGTACTATCTGGCTACCGCTGACTTCCCAACAGAAATCGACTGGTCGCTGTTGAGTGCTTACGAGTTCGAGGACAACACGACCGGCAGCCAGGAACTGGCGTGCCACGCAAATAATTGCGAAGTGGTTGATGTGGGCTCACAAAATTGACAATTTGACATTTCTCTGTGAGTTTGATATCATCACTATATGAGAAGGTCATGGAAGAAATATACAGCAGAGGAACTGGCCTCCTGGCCTGCGGAACATAAGCGTTGTCGCATGTGTCAGGAGGTTCTTCCTTTTTCAGCATTCAGCAAGTGTAAGAACACGTTATTTGGGCTAGATAATAATTGTCGAGAATGCCGCAAGCCTAAGTCCAAGCAGGATTGGCAAGAGCGTACTACCGAGCAGTCTTTGCTGGCGACAGCAAAATTTCGTGCCAAGAAGAAGAATCTGCAATTTAATCTAGAACTGTCAGACATCATTGTTCCAGAGGTGTGTCCCATTCTTGGGGTGCCAATCACAACCGGATGGCACGCCCCTTCACTTGACAGAATCAGGCCGGAGCGTGGGTACACGAAGGGAAACGTGCAAGTCATCAGTAAGAGAGCAAACACGTTAAAGAATAACATGACATTAGATGAACTTCGCCTCCTGTCTGAATGGTTTGAGTCCCAATTTGCCTCCTAATGATATGTGACATATAATCGCATCATGGCAGACACAGGAGGTATTTCTATGCCAGAAAATAACGAAGCCGATACAGAAATCGACTACGGAGACGACTATGAGGCACCAGAGGGTGTTGTCGCTGTTCCCACATCAGAGGCTTTGCCTTATCCTGATGTAGAAACACATGACGATACCACAGAAGACGAAGCAGGACGTGCTGTCGGATTCACCAGCATCACTGGTTCTACGCCAGCAGAGGCTATTGAAGAGGCTCGCCTCGGAGTTATTCGCGGTACCTTCTGGGGAGTTGGTCAGTGTCTGAAGACCGTGCGTGGATACTATGACGTTGGCTCAAAGTATGGCACAGCGGCATCATCTTGGTTTGCAGCAGACCATAAGCATTTTTCAAATGATGGTCGTGACGCACCGCGAGGTGCGCCGGTATGGTGGACGGGCGGCACGAGTGGCGCAGGCCACGTAGCAATCTCTGTAGGTGGTGGACTCTGCATCTCCACCGACTGGAAGAGGTCCGGTAGGGCAGACTACGCAGCAATCAATGACATCACTTCATTTTGGGGACTCGACTACAAGGGCTGGACTCGTGAGGTCAATGATGTTGTGGTATGGCGTCCTCGCCAGCCACGAGACACGGTGCGTCTCCACAATCTTCGCCCGGGTGAGCGAAATGCTGACGTGCTCAAAGTCAAGAAGGCTCTACACAGGAAGGGTTACCGAGGATTCTTGGTAAACTCCAATAAGTACGGTATGGGCATCAAGAGGGCCTATGCTAAGTATCAGCGTCGTCTGGGATACAGCGGCGTCAACGCTAACGGAATTCCTGGAACAAATAGTTTGAGAAAACTTGGATTCCGCGTTCTGTGAATGCTATAATGGAATAGCCGAGTCGTAAGACTCCGCTCAAGTCGGGTAGACCGCTCCATTCGTGGTTGAATTTCGTGGCCTTACTGCCTTGGGATGATTTAGTTACCGAGACACCCCTGGATTTTGCATCCGGGGGTGTTCTCGTCTACAATCACATTATGACATTCATTCTTGATGCTCAGCAGGACAAGCCGCAAGGCTTGTATAATATGGACGACACATCTCCCCTGCAAGACTATTCTGCATACAACCGAACTGCTACGATTACGGGCGGCACCCCAACGCAGTCTGCCGGACTAGTCAAGGGCGCAGCATGGGCTCCTGTTTTCACATCCGCCATCACCGCAGCATTCGATGGCTCTGGGGTATTCGCTAAAAACTTCGAGAATGTGTCATTCACATTGGCAGGTTGGTTCCGGGCGGTAGCATCAGATACAAACGAACAACAACTGCTTGGCAACTCAGGACAGATGGACGGATTGACTATTAAGGGCACAGTCGTCTCATTCGTTACCAAGTTCACGACTACCGGAGAGTGCCGAGCATCCTATGACCTCCAACTTCCTCAAGCATTCTCTGCATGGGGAGTTCACACAGACACTAAGAATATTCTATATATCAATGGCAAGGTGGCAGCAGAGACGGTAATCACTGACGTTCAGCAGGCAGACACGTATAGTTCTACCAGTGCTAACTTGATTTGTGGGGCGACATCTGGAACGGCGAAGGTGGCCGTCAACGGTATTGCTTATTATCCTTATGCCCTACCGCCCGAAGCCATCTTCAGGCAGCATGCTACGGGTCGCAGATGCCCGGGTCCGAAGGATGTCGTTCCGATGAACTTCGGAGACTACATTCCGCTCGACCTCTCCAATAACGCTCTATTCCTCGACCAGTGGATTGACACCGCTGACGAATGGAATCACGGCATTCATGACAACACAGATGTCGTCAACGATGAATTGGTTCCGACTCAGGATGCTAGCGGAGTGTCTGTGGCTTCACGTTGGTATTACTCAATCGACCTAGCAGCGGTATCTAATTCGGCAACAGTTTATGGTGTTCAGTTGGACTGGAATGGCGTCGGAGCAGTCCTTGCCGTCTCGCTCGACGGAACCTCCTGGGAGAACGTGTCACGCGGGGTAAACTGCACTACTGTTCCGGCAGGAACGACAACAAGTGGAAAAGTCTTGCAGGTAAGGATTACCTTCGCGGGCGGTACCCTGAACGATACTTCATATGTACAATCACTAAATATCATCGGTATGAAGCAGGCAGCATCCATGGTTGTCAATGGTAGAACAATTACGCCTACCGGTGCCTGGCCAGAAAGAGACCACGACTTCTTAGAGTATCACGAGAATCATGGCATCATGATTCCGGCATCTGCTACGGTTGTTGTCTCGGCAGATGCGCTCGGTGCGAGCGTGACCCGTTCTATCGAAGTACTTATCAAGCGTAATGGAACAAACCCAACGATGTCGCTGACAGGGACAAACTATATCAATGGTGCAGCAGGTTCGGCTACATTGTTAGACGGCCAGTGGCTATTGTGGCACGTAGTCCTCGCTGCTGACTCATCTGCCGCACTGACCATTACAGGACCGGCTCAGGTTGCTTATGTGGGTGTGTATGATTACGCACTGACAGCCGGACAGGTGGCTGCCATCTATGCGGACTATGTTGGAACTGATGCTCCCAGATTTGCGGACGCAAGCATCATTAATGTCTCAGAAAGTGCCACAGCAGCCAGTATCTACCAACATGATTGGTCAATTGCTGCATCCGGCTAGATAAAATAGCCTTTCATTTGCCATTTTAGTTACAGCGTGCTAGCATAATTGCATGGTTAAGGGAATTAAGACTACAAACCGCGAGGCTGTCGAGGAAGTACCATATGGAATGTACGTATGGCAGAACCCGGATGGTGAGATTTTTGGCGACGATGACGGCAATGTCATGAATGTCTTCTGCATGAAGGGTGACCGCGAAGCGATTCGAGCACTGGCAGAGGCAGCAAAGTACTATGGTGCGGGCGAGGGGAAGCCGGTATGGTGGAGTGGTAAGCGTCGCATCACAGATGAAGAACTCGAATACCAGCAGATGCGTGAGCGCATGGGCCTAATTCCAGACCCACTCGACTATGGAGCACAACGCGATGCAGCAATCGCTGACCACGTGAACAGGAATAGAAATGACTGAGCGAACAGCGCGAGTAGCAGAAGAGACCGAACTACCTGAGGTAGAGCATGTTGGCGTAGGAAATACGTCGTACAAAGTAGAGCCTCAGGATGACTTTGCCAAGAAAGCAGAAGACCTACGCTATTTGCGCGGTACGGATGCAGGCTTCAAGCGTTCAGATACTGCCAAGTTGAAGAAGTTCCAGCGTTCTCGTGACGAACAAACCGAGAGCAAGCAAATCAACGAGAAGCAGTGGTATGCAGGATACGACACCTATGAGGTAGTCCAACCACCACACAATCTAGAGTCACTGTGTAAGTTGTATGAAATCTCTTCGCCGCACTACGCAGCCGTAAATGCTAAGGTTGCAAATATTGTCGGGCTAGGATACAAGTTCGTAGAGACCAACAAGACGAAGAGGGTTCTAGAACTTCAAGAGGGTGATAACGAGAAGTTGAAGAAGACCCGTCGTAGTCTTGGTCAGTTGCGAGACCAGTTGACAGACGACCTAGAGGATATGAATGAGGAGGATTCATTCACAGGAACTCTCGTCAAGGTCTGGCGTGACTATGAGGTCACAGGAAATGGATATATCGAGATTGGTCGAAAGAAGGATGGAACTATTGGTTTCATTGGTCATGTGCCATCCAAGACCATCAGAATCAGACGAGACCGCGACGGCTTCGTTCAGATTGCTGGATTTGATGTCAAGTTCTTCGCCAACTTCGGCGCACACATCGACCCGGACACAAAAGAGCCACGCAAGACATCGAATCCGCTAGGTGGCGGAGACCCGAACGAGATTATCCATATCAAGAAGTATTCGCCAATGAGTACATACTATGGAGTTCCGGACATCGTGGCAGCCATGCCAGCGGTAGCCGGTAATGATTTTGCAAACAAGTTCAATCTTGACTATTTTGAGAATAAGGCCGTTCCACGCTATGCAATCATCATGAAGGGTGCCAAATTAGGAACTGCTGCCGAGAGTAAGTTGCTTTCATTCTTCGATACCGACCTAAAGGGTAGTAACCACAGGAGTGTCTATATTCCTCTACCGCCCGATACTGCTGACAACAAGGTGGAGTTGGAATTGAAGGCTATCGAGGCCGGTATTCAGGATAGTTCATTCCAAAATTACCGCCGCGCTAACCTAGCAGACATTCTAATGGCACACCGAGTGCCGATTACCAAGATTTCAGTTGCTGAAGGTGCAAGCCTGGCAGTAGCAAAGGATGCCGATAAGACATTCAAGGAACAAGTCTGTGGCCCAGAGCAGTCAGACTTCGAGAAGAAGTTGAACCGAATCATCAAGGAACTCACAGACAAGTTGGAGTTGAGTCTCAACGAGATGACTTTGACTGATGAGAATACACAGTCTCAGATTGACGAACGACGCCGCAAGACCGGGGTAGAGACCGCAAACGAACAGCGTATCCGTCGTGCCGAGCCAGCAATTGAGGGCGGCGACGAGTTGTTTGATATGAATGCGGCACTGAAGTTGGGACAGGAGACCAATGACTTGACTGCTAAGCAACTGAAGTTGCAGGAAAAGCAGGGAGACCAGTCACATCAACTGGCTCTTGAAACAGCCAAGAAGACGACAGCCGCAGCAGCGGCTGCACCAGCGGCCGGTACGACAACGAAGCCTACCGCGCCATCTCCGGTAACGAATAGGAATAGGGATGCACAAAGAAGTGCAGGAGCAACAGACTCAGCGGGTGCCGCAAGGAACCCCAAAGGAGAAGGTCGCTCTACCCCGTAATTAGGGTATGACATTGACAGAAGGCTCAGAGAAACTAGCGAAGGCATTACTCCTGCCCATCAATCCGGCAGCCGTAATCATCCTCGGCATCTATACAGTTGTTTGGGGAATCTGGGTTGCAAATCCTCTCTGGCCAGTATTCACGCATGCTGACCTATATTCACAAATGGCATCATTCATGCCCGAATGGGCGTGGGGCTTGGTGGCTATCATCATGGGCGGTATTACCATCTACGGGGCGGTGAAGAGATATTATGCCGCTCTCGTCAGAGGTGCTGCCTCATCTGGCTTCTTCTGGCTGTTCGTAGCAGTTTTCTATTTCGCAGGAGATGCTGCGAATACAGGAGGTATCACTGCTTTGTGCTTTGCAGTCTATGCCTTCTTCATCTATCTAAACATCAGGGTCAACTTCAAGGATGACCAGCGTTCACCATTCCTTTTAGACCCACCAAAGTTCTGGAAGCGTGGCAAGTAAGTTAACAAATTTGCATTAGAATTTTGATTCCTGTAACATATTAACCATGGAGATTAGAAAGAGTGCAATGACGGTAAACGGAAACTCCGTTCGCATGTCTATGCCCTTTGCCAAGGTAGATGAAGCACAGCGCCTCGTCTCTGGCTTTGCCACTCTAGACAATATCGACACACAAGGCGATGTTGTTCTAGCAGAGGCATCCATGAAGGCTTTCTCCCGTGCTCGTGGGAATATCCGTGAAATGCACCAGCCTATCGCTGTGGGCAAGATGGTGGATTTCAATGAGGATGAATACTACGACCCGGACTCCAAGAAGTTCTATCGCGGCATCTTCGTCACGGCACGAGTCTCTGAGGGAGCCGAGGATACCTGGAAGAAGGTCCTCGACGGAACATTGACCGGATTCTCCATTGGTGGAGAGGTCAATGACTCCTCAAATGACTTCAACAAGGACGCTGGAAAGACCGTTCGCTACATCAAGGATTATGACTTGACCGAACTCTCTCTAGTTGACAACCCCGCGAACCAGTTGGCCAACGTTTTGTCCATTCAGAAGTCCGCTGGCTCTGTCACCCTAAGTGGCATGGCTGTCGAAACCGTAATCGAGAACGTCTTCATCTGCACACATGATGATACGGTCGTTGTCAAGGATACGGATTCACATGATTGCCCGATGTGCGGATTGAAGATGGAAAACGCTGGTTGGTTCGAGGCCGGTACAGGCAACCGAGCAGAGAAGGTTGATGACATTGTTACCAAGTTCCTACGCCCTGTCGAAAAGGAGGCCGCACCATCTGAAACAGAAGGAGGTGCAGAAGTAGTGGCAAAGAGTAATGATGTTCCTGAGGCCAAGGAAACTAGTGTTCCGAACCCGTCTGAAGAGGACGCAGCAGGAGACAAAATGGAAACAGAAGCAGCAGCCACCGTCGAAGACGAGCAGGCAGCAGCAGATGTTGACGAAACGAGCGGTACTGAAGATGAAGAAGAGACACCAGTCTCCTCACCAGACGAAGTACACGACGAAGGAGACGAAATCGCAAAGAAGATTGACGACCTCCATGATGCAGTCAAGAAGACTGTCAACGAGTCCAAGGAAGAGACCTTGGCGAAGGTGGCAGAACTTGAGCAGAAGATTGACGAAGCATTGACAAAGGCTTCCGAACTAGAGAATAAGTTCACTGAGTTCGGTCCAAAGTTGGAGGCAATGAAGGCAAGAACAGCCGAACTTGAAAAGAAGTTCGACAAGGTTAATGCCGCAGACGCCTTTAAGAAGTCCGCTGACGTTAGTACAGTGGAATCCACACAGAAGGAAGAAAGTTTCTGGGGTGGAAGCCTGTACTGACAGGCGGTAAACAGTTGTACAGAAATTCTAGGGTAGCGCTTTCTCAGCCGGTTTCCCGGTAGTTTTCCTAGAGAACCTGTCGAATGAATACCAACAAATCCAAGAAGACAAGAGAGGTGAAAGATTCAAAATGAGTAACGATTTGCTAGAGAAGGTTATTTCCACAACGAGCATTGGTGCTGACAGCACAAATGGTGGTGGCCTGCTTTCTCCACAGCAGTCCGGTCGTTTCATCGACTACATGTGGGATGCAACCACACTAGGCTCTCAGGTACGTACTATTCGTATGCGTGCTAATGAGGTCGAGTTGGACCGCATGGCTATCGGTGAGCGTCTAGTTCGTGTCGCTACCGAGGCAGTTGACGACGGCCGAAACGTCGCCGTCGCATTCTCCAAGGTTTCCTTGGGAACTGTCAAGTTGCGCCTAGATTGGGAACTATCCTCCGAAGCACTAGAGGATGGCATCGAGGGTGACGCCCTTGAGGACCACATCGCCCGTCTAATGGCCTCACAGGCTGCAAACGACCTAGAGGATTTGGCTATTGGCGGTGACACAATTGGACACCAGTCCGACCCACTGCTAAAGGCGTTCGATGGTTGGAGGAAGCGTTTGTTCTACGGAGGTACTGTCCTTGACGCTGGTTCTGTAAAGAAGCCAGACGGCACACTGGACAACACCCTGCACCGTGGTACATTCAACTACGCACTGCGCAAGTTCCCACGTAGGTTCATGGACCGCCGTGGAGCACTGAAGTTCTTCACGGCCACTGGCCTAGTGCAAGACTTCATGTACGCAGCGCAGATTGTCGAGCCTGACACGGCCCGTCGATTCACGACAGGCCAGGGAGTCGCTTCTGGCGACAACAACAACCCGGGCACGGCTGCTGGTTGGTCCCCCGCCGCTCCATACGGAGTAGCACTACAGGAAGTTCCGTTGTTCCCTGAGTACAGTGTTGACTTCAACGCTGCATCCTCTGGTCTGGGTAGCCCTGCTACCGGACAGACCGCAGGTAAGGGTTCCGACCTATGGCTAGTAGACCCACAGAACTTGATTTGGGGCGTAAAGCGCGAAATCCAGGTTTTCCGTGAGTTCAAGCCAAAGAAGGACACCATCGAGTACACCCTGTACACCCGTGTTGGTGCAAACGTGGAGAACCCACAGGCTTCTGTTATCGTCAAGAATGTGGCTTACCAGTCCTGACTGACATGACGAACCGCGACTTAGGCTGGCCCTTCGGGGCCAGCCTTCGTCTTTTGATGAAAAATATGCTATCATTGCATATAGAGAACTAGTTTAGGAGATAAAAATGGCCGACAAGCCTACAAAGTTTCAAGATTTGGAAAAGGAAGAGTTGATTCGTTCTGCCATCGAGGACTTCGCTATCGAACTCAGCGATGACGAGAAGAAGGGTAAGAAGACTATTCTTGCAGCCTTCGCAGAATCGAATATCGTATGGGATGACTATGTGAAGCAGCATCCTGAGGTAGCACCAGAGCCAGCACCTGTAACGGTCACATCGAATGCACCGTCACATGGAAAGGTCGGAGAAGATACCGTAGAGGGCTTCATCACGCCGGTAGTTGAAGAGGTAGAAGATGTTCCCGTTGGTGAGATTATCGTCGCAAAGCCGCAGGTCGCAGGTCCCCACGACCAGTACCTGCTGAAGATGACCCGAGAGAATCCTGTATTCCAGACGAGGGGATATGAGTTCACAGAAGAACACCCTTACTGCCTGGTCAGCGCATCTGATGCCGAGTGGATTCTAGAGAATGAAGACGGATTCCGTCAAGCATATCCGCAGGAATTGGCTGAGTTCTACGGTTGATTTTGAGTTTGGAAACCAGAAATGCTATAATCGCATTAGGTTCTACAAGCGAGTCTATTAGAGGTTGAAATGACAGACGAAATGAATGAGGCACAATCACTAGATGCTGATGAACATGTTGTATTGAGCAAGTTCGAGCATCCAGATGGTGTTGAGACCACAGACCCCGAGTTTGAAATCGAACGCCTTACCGTCAACAACGGATTGGTTGTCGAGCATGTAGTAATCGAGAATGGGAAGGTCAAGGGGCCGGTAGAGGAAGGAAACCTCACCGGTAAAGATATTGGCAGACTCATCACATAAACCCAATGAACAGGAGGTAGAAATAGTATGGCAGTAACAGACGCAGGCAGGAACTTCATGGTCGCATCGACCGTCGCTGCTGCATCCACGCCTTTCAACAACGCTAACTCTTACATTGGAGTTGGAGACTCCACCACAGCGTATGCCGCTGGTCAGACAGACCTACAGGCTGCAACCAACAAGTTGCGTGTAGCAATGGACGCGACATATCCACAGACGGCCACAAACGTTGTAACATTTCGTTCCACATTCGGTACAAGCCAGGCAAACTTCGCATGGCAGGAATGGGGAGTATTCAACGCTTCCTCAGCGGGTACCATGCTCAACCGTAAGGTAGAGTCATTGGGAACAAAGACTTCTGCACAAACCTGGCAATTCACAGTGACTTTGACTTTTACAACTGCCTAGTCAGTATAAAACAAACAGTCCTGAAGTTGACAAACCTACAGTTCTTGCTGTATACTAGTAGCACGAGTAATCCTCGTGCTACTTTTATTTAGGAGTCAATATGAATGATGAAGAGTTGTCAAATAAGTACAAGTCCGGAGCCAGCGTCTCCCAACTCATGGCAGAGAGCGGTCTCAGCCGGTACAAAATCATGAGTTCATTTCTTAGAACTGGAACTCAACTCAGAGAGAACGCTCAAGCGCGAGTCCCGGTAGAACTTCGTCCAGATGAGGTGCCAGAAGAACATCGAGAGTCCTTTCACTTTGAGACACAATTTGTAGATGGCGTCGGCGCTAAACGACGAGGGTTGGTAATTGAACGCGACTGCAATTATTGTCCCAATACCTACACAGTTCCTGTTGCTCAAATTCGTGGAGACCTTGGAAGAGGCAGAAAGATGCGTCCGGGTAAGTGTGGAGACTGCCGAGGCTCATTCGTAACCAAGGACGGGTATGTTTGGATTCATAAGCCGGACCATCCAAACGCTTACAATAAGAGGTATGTGCCAGAACATATTCTGGCCATGGAGAAACATCTGAATAGGTATCTTGATTCAACACATGAGTCAGTGCACCACATTGATGGAGATAGGTCAAACAACGACATCTCAAACCTTCAACTTCGTACACGTTACCACGGCAAAGGTCAGGCGTGGAAATGTAATGCATGTGGGAGTACTGATGTGGGACCGGTTCAACTCGCATAGCACTTTAGCCACACCGACAGCACGAGCCACATGGCTCGTGCTATTGGTTTTTCTGCCTTGACAATAAGGATAATCCTACCTATACTGGAAGTGTGGGGAATAAATCACGAGGGAGAAAATTTATGACAAGTTCAGTACGAGCACTAGCCGCGTCAATCGCGGTTATCGTGGCTGTCGTTCTGGCTATGGTGGGATTCACGTCCCAGACTGCATCAGCAGTAACCGTACCGGGACCACCTGCCACTTGTTCTGCTGTTGTTGGCACGGGGGGAGTTCATGTATCGTGGACACCACCATCCAATAACGGTGGGGCAACAATCACGAATTACACGATTAAGATTAAGGGGCAGACCGCGCCGGTCTATCGTACCGACCGCGACCTGAACTATTACAACAACCCGTTGAAGGGTGGAGGCGCACGAGATTGGTTGTGGACAGACGCATATACGTCTTCTTCAGTATTCCAGATTCGTGCAACAAACAGCGCAGGATTTGGAGCATGGTGTGAGACTGGTACATCCTACAGCCCATCACCAACGCCTACTCCAACACCGACGCCAACACCTACACCTACTCCGACACCAACCCCGACTCCTACACCAACGCCAACACCCACCCCGACGCCGACTCCTACGCCGACGCCGACTACAACCCCCACACCACCACCGGGTGACTGCTTCGGTTACGAGGCTGGCGCATATCTGTGTTCTCAGTTGGGCGCGGTACAGAGTACAACCACCACAGCCATCAGGAACTTCCTGACAAGCATCGGTACAACCTATCCTAAGTTGAACGGAGCACCTACAGGCTGGGGTATGGCATATGGAGTCGGAACAGCATCCGACCCTGTGTTCCACTTGACTGGAACAATGCCTGCTAATGTTCAGAATCAGTTGATGAATGTTGGATTCCACGCGCCAGCCAATATGGCTGACCGTCTGACAGGAACAAGCGACTCTCCATTTGTCATCGTTGACAAGGCGACCGGTATCTCGATTTGGGGTGCTGGAGCGTCTAAGGTCAATGCGACAACCATCAATGTCTCTAAGTCCGCAGGATACTTCACTGCCGGAACGAACGGACTAGACTCCAAGTCAATCGGAGGATTCTCTGACTGTCCAGCAAAGGGCAAGGTGTGCACGGTATCTCGTGGACGCATCCCTGAGGCATTCTTGGCAGCCGGTGCAGAGTTCGCTACAGCCAAGGCTAATCACACTGGTCTGGGTCACGTGCTAGAGTTCTTCTGGCCAGAGACAGACTCAAGTGGATGCAAGTTGCCTATGTCTGGATGTGAAGGCGGAAACACCGGAGTCGGTATCGAAGGACAGCGCGTGGGTCTTGACCCAACGTTGAATATCGTTGACCGTCCTGGATGTTCTGACGCAGACGATGTGTTCGTCCGTACATTGCAGACAAATGGTGCATACATCGGAGATAATGCAGGAGGCAACAGTCTTGTTATCAAGTTGGAGCAGAATAGTGCTGCCGACCCGTCAGCATCTACCTACTATGCTGGACTGACACAGACCGGATTGTCTGACTGCATTCAGGTGAGTGACTTCGTTGCTACGGCAGACGGACCATTCAACTGAGTTGACATTACATATAATTAAATATATAATCCAAGTATCTCTTTTGTTGAGGTAGGAGGACTTTTCGAAGAACTAACCGCCACACAGGGGCCATTAGGCTTACCCTGTGTGGCGGTTTCTTTTATATAATATGCAGTATTTACTTGCAGGCTCTGTTACATTTTCGTCACAGACGAATCGGGATGCCGCGTTGACACGGGTCAACTCGGCACTTCTGTCATACTCCTATACCGTGGGTACATCGGTTTTCCCTTCCGGGGTAAATACGAGCGGTACGACAGTAATCACATTCTCTTTGATTTTCAATGATATTGATACAGCCAATTCTTGCTTAGGCTCAGTGATGGCCGCATTGACGGCTAGCAACAGACATACTAGCGGCTGGCTGAGCGTCGGAGTATATCTATAATGGCCATTTCATACATCAACTCAGGTACAGCAGTATTCTCTACGAGTACCGTGGCTCCGACATCACCTTCCCATCAGGTTGGAGACATTCTTATTCTTACAATCGGCACTAAGCCGGATACTGCTGGCGCACCATCTCTTACTGGTTATACCTCAATTACCGCTGGTACCGGAGGTCAGGGGTCTTCCGGCATTGATACAGGACCCATGCGTGGTAGCGTTTGGTATAGAATTGCCACATCTACGGGTGCCACAGATGACCCCGGTACTATCAGTATTGCATCTAACAATGTCAGTGGTGCTCAGATTCATGTGTTCAGACCTTCGAATACGACAGACACAATTGACATCGTTGGAACGAATGCTTCAGATACAACCACTGGCACAGCATTCACTGCTACCATGCCAACGGATATCGGACTGACGGTCAATGACATGCTGGTTGGATTTGGTGTTGTGCCAACAGATGTTGGAGGCGGAACTCAATTCTCGGCAGAAACTGTTGCCGCTGCTGGAATGACAACAGTAACATTGACAGAAATTACGGAATGGGCATCCTCTACTGGTCAGGATATGGGTGCCTGGATTGCTCGTGGTCCAGTCGTCACAGGGACATCTGCCGGTGTACCGACAGTCAGCGCAACAGCCGGTGGCACGACGACGAACATTGCTGGCCCAATCTTCTTGGTCAGATTGCGACAGATTTCTCCTACAACAATCAGTGGTACACAATCAACAGCAATCACTATTACTGAATCCTCTAGTGTAAGCATTCTGAATGTTATTTCTGCTTCTGACAGTTGTGCCGTTACTATCAGTGATTCATCATCTCCCAGCATCAAAAACAATGTTATTGTAGAGAGGGACCTGACTGGTTCGACTGCAAACCTGACATCCTACCCGTCCAATTCGTTCACACCGACAGCCGGGGACCTGTTATTCGTAATTGTCAATGGCACGGGAACGGTGGCTACTGATACGACAATGACGGCATCTGCGAATGGCATTACATATACTAAGGTGGCAGACCTTGTGCATACACTGTCAGGCAACGTGTCGGTGCTTTTTGTAGCAAACCAACTCGTACCCTCGTCCCCATCAGCCATGACGAATACGTGGGACTGCACATCTGATGCAGCCACCGGAGCATTTATCGAGACAGTCGCCGTCGTCGGAATGAGCAAGACGGGCTTGACGGCCATCAAGCAGACCGCACTCAACGCCAACATCGGCGCTAATGGAGCGTACACTGCTACATATTCCTCAGCCACTGATACAAATAATCCTCAAGTTGGATTCGTTGCATATGCAACAGGTGGAACGGTCATCACTCCTCCTACCGGATGGGACCAGGTATCCCAGCCACCAGACCAGGTTACACCGGCACAAGGATTCGAGGTAGCCAAAGTAGATAGTGGGCAAACCTCTACATCTTACACTTGGACAGCAGCCTGGGGCTCTCCTACAAACAATACAAGGGCAAATGTAGCCGCTGTCGAGTTTGATATCTCGGGTGCGAATACACCGGTATCCGGTTCAGAATCCACAGCGATTACAATTTCTGAATCATCTTCTGTTACAGTTCTGCTACCAACTACTGACACAGCAGCAATCACGATTGCTGAGTCAAAGGCGCTGGATGCATCTAGCACGAGCACAGATACGGTAGCAATTACAATCTCTGATGCCTCTGCTGTCACGAATGCATTCTCAAGCACCGACAGTTGTGCCATCACAATCTCTGATACATCTTCTGTTGTCGTCGCTGTTTCTGCAACAGACTCTTGTGCAATCACCATTGCTGAGTCCACATCCACCACGGCTGGAATCACAGCATCCGAAACTACCGCAGTCACAATCAGTGATTTTTCTACGTCATCTTCCACACTGTCAACAACAGATAGTTGCGCAATCACTATTACAGAGAGTCGTGCACTTCAGAATGCTTTCTCATCTACAGAAACATGCGCTATCACAATCTCAGAGTCTTCTGCTGTTGTCATCACAAACTTTGTCACGGCATCTGATACAACGGCTGTCACAGTCACAGAAACGTCTGCTCCGTTCGTTACAATTAGTACGACGGATACGGCAGCCGTCACTATTTCCGAGGTCCACACAACGACTGCTGGTATCATTGCTTCCGATACCGCCGCAGTCACCATCGCTGAGTCTCAGACAAGCCAATCATCACTGAGTGCATCTGAGACGACTGCTGTCACAATCAGCGATGTTAGTTCTGTATCCATTCTGACAGTTGTGACTGCTTCCGACACAGCAGCCATCACAATCTCAGAGTCTGTGGCTACGCAGAATGCATTCTCGTCTTCTGAGTCTACTGCTGTGACCATTGCCGAGACATCTTCTGTCAATGGAACGGTCAGCGCATCTGATACTGCTGCCATCACAATCTCTGAGTCATCGAATGCCGCACCGATGATTCCTGGCAATGAGACTACGGCAATCTCTATCACAGAGACATCAGCAGTAGTTGTATCATTCAGTTCTTCAGACACAACATCCATCACTATCACAGAGACATCTGCCCCGGCAGTCAGTTTCGCATCGACTGACACAACAGCAATTACAATCTCTGAGACCTCTGGAATCTTCTACGCACTGAGCACGACAGATACCGCAGCAATTACTATCTCCGATAGTAGCAGCGTACAGGTCTCAGGTTCATTCAGTACGAGTGGTTCTGAAACAATTGCTATCAGCATTGCTGAGACTAGTGCTATTCTACCGAACACGATTGTCTCTGATACCGCAGCCATCACAATCGCTGAAACTTCGGCGGTAGCGGGAACTGTAGCAGCATCCGAGACAACCTCACTAACCATCACTGAGACATCATCTATCTTGGTTACATCCAGCAGAACAGATACTGCTGCAATCACCATCACAGAGTCCTCCTCTGTTGCTCAGTTGAACCAGTTGCCAGGAAATGACTCAACTGCAATCACGGTCACGGAGTCTTCCAGCATTCAGGTATTCGGTACGGTGTCTATCAATGCTTCCGATACCGCTGCTATCACAATCTCCGAGTCCACAGCATTGGCCCAGACACAACATGTCATTGCATCTGAGAGTATTGCTGTTACAGTAAATGAGACATCAAGTATTTATGGAACGATGGTCGCTTCGGATGCAACAGCCATCTCTGTATATGAACAGTCCAGCGTCATCGTCTCGTTGGTAAGTTCTGATACGACTGCCATCTCTGTAGCAGAATACGCTTCCGTATTTGCCCAGGCAGGCGTAGTCAATGTTACCGCATCAGACACTTCTGCTATCACAATCAGTGAATTCAGGAACATTAAGGACCCGAATGTAATTGTTGACGTTATCACTATTGGTGGAGAAACCCGCAGGCAAACGAATTTGGCTTCTGAAACATCTGCTGGTACAATGGTCGGAGAGGATAATGAACAAACGTCTGTCTTGGAGAAAGATAGCAGCGTTGTTGGAAAGGTAGGAGGCGACTCCGTTCAGACCGGCGAAGTCGAATAACATTGGCAGAAATCGAA
>Ga0157375_10002407_pt1 | contig 16201 bp, 8 predicted proteins | sample M35metaG_FD_115311 | JGI IMG/M metagenome (GOLD analysis project Ga0157375, IMG submission 115311) | Miscanthus rhizosphere microbial communities from Kellogg Biological Station, Michigan, USA - M3-5 metaG | ecosystem: Host-associated > Plants > Roots > Rhizosphere > Soil | place: USA: Michigan...
AAGGGGCTGGATAAGAATACCAAGGAGGAAGTGTTTGCTGCGGCCTTCAAGGGTGCGGCAAAAGAAATGGCTGCGCGCGGCATTTCCCCTGCCATTGCCAGGGCGGAGCTTATGGATGCTGCTGTGAAGGGGGCGGCAGCGAATGGTTATAATATAGGTGGTCTTTATGACATCACCGGGGGAGTGACCAACGCCATTAACGGCGCTGTTAATGGTGCAATGGCGGGGTATCACGCTGCGCCACCTGCTAATGTACCAGGGCCGAACGTACCTGGACCGGCAATCGATGCTTGGAGTCAGGTGTTTGCGGGAGCTGCCGGTACTGCTGACAGAGGACCGGGCGCTGGCCCGCCTGCGGCTGCGCCGGTTGGTCCGACTTCGGGTGACCCGCATGGCGATAAATCAACTCAGCCGACGCAGGCCCCGCCCGAGGAGGAGACAAAGTCGGGGGTGCCGACAGACGCGCCTCCAGCTCAAACGGTGGTGACGCCGCCGCCGCCACCGATTGTGTCGCCCCCCATACCTGCGATCTTGCAGCCGCCTGCGCGCACGACTCCTCCTCCAGTGCAGCCAGCTCCTCCTGTTGATCTGCCGCCGATAGACGTGCAGCCCGCGCCGCCTGCACAGCCACCTGCTCAGCCTGCGCCGCCTGCTCAGCCTGCGCCACCCGCGCAGCCAGCTCCGCCTGCTCAGCCTGCGCCGCCGGTCCAGAGTGAGCCGCCGCCGCAGGGTCCGCCCGCCGCCCCGCCTCCTGGTGCGGTGCCGGGATTGGTCAATGCGCCAGCGTTGAGCACGGTTGGCTTCGACAACATGGGCGGGCAGAACCCTCTCCAGTTCAAGCCGCCGCCACAGCAAGACCGTGGCGTGGATGTGGATCAGATCATGGCACAGATGTTTGGGCCGACTGCTGGGTTGGGATCACCACAGCAGCCACAGATGGCACCTCCGCCAGTGCAGGCTGGGTTAGGTGGAAGTGGTGGGGCGACGAGGCTGGCGGCTGGCGGGCTGGCCAAGCCGGTGCTGAGCACATCTTCAATGAATACCGCGCAGAAGCAGTCCCACTTCGGCGGGCTGAATGTGAAAGCTGCCACGCCCAAGGGTGGGCACCTGGGGGCGATCAATGTCCCGGCGGTGCGATCACCTGGAGCGCATCTGATCAACTCCGCTGTGCCCGGTCGTGTAGATCGCATTCCAATGCGGGCGCGCACCGGGAGCTTCGTGCTTCCGGCTGACGTCGTGTCGGGGCTGGGCCAGGGCAACACCATGGCCGGTGCCAAGATGTGGGGGGATGTGTTCACGCATGCCGTGGGTGGAGGTGGTGGTATCAAGCGGGCAGGTGCTCCTCAGGGACGGATCAATCCGATGGGGAAGGCAAGGTCTATTGCTGGGCCAATCCCGCGACCGCCGCCTGCGCCCAAGCCGATGAAGACGTTCGCTGAAGGTGGTGAGATAGATACAGGCGAGGTGGATGACGGCACGACACCGATCATCACGGCGGGCGGCGAGATGCTGATTGATCCGGAGATCGTGACGGCGCTTGGCGGCGGTGATCCCGAGGAGGGCGTGCGTATCCTCCACGAGAGCATTGCTGGAGTGCGCAAGCAGGTGCAGGCCTATCAACGCAAACTTCCGAAACCGAGCTCATGATGACCAAGGTTCTCTATCATCCAGACAGCGGCGTGGAGGGTGTGCGGGTCGCCACGCCAGCCGACGAGGATCAGATTTATATGCTGCTGCTGATGCTGCATGCCGAGAACGGCATGTTTGGCGTCAATCCGGCCAAGGTGCGTCGGGGCATCCAGCATGCGACCCAGCGCCAGGGCGGGATCATTTTCTGTATCGATGAGGGGCCGTTCATTGTGGCCACGCTGGGGCTGCTGATCACCTCTGATTGGTACAGCGATGACGAGTATCTCTTGGAGAGATGGAATTACGTCCATCCTGAGTACCGGAAGAGCAACTACGCCCGCAAGCTCCTGGAGCAATCCAAGTGGACGAGTGACTTCTTCACCAGGGGTGCGCTCAAGAAGGGGCGACCGCCGATGCCGTTCCAGTGCGGGATCAATTCCTTCGAACGAACCGAGGGGAAGGTCAGGCTCTACGCGCGCCACATGGCATGTATCGGCGCGTTCTTCATGTACGGAGTGTTGCCACGGCAGAACGAGCGGGCGCAGGAGGAAATGCGCCGTATCCAGGCCATGAACGAGAAGGCCCACCGGGAGCGATCACGGGAAGTCGTCCCGCTGGTCGAGATGATCCTGCGTGTTGGCGGAGTGAATGACCATGTGCGGTAGCAAGGGCAGCGCGCCAACCCCATCCGGCGCATCGACCACTACGGCCAGCAATACGCAGGGCACCTCCACTGGTGTCTTTGCTCAGGGGCCGAGTGCATTTGCTTCGCCGCTCTATCAGGACTTCCTCAATCGGGCGAACGCGCTTTCCAACACGCCGTTCAATCCTGCCACGCAGGCGAGTGTCTCGCCGCTCAATGTCCAGCAGGACACCGCCCTGACCGGCCTGTTCAATCAGGGCATGGACATGGGCAACTTCGATGCTGGCAAGGTCCAGTCTATCGAGTCGCCGTACATCCAGGACGTGGTCAACGCTTCGCAGAATTGGTTCAACAATCAGAACTCGATTCAAAGCAACTCGCTTCTCGGCAAGGGTATTCAGTCAGGCAACGCCTTTGGCGGCGACCGCATGGGCATCGCCCAGGCCGAAATGGCAGGGCAGCAGCAGCTCGCGCAGGCTCCGGTGATCTCTGGATTGTATCAATCGGGCTACACACAGGCACTTGATGAATATAACAAACTGAAACAATTCGGAATCCAGGGTGCGGAAGAGGCCGTCAAGGCTGGCACCGTGCGGCAAGCGCAGTCACAGCGCGAGATGGACGTCGCCCAGCAGAATGCGATGATGCGGGAGGCGTATCCGTTCCAGCTTGCGAACTGGTACGGCTCCGCACTGGGTGGCGTTGCGCCGTTGACTGGCACGGTTGGCAGCGCGCAGACCCAGAGTACTGCCAGCACTGAGGGCATTTCCAATCCGCCCACGCCCAACCCGCTTAATCAGGCTCTCGGTATTGGCTCCTCGCTGATTGGCATTGGTGGTGGGCTGGGGCTGTTCAAGTCTGGTGGGTACATTGACGACGAGGACTACAGCGATCCTTCCGAGGGCACTGACAGTGGTGGTGATGGGGCTAATCTGCAGGACAGCGCGCCTCCCGAGGAGGACTCCGAGATCAGCAAGAAGACCGGCAAGCCGAAGACCGATTACGAGCGTGAGATCGATGCAATCAGCAGCGCGGGAGCGGTGAAGCCGGTCGAAGACCCGTTCGGCACCTTGCATGTCACGAAGTTCAAGCAGCCGTACAGCGTTCTGGACAAGGTGAAGAAGTCGAGCGGCCAGGGCGGCGGCTCGTCGGCCAACACGACCGGCTCAACGCAGCCATCTGCACCGGCACCGCAGGCACAGGCGAAATCGTCAGGTGCGGCTCAGGCACTTGGCACTGTTGGCGGCGCAGTCGTGGGAGGTCCGGTTGGTGCTGCCATAGGTAACGTGGGCGGTCGTATTGTAGATAGCCTCTTCAAGAGGGGTGGCGCAGTTGGGAAGTATGAGGATGGTGAGGAGGTCGTTGACGAGGGCGACACCGGGGATGAGGGCGACACCGGGGATGAGGGCGACGGGACTACGCTTACGCTTCCGAGCGTCAACGTCAGCGGGGATCAGCCGCCGGTCACACAGGTGGCAGACGCGGCTCCGGCAGCAGCGGTAGCAGAGCCGCCGCAGTCCATACTCGTCCCGAGCTGGCTTGAGCCTGGGGTTACTGCGCAGCCGGAAACACGCAAGCCAGCCGAGCCGCCTCCTGATACTGAACGAAAGCCACATCCATCCCGGCCAATCGTAGAGCCGCCTGCTACGGAGGCGCGTGATCGCGGCTATTCTGTGCGGCGGATACCGGAGCTTGGCCCCAGGCCCAAGACGTTTGCAGAACGCTGGGCGACCAATCCGTTCACGCAGCTTGGTGCGGGTATGCTCAGCAACACCAGTCCGCACTTCGGTCCAGGACTGGCGGCAGGGGTGGGAGCGGCGACGAGCTCCATCGAGCGCAACCGTCGCCAGGACTTGCTTGATGCCAAGCCACGGCTGATCACGTCAGGCGATACGGTGCACGCTCAATCTGGCGACATGCTGATCGATACCGGCATTCCCACGATGACCAGGGCGCAGAGCGAGGCCAACAAGCGGATCAAGGCACATCAGGCCGAGGTTGCTGCGGGCAAGGGCGGTCGCGCCGGATCAGAAGGGGTGATGGACCGGCACATCCAGACTCAGATTCGGATGGGGACCAAGGAAGCATTGAAGATCATCAATGCTGATCCTGATTTTGCTGGGATGTCCCCGAAGGAAAGGGCGCTAGAGGCAGACATACAGACACGCGAACATTGGAACGCGAATAATCCAAAGTATCAGGTGCCGGTGCCAGCGCGGCCAGTGAGGCCCAAGGAGCCGGAGCCAGAGCCTACGAAGCCAGGACTCTCGGAGAAGATTGGGCCGGTTCTCCGGAAGGCGTGGGAAGGTTTCACGACCGATCTTGGGAAGGGTTACAACGTCATCACGACTGGCAAGGAAGAGGGCAACGCGCCCGTGACGGCTGCACCAGGACAGCAGCCTCCTGCCGCCAAGCCTGCTGCACCTGCACAACAGCCGCAGCAGGCACAGCCACAGCCACAGCCACAGCCACAGCCCAACAGGATCATTGACGATCTCAAGAGCGGCAAGGTCACCAAGGAGCAACTGATCGAGGACGCCAGGAGAGCCGCCGCTGCTGGCAAGGATCAGAGCATCATCAACAAGAAGTTGCAGGAAGCTGGGATCGATCCGATCAGCATACCGGCACCGAGCCAGCGGCCCAGCGTCCCGATGTCTCAGTGAGCATGAGATGGCCGACAGCTACTTCGATGACGTCCCGGATGCCCCCAAGGAAGAGGGCGGGTACTTCGATGACGTCCCGGATGCGGTCACGCCAGAGGATACGGCTACTTATCAGGGTCCCGGCAAGCGCGCTCTTGAAGGCTTCGAGCGCGGCTATCACTCGATCACAGGCAATGCGGTCAAGGAAATCGCACCCGATTTGTCGAAGCAGTACCCCACAGCGGCAAGGATTGCGCAGGGGTTTGTCGATTGGTCGCCGCTAGGCTTGGCTGACCGGGCGCTGGCTACAGTCCCTGCTGCGGTTAATGCGGGCGCTGGTTGGCTCGCGGGTGTGGCTGAGCGCAATCCCAACGCTGCATATCCGATGCCGCGTATCAATGTGCCGCTTCCCAGGTGGGCGGGTGGTGACATGAATGTTGGCGGGTTGAATCCTGCCGAGGCGAACCGACTCCAGCGCGATGCGGAAGCTGCTGGCGTGGGACTGCTGACCGAGCCCGGTATTGGGCTGGCAGGGCAGGCCGCGCATGTAAGGGCGAACTCCGAGCTCGCGCGTCGAGCGCGGGGGTTGCCGGATGCGCCGACGCCAGAGGAAGCGGCTGAGTTTCATCGCCGCGAGCAAGCGACAAGGCCGGAGCCACCGCCGCCCAAGGAGCCGCCTAAGCCACAGCCAGACCTGAAGGAGGGTCAGCGCGGGCCTACATGGAGCGGGGAGCAGAGTGATTACCTGCGTTGGCGAGAGTGGTTCGATACGGGGCAGACTACCACTGAGTTGTGGGAGCCTCCGCTCAATAGTCAAAGAGGATTTGGTGAGATGCGTCCCGAGAATGGGACGTGGAATGTTTACATCAATGGTATGCCAGATGCCAAGTTTGGCACTCGCGAAGCTGCAGCCGATCATTTGAGATCGCAGGGTTATGGGGAGCCTAAGCCCCCGCGCGGCGGGCCAGAAGCAGAGCCGGGACCACAGCCTGGGCCTGAGCCAGGAGCACAGCAGCAACAGCCGCCACCTGGAGCGGAGGCACCGCCACCTCCTCCGCAAGCCGAGCGATGGACGCCGCCTCCTGGCTCAACCATGGGGCCTGCGGACATCCGTTTCGAGAACGGAATGTACAACGTCTACTTCGGTGACGTGCTGGACAACAGCTTCGGCACCCGAGGGGACGCGGCCAGCTATCTGAACTCCTTCGACTACCAGCCGCAGCCGCAAGCAAAGCCGGAGCCACCGCCAAGGCAAGAGGCCCCGAAGCAGGAGGCCCCGCCTCCGCCGCCACCTCCACCGGAGGAGCCGCCAGCGGCAGAGGCGTTTACTGCACCGCGCGGGATGCCGCGACCGCCGCCGGAGCCGCCACCTCGCGCGCCGCCGCCACCCCCGGAGCCGCCGCCTCGCGCGCCACCGCCCGAGCAAGCGCGGCCAGCCGAGCCACTGCCACAGCCAGCGCCTGAACAGCCGCGTCCTGCCGAGCCGCCGCGCGCCGCCGAAGAGCCCCCTGTTGCAAGGCCAGAGCCTGTGCAGGAGCCCCCTCGCGCGCCGCCGGAAACCAGCTACTTCGAGGACGTGCCGCCTGCGCCGAAGGAGGAGGTAGCAAAGCCTGCTGAGCCGCCGCCAGCAGCAGAGAAGCCTGCAGCGCCGCCACCTGAGCAGCCGATCCCGCGCGAGGCAGAGGTTAGCAAGCGCGAAGCCGATATGCTGCGTGCAGCACAGGCGCGTCCAGAGCCGGAAGCCCCGCCGCCGCGTCCGCCAGCCGAGCCGGAGAAGTACAATGTCCTCCGCAATATGCTGGACCCACCGGAGCTCAAGGCTTTCGACAAGGCACAGAGCCATCCGCAAGCTGGCGAGCTGCTGAGGCAGGCTGAGGCTCGTAGCCTGGAGCTCACGAAGCTGATCAACGATGCGGGGTTCAGCGTGCGGGAGGTCAACCCCGCGACTGCTGGTCATCTGCCCGAGGTGATAGCAGCCAAGAAGAAACTCTCAGAGCTTGGTGGCTCCGTGGATCGTTTGCTCAAGGGACTCAAGCCGCGCAAGGGTCGCGATGCTGCAGTGCGGTTGGATGGTGACATCCAGCAACTCCGTGAGGTGCTGGGCGAGGAGCCAGCCGTTGCGCCGGAGCCACAGCCGCAGGCTGCGCCAGAGCCCGCACCTAAAGCAGCCAAGCCCGAGCGACGTCAGTCACTGCTGGAGCATCTTGCTCAGGGTCGCGGTATCACTCCTAACGATCCGATGATTGCGGACTTGCGATCAGTCTTGGGCAAGAAGAACGCGCTAATCCCCGGCTATGGGATGCTGATCCGTATTGGTGGCAGGACGCTGGATCAGGCGCTGGAGCACGCACTTGAGGGTAGGTTCATCGAGGACCCAGGCTGGAACCAGCCTAACGTCCAGCGCACGTCCACCATTCGTGATCTCCTGGATGCCATTGCGGAGGAGCGGGGCGGGACCAAGCGGTATCCGAGGGGCGAGGAAGAGGCTCCACGGAGGCCAGCCGATGATCTGCGTCAGCAGAAGGCGGTAGAGCGCAACGTCAAACAGATACTTGGTGAGCTCGAAGAGGGTGGGCTTACCAAGGCAGACATCGACATGGAGTCGGTGCAAGATGCGGCCAGGGCCGCACTCGATAGCAACGCGGGCTTGGTCGATCTGTACGAGCAAGCCGTAATGGCAAGGGCGGATCGTGATGCGCAGCAAGCAAGAGCTGGCACAGAAGGCGAGGGAGCTGCTGGTCCTCGCGAACAGGCAGCGCGACCCGGAGGTGAAGAGGCGGCTCCTGTTGAGGGCGAGGCAGGTGAGGGCGCTGGTCCGGTTCGCGAGGCTCGCAGAGCAGGGGAAATCGACACACCCGCCCTCGTAAGGGGTGAGGGGAAGAATGCATTCGGTGAGGCTGACGTCTTTACTCGCAATGAAGTCTCGGACGCAGACATAAAGCATTTCCAGCTCAAGCATTTCCAGAAGACTGGGAAGATGATCGTGTCGAGGCGCAGCATTCCGCTGCGTCAGGCGATCAAAGAGCTCAACCTACACGCACTGGAAGGCGTCACCGCTGGCATTGCCAAGGTGTTTGGCAAGCGCCTAGCTGACGTCGTTGGCGATGTGCCAGTGCATTTCATCACCAAGGAACAGGTGCACGATTACTTCAAGCTCAAGAAGGACGTAAAGGGTGAGGTGGGCGGCTACACCAGCATGCCGACAGGCAAGGGGGCCGACACCAAGGTCTTCATTGCGATCAACATCAATAGCGCGCTGGACTCCCGTGAGCGGGCACACATGGTGCTGCACGAGGGCACGCACGCTGCTGCACTGGGTGCGATCCAGAACAACCCGCTGTTCAAGGGTGCCATCCGCAGCATCATGGAGGAGGCACGGCCCTACTTCCCTCCGGGATTTAACTACGCCCTTACCAACGAGCATGAGTTCCTGTCGGAGTCGATTGGCAGCAGACCCGTCCAGCGCATCTTGCAGAAGATCAAAGCCCCGCCCGAGATGCAGTCGCTGCCTGGGCCAGCCGAGAAGAAGGGCAGGTTCCGCACGTTGTGGGATGGCATGGTCAACTCCATCCGCAAGGCCACTGGCTTTGGTCCCAAGTTCGAAAGCCTCTTGGATTCCATCCTCAAGGTAGGCGAGTACATCACGCGCGCCCCCGAGCATCCGACCAACAACGTAGGGATGGCCAACCCGATAGCTGATACCGGGACAACGCCAGCCAAGCGTGGTGCTGAGCCAGGGTTTGATTTTGAAAAGCCTCCAACGAAGGTAGAGCCGGAGCCGCCGAAGCCTACCGTTGAGTCGGGTGCGGACAATAAACCACAGACTGTGATCCCAGGTGCCGAGCGTGACGTCGGCGGCATGCTCCAACGCAAAGCTGAGGCTCCGCTCAAGGGCAAGGTCGCACAGAAGGGCACGGACTTCGGACTGTTCGGTGACGAGTCCAAGCAGGCCGATATGTTCAGCGGCAAGAAGCCGCCTGACGACGACATCATTGCGCCAGCGTTACGCGATGCTGAGAACGAGATCATCGCGGACCAGCTTGAGTTCAACAACAGGCCCAAGTTTGCCAGCGTCACACGCGCGGTAGGTGGCGGGTGGGTCAACCCCACTGAGTTCCGGGTGAAGGTGCAGGACAAGTTCCTGCGTGTTAGATACCTGGAAGACCAATGGAAGAAGGATAACCCTGGTGTTCCGTTCCCGGAGAACTGGAGCACTTACACGAGAGAGTCTCTCTATTATGGCAAGACCGGGCTCCGCATGCGGGAGTTCGACAAGAACCGTTTCGATCCACTCCTCAAAGAGATGCGCAAGCGCGACGTCTCGTATGAAGAGCTCGATGATTATCTCTATGCGAGGCACGCGCCGGAGCGAAACCGCGAGCTGCGCAAGATCAATCCCGGCGTTGCCAATCCATCCGGCATGAGTGAAGCCGAAGCGTCAGCAATCCTGAGCAGGCTCCAGCCCAGGATGGCTGACTTCCAGGCGCTCGACACCAAGGTGCGCCAGATCATCAGCGACACGATGGATGGCTGGGTGCGTGACGGGTTGATCACGCCTGAGTCAGCCGCCTCGATGGAGCGCAAGTATTCCAACTACGTTCCGCTGCGTGGGCACGACTCTGTTATCGAGGGCATCTCGCACGGCAAGCCCTACAGTGTGCGCGGTGCGGAAACCAAGATGGCTATGGGCCGTCGCTCCAAGGCCGACAGTCCTCTCCAGTATGTGATTTCTCAGGCGCAGCAGGGCATCATCCGGGGTGAGCGCAACCGTGTAGGCCAGACAGCATATGAGTTCTTCAGCAACAACCCGCAGCCGGATGTGTGGAGCGTAGACAAGGCTCCACGCAAGCGCGTGATCGATGACAAGACCGGGCTGGTCAAAGACATTGCGGACCCGACGTGGTTGCTTCGTAATGATCCCAACGTCTTCCACCTCAAGATTGAGGGCGTGCCGCATCGCATCCGCTTTGAAGGTGAGTACGGTGCCAAGATAGCGCGGGCGCTGAACAGTGTTGGCACCACCAACATGCCTGGTGCGCTGCAGCTTATCAGCAAAGTCACGCGCACCATGGCGCGGCTGAGCACGACCTGGAACCCGGAGTTCATGACGACCAACTTCATGCGTGACGTTGGCGAGGCGTTCATCAACCTGGGCGGCCAGAACCAGAAGGGCTTCAAGCGAGACTTCGGTAAGGGACTTATCCCGGCCATCGGTGGCGTGCTCCAGGCAGCGCGCGGAAAGACCGGCGGCAAGTGGGCGCAGATATACCGGGACTACGAGAAGGCTGGCGGCAAGATCGACTTCTTCGGCATGGATACGCCGGAGGAGATAGGTCGTAACGTCGAGAAGCGTTTGAAAAGACTTAAGGCGTCTGCGTTATCGCGCGGCATTCGCGGTCTTGGCAGGGGAATACTGGACGCCGTTGATATCGCGAACACCGCAATCGAGAACGGCACCCGCGTAGCAGCATTCGCTGCTGCACGTAAGGCAGGCCTGTCACCCCAGGCGTCTGCATCCCTGGCGCGCGGCCTCACGGTGGACTTCAACAAGAAGGGTGAGCTGGGGTCGATCATCTCCTCCGGCTATATGTTTGCTGGCGCTGGCATCCAGGGCGTGACGCGCATGGGGCAGGCCATGCGGCACAGGAAGGTGCGCCGCACGCTGGCCGCGCTGACGACGCTGGCCGGGATACTCACGCTCTATAATCTTTCGACCAGCGAGAAGGACCGCGACGGTAAATCCAAGTACGGCAAGATCGCTTCCTGGGAGCGCGACAACAATCTGATCTTCATGGATGTGGACGGGAAGGGTGAGTACACCAAGTTCCCGCTGCCCATTAACTACGCCTTCCTCAAGGTGATCGTGGATCACATGACGATGGCGATGATGGGTGAGGAGACATGGGGAGAGGCAACCAAGGCATCGCTGTGGGCCTTGCTAGGTGCGTTCGATCCGCTGGGCCAGGACAAGGGCTGGACACACTTTGTACCGACTGCGCTCAAGCCAGCAGCACAGATTGGTATCAGCAATCGCGATGCGTTCGACCGGCCTATCAATCCTGATAGGCAGTTCTATAACAAGTATCGGCCCGACTCTTCGACGTATAATCGGTCGGCTTCACCGTGGGCGGTGGAGATTGCCAAGGGTCTTAACGAGCTCACTGGTGGCACCAAGGACAAGCCGGGATGGATCGATGTCGGCCCCGGCACTCTTGATGCTGCCGCGCGTGCTGCAACAGGTGGCATGGGTGGGTTCTTCCTGAATGCCTACGACAGCGCCTCACGGCTCTACCAGGGGCGAGAGACGCTGACCGAGAAGACGCCGTTCCTGCGCCGGTTCCGTGGTCATGTCGATGAGTACCGGGCTGAGAGTGGAGCGTACTTCAAGGAGCTGCAGGCGGTGCAGGAGGCGAAGCAGCAGAAGCAGCTTGGCACTCCCGAGTTCCTGGCAGTCGATGCGTTCAATGTTGCTGAGAAGAGTCGTAAGGACATCGTCAAGCAGATCGATGACGTCAAAGCCAACCCGAGGCTGACGGAGGCGCAGAAGGATACCCAGGTCAAGCAACTGCAAAAGCAGCAGACTGACTTGATGTTCAATGCCCGTAAGATGCTGGAGCGCAGTCGAGCTCGTAGCGAGAAGCGCAAGCCCACGTTTCAGGACGGCGGCTATGTGAGCGGCGACCGTGAGGAGGAGCCAAGCACAGAGATAAGAGACGCGCTGCCGGAGGACGCTTGGTTAAAGGCCAAGCCGTATGTGCCGCCAGCGCGCCCAGCTCCAAGAGTCGCACCACAGCCTGCACCGGCTCCAGCGCCAGCGCCTCGTCCGCAGGTGCAGATGCCGACGCAACCTCCTGCGCCACAGCCAGCACCGCGCGCGTCACCGCGTGTGCCACCCAGTATAGCGGAGAGACAGTATGATCCGAGCGGGCGTGACCCAGCCAACGTCTATCAGGCTCCGCCTGTTGGGGGCTTCTTTGCCAAAAATCCAGACAGGAATGCTCCGCGCAATGCGCGAGGGCAGATACCTGGAGTGTGGAAGTTTTCCGATCAGGAGGTGGCTAAGCCCGAGGAGACACCCCGGATACGCCAGATGCCGAGACAGAGTCAGAGCTGGGCCTATGGCGTAGGGCAACCGCCTGACCCGACTGCTTTGATGGACGACTACAGGAGGTCGATAGCCTTGGGAACATCACACAAGTATCCGACCTATGCTGATGGCGGACTGACCAAAGGCTCAGAGGGTACCGTGGGAGATGCGGCTGGTGCGTTCTCCGAGAACCGCACCATCGATGCCATCGAGCGCATGCACCAAAGCAGAATGCGGGAGCAGGGTATCAAGCCGGAAGCGCCGGTATCGGAGCAGTTGGGACGGCCAAACGCAGGGCAGCAACTCTTTGGTGCGAAGAAGCTGGCACGCGGCGGGACGGTTAAGGCTGGGCTGGTGAGGTAACGAATCAGATAGGCTGAAGTGAACCCATGGAGAACGGCCATGAGCGGTGGTGGGCTGGTGCAGTTCCTGATCAACATCATCGCGCTGTTCGCAGCCGGTGCCATCTTCTTCTTATCCATAGACAAGATCGCTCCTGATGATTTCTTCGCCAAGATTGCGAAGATCGCTATCGGATGCCTCCTGCTTATTGCCTTCATCGTTGTTATTGCAGCGATCCTGGGGGTAGGCGGAGCGGGTGTGGCGATCTCGCCAACTGGCATCCTCTGGTTTGCCATCGCGGTGATCGTCGCAGTGGTGGTGCTCTACGTCATCAATCTGGTCGTGGACTGGCTGGCGGCCAACATGGGCCTCGCTCCCATGGCTGCGGTCATCAAGTATGTCCTTGGCGCTGTGGTGCTGATTGCCCTGCTGGTTGCCGCAGCCAACCTTTTGTTCGGCTACAAGGTGGGAGGGTTACTTCACGGAAGTACCTACCTTGCCGCCTACGCCTGACATCATGGTGCCAGAGCGGCGCTGATGTACAACTACCATCATCGCCTACTGCTGGCCGTGATCATCATGGCGCTGACGACAGTCTTCACGTTGGTGGGGCTATGGCTGCTGCCAGCGTGACAGGAGAGCGCGCTGGCCGCATGCCAGTAGCGGAGGGCCACCTACGCTAGTGACACCTGCTGGGGAGCGCCGGGGGACTAACCACTCACCCGGCGTCTTTCCCGTCCATGGTAGGATTGCCCCGCCGAATCAGCGGGGTCCGCCATGAAGATCGTGATCAGCTCCGGGCATGGGAAGTACATTTCTGGGGCAGTCGGCCCCTCGCCGTGGGGTATCCACGAGCACACCGAAGCTGTGAAGGTGGTCAACGAAACCGCCGCTGTGATGCGCTCGATGGGGGTCGAGGTGATCACCTACGAGGACACGGTCAGCAAATCCCAGGACGAGAACCTCGATAGGATCATCGGATTCCACAATGCCCAAGGCGCTCACGACCTAGACGTCTCGATTCATTTCAATTCGACCGACCCGCAGCCGTCTGGCCCGGTAGGGAGTGAAGTGTTCTATAAGTCTTCAGCGGGCAAGACCGTGGCCCAGCGAACGGTGAACGCAATATGTACTGCTTCTGGCTTGAAAAATCGTGGTCCGAAGACCGCCAGCTTCGCCTTCCTCAACGGCACCAACGAGGTCGCCGTCCTGGTGGAGGTGTGCTTCGTAAACTCGCACGCCGACTGCGACATCTATCGCGACAGATTCTCCGAGATATGCACCGCGATAGCCGAAGGCTTGACCGACGAGCAGGCGGGCCAGCAGCCTGATCCAGGGCCAGGACCTGGGCCAGGGCCGGAGCCGGAGCCCCCTTCAGGAGGAGGAGAGCGGCACCCCACCCTCCAGAAGGGCGACCAGGGCAGCGCCGTCATGCAGCTCCAGCGTTCGCTGGGCCTGCCCGCTGACGGTGACTTCGGGTCTATCACTGAGACACAGGTGAAGGCGTTCCAGGCAGCGGTCGATCTGCTCGCTGACGGTGTCGTCGGCCCGATCACCTGGGGCGAGATCGACGTCCTCAATGCGAAGATGCTCCAGGGCAACGACGGCATCGATGACCAGACGAAGGAGGCGATTGACCGTCTGGTCGTAGCCTCCGGCCTGGACGACTACGAATGGGATGACCGGGGCTCGTCCTATCCGGGATATATCTCTGGCATGTGTATGTCTTTTGCCGTTGCCATGACCGCGTTTCTGCAGGGCAAAGGATCAGCCCTTCATATGTCCAAGGCGCTGGGCAGCGAAAGCAAAGATGCCTTGGCGTGGTGTGCCGAGGAGTTTGCCGACGAGGACATGACCAACGGCACTCCTCGTGAGCGTATCCGGCATCTGTTTGTGCTGCTCATTGGCCTGGGAATGCGGGAGAGCTCAGGCAAATACTGCGAGGGCCGGGATATGTCGGCCAGCAACACGTCTTCCGACACCTGTGAGGCGGGGCTGTTCCAGTCGAGCTGGAACTTTCACAACTCGTCTTCGTATATCGATGAGTTCTTTCAGGAATACTGGGCCGATCCCAACGGCTTCCTGGAGATATTCAGTGAGGGGATTTACCCCAGCGCGAACAACCTCAACGTCTATGGCTCTGGAGATGGCGCGGCCTACCAATGGCTGGCCAAGTTCTGCCCTGCGTTTGCGGTGATGAGCACAGCCGTAGGTCTTCGCGTGCTCAAGGATCACTGGGGGCCGATCAAGCGCCACGAGGTGGAGATCGTGCCCGAGGTGGACGAGCTGCTGGAGAAGGTACAGGAGCTGATGGAGCGTGAGGGAGGAAGTTCGGAGATCGCGTGACGGATATCAGCGGGGAAGTAGGCAAAACTACACGCGGGTTCTTCGAGGTGATGAAGGAGAACCCGCTCTCGCTTGCGTTGGTGGTTGTCGTGTTCGCGCTTGCGGCTATGCTGTATTACACCGGAGCCGCCACGCTCGAACAGCGCAGCACGATGGCAAACATGATCATCCAGTGGCAGAAGGAGCAGCAAGTTATATTAGGAGGCTGCGTCAGCGCCGACGTGACCAAGAACATGATGGATAATATGCAGCGCATCACGGACACGATGCTGACGTTCAACAACGCCGAGATCAAACGTATGCAGGAAAGTCTCGATAGGGAAAGAGATAGATCGTTCCGGCTACGGGAGCTGCGCGAACTGGAATTGAAGCAACAGATACCGACACCTACGCTGCCGCAGCCAGAGAAGCAGGGCTTGCCGAAGTGGTTGCCGTTGGACGGCGTGGAGTGGGAGATGCCGAAGGTGCAAGCGTTCCCAGATCACGAACTCTTTAAGATGCCACCCTGATCTACACCCCAAGGAGAATGATATGGCTGTTATCAAGCTGAAAGCAGGAGAAACCGTCATCGTTGCGGCGGTCGATTCGAGTCTGAAACCCGACAACACGTTGCCGGGTCAGCAACCGAGGCCCGACCATACACTCCCGAAACCGGAAGAGCCCGTTGATCCGTGGTACGGTATTGATCTGGGTCTAGGTTACCTGCGTCCGGACAACACGCTTCCGCAACCTGAGAGGCCAGCCCCGCCTGTCGATCCTGGCTATGGGGTTGATGAGGACACCGGCTGGGTGCATCCAGATCACACGCTGCCTGTTCCATTGCCGCCAGTTGATCCGGCGTGGGGCATCGATGAAGACCTGGGCTACCTGCGTCCTGACAACACTCTTCCCGTTCCAGAGAAGCCCCCAGGCCCGCATTGGGAAGTTAAGGTGGCGTGGACGCCTGTTACTGGATGGGTTGTTGTTGCTGTTCCTGGTGAAGGCTCATTGGTTCCTACGCCTTCGAAGAGGAAGTAAACTGGTTCCTACGCCTTCGTGATTCGTCTCTGGGAACCATGAAGACGCACCAACTGGGGGCGCATTCCGCGCCCCTTTCTTTTTGCCCTCAAAGAGGGACGGCACATCATACGTTGATTCGCGTTATGAAAGTGCGAGCCCGGTTTTCGTCCATCAAAGCGGCAAAGCATTTTTGGAGGTCCGGGCTCGCTACGGCCATGCATACAAGGACATGCAACCCATGGCCGCACTACAGCAGCGGGCTGGGTGCTAGACGAGCCGCCCGCTGCCGTATCTCATTTACGCCGTTGCGACGTCAATCGTCTTCTTTTTACGCCGCGCCGCCAACAGACCGAGGCCTGCAAGGCCAGCCGCGAACAGCGGGAGTGCTGCCGGGATTGGCACTGCTGCCAGTGGTACGAGGTAGAAACTTTCCGCGCCATCGCTGGCGTTGTTCCAGGCGGCCCGGAAGATCAGCCGATCGCCCAGATAGGGCGCGAGGTTGAAGCCGGTGAT
>Ga0157375_10002411_pt1 | contig 16187 bp, 11 predicted proteins | sample M35metaG_FD_115311 | JGI IMG/M metagenome (GOLD analysis project Ga0157375, IMG submission 115311) | Miscanthus rhizosphere microbial communities from Kellogg Biological Station, Michigan, USA - M3-5 metaG | ecosystem: Host-associated > Plants > Roots > Rhizosphere > Soil | place: USA: Michigan...
CGAGGCGGATCCCCAGACTATCTACTGGCGCGTCGAATTGCTCGGCGACAACCAGGAGCTCACCGTCCAGGCACTGGCCACGCATCCACTCGAGTCCGGCAAGGCACATGAGTTGTGGATCCTGCCGGCGAAAGGGAACCCGGTGTCGCTGGGCCTGCTGCCGGCGAGTGGCACGCAGCGCGTGGTGCTCAGCGCCGCGCAGCGCGCGGCACTTGCCGGGGCCAAACAACTGGCGGTCAGCCTCGAGCCCGCGGGCGGCTCACCCACGGGGCTTCCGACCGGTCCGGTGATCCACGTCGCACCCCTGTCTCCAGCTTGAGTGGCCGGCCCGATTTGACACCAAGATTAATGGTGTGAAGCCGTTCTCAATCCGGGACTTACGGGCGCCCGCATTATGAGAGCCAGTCGCCGTCGTGCTGTGAGGCGACCCCCTAGAGTTATCCCCCATGAGAGAGCCGTCGCGTCACGGCATCCGCGGTTCTTCGGGCACGAGGGGCCGCGGGTGCCTTCTTGCGTTGCTGGCGCTCGCCGGCATGTTCGGCGCGCGCGACGCCGGCGCGCAGGCGATTACCCGCTTCGTGCGAGACACCGGCAAGATCAATTTCGTAACCACCGGCGGCGCGTTGCGCAACAGCGCCACGAACACCTGCGCGCTGAACGCGACCAGCACGCAGACACTCTCGGGCATTCCGGCCGGCACCACGATTCGCAATGCCTACCTGTACTGGGGCGGCAGTGCCGCCACCGCCGCCACCAACGACACCAGCGTCACGCTGAACGGCACAACTGTGACCGCCTCGCGCAGTTTCGCGCGCACCTGGAACAACGGCACCAACTACCCGTTCTTCGGCGACTTCGCCAATGTCACGAGCCTGGTGACGGCCGCCGGCGGCAATGGCTCGTATACCTTCGGCAATCTCACGGTGAATACCGGCGCGCCGCACAGTGGCAACAGCACCTGCGCCGCTGGCTGGGCGCTCATCGTGATCTACGAGAGCGCCACCGAGCGCCTGCGCGCCATCAACGTATTCGACGGGCTCGATTATTTCTACGGCAGCTCGCTCACGTTGAGTCCGGACGGTTTTCGCGTTCCCGCCACCAATATTGACGGCCGCATTGCGGTCTTCACGCTCGACGGTGACCCTGGCAACTCGACCGCCCTCAACGGCTTCGATGAAGCGCTGCGCTACAACGGCAACCTGCTCGACGACGGGCTGGTTCCCGCCGGCAGCGTTCCGACCGTTCAACAGTTCGACGGCACCATCAACACCTCCGGCATCGTGACGAGCTACGGCGTCGACGTCGACCAGTACGACATCAGCAGTTTTCTCGTTCCTGGCGCGACCAGCGGCACCACGTTGTATTCGGCCGGCGCCGACCTGGTGCTGCTCATGGCGCAGGTGGTCAGCGCCACTTCCGATCCAGCCGTCGATCTCGGCGCGACCATGTCCCATACGGGCAACTTCGTCGCGGGGAGCACCGGCCAGTACACCATCACGGTGTCCAACGCGGCGGGCATGGAGCGCGAGGAAAACACCGTCACCGTGACCGATACGCTGCCCGCCGGCTACTCGTTCAACGCCGGCACTGGCACGGGCTGGACCTGCAGTGCCGCGGGACAGGTGGTCACCTGCACACATGCGCCGACACTCAATTCCGGTGCTTCGTTCCCGGCTCTCACGTTGACCGTCAATGTGCTCGAGACCGCGGCCGCGAGCATCAATCACACGGTCACAGTCGACAGCCCTAGCTACGACTTCAACACGGCCAACGACTCCGCCACGGATGCCACCACAGTGGTGTTCCCGAACCTGTCAACGTCGACCAAGAGCGTGGTCGATCTCAATGGCGGCGAGGCGCAGCCCGGCGACACGCTGCGTTACACGATCACGCTGATCGAATCCGCCGGTTTCCCGAGCGCCGGCGTGTCGGTCACCGATCACATCCCGGCAAATTCCACCTTTGCCAGCGTCGTTTCGATTCCCGCTGGCGCGACCAGCGCGTTCACGCCGGCGCCCGGCGGCAACAACAACAAGGGTTTGATCACGGTCACGGGCATTACCATGCCCGCCAGCAGCTCGCGCACCGTGGTGTTCGACGTCACCGTCGACAACGTGAGTCCGGGGGCGCTGATCAACAACCAGGCCACCGTCACCAATCCGAACGGGCCTGACGCCACGCCATCCGCGCTGCCCATCACCGTGTTGCCGTCATTCATCCCGGGTCCGGGAGCGACCAAGCAGCTTTATCTGTGGAGCAGCGTGGCTCCCCTGCGCCTGACGCGTACGCAACCCAGCGGCACGCACCCGGTCGTCGCCATCAATGGCAACAACCAGTCGCAGACCTTCGCGATGAATGTGCCGCTGCAGACCGCGCTCACGCTGAACAACGTCAACTTCAACGTGACGCTGCTGATGAGTCGCACCGGCACCTCGGGCAATGACAACCGCACCATTACCGTGACGCTGCGGAAAACAATTGGCGCCGTCACCACTGATGTCGCAACGGCAGCGCAGACCATCTCGCCGATGGCGGCCACGCCGACCGCCTACACCTTCACGCTGACGCCCACCGGCACGCTCACAATCCCGGCGAATGCCACCTTCTCGCTGGTGATCAACAACAACAGCGGCAACAGCAACCAGCGAAATATCGCACTGTCACCGTATTCCGGCGTGCAGTTCTCGCGCATCGATCTCAGCAGCGCCACCATCATCAACGTCGACAGCATTCAGACCTGGGATGCGGCGTACAACGGCGGCGCGCAACAGGCCAGTTTCAATCCCGGCGCGAATGTGTTCGTGCGCGCCACGGTCAGCGATCCATTCGGCAGCTACGATATTTCGGGCGCGCGCATCTGGATCACCGACGCCGCGACCCCGACGGCCGGGACGCCGGTGACCAACCAGCCGATGACGCCCGTGAGTGCGAGCTGCACGGCGACGGCCGCCAGCTGCGTGTTCGAGTATTCGTACACTTTGCCGATGTCACCGACACCGGCGCTGGGCGCCTGGAATATCCGGGTGCGAGGCAATGAGGGTGTCGAAGGCGTATTTGACGAGGGCCTGGACTCCTTTGTCGTGGCCTACCCGCAGCCGTCGATCACCATGGTCAAGTCATCGGTGCTGCTGTCGTCTCCGGTGGCGGGCAATCTCAAGCGAATCCCGCAGTCGGTCGTGCGCTACGACATCACCGTCACGAACGGCGGACCCGGTACCGTCGATCCCAACACGGTGGTGATCACGGATCCGATCCCGGCGAATACCACGATGTACGTGGCGACGACGCCCGCCAATCCGGTGGTGTTCGTGAACGGAACAGGCAACGCGGTCAGCGGATTGACCTTCATCTATGCGACGAATGTGCAGTATTCGTCCACGGGCGCGAGCGGGCCGTGGAACTACACCCCCGTGCCGGACGCCGATGGCTTTGACCCGGCGGTGCGGGCCGTGCGCATCGCCCCTGGCGGCACCATGAGCGCCGCCGGGTTGGGAAATCCCGCCTTCACCATCCAGTTCCGGGTGCGTATCAACTGATCGCGCCGCGACGGCTGCACCGCTTCGAAGCGAATTCGGGTCATGTGCCCCAAGCTGGCATTGGCGGGGGCCGTTCGAGGCCCCGTTTCGTGATTCCAGACCTCTGAAAGCGCTTCCGCGGTTGGCACGCAGATTGCTTTATCTGAATCGTCTGCGGAATGTTCTCCTCCCCCCTCGTGAGACGTTTTAGCTGGACAAACGCGTGCAGGAACGGAAGGGCCTGCACGCGTTCTTTTTTATGGAAGCGGTCGGTGATGAATGGGACGTCGCTGACGCGCCCGGTAATGACGTCCGACCGCCACGTCAGCCAAGCCGCGCGTAGAGTCCGGCGCCATGCGCGCCCGGATTTTTTTCCTGTTGCTGGCGGCCTGTGGTCTGGCCATCGCCTCGAACACCCGCGAAATCCAGAAGGCGGTGAGCGACGATGCACTGCTGGCGAGCGCCGGCGTCGAACCCGCGAAGGCCGAGCTGCGCAAACAGTGTTCGGCCGCCGTGGTCGAAACCGACGATCCGGCGGAATTCTTTGACTGCGTGTACGTGCAGACCAGCCGCGAACTCAATCTCTTCACTCTCGAAGACGGCTTCCTCCTGTCGGAGCTGCAGCTCACGCTGACGAACATGGACGGGGTGGCCCTGCAGCACATGGGGCGCTACGTGCAGGTGCAGATCTTCAGCGGCAATCGCGTGGCCGCCCTGTACATCCACGACAAGAACTGGATCGACCCGAAGCAGACCGAGGCGGTCTATCAATGGCTGCTGGACCACGGGGTGCGGCCTCGCGACCCGCGCGCCTGGATCGGGCCCTGAATTCACGCCGCGCTTGACAAGCGGCGATCCGCGCCTAGAATGCGCGCCCTCATGATCTCTAACTACCACAACCAGTTCACGCATACGTTCGCCGCGCCTCCGCGCCGCGATACGTCACGAACCAGCTGCTAGCTCTTCGCATGCGGAGGGCTGGCCCATGGCCGCCTTCCGCGATGCCCCTCCAGAGGCCCCGGTCGGCTGCCGCCACCGGGGCCTCGTCTTTTGCGACGTGGCCCCGTCAACGGGTGCACGGGAATGTCGATCTACAAATTGCCGACCGAACGCGAAAGCCGCCCCCTCGCGGCTGCTGCCAACGTCGACGTGACGCTTCAGCAGCCGATGGACTTCATCGGCAATGCCGTGGTGCGCGCGCGCGCAGTGCAGGGCTGCGACTTCGACCTGTTCCGCCTGCCAGTGCATCGCACGCTGCGCTGGTCGATACGCCGCAAGGTCTGCGACTTCTTCGATGATCTCGCGCTCGACGCGGCCTTCGCCTCGCAGCGGGTACACGAAGGCGTGGTGCTGCTACAGGCGCCGGGTGCGTTCATCTACTCCAACGGGTACAGCAAGGGCAGCTACGCCTCCTGCTCGTTTTCGCTCTGGGCCGAGAGCCGTGCGCGTGCGGGCGAAGTCCAGGCACGGCTCGAACTCATCGCGGGCGACGCGCGCATGCGCGACGAGACCTTCACGCTCGACTGGCAGTTCACGAATGCCGGCGGCGAATTGCGCAACGCCACTTTCCAGGAGCTCGCCGACCCGGACCTCCTCGATGAGGCGTATCCCTCGCTGGGAATGCCAGTCAGGGACTTCATTGCGCGCTATCTCGAGGCGCCCGATTGCCTGCTGATCCTGCTGGGTCCGCCGGGCACCGGCAAGACGCGGCTGGTTCGCGCCATCCTCGCGGAGATCACGCGCCGCAAGGGTGAGAACGCGGAGGTGATGTACACAGCCGATCAGCGCGCGCTGCGCAGTGACGCGATATTCGTGGAATTCATCACCGGATCGCACGACGCGTTCGTCATCGAGGATGCCGACAACCTGCTGCGCGCACGTGCCAGCGGCAATGATGAAATGCATCGCTTCCTGGCGGTCGCCGACGGCGTCGCGCGTTCGCAGGGTCGCAAGGTCATCTTCACGACCAACCTGCCAAACGTGAACGACATCGACGAGGCGCTGGTGCGGGCGGGTCGCTGCCACGCGGTGAAGAACCTGCGCAGCCTTTCGCCGGTGGAAGCGCTGCGGCTTGCGGATCGCATCTGCGGCGAGGACGTGGCGCGCGCGCAGAAGGCGCGTGACACGCTCACGGCGCTCGCGTTGAAGACGTATTCCGTGGCGCAGGTGTACCGCGCGAGTTAAACAGGAATGTCCCATTACCGTTTCGGGTGGAAGCGGTAGAACACCACGTATTCGCCGCCATCGAGCTCGAGGCACCAGCCGTTTTCGTCCTTGCTGCGGTACAGGTTTTCCGCGAGCCAGCCGACCAGTGGGGTACTCCTGACTTCGGGGGTAAGGAGACGCGCGCGTACGTCGGTATTCTTCGGCCAGACCACCGGGTTGAGTCCCGGCGTGAGATCGAGGAAGGAGTAGCTCTCGATGTTGTTGGGCTTGCGATTGCGTTTGCGCGCCAGGTCCGCGAGCAGCAGGTCGACCGTGTGCGGAATTTCCATCGGCGCGCGGGCAACGATGGTTTGCCCGAGTGCGTCACCACCGGCGTGCGCGAGAGGCGTCAACGCCAGCGCGACCAACGTCGCGACGAATCGGCGATCGATCCGGAGATTGACGAATCGGCCTTGCTGGCCCATCCAACCCACCTCGTACTTCCCCATCGACGCGATCAGGTTGTAGCGGGCGGATCCAGTGCGCAATAGGGGAACAGGCAAATCGGTGCCGACTGCGAAACCGGGTTGCTGATTCAGGACTTCGACAGGACTTTCAGCGACATAATGCGCCCGAAAGGCAGCTGTGCTGTGTCATGAACATGTGCCTGCGCAGCCGGTTGTTGCAGGGCACCGGGACGCGGCGTAGTTTTGGCCTCACAACCTTGCGAGGTGACCTATGGCGCGAGTCCCCGTGGTCGAGTCTCCATGCCCCATCGCAGGCAAGGGTCTCCCGGCTGGCTCAACCGAGCACTGCACACTCTGCGATCGCTCGGTGCACAACCTCAATCGCATGAACGAACGCGAACGCCGTGAATTCATGAGTGCCTGCAGCGGCAAGGTCTGCGTGGCTTACACGGTTCGCATTCCCATCCGTCATCGCACCATGGGCGTCGCGGCGCTGGCCGCCGTGGCGATCGCGTCATTGCCCGCGGCCGCGGACACGCCGGCTGAAAACTCGGAACCCCCCAGCGACGCCATGTCACCGCTGCCGGGTAGCGCGCCGCAATATCCAAATTGCGATTCGTACCTCGAAGAAGTGATTGTCGGCGGGGTCTCGCACGGCGACCAGGCCGAGTGGGCTGACGATGGCAAGAATGCGCCGCCGGATCTGCCCACCATGGAAGACGACGGCCGCTAATCCTTCGCCACTTTGCGTGGCACCACGCGTGCCGCCTGCGTGAGCGTCATCTCGCGCGACAGCTTCATCGCGGCGTAGTGATTCATGGGATTGCCGTCGTAGCTCACGCCGAATGCGAGGTGTGTGCTGTCGAAGGTGCCGATCGCGGCATCGAAGCTTTCCCAGCCGCTGCCCGTCCAGGCCTGCACCCAGGCATGGGGCACGAACACGTGCCGGTAGCCTTCGAAGTGACGCGCGTACACGCGACCGATGGCGATACGCGTCGGCACGCCGGCCGCGCGGCCCATGGCCGCGAGCAGCACGGCGAACTCGGTGCAATCGCCGCGCCGGGAGCGCAGCGCCTCGAGCGCGGTGCCGTAGCCCAGCATGTCGAACTCTGCGCTCATGTGACCGCGCACGAATTCAGTGAGGCGTTGCATCTTCGCGGCCGGGTCCTCGCGGCCTTCGGTAAGGAAGAGCGCCCGCTTCAACAGGCGAGGATCGGCTGATTCGAGCCACTGCGTCGGCTCGAGCGCGCGGTGGCGTTCGTCGCTGGACAGTTCGATGGCATCGAGCGGGCAGCTCGCGCACACCTGCAGCCAGGTGGAATCCCCCTCGATCCAGCTGCGCTGCCCGGCGCCTCCCGGCAACTGCACCGTTGTGCCGTGATTCTCGAAGCGGTAACGAATCTTCTGATTCATGTCGCGCGCCGGGATGCGGTAGGGCGACTTCTGCAGCAGCGGTGCAATGTGATCGAAAACTTCATCGTCGGCGCGCGCTTCCTGCTCCGTGGCATCGGAGCGCGTGAGCTCGAACGACCCCAGCGCCATGATTTCGCGCACCACGTTGCCTTCAGCGTCCACGCGCAGGCGCGAGCCCGTGGTGCCGCGCGACGACAACACGCGCCGCTCGACATTGGCGGCGGGATCCGCGGGCACGGCCGTGAGCTCGATGGTCACGCTCTCGAGCTTGGCGGCATCCCAGGACCGATACCTCAAAGGTGCGCGCGTCTCGCCGCGGCCGACCGCCGCCAGCCAGTTACGCGCCCATTCGTCGGACTTGAGATCGCGCGCCGCGCCGGCAACGCGCAGCGTGGTCTTCGAGTGGCCTGAGCCGTGGCTCACATCGAGATCATCGCCATCGACAATAGCCTCGACGCGCGAATGCCCCTCGCTGGTTTCCACCTCGCGCAACATGCGCCGCAGTGAACCGTCGGGCGCACTCTCCGACTCGAAGTGCAGGCGATAGCGTGCGCGCCGCCCGGTCTTGCCGAACCGGATCTCGATGTTTTCAGAGTCCAGCACACGGGATTCGCTGATCGCGCGCGTCACCAGCGCGTGACCCACCTTGACCTCATTGGCATTCACCACCTGCCAGCGCTGCGTTTCGGCGGCTTCTGCGCTTGCCGCCAATGCGCACAGCACCAGGCCGGCGATTCGTGCATGCACAAACAACTCCCCTCCCATTACACTGCAGTGCACTTTATGCGAACCACATCGTGACCGTCGATCAAACCATCAATTCATGGGTCGCGCCCATCGCGGATTGGCTGAGCGCCGTGGTCTTCTACGCAGTGCCGATCGGGGATACGAAGCTGCCACTCATCCTGGTCTGGCTCATCATGGGCGGCATCGTCTGCACGCTGGCCTTTCGCTTCGTGAACCTGCGCGGGTTCCGGCACTCGGCCCGCGTTATCCGTGGCGATTACTCCAGCAAGGATCATCCCGGTGAAGCGACGCCATTCCAGGCGCTGTCGACCGCCGTGTCGGGCACCGTCGGACTGGGTGCGATCGGCGGCGTGGCCGTGGCGGTGTCACTGGGCGGGCCGGGTGCGGCATTCTGGATGGTGATTGCCGGCTTTCTTGGCATGAGCACCAAGTTCGCCGAAGTCACGCTGGCCGTGAAATACCGCCAGGTGCGCGCAGACGGCACGGTGTCGGGCGGCGCCATGCACTATGTGCCGGTGGCGCTGCAGCGGATAGGCCTGCCGCGTCTCGGCAAATTCCTCGCGGGTTTTTTCTGCGTGGCAGCGGTGGGCGGTTCGCTCACCATCTTCCAGGTCAACCAGGCTTACGCGCAGTTTCGCCTGGTCACCGGCTTCGACCAGGCGTTCCTGTTCGGGCTGATTGTCGCGGTGTGGATTGGCATCGTGCTGTTCGGCGGCGTGCGCCGCATCGTCAAATGGACCGACAAGCTTTCGCCCTTCATGTGCCTGCTGTACGTGCTGGCGTGCATGGTGGTGCTGGGGGCTAACTACGCGAACATTCCCGGCGCGCTGGCGACCATCGTGCGCGAAGCCTTCGTGCCCGATGCCGTCGCCGGCGGCCTGGTGGGTGCGCTCATCCAGGGACTGCGGCGCGCCGCATTCGCCAATGAAGCGGGTCTTGGGTCGGCGCCCATGGCGCATGCCACGGTGCGTACCAATGAGCCCATGTCGCAGGGTTTCGCCGCGCTCATGGAGCCGTTTCTCGACACGGTGGTCATCTGCCTGCTCACGGCACTGGTGGTGGTCGTCAGCGGCGTGTACCAGACCAGCGCCAGCGAGGGTATCGCGCTCACCTCGGACGCGTTCGCCACCGTCGTACCCTGGTTCCCGGGGGTGCTGGCCGTGGTCGCCATCCTGTTTGCGCTGTCGACCGTGCTCTCGTGGGGGTACTACGGCGAACAAGCCTGGACCTGGCTGTTCTCGGAGCGCCAGGCGAGCCGCGTCGCGTACCGGCTGTTCCTGTGCTCGGTGTTGTCGGTGGCCGCGACGCTCGACATCGGCCAGGTGGTCAACATCGTCGACTCGCTGAATTTCTGCATGGCGATCCCGAATCTGGTCGCCGTCTATCTGCTGCTGCCGGAGTTGCGCACGGATCTCGCCAGCTACTGGCAGCGCGTGGTGCTGCGAAAGGAGAACAAGAGTGTCGCGTAAGGCCTATCTAAGTACCCTGGCCATCATCTATTCCGTCTGGTGGCTGGCGATGGCCATCGGACCCGTTGACCGCTCCGACTGGCTGGTCGAAAACGTGCTGGTAATCCTGGGTGTCGGGCTGCTGGTGTTCACTCACAAGCCCTTCCCGCTGTCTCGCGCGTCGTATACCTGCATCTTCGTGTTCCTGATGTTCCACACGTTGGGAGCGCACTACACCTATGCGAAGGTGCCGTACCAGGAGTGGTTTCCCGTCTTTGCCGGCGGACGCAACCACTTCGACCGGTTGGTGCATTTCCTGTACGGCCTGCTGCTCGCCTATCCGATCCGCGAAATGTTCCTGCGCATCGGCAACGTGCGCGGCTTCTGGGGGTACTTCCTGCCGCTGGACCTGACCATGTCCACCTCGATGATCTACGAACTCATCGAATGGGGCGCGGCAATGGTGCTCGGCGGTGACCTTGGCGCCGCCTATCTCGGCACGCAGGGCGACATCTGGGACGCGCACAAGGACATGGCGCTGGCGTCACTGGGCGCGCTGATCGCCATGACCATCACCGCGCTCATCAACCGTCGCATGCAGCGCGACTTCGCCGGCGAGTGGGCCGAGAGCATCCGTGTGAAGCGAAAAAGACCGCTCGGCGAGGGCAACGCCGCCTGAAACTGTAGCGATCCTCAGCGCGCGCCGTACCGCGCGCGCAGCTCGTTCAGCAGTTTCGCCAGCTCGATATTCGAATGTCCGTAGGTATCCGGCAACGCGGCTTCGATGCCCGCGATGAAGCTGCTCACATGGCGCAGCGCCGGCGCATTCTTCTTTGAAGCGTCGTAGACGAATCCGACCATGGCGTTGCCATTCATCCGAATGGGAACGAAGTCGGTCACGTCGCTCCAGGCGACGAAATGCTTGCGAAACAGGCTGGAGAACTCGAAACCCTGCTCGCTCAACGTGAGACAGGACGCGAGCGGGTGCATGTTGATCAGCGCGACGACGACGCCCAGTCCGAAAAATCCCGTGCATAACCCGGCCATGAGGCGCTCGGCCGGATTGCGCAGCATCACGACGCCGATGGCAACAAAGGCGAGCGAAACCACGAGCAGCACCAGCATCTTCGTGCGACTCGCGGAATAGGTGACGGGTAGTTCGATCATCTCCGCGTCAGCGCGGCCAGCCGCGCCTGCGACAGCGCGTAAACGCTGCTCGCCTGGATAACGCCCTTCATCGGCTTCTGCACGTGCGCGTAGTAGTCGCGCGCGGATTCGGCGTCGCCATAGGCTTCGGCCACGAGACCGAAGCCGTACCACGCCTGGTCGTCAGGCTTTTCGATGCCCACCTGCTCCATGCCCTTGAGCAGCAGGTCGCGCGCCTCGCGCGGCTTGCCGGTCGCCGCGTACACACAGGCCAGCGTGTGATTGATGGCAACGCTGCGGCCCTGGGTTTCATCGTAGGCCATGCGCGCGGCCTCGACGGCCTGCTCGGACACGGGCTGCGTGAGCAACGAGGTCCACGCGTACTGGTTGTAATCGGACGCCGTGGCGCGGCCGCTGTCGATGAGCGGCTGCATGATCACGGGGATCTCGCCGAACTTGCCGCGTGCCTCGGCGCTGTGCACCAGCATCTCGCGAGCGATGGAATCATCGGGCACATGCGCCAGCCGTGCGTGCGACGCGGCGTCCACCGCGTCCCACTGCTGTAACTGGATGCCGGCCCATTGCTGGTATCGGAATGCCAATGCCGAAGTCGGCACGGCCGTGACCAGCCGGTCGGCGACTTCATGGAGTTCGCGCCACTGGCCCAGCTCCAGGTGCGTCTTGGCCAGCGCGATATCGAGACTCAGTCGATCCGTGGGCTGCTCCACGCCATCGCGCGCCGCGCGCAGCAGCGGCAGGGCCCGTTCGCCCAGCGCGCAATCGGCCAACAACAATGCCGTCGCCAGCCGTGCGCGCGGCATGTCCGCCTCCACGCCGACGGTCCAGGCGCGCGCGAAGGCCGGGCCTTCGAGCGGGTCCTCGGAACTGGAGGGCTTGAGCTCGAGCCGCGCCCAGTCGAGCCAGCGACGTGCGCCGTCGAGGTCATTCGCCTCGATGCGCTCCAGCGCCATCAACGCGACCGGTCCCAGCTTCGGCGCGATGGTCAGAACTCGGTAGGCGCCGTCTTCCTGGATCACGAACAGTGACTGCGTTTCGCCGGCGGCGCGCAGCCGCACGCGATATCCGACCGCGTCATCGCCCTCGACGTTCACACGCACGTTGCTGAACAGCAGGTCCGCGCCCACGTCGACCGGCAGTTCCTGGCGCGTCAGACCGGTAGTGATACTGCGCTGGGCACGCACGAAGTCGAGCGTCTCGTACAACGAGGCGCTGCGCTGGCTCAGCAGCTTGCGGACGGAATCCGGATTGCGATCCGGCGCAAACAGTTCGCCGAAGGCATGCAGCACGAGCCCGCGCGGATCGCTGGGCTCGATCGAGCGGCCATCAACGCGCTTCGTCTTGCGCAGCATCGAGATGCGCTGCGTGTTGGCAGCGGTGGTGGTCTGACCGCGCGTGCTGGCTTCGATGAGATCCGCCGCCGCCTGGTACTCGCGCAGCCGGGTGAGAATATTGCCCGCGCTGGCCAGCGCCGTGCGCCGGTCAGCCTCGCTGCTCACCAGGGCGCGCGACGCTTCGATGGCAGCCGGCCCGCCGTGTTCGGCGGCAATGGTGGTGATCAGCAGCGCGCGCTGCGTCACGCTGGGCGTCGACTCGCGTAGCGCCTGGGACAATTCTCCATAGCGCCGGGCGTAGAGCAGGGCATAGAAGAGATTGTTGGCGTATTCGTCGGACTTGGCGTCGTCCTCGCTGAGCAGCTTGCGCCGTGCGCGATACTCGGCGATGGCCAGATCGAGATTGGCCTCGGGTGAATAGCGCACGCCATTCGCATCGTGTTCGAGCAGCACGGCGAGATCCGCGGCGATGTCGGTGTTCTTCGGCTCGAGCTCGCGCGCTTTGCGATAAGCGACAATAGCGGCGGCGCGGTCGTAGCCTTCGCCGAAGCGCCGGCCTACCGCGTCGTGTTGCAGCGTCCAGCCGAGCATCTTCCAGGCGAGCGCGGAATCGGGCTCCAGGCGCGTGGCCGTGAGCGCCTCGCGCTGCGCGCGCGTACCGAGGCCCGCCTCGAGCAGTGCCGACGCGCTGCGCAGGCGATGCACAGCCTTGCGCGGATACTTCGCCACCAGCGCTTCGTTGGCCTGCAGCGCCCCCTTGAAGTCGCCATCGGCACGCAGCGCCACACCGACCTGGTCGAAGGCGATGAGGCGCATCTCGCCGCCGTTGAGTTCACGCAAGGCCGAGATCAGCGCCTCGGTCTCGGCCGGGGTGTAACGCCCCTTGATGGTGTCGAAGGTCCAGGTGGCATCCACCGAGCCGTCGGCATTGGCCTTGTATTCGGAGTTCAGCCGCGCGGGGCCAAGCTTCACGACATCGTTCGTCGGCAACTCGCGCGGCTGAAAGCCCGCCGGAGGCCGGATGCGGTACTGCCACACGGTGACGAAGGGCTCGAACACCACATCCGCGGTACGCGGCTCATGCTCCTCGCCTTCGGCGACTGCCTTAAGTCGGGTATCGAAGTACTCCGGCAGCCGCGAAGTGATATCGGCGACTCGCACGCCGACGGCCGAAGTTTCGAGATCGGTGAAGCCCACCGGCGCGTCCTTCACCTCGATCCGCATCGAATAGGGCTTCGAGAAGTCGTCGCTCGCCGTGTGCTCGTAGCTCACCAGCTGCTTGCCGCGATAGTTGTCGCGCATGTAGGTCTTGAGTTGATCGATCCTCTCCTTGGTGTCGGCGCCGGCATACCAGGTGCGGTATTCGCCCTCGATGGTGCCGTGGGTCTCGGTGGTTTCGATGACGCGCGCCGGGCCATATTCGGAGAGGATGAATTCGCGTGTTTCCACCTGGCGGTTGTCGGCCGAGCGTGGAGCGGGCGTCGGCGTGAGCTCGCGTGTGCCCTCACGGATGATGAGCGCGAGGCGATCGGTGGCCTGCGCGGGCAGCGTGCCCACGCGCGCGTATTCGGCTGTCGCGTCGATCCACAGGTCCTTGCCGGCATTCACGCCCGGCACGAACACGATGGCGTGATTGAACATGCCCAGGCCCGGTAGTTCGGCCGACACGTCCTGGTCGTCGCCCGCCGACAGCAGCGCCAGGTACGCCTCGATGCCGGAGGCACGCAACGCGGCAACCAGCAGCGTGGACTTGTCCTTGCAGTCGCCAAAATGGCGCCGCAGCGTCTCGGACGGATATTCGGGAATCAGGCGTGCCGATCCGAACTCCACGCCCGTGTAGCGCACCTCGCGGTGCAGCCGACCGACGATCCGCGCGATGGTCTCGAGCGAGGCGCTTTGCGGAAGTGGCGCGGCGCCACGCGTCGCCGATTTGATGCCCGTGAGCAGCGGTCGCGCATCTTCGGTTCGAATGCGCTGTTCGGTCATGTCGCGATAGATCTTCGCCACCGCCTCCCACGAAGCGCCGGAAGAAAATTCGACGCTGGGCCAGCCCGGCGCATCGGCCGGCAGGTTGGCCTCCATCTCGCGCATCTCATCGATCGCACCCTGGTCGAGAGTCCAGCGCACGCGACCGTTGGTGCGCGTTTCCCTGATCTGCGCATTCGGCAGCAGGTTGGTGATGTGCTTGAGCGGCAGCGACTCGGGCACGTCGATGACAATACGCGTGTGCAGCACCGGCACCGGCCGGCCGACGTATTCGCGCGACACCTCGCCGACCGGGAAGAACGGCTTCTCGTCGCGCACCACGACTTCTTCTTCGATCACCGCGCCCATGGCCACCGCGGGCAGCGGGCCTTCGAGCGTGTGATCGTCGTCGTACACCAGGGTGCTGTCCGCGCGCGTTCCGGACTCGGTGAGCAGCTTCTGGTCGAGCTGATGTTCGCGGCCATCGGTGGTGATGACGCGCGCGCGGATGGTCGGGCGCGCCTGGTGCCATGGCTGCCAGCTCGCACTGCTCGCCGCCCAGTTCTCGACGCCATCGGGCGAATCGACGCGGTAGATCAGGCGCTGGCTGCGCGTGACCCGATGCTGATCGTCGAACACGAAGGTGCGTTCATCCAGCATGACCACCACGTCCGTGGGGCGCTCGCGTTTGACGGCCGAGGCCGCCTGCAGCAGATCGCGCGCCGGCTGCGAGAAGGGCGCGACGTCCCAGCTGTCGGCCGCACGGGCGACGCCGTGCGAGGCCAGCAGGATGAGGGACAGGAGCAGGATACGGGCAGTGGACATGCGCAACCTTCGGTCCTTCGATTTGACAGAAGAATACCGGCGAAGGGCGGAGGCAAAACGTGACGGTTTCACGCCTTTTTGCAGGTCCGACGTGCTGTGGTGCTAGTCTCGCGCGCCATGAGCACTGCCGATGCCTCCGGACTCACCGAACTGCGCGACGCGCTGCGCCAATTTGCCGAGGAACGGGAGTGGGATCAGTACCACAGCCCCAAGAACCTGGCGTCGGCGCTGGCCGTGGAGGCCGCCGAACTGCTCGAGCGCTTCCAATGGCTGACCGAGGATGAAAGCCGCAATCTGCCGCCCACCGAGCTCGCCAAGGTGCGCGAAGAAATGGCCGACGTGCTCAATTACCTGGTGCGGCTGGCCGACAAGCTGGACGTGAGCCTGCTCGAAGCGGCGCGCGACAAGATCAAGGTCAACGCGCTCAAGTACCCCGTGGACAAAGCGCGCGGCAGCGCCAGGAAATACTCCGAGCTTTAGAAAATGGGGACATTCCTGATTTGCTAGCAAATCAGGAATGTCCCCATTTCTCGGATAGGAAAGTCCCCGTTTTCTACAACTTCCCGGGTGCGCCAAGGTGGTGATTGCGTTCACAAAAACCCGCGCGGTCGACGCCGCGCTCTACATGGCCCCAGCCGGGCCTTCGGGAGCCGCGCCGCAATGAGGATGAAAATTGCAATCACGCGCTGCCGCAATCCCGTGCACAATGCGCGCACATGACTACTAACTACGTGCTCGTCGACTTCGAAAATGTGCAACCCGACCTGTCGATGCTGGCGAACACCAGCTTCAGGGTGAAGGTGTTCTTCGGCGCCAAACAGCAGGAAGGGCGCGTGCCCTTCAAACTGCTCGACGCAATGCTGGCGCTCGCCGGCAACGTGGAACCGATCAAGGTCATGCGCAGCGGCAGCAACGCCGTCGACATGCACATCGCCTATTACGTCGGGCGCCTGGTCGAAAAAGAGCCGGCCGCGGAGATCCACATCATCTCGGGCGACACCGACTTCGATCCGCTGGTCGAATACCTCAAGTCCAAGGGCGTGAAATGCAAACGCGCCAAGGCGATCACCGAGATCGCGAAGCAGGCGCAGGTCAACCCACAACCACCCGCGGCGAGCCGGCATACGAGGTCCGTGACATCGGCCGCGCGCAAGCCGCACAACG
>Ga0157375_10002412_pt1 | contig 16186 bp, 9 predicted proteins | sample M35metaG_FD_115311 | JGI IMG/M metagenome (GOLD analysis project Ga0157375, IMG submission 115311) | Miscanthus rhizosphere microbial communities from Kellogg Biological Station, Michigan, USA - M3-5 metaG | ecosystem: Host-associated > Plants > Roots > Rhizosphere > Soil | place: USA: Michigan...
CGAGAGACCGGACGATGCGGTGATTGTAATCTTCTGCTCGCGGCCAGTACCCATGTCTTTGGCGGACACGTTCACGATGCCGTTTGCGTCGAGATCGAAAGTAACTTCGACCTGCGGCATGCCTCGTGGTGCAGGCGGAATGCCGACAAGGTGGAACTTGCCGAGCGTGCGATTGTCGCCAGCCATCGGTCGTTCACCTTGTAACACGTGAACTTCGACCGACGTTTGGTTGTCGGAAGCTGTTGAGAATATCTCGGACTTTCGCGTTGGAATCGTTGTATTGCGTTCGATTAGTTTCGTGAACACACCACCAAGCGTCTCGATACCGAGGCTGAGAGGAGTAACGTCAAGAAGAAGAATATCGGTCTTCTCACCTGACAAAACCCCCGCTTGGACAGCTGCACCGATTGCCACGACTTCGTCGGGGTTCACGCTTTTGTTCGGTTCCTTGCCAAACATCTCCTTGACGATTTCCTGGACCTTGGGAATACGTGTTGATCCACCAACGAGAACGACTTCGTCAATCTTCTTTGCATCGAGACCCGCGTCCTTCAGCGCCTGCTCAACCGGCGACCGGAGTCTGGACAGGATTGGATCGACCAGCTGCTCGAAACGTGCGCGAGTCAGTTTCATCGCAAGGTGTTTTGGACCAGACTGATCTGCGGTCACGAATGGAAGGTTAACCTCTGTTTCCATCGTGCTCGACAACTCGATCTTTGCCTTCTCAGCCGCTTCTTTCAAACGCTGCAATGCCATCTTGTCGTTGGAAAGATCAATGCCCTGGTCTTTCTTGAACTCTTCGATGATCCATTCAATCAGACGCTCATCGATGTCATCGCCACCAAGGTGCGTATCGCCGTTGGTAGACTTAACTTCCACGACGCCTTCGCCGACCTCTAGAATTGAAACGTCGAAAGTGCCACCGCCAAAGTCGAATACTGCAATCGTTTCATCTTTCTTTTTGTCGAGCCCGTAAGCCAGCGCCGCCGCAGTAGGCTCGTTAACAATTCGCATCACTTCCAGGCCGGCAATCTTGCCAGCGTCTTTAGTGGCCTGACGCTGAGAATCATTGAAGTAAGCCGGCACAGTGATGACAGCCTTTTCAACCTTCTGACCGAGATAATCCTCGGCAGACTGCTTCATTTTTTGCAGGATGATCGCGGAGATCTCCGGTGGACTCCATTCCTTGCCGCCCGCAGCGATACGCACGTCTCCGCTACCGGCACCCTGAACTTTGTAGGGAACCTGTTTTATTTCTTCTCCGACCTCGTTGTAGCGACGTCCCATGAATCGCTTGATCGAATAAACGGTATTTTCAGGATTGGTGACCGCCTGACGTTTGGCAACCTGCCCGACGAGGCGGTTACCGTCTTTCGTAAAGGCGACGACTGAAGGTGTGGTACGTCCACCTTCCGAGTTCGTAATAACAGTTGGCTCACCGCCTTCCATTACTGCCACGACCGAGTTGGTTGTTCCTAAGTCAATTCCAATAATCTTGCTCATCTTTTTTTGGTCTCCAAAGCGCTAACTCAAATTGTGACGCTATCCAGCCTACTCGAGCGTTCGACTTAAGATTCTGCTGGGTGTGGCTGAACGCCAACCGAATATAATATCTGAGTGTGCCGTTGTCAACTTTATATGAGTGTGTTGATGTGGCCCGAGTCGATCCGCAGATTACGCAGTTTTTTTCGGACATTACTGCCGGAATCTCAAGGATGATTTGGGAGGTAATCTGCGAAATCTGTGTATGATCGTTCCTGCGGAGTCGCTGACTTATCGACGGTCTTCGTTGAGGAGTTTGGAAACAAAAAACACGTAGTGGGCTCCCGAAAGCACGGCGAACCCAAACACAGTGGCGTAGACAGTGGGGAGATAGTAGCCGGTTCCATACGGGATGCTCGCCGCGAGCATGATTATGCCAATGGCGACTATTTGAACGGTTGTATTGATTTTCCCCAGTAATGAAGGGCGAAATCCACGGAATCCGGTCACTATGTTAATTGCTGCGGCACCCACGAGTATGAAAACGTCTCTACTGATAACAGCAATCGTTACCCAAAATGGAATTGGCAGGTGAGAGGGTACCGGCTGCGGAAACACGCTCTTCATTGAGAGCACCACGAAAGACGTAACCATCATCAGTTTGTCGGCTATAGGATCAAGAATGGTGCCCAGTTGTGATTTTTGATCAAAGCGGCGTGCGAGAAGTCCATCCAATCCGTCAGTAACGCCGGCGAGGACGAAAATCACTAGTGCGAGGATGAATCGTTGGTAAAACAGGAGTGAGACGAAGACAGGGATTAAAACCATCCGAAAGACGGTCAAAAGATTGGGGACGGTAATTATCCTGGAGGACATTCAGGATGGTAGCTTTCCAAGGAACAATTCTGGGTCTTCTATGGCAGATTGGAAGTTAACTGCGCCTTAGCTCAAGCAGCGAGACTTCGGGAGGGCATCCGTACCGGATGGGGAGCACGACCGTGCCGAGGCCGCGATTAACATAAATCTGAGTATTCCCTAGACGACCTAAACCCTTTAAGAATCTTCGTCGTCGCCCGCCATTTTGGCTTGGTTCACGCAAAGCCACTTGACCACCATGCGTGTGGCCGCTGAGTACCAAATCGACGTCCGCCCTGGCGGCTCTCCGCAAAACGATTGGGTTGTGCGCAAGCAAGAGTTTCATTTCATCCTGGCGGGCACCGGCGAGCGCGAGTGGAATGTCCTCGAGACCAACCATGGTGTCGTCGACACCTGCCAGCCAGAACGCAGCGCCATTGAGTTCGAAGCGCATACCCTGGTTGATCAGTACATTAATTCCCTCGGCCCGGAAGAGGTCCGTTATCAAGTCGGCGTCTGTCCAATGATCATGATTTCCGAGAACAGCGAAAACGCCGAAGCGAGCTTCGAGTCGTCCCAACATCTCAGCGCAGGGAGCGGCGTAGTGTCGTTCTTTAGAGATGTAGTCGCCCGTTAGCGCAATGATGTCAGGCTTGAGTCTGTTTGCTGTTTCCACGGCCCGCTCAATCTGATTGCGGTCGGAGAAGGGGCCATGGTGAATATCGGAAAGTTGAACTATTCGAAAACTCTCAAATTCCTTCGGCAGACGGCGGAGGCCGATTCGCTCATGCTCAATTGTGAGCATGTAAGGCTCTGTGATAGCCGCGCGAGCAACGTGTGTCAGATTCAGGGCAAGTGTTTTAAGTGGTGTATCCGGTCGGCTGGGGCCGTATGGCAAAACACGACTACGCTGTTTGCTTCGAATTGGAGTGGCCATTTGGGCTGTTTTCGCAACCGGCCTGCCGTAGCCGGCGCCTTTAGGTGGGGCGCATTATAGTTACCACCCTCCGCATAAGCAACTTTACAACTGAAATACAACGCACCCGAACCGGAGACATTCAATATGCAATAATCACGGGCGCTTTTTGTCTGCAAACTTAGGCTTACCGAGAATTTTTCAGGCGCGGAGGGGAAACGGCCAATAACCGGAAAATGAGAATACTCACCTACCGCACTGCGATCCTTCTTGGCGTGTTTGTGACACTCGTTGCCACGGCAGGTCGCGTTCTTGCGGCCAATGATGCAGGGGAAAACCATGCCTTGCAGCCCACGGCTTTGGTGGGCATCGCTGTGATGTTGGTTATCGCGAAGCTTGGCTCCGAACTTTTTGAACGCATGGGACAGCCGGCCGTGCTCGGCGAATTACTGGCCGGAATTGTGCTGGGCAACCTTGTAATTTTTGGTTTCACTGCAGCTGAGCCGCTAAAGACGAATGAGACTATTGCCGCACTTGCCGAGATTGGCGTCATCATTCTGCTTTTTGAAGTGGGTTTAGAGTCAGACTTGAAGGAGATGATGGAAGTTGGATGGTCTTCCTTGCTTGTCGCTCTACTCGGTGTCATCGCACCTTTTCTGCTTGGTTGGACAGTGTCAGCGTATTTCATCCCCGAAGAAGCCACGCTCGCTCACATTTTCATTGGGGCCACACTCTGCGCCACGAGTGTCGGAATCACAGCACGCGTCTTTAAGGATTTAGGAAAACTTACGACACGCGAAGCCCGCATCATCCTCGGAGCTGCGGTGATTGACGACGTTCTGGGTCTTCTAATTCTGGCGGTTGTTGCTGGCGCAATCAAAGCATCGGCAGGGGGGACGTCACTCGCCCTGTTCGATGTGGCGATGATCGCGATCAAGGCGCTGGTCTTTTTAATTCTGGCGATACTGGTAGGTCACTCACTAATGCCGCGTTTACTTCGAGGCGCTGGACGACTGGAATCGCGAGGAGTTTTGCTGACACTCGCGATCGCGTTCTGTTTCTTGTTGGCGTGGGCGGCATCAACGGTTGGGCTAGCGCCGATTGTTGGTGCGTTTGCGGCTGGGTTGATCCTTGACGAAATTCATTACCAGCCCCGTGAAGGTCGAGTCGAAAGAGATCTGAACGATCTGCTACAACCGGTTAGCACAGTCCTCGTGCCGGTCTTTTTTGTGTTGATGGGATTGAAAGTTGACCTCAGGCTCTTTGCAAGAATAGACATTCTCGGCTTCGCACTGATCCTGACTCTGGCCGCGATAGTTGGTAAGCAGGTTTGCGCTTTAGGCGTACTTGAGCGCGGCTTAAATCGGATGACAATCGGACTTGGCATGATACCGCGGGGCGAAGTCGGATTGATCTTCGCGGGAATTGGCGCAACTCTGATGCTGCCGACTTCGACTGGAGTAACGGAGCCTGTGATCAATTCAGGAACATTCAGTGCAGTAGTCATCATGGTGATTACAACAACCCTGATAACGCCAGTGGTACTTAAGTGGTCACTGAAACGAGTAAAACAGAAATAGTTAACGATTTGCAGACGAACATGGGAGGCAAAACAAGATGCGCGAGAAGAAGGATCAGCACACTGTCGGAACACCTGAAAAACTAAGAGGACAGCAGACTGGCTTTGCCGGAAACTCGGATCAAAATCGCGAAGAGATGAAAGAGACGCCGGCGCTAAGCGGCAGACGCAAGGCTAACAACAGAATGTTTGGTGACGCCTCACAACAGCACATTGGAAGTGACGCAACAAAACCAAGCACGAACTCACCTTCAACTCCTGCCATGAACATCAAGCCAAAAAGAAGTGGCGGTGGTGCTGGTGGCTTCAAGCGGCGCTTAGCGAAAAAACGAGCAACGAGGCCTAAGACCGCCGCTTCATAATTCCTTTGGCTGGTCGGCCCATCCCGAATTTACTATTCGCTATTTCCTGTGGTAATTAGTCTTTGGTGTCGATGGCAATCTTATAGGCATCGAACACTGTCCTCGACCGATTCCATTCAAGCGAGACTCACAGTCACTGATGAAGGTCCCTCGTCCGTTGGTGCGCACAATGATGGCGATTCTTGTCGTCCTCTCGGCGATTTCCTTATCCGCCGCACGCCGAAGCTCGGTGCTAAGCCTAAAGACAGCCACACACAACGAAGAAGAGACATTCGTCATTTCGAGAGGGGCAGACGGGAAGGCGGTGTGTCGTCGTGCCAACGCGACTGAACACGAGCGAATTATCAACCGCGATCGCCAGGGACGATTTCGGGTCATCTATGGCGGTGCGCCCAAGCGTTCACTTCTTTCCTTCTCGCCTACGTGGACCGACCTGACCAGCGGGCTAACACTTCAGCCGTCCGCTGGCTTGCGTATTATTCTCCACGGCACAACTCAGCTTGATCAGAACCAACAGGCCAAAAGTGCTTTCATAATTGCTGCGAATCGTTGGGAAGCGATCATTTCACCTCCAATCACCGTTGTGATCGATGTTGACTCCGGTACTACCTTTTTTGGCACGGCTTTCGGCGACTCCGAGATTCTCGGGCAGACCTCTAGTCAGGCTCTGATTACTCCTTACTCCTCGGTTCGGCAGCGATTGGTTGCAACAGCGTCATCCTCGATCGAACAGCAGCTCTACGACGCGCTTCCACCAACAACTGTTCCGGTAGATGTGAATGGCGTGACGTCGGACATCAGCAGTGTGAGAGCGACACTGGCAAATGCTCGCGCCTTAGGACTGGTTGGTGATATCACCGATCCAAATTCAGTATCGCTTGGTCAGGGCGATTCAAGTATTGGTTTCAATTCCGCTTTCGCCTTTGATTTCAATCCCGACGATGGCATCTCTGCCCATCAAACAGACTTTGATTCTGTCGCCACACACGAAATTGGACATGCACTTGGCTTTTCGTCGCGCGCCGGGCAAGCCACGATTACACAAGTCTCAGTTTGGGATCTCTTTCGTTTGGGCCGGTTTACAGCAAACCTTGCTTCGTTTCCAACTGCGCCGCGCTTGATGTCAATAGGTGGCGAAGAGTTTTTCTTCCCAAACCAGCAAACTACATTTGGCACAACTTTTCTCGAGCTCTCCAATGGCGGGCCCAACCCTGGACCTAATGATGGTGATGGACGGCAGTCGAGCCACTGGAAGGATGACGAACTTCTTTCGACTGCTCCTTATATCGGCGTTATGGATCCCACGCTGGATCCGGGCTTGCGCCGAACAATCAGTGAAAACGACATCCACGCCATCGACCTCTTTGGATACTCCATAGGTCTGCCGCCGCCAGTTCGTCCAGCAAACGATAACTTCGCCAATGCAACCACACTTCAAGGCGACTCGGGATCGTTGACTGGCACAAACGTAAACGCTACTCGCGAACCTGGTGAGCCGATTCACGTTGGATACTTCGGCGATAAGTCTGTCTGGTACAGCTGGACCGCCACTTTGAATGGCCAAGTCACCATCGACACTATTGGAAGTAATTTCGACACTACGTTGAACGTCTATCTGGGATCCGCGGTTAACCAACTCAGTAATATCGCTCAGAATGATGACATCGTGGCAGGTGTGAATCGCGTAAGTCGCGTTCAATTCAACACAACAGCCGGAACTACGTATCGAATTGTGGTTGATGGTTGGAATGGCGAGTATGGCAATATCACGTTGAACTGGAATGCTACCAGCGTTACTCCGACGCCAACCCCGACGCCGACGCCGACACCTACACCAACGCCGACTCCCACTCCCACCCCGACACCCACACCCGTAGCTGATCTTGCTATTGAGTCGTTCACGACGTCTGCCAATCCGGCTATTCGAACTCAAACGCTGACTTTCACTACAATCGCGCGTAACTTTGGTCCTAGTAGCGCATCCGCCGGCCTCTGGATTTCGATTCCGCAAGGATCAAGTTTCGTTTCGTGTAGTCCAGCGTGCGGCGCTCAGTTTTCCCCAAGCGTGTTCGGTTTTGTCTCGAATATTGATCCTGGCGCCAGTGTCAGCTTTAACGTGACGGTTCAGGTAAACGCACCGGGCGGATCTGTACTTACATCACTTGCGTTCATCGTTTCAGGCATTGATCCAATCCAGGGTAATAACAATGCAAGTCTGGCAATCGATGTAGTTGACCCTTTACCGTTTGCTGGAGCGCAGGCGATCTCGATGAATGCGCAGGGCAACCACGTGTTGGTATTGCGGGGCGGTACTGTGTGGGCGTGGGGAAATAACTCCTTAGGTCAGCTGGGAGACGGCACGGCAACAAGTCGGACATATCCAGGTCAAGTCGATGACCTAATGACAGTGACTCAGATCTCTGCAGGTAGTAATTTCTCAGTTGCTTTGAAGTCAGACGGTACGGTATGGACATGGGGCTCGAACACATCTGGAGAATTGGGAACTGGTAGCCTTATTCCAACAAGGAGCAGCCGGCCAGTTCGGGTTGCAGGACTCAATTCAATAACTGCAATTTCGGCAGGATCGAGCCATGTTCTCGCCTTGAAATCGGATGGAACGGTTTGGGCTTGGGGTAACAATGCGTCAGGCCAATTGGGATCCGGTGCTGCGTCGGCACCGCAGCCATCACCGACAATGTTGCCTAACTTCTCCGGTGTAAAAGCTATCTTCGCGGGCAACGCTCGCTCCTGGATTGTTGATGGTAATAACGACACGCGGGCTTTTGGCTTCAACTTTGGAGCGTTGGGTGATGGAACGCAGGGAGTGACTACACCAACCCCAACAATCATCTCAAGCTTGAATGGCTTGAAAAGAGTTGGTTCGGGTCCTGCCTTTACGGTTGTTGCCAAGAACGACAACAGTTCTTTCTCGTTTGGTACGAATACTGCCGGAGTGCTGGGACTTGGATTAATCGACTTTGGTGTTCATCCAGCGCCCGCTCAAATTCTCAATGTCACTGCTTCACTAGTGTCAGCTGGTGCCTTACACGCCATCGTTACTGCTCCTGATGGTACAAGCAAAATGTTCGGCAGCAACAGCAATGGTCAGCTTGGGCTTGGAATAATAGATTCAAATGCACACACCACACCGGTTTCAGTCCCCGGTCTATCTTCTGTGTTTGCAACCGCTGCAGGTGGGAACTCAACCTTTGCAATAGTTGGCGACCCTGCAAATGGCGGCGCAATCAAGTCCTGGGGCAACACCTTAGGAACTGATGCTAATTTTTCCGGCAGCAGTCCTCAAACCGTGATGGAGCCTGCTTTTGTTGCTAGGCCGATCCTCAGTGTTCCGGGCGGTGGAATCAGTTCTACGATCCAGGTTTTTGCTGCTTGCGGAACACCCGATGCGCTTATTCACTTCACCACAAACGGGCAAGACCCAACAGAATCCGATCCAATCGCACAGCAAAACGTCGCGATATCTGTGGATCACACATTGACACTTAAAGCTCGAGCATTTCGTACAGGATTAGCGAGCAGTCCCGTTAAGACGGCAAACTACATCTTTAGCAATGCCGTTAACCAATTAGACGATCCTCGATTGTTTGTTCGTCAACACTACCTTGATTTTCTTGGTCGCGAACCTGATTTGAGCGGCTTGGATTTTTGGACCAACGAGATCACTTCTTGTGGTTCCAATCAGAGTTGTATTGAGGTTAAAAGAATCAACGTGTCCGCTGCGTTCTTTCTTTCGATTGAATTTCAACAAACAGGGTTCTTAGTCGAACGCACTTGGGATGCGGCATTTGGAGGGTTTACTGGTAATTCATCACTTGGAGGAAACCACCAAATCCTGATACCGATAGTCCTCTACCAGGATTTCTTTGCGGAGAAGGAGTTGTTGGCCAAAGACGTGATCGTTGGTGAACCAGACTGGCAAACAAGGCTCGAGAACAATACCAAAGCCTACTTTGACGCTTTTGTACAAAAAGGACGCTTCAAAGACGCTTTTCCTGCCTCAATGAGCCCGGCGCAGTTTGTCGACTTGTTAAAGGCAAATACTGGCAACGCGCTTTCGACGGCGGAGAGAAACCAGTTGGTGCAAGACATGGAGACTGGGATAAAGAATCGAGCCCAGGTTCTGCGGGCGGTCGCTGAAGATCCAGACCTAGCTTCGGCTGAACTCAACCGAGCCTTTGTATTGATGCAATACTTCGGTTACTTGCGACGCGATCCAAATACCTTGTCTGATACCGATTTCACCGGATACGACTTCTGGCTGACGAAGCTTAATCAATTCAATGGCAACTTCATCAATGCGGAGATGGTGAAGGCGTTTATCTCGTCGAATGAATATAGGCAGAGATTTGGACCGCCGTGATATTTCAAATTGAAGATTTTCAGATCTCAGATTTGTTACGGACGCAAAGTCTCCCTCTACATCCGAAACAGATAGTAGACGAAAGTCTTCAACCTGAAATAGTTCTTCACTTCCCTACGACCGGCTTCTTAAATAATGAATCCGGAAGCGCAACATCCCACTTCAAATCTGCGACGCGCAGAACGATATCGCCATTCGCGATATTGTTGGAAGTCATCTTAAATGGAACCATCACTCCGTCGACCATTCGGTAATCGCTGAATGATTGTGTCACTGGTAGTTCGACCCCAGTAGTGTCGCTAACAACAACACTGTCGCGTTTCACCGTGAGAAAGGTCTTAGCTGAAACGTAATCAATAACGGGCGTTCCTCGTTCTCCTCGCTTCTCGACAACATAGACGTCTTCGTCGCCAACCTTGCCCATGCGTTTAACTTCGATCGTTTTGTAATTCTTTTTCCAATTGAGCACGTCATAGAAGTCGGCGCCCAGACGGATGTCCTCCAAGCGCCGCCCTGTGTAAGTCTCTTCCGGACCGAAGCTAACTAATTCGCCTCCAGCGGCTCCATCGAAGTAACTAACGATCGTGCCGATCTGTTTTCCCAGGGCTTTCAATGTCATATCGCTGGCGGTCGAGTTTGGAGCACGCGCGCTTATCTCACCTTCCGCCTGAACACCCTGACTCTCCATGTCGATTTCCACCTTCGTTAACGACGAGGTGTGCTTCCGCATGTTTTGTTCACCACCATAAGCGGTGATCATTTTGGCGATAAGATCGTCAGTGCTGATTAACCCCGTTTTTGAAAGTCGGCGAAAGGAGAAACGACCTTCGGGCTGATTGAGAACGATTCCAGCTACGTTCCCGGCGCCATCGCGTGAGACATCAATCCAGTAGGCTTCCGGTAGCCCGGGACTTCTCAGTTTATTCTTCTCGTTCTCCGTCAATGGATATGGTGGTTGACCTGGAACAACCAAACAAACTTTTCCCTCTCTCACACCTATCTCGATCACCTGTTTACTAGACTCGCTTTCGTACGAACCTACAAACGGTGTGAGTGGACCAGCATCAACGGTGGCACCAGACGCGGTTGACTCGGTTTGGGTGCTTGTCTGTTTCGGCAACACCAGGTTGCCCTGCGGCTGTTCAAGGAAGAGTTCCGTTTCCGATTCCTTTCCCTTGATTGGTCGAAACGTCGCATAGAAACCAGCCGGCGCAGGGTCGCTCAGCTTGTAACGACGACCGCCAAGATTCTGCAAAGCGTAAGGCGGTTGACCAGGAACAGTGAGCATCAACTTGTCGTCTTTCATGGCCACTTCGAAGTTGATACCCGCTGAAAGAAGTTGATACTTACCTACCTCCAATTTGGGGTCAGTCGCTGGGCCGGATGCTTTCTGATCCTGACTCTCAGTTGGGTCACCAACCAGGTTCTTCCAGATCGTGTTCATTGCAAAGCTCCCGAGCGAAGACGCGGTGACATTCGTCAGCAACACAAAACCAAGCTTCTGATCAGGCATAAAAGCCACCTGAGAATTGAAGCCATCGATATTGCCCCCGTGCTCGACAACTTTGTGTTTGTTCCACAGTCTTAAAAACCAACCGAAACCGTAGTCGACTGTGCCTGCGATGTTTATCTGTTTGGTAACTGCTTCATTGAAGTTTTTTTCCGATACGAGTCGTTTTCCATTAACGACTCCGCCCGACAGCATGAATCGCACCCATTGCGCCATGTCGCGAGCGTTGGAGTTGATCGCGCCTGCTGGAGCGGCGGCAGTTATGTCGCGTTGAGGTAAACGACGAGTAATCTTTGTTGTGGGGTTGTAGTCATAGCCGAAAGAATAGTCGCGCGCTTTCTGCATAGCCGGCACTGTAGTGTCGCTCGCCGTCATGCTCAATGGATTGAATATCCGTGTGGCGATGAGTTTGTCCCAGGTTGAGTTTTGCGCTCGAGCAACAGCCTCACCCGCTGCCGCATACATTACATTTTGATATTGAAACTTCTCTCCGAGCTTTGCCGTTGGTTTTGCCATTGCCGCAACCTGGATCAGTTCCTGGCGATTCAACTGTCCCGTGACCATAGCAAGGTCTGTTCGATTAAGACCTGAACGATGAGAAAGCAGATCTCGAAGTGTGATCTTTGCATCAGCATCCGGGTCGCGAAGCTTAAAGTAAGGCAGAAACTTCTTCGGCGAATCTTCGAGTGACAGTTTTCCTTCATCGGCACTCATTAACGCCAGCATTGAGGTAAACGCTTTGGACGCCGAGCCAATCGCGAAGAGAGTGTCAGGTGTGACGGGTAGTTTGTGCTCGAAGTCTTTAACTCCGACTCCCTTCATGTAGATCACCTTATCGTCCTTCACGATCACGAGAGAAAGGCCAGGGATGCCGAATTCCTGCCTTTTTTGATCGATTGCCTTTTCGATTGCCGTTAACGCTTCTGCGTAGGGCTGCGGTGCCGTAACTGCTGGAATCCGCCTGGATTTTTGCGCGAGAGCGAACGAGCTGGCCAGTGGTGCTGCTACTAGCAATGCAGCCAACGTGAAGGTGACGATACGACGAGCGAAACGGTTTAAGGTGATCATGCTTTGTCTCCAGTGAACAAATAGCAGGGGAAGGTCGATAGCGATGTTATTACGACCAAAGAAGTCCAGAGGTTTTCACAGGAATACGGCAACGGAGCGAGGGCATCCGAAGATCCACAAACAGCTTGTGAGTTTTACTTAGTTTCCCGCTTCGACAACCCAGGTCTCGCCGCTGTTGAGTAATGTCGCCAAACTGCCTGGACCCGTTTTGCTGATAGCGGCGTCGATCTGATCAACCATCATCGATTCGTAAGTTGCTCGTTCCACCGCGCGGAAAATGCCGACCGGTTGCGGGAAATCCGGCTGTTCCATGCGAGCCAACATGAATGCGACCGAGGGATCCTTCAGGTAAATATCGTGAACCAGCAAGTCCTTTTCGGTAATTCCATTTTCACCGATGGTGACGACTTCCGGATGAGCGCCATTCATTCTGATTCCTTTGTTGCGCTCCTTGCCGTAGATCATCGGTTTGCCGTGCTCGAGATAAAGTACACGATCGGATCGCACTGTACGTTCAGCAAAGTAATCGAAGGCATTGTCGTTGAAAATGTTGCAGTTCTGATAGACCTCGATGAACGAAATCCCTTTGTGTTTGGCTGCGGCTTCAACCATCGTGCCCAGATGTTTGACGTCGATGTCGATTGAGCGAGCGACAAACGTGGATTCGCTTGCGATTGCCAACGACAGCGGATTCACCGGATAGTCGATCGTCCCGGCGGGAGTCGATTTTGTCTTTTTGCCGAATTCGGAGGTTGGGCTGTACTGACCTTTAGTAAGACCGTAAATCCGGTTGTTGAAGAGGATGTAGTTAATATCAAGATTACGACGAATGGCATGAATGAAGTGATTGCCACCGATCGACAAGGCGTCGCCGTCGCCAGTGATTACCCAAACACTCAGGTCAGGATTGGCGCACTTGAGACCGGTTGCGACTGCCGGCGCCCGGCCGTGGATGCTGTGAAAGCCGTACGTGTTCATGTAGTAAGGAAAGCGCGACGAGCAACCGATGCCGGAAACGAACACGATCTTTTCGCGCGGGATGCCGAGTTCAGGCATAACCTTCTGCACGTTGTTCAGGATTGCGTAGTCGCCGCATCCCGGGCACCAGCGCACTTCCTGGTCGGAAATGAAGTCGGCCTTTTTTAGTTGACCTGGGGGAGGTGCGATACGTCCTGAAACGGCCGAGCCAACTTCGCTATCAGCCGAAGCGGCTTCGACTACCGGTTTGTTCCCGTTTCCGTTGCTGCCATTACTTTGTGTGCTCATTATTACTCCTGATTAGAGTCATTCGATCTCACTGCCGACTGCAGTTCAATAAATTTTGAGCGGACGTAAGGATCCAGGTGTTTAGCAAAGTCGGCGTCCAGGTTTTTAAGCTTTATTAGTTCCTGAACGTCTGCAAGATCTTTAAGGCGATCACTAGCCGAAATGCCTGAAGCTAATTTCAACTCAATCAACTTGTCCAACGTAACGAATTTGATCCCATCGATTTCTTCTGATGCAGACGCGGGTATTGGCATCCTGACTGGTTTGGGTCTGCCATCGCCTGGATACTCGCCACTGGTCATTATTTCGATGGTGACATTGTCAATTGTCGAGCGGATCCGTTTGCGCGCTCCAGGAAATGAAGGAGCGTACCCCAGACCAATCAACTCCCCGTGAAACTTCTCCAAGCCTTCAGTAGTCATCACCAGATCAATGTCTTCGGTGAACCTTGGATAACCATGCGCCAAGAGCGCAACAGCGCCGATCACCATGTAGTCAATACCATGTTGCTTGAGATCCGCACTGAGGCGCGTAAGAGTATTGTTTAGTTGTCCTTCTCCCATGAAGTAACGTAGGCCTTCAGCGTAGATTTCGCTGACATTGCCCTCGTGATTCCAACTATCCAGCTGTGATGTCATCTATATAACAAGCTCTAAAAGCGTCGTGAATCGCGATTCGAATAGTCCAAGACGCTCTTCCATTACAAATACTCTTCAACCTTCCTGACAATCTCGCGAATCTGGAATGGCCGTCCTTTAACTTTCGAGAACGCCACTGCATCAACCAAATATTTCGCACGAATCATCGTGCACAGTTGACCAAGATTCATCTCTGGAACGATCACCGTTTCGAAGCCTGCAAGAACTTCACCAAGGTTTTTCGGGAACGGGTTCAAGTAGCGCAGGTGAGCTGACGAAACGCTCTTGCCTTCGCGTTGCATCTTCTCAACAGCTGTACTGATTGAACCGTAAGTTGAACCCCAACCAAGAACGAGAACCTTGCCGGCTTTCTCACCCATGACTTCGAGCAATGGGATGTCGTTCACAACCCGATCGATTTTTTCCTGGCGTAGCTTGACCATCAGATGATGGTTTTCAGGATCGTAGTTGACGTTGCCTGTGATGTGCTGTTTTTCAATACCGCCGATTCGATGTTCGAGGCCCGGCGTGCCGGGAATGGCGTAGGGTCGCGCAAGAGTCTGTTCGTCTCGTGCATAGGGCATGAAGGTAGCTGGATCGCTGGCGAAGGTCACTTCAATCTTCGGCAATGAGTCGATTTCGGGAATTGCCCAGGGCTCCGCACCGTTGGCGAGATAGCCATCCGAAAGATAAAAAACTGGTGACATGTACTTGAATGCCAAACGCACAGCTTCAATTGCCATGTGAAAACAGTCGCCAGGTGTTGCGGGCGCGAGAACAATCGCGGGGCATTCGCCATTGCGTCCCCAAACGGCCTGGAAGAGATCGGCCTGTTCAGTCTTCGTTGGTAGACCGGTTGATGGGCCACCTCTTTGAACGTTGATAATGACCAGTGGCAATTCCGTCATCACTGCCAATCCGATCGCTTCCTGTTTCAGAGCGACACCCGGACCCGACGTTCCGGTTAAGCCAATCTGACCCGCGAAGCTGGCGCCGATTGCGGCACATACTGCTGCGATTTCATCCTCGGCTTGAAATGTCTTTACGCCGAAACTCTTGTGACGCGACAGTTCATGAAGAATGTCTGACGCAGGCGTGATCGGATACGAACCATAGAACAGCGGCCTTCCGCTCAGCTGCGATGCCGCGATGAATCCGATAGCCGTCGCTTCGTTTCCAGTTAGCTTCCGATACTTACCGGGGGCGATCTTCGCTTTCTTAACTGTGTAGTGCGTAGTGAAGACTTCAGTAGTGTCGGCGAAGTTGTATCCAGTTTTGAGGGCGATTTCGTTTGCCTTGCCAACCTCCGGAGACTTACTGAACTTTCCATGGATCCAGTTCAGTGTATTTTCCATCGGCCGGTCGTAGAGCCAGTAAAGGACACCGAGTGCGAAGAAGTTTTTGCAGCGGTCGATCTCTTTGCGCGTCAGTTCGACGTTTCCCTTCAACGCATTCATGTTGAGCGTTGTGATAGGGAGTTTGTGCACGCGGTATCCGGAGAGCGAGTTGTCCTCCAGAGGATTCGAAGTGTAGTTCGCGTACTTCAGGTTCTCCGGGGTAAATCCGTCTGTATTGACAATCAGAGTTCCGCCTTCTTCGAGGTCGGGAAGATTCACTTTCAAAGCAGCAGGATTCATCGCGACGAGTACGTTCGGTTGATCGCCGGGTGTCTTAATGTCCTGACTCGAGAAGTTCAGTTGAAATCCACTGACGCCCGGCAAGCTGCCGGCAGGAGCGCGTATTTCAGCTGGAAAATCCGGCAGGGTCGAAATGTCATTCCCCACCACAGCGGAAGTATTGGTGAACTGTGTGCCGGTCAACTGCATTCCATCGCCGGAATCACCAGCAAAGCGGATCGTCACGGTTTCGACTTCTTCGTGATGTTTTTCAACAGGCGTTACGGGCGGTTCGATAACAGTGCTCATTTGGTTGTAATTAGACCCTTTCCAAATTGATGTTTTGTCGACTTGGCTGAAAACATTTTGCGGACTGACCCAGTCAAAACCGCGCCCGTCTCATGGCGATCTGCGCGATCTTCCGCAAATTGGTGATAGCAGCAGAGGATTCTGGCGCGACGACCCGTCGGTCTAGTGGCATCAAACGCTTGCTCCGGAGAACCTGGGAAGTGA